>Ga0182015_10001021_pt1 | contig 38395 bp, 29 predicted proteins | sample 712P3MmetaG_FD_120478 | JGI IMG/M metagenome (GOLD analysis project Ga0182015, IMG submission 120478) | Permafrost microbial communities from Stordalen Mire, Sweden - 712P3M metaG | ecosystem: Environmental > Terrestrial > Soil > Wetlands > Permafrost | place: Sweden: Stordalen | collected...
GTCCGCTTGGAAGCGGCACACGACTTGAACCATCTTCGGCAGATCGACCGCATCTTGGGTGGGTGTATGTAGTGGTAGCCGTTTGGCTGCCAACGCCTCGGCGAGCGCACTCAGTCGGTTGTGGCGTTGAAAATGGGAATAAAAGAGCAGGAACGACGTGTAGAGATATGATGAGGCGCGCCTTTGTTCGCTTGTTGGGGTCACTCCGCGCCGCTACCGCGAGTTGGCGACCATTCAGCTGGCCGTCTAAGACGAGGGGGCGGCGGGGATCGAACCCAACACCCTCGGCCATCAGAGATTCGACGAACCGAGCCGCACTTTTTAAGTACACCGGTGGAGGGAGCAAGGAGAAGATTCCAGCCGTTACCGTTAAAAACGCTTAGGGCCGGCACAAGTCGGGAGGCACCTAACGGGAGATTTGCGCGAATTCGCGGCAATATCGCGCTTCTGGCAATGAATTATCTTTGGCAGAGAAAATCTCAAGACTAGAGTGGCGGAGGATCCAGTCAGGAGCGAACTGTTCTCTGGCCAGCAAACAGGGAAAAATACAGGGACAACTACTCAGAGCAGGGACGTCCTTTGCTCATTGCCGTGCGAATCCTCAAGTGGCGCGTTCCCGGATATTCAAAACAGGGATTAACAGGCAATACGCTGCTAGCACACCCAGCTAGTCGCATCCGGTCGAAATATTACCTAAGCCGATCTGCTTGGCCGACCCTCGCAGCCCGCTGCGTCAAAATCCCGTTCGGTCCGGAAAGGTCAAATCTCACCGGCTGGGCAAAGTCACACGGATTATTAATTACGCCGTCGCAGACGGGTCTTGATAATTCAACTCGCGTGAAGGGGACAATTCTGTCCCTGCGCTCGTCTTCGCATTTAATTTCAATTAAAAATCCTGGATAGTGAAAGAAAAATCGCGAAAAACGTCGCATTTTGTTGAAGAGTGCGCGCAATTAAATGAATCCATCGGATTCATGTCATTTATATATAGATTCATGAAATCTTGCGAATTGACTTAAACGCACCCGCAAGTTTACATCCTCTTCATAATCACCGCGGTGGGTCCGACTTAGCCAAATTGCTGATCCGGACGCAAAAATTGACGGGAAGATTTTGGCGAGGCAACTTCGATGAAGACTCACCAACGAAACCTTCGGCTGTCGCAATGGTCCACATCGCATAAATTCTCCGAAAGGCTAGGTCTCAGGAAAATGTCTAAAAGTGGACGAGGATCTGGTCGATCGGCACTGAGAAACAGCGGTTCCTCTAGCGGAAAAACTCACTGGCTAGTAATGGCGCTAGCTGCGCTCCTTATCACGTTGATGATAACCGGTCGCGTCCAAGCACAAGTAGTGGGAGCCACGCTGGAAGGTACCATAACTGATAAATCCGGTTCCGCAGTCTCTAGCGCCCAGATCGCGGTGAAAAACGTAGGCACGGGGGTCGTAAGAACGATCACCACCAACGAAAGCGGCTTTTATTCGGCGCCAAATCTGCAGCCCGGAAATTATGAAGTAACCGTGTCGGCAAATGGATTTGGTACGCAATCGACTACCCTCGAACTCACCGTTGGAGCTCAGCAGACCCTTAACCTCACCTTGACGGTCGGATCGACGACCCAAACCGTCCAGGTCACAGATGCTGCCCCGACCGTCAATTTGGTCGAGTCCACGCTCGGAGGGTTAAACGACGAGGCTCAAATTCGCGAATTACCTCTGAATGGTAGGTCTTGGACAGATTTGGCAAGCCTCCAACCCGGCGTCTATACGATTAACGAGGCTTACGGTCTTACCACTCGTAAACGATATGGCCGGGGGTTCGGCACGGAGTTTTCGATTTCGGGTAACCGACCTCAGCAAAACAACTATCGAATTGATGGCGTTAGCGTCAACGATCCGACCAATGGCGGCCCAGGGAGCGTTTTAGGCGGTAATTTAGGTGTAGAGGCAATTTCTGAGTTCTCGGTTTTGACTACCAACTATTCCACCGAATACGGCCGCTCATCCGGTGGAATCATCAATGCGATCACAAAATCCGGCACTAACGTTTTCCACGGAGACCTGTACGAGTACCTGCGAAACAGTGACTTGGACGCGGCTAATTTTTTTGATGTAAAAAAACCGCCGTTTCGACGGAACCAATTTGGTGCTTCAGCTGGTGGGCCGATCAAAAAAGAAAAAGTATTTATATTTGGCGACTACGAAGGGCTACGTCAGCTTCTCAGTCTCACACAGAACTCGATTGTACCGTCGCAAAATGCCCGAAATGGGATTTTGACAACAGGAACTGTCACAGTAAATCCCGAAATTACGCGCTTTCTAAACGCATTTTACCCTCTGCCTAACACTCCTACGACCGGAGATACTGGTTCTTATATTTTTGGCGATCCGCAAATTTCAAATGAAAACTACTTCATGACGCGAGTCGATGAGGTCGTTTCTTCGAAGGATAGTTTTCATGAGATGTATCAGTACGATAACGGAACAACTTCGGTTCCCGATGAATTTTTCAATAAGGTTGTTAACCAAGCATCGCGACGCCAATATTTCGTTGCCGATGAAACGCACACATTTAGTTACAGCCTGCTGAATGATGTACGCTTTGGCCTAATCCGGGATTTTATCGGTGGCCCGGAAAGTGCCACAGCCATTAATTCTGCCACCGCTGATACCAGTTTTGGAACTGTTCCCGGCGAGTCCGCAGCGACGATATCCATTTCAGGCCTGACAACATTTTCCGGAGGCTTAAGTGCTGCCGCTCCTCAACACGACCCATGGACTGACTGGCAAATCTACGATGATGCATTTTACACGGCAGGAATTCATTCGCTGAAATTTGGTGGCAACATTGAGTCGATCCACTGGAATCGTCTCGAAGAAATAAACCCTGGTGGTACGTGGACTTTCGGAGATCTTGCAGATTTCTTGATGAATCATCCGACCAACCTGGTTGCTGACGCATACCCGGGTACAGACCGACACATTCGGCAGAAGATTTTTGGCCTCTACTTTCAGGACAACATCCGGCTACGTTCTAATCTTACGATTAACTTAGGATTGCGATATGAACCGGCGACTGTGGTCTCAGAGACTGACGGACAGGTGGCCTCCCTCCATACGTTATCAGCGCCGATGCCCGTGGTTGGGAATCCGCTCTATCAGAACAATACTCTTCACGATTTTGATCCCCGGATTGGATTTGCGTGGGATCCATTTCGCACCGGAAAGACGTCCGTGAGGGGAGGATTTGGATTTTACGATCAACTGCCTCTGCCGTTCGCGTTTAGCAATCCAATCAACAGTTCGCCGCCATTCTTCCGATCTGTAAACGAAGTAAATCTTGGCGTGGGTGCTTTTCCAACCGAAGCTTATGCATTGGGCCTCGCGCAAGTTGAATCAGGATCTCTGAAAGCCGACCGAGTCCCTTATGTTCAGCAGAATCCCAGCAGGGCTTACGTGATGCAATATAATTTCAGCATTCAACGTGAGATTGCTCCCAGTCTTACATTCTTAGCGGGCTATGTCGGGTCACACGGGGTCCATGGCATTGTTCAAGCTAACGATGGCGATATCGTCCCACCGATTTCTTCTCCCCTCGGATACCTCTGGCCATGCGCACCGTTTTCGCCCACTACGGGTTGCGGCGGTATCGGTACTGGCATGCGTCTAAATCCTTATATCGGGCGCGAAAACGTAACGATGTGGCTCAACTCTTCTGTGTACAACGGGTTGAATGTTCAGCTGACGAAAAGTGTCAGTCACGGTTTCCAGCTACAGGGATCCTTCACGTGGTCGAAGGTACTCGATACTGCTTCCGGTAATAACGCATCACAACAGTTCCTCAATGGAATCGGAACTGAATTATTCTTCATCAACTCAGGTCTTCAGAGGGCACCAGCGGATTTTGATGTTCCACGGGTTCTGCACGTCAATTATTTGTGGAATATTCCGGTCCCAGGTTCGTTCACAGGCTTCACCGAGGCTGCCCTGCGGGGATGGCAGCTTGGAGGAATTTTGACGGCACAGGATGGTACTCCGTTTTCTGTTTTCATGACTGGAGACCCGCTGGGCTTGAAAAACACCGACTTATTCGAAGCTCCTGACCGCATTTCGGGGCCGGGCTGCAACACGCTGGTGAACCCTGGTAACGTCAAAAATTATATTAAGACCCAGTGTTTTCTCCCACCGCCCGCTGTTACGTACAACGGTGTCGATTACATCAGATTAGGAGACGCCGGCCGAAATGAGCTATGGGGTCCTGGTCTTGTAAGTCTTGATTTCTCGCTGGCGAAGGATACCTATATTCGTCGAGTATCAGAGACCTTCGATGTGCAATTTAGGGTGGACGCCTTCAATGCTTTGAATCATCCGAACTTCGCGTCGCCGGTGGAAAACAACCAGAATTACATAATCAATCCAAAAATAGGCGGCATAGGACTCGTGCCATCTGACCCCGCAATTGACGTGGTCAATCAAGGTCCGATTACCTCCACAAATACCACTTCCAGACAGCTGCAATTCGCTCTGAAAATCATCTGGTAACGGGGTCGTCATTTCGTCGAGGTGGGGTGCTGATCTCGTATTTGAGTCGGCACCCGTGTAGTCCGAAGTAATAAAGTTTTAATTTCAGCGCGTAACCCGTAACGGCAAAAGGATCAAGGTATGCGGTTTTTCAAAAGTGCTTTTTATCTCCTTGCTCTGCTGACTTCACTTGTAAGCGTTTATTCGTATGCCGCAACAATCACCGGGATCGTCAAGGGCCCAAACGACGTGCCCGTCAAAGGTGTATTTGTGCAGGCGAGGGATACTAAGCATCACATCACCACCAGCGTCTTGTCCGACCAAGCCGGGAAATATAGATTTGCACACCTCAAAGCCGGGGATTATGAATTCCGCATTGCGGCTGTTGGATATCGCGCGGATCCCAAACCGATTGCCAATCTCACAGAGGATAAAATTCTTGCACTCGACTGGAGCCTGGAAAGGGCACCTGTACGATGGAGTGAAATCTCCTATGACGTGGGTCACAGGTTATTGCCCGATGTCCGGGGTAAGGCCGAGTTAGAGAAGTACTGCTTACAATGCCATTCCTTTCAAAGCCGCATGGCAGCGAATCGCAAAGACGAATCTGGCTGGCGAGACCAGGTCAACTTTATGCGCGAGGCGATGCATTATCGTCTCTGGGAGATGACGGACGCCGACGTAAATGCCATCGTTTCTTATCTAAGTACAGTATTCGGCCAGGATTCAACGTTGCCAAAATCCGTGAATGACGTCCCGGAGTACCAAAAACTGGTTCGTCCCTTAAGTGACGAGGCAACAGACATCGTATACGTTGAATATGATATGCCCGCACCCAATCTAATGCCTTGGAGCGCCGTTCCGGACGGCAAAGGCAGCTTGTGGATCCCCTGCTTTGGTGATGCCAATCAAATTAGAAAACTGAATCCTGAAACGGGCGAGACGAAGAGCTTTAAGGCTCCCTTTCAAGGGACGGCGGGCATCCACTCGGTGATGCCCGCACCGGACGGAAGCGTGTGGTTTACAGAGCAAGGATCGAACAGTGTCGCAAAGCTGGATTCACTTACACAAAAAATTACTGAATATCAGGATGCGCAGGCGGCCGGCAAGGAAGGTATTCAAGCTGGGGGTTCGAAGAACACTCTCCGCATCGACAAACAGGGCATGGTTTGGGCTACCGGTGGACCGCTGTCGCGCTTTGATCCCAAGACAAATAAGTTTACGGACTTTCCGGAAGTACAAGATCCCTATGGCATCACCGTGGATCATCGCAGCGATGTATGGTTCGCGGAGTACGCTCCCGATGGCAAAATTGGCAAAATTGACTCCAAAACGTTGAAAATCAAGAAATGGGAAATCCCCACTCCACATGCGATGCCCCGTCGGATCGAGGAGGACTCCGACGGCAACATCTGGTTTGGTGAATTCAAGACCGGAAAGATTGGACGGTTCGATCCCAAGACTGAGAGGTTCCAGGAGTTCGCGCTGCCGGGTCCGAGCGCGTCCCCGTATGCCCTACAAATCGACAAGGCCGGCCGTATTTGGTATGCGTCATTCGACGAAGATGTGGTGGGACGCCTGGACCCAAAGACCGGCCACGTGACAGAGTACCCATTTCCTCAATCGGAGATGATGCTGCGAGAATTTTTTCTCGATGCTGAAGGTCGCATGTGGTTTGGGGCCCCCGCTAACAATAAAGTGGGATATTTTTATCTTCAGGAAAAATAATAGAATGTCTTTTCGTTTCAGCCGGTGAAATTTAATGTATTTCGTTCGACTCCGGGTTGTTGCATGTGTTCTGGTTCTGGCCTTCTTTCCTGCCTTTTTAGTGGCGCAGAATTCGGATACCTATCGTGTGTATACGACCAATGAATTGTCGGGCGACCTCAGCGTAATCGACCCTCAGAGCGGCCAAGCAGTCGCGACCATTCCACTTGGCAAACGTCCCCGTGGTATTCACGCCAGTCCGGACCGTCAGACGATTTACGTAACGTTGAGCGGCAGTCCAGTCGCCGGGCCCGGAGTCGATGAGAAATCGCTTCCGCCAGCGGATCCAAAGGCCGATGGAATCGGGGTATTTGATGTGGCGCAAAACAAGCTCGTCAAAGTTATCGCTAGTGGCTCTGATCCTGAGCAATTCGACGTGAGTGCCGACGGCAAATTGTTATTTGTGGCCAATGAAAATTCCGCGAGCATGAGCGTGGTGGATATCGCCAAGGGAGTTGTGACGCACACACTCCCTGTTGGAGAAGAACCCGAAGGCGTCAAAGTCAGCCCCAATGGGAAATTTGTTTATGTCACATCGGAGACCGATAGCACGGTTGCAGTGATCGATCTGCGAACGGTTCGAGTTATAAAGGTCTTTAAAGTGGGGGGCCGTCCGCGTTCCGTAGCATTTCTTCCCGACGGCTCACGCGCTTACGTGACAGGAGAAACCGCAGGCTCGGTTACCGTGGTGGACGCGCTAAAACACGAGCCTCTTAAAGAAATTCAGATTGGCGAAATTGGAGTCGTCCGGCCCATGACAGTCATTGTTTCTCCTGATTCCAAAACAGCGTACGTCAGTACGGGGCGGGGCCACAAAGTGTTTGCGCTGGATACCAATACGAACACCGTTTCCGGGTCGGTGGAGGTCGGTGCACGACCTTGGGGCATTACGCTATCGCCCGACGGAAAAAAACTATATTCGGCGAACGGTCCCTCCAATGACGTAACCGAGGTGGACCTCGCAACCTTCCGTGTCACCAAGCATTTCAAAGCCGGAACTGGTCCTTGGGGCATCATTGCGATCGCCCCGTAATGACACGCGCTCGAACTAAGCGATGATCCCGTATCTGACTATCTCGGGCTGAATTTATTGATTCGACGGCTGTATAGACTTATGTCGTTTTATGAATTGTGTGAAAACTTCCGTCGGTGTACTTGTGATGCTGGCGGGGTACCCGCACGCTCCCCACAAATGAACGACGCTGAGGGTCATTGAATGTACGGTCTTGGTCGTCGGTCAGCACTCGTGGCGATAGCAACTGCGGCGCTGATGTTCTCAGTTGTATCAGCTATACCAACACACTCTCAGGATCCTAAGAGAACTGCCGACTCCCAGGATTGGCCCTCGGTCCACGGTGATTGGACTAACGAGCGATTTTCGACACTGAGCAAAATCAATATCAATACCGTGAAGCAGTTAGGTGGCGCTTGGGTTTCCCAGAAATTTGAAGACGGCGCTGCAACCCGATCGGCTCCGGTTGTAAAGGACGGGGTGATGTACGTTACTGCCGGGATGCGCGTCTACGCCGTTAACGCAAAAACGGGCGAAAGATTATGGACTTGGCGTGCCACCGCTTCTCCCTCCTGGCAAGGAGTTGCTGTCGGTGATGGGGAAATCTTCGTCGGATTGCAGAATGGTCATATGGTGGCGCTCGACCAGCGAAAGGGTGAACCGATTTGGGAAAAATCCATTGGAGCGGATCCGCCGCAGGCAGGTGAATCGGTAACTGCAGCACCTACTTATACGCGCGGAATGGTGTTTACTGGGCTTGCGAATGGCGACTGGGCTTTGCGCGGCAAGTTTGTGGCACTAGATGCCAAGACCGGTCGTGAATTGTGGCACTTTTTCACGGTACCAAGTCCGGAAGAAGCCGGCTACGAAACATGGGACTCGGCCAGTGACATTTGGAGGATTGGTGGCGGTGGCGTGTGGCAGACCGCGGCCTTAGACCCTGGACTTGGAATCGTTTACTTTGGGACCGGAAATCCAGTTCCACCCTTTGGTGGGGAAGAACGCGCGGGAAACAATCTTTTCACTGTTAGCGTCGTCGCACTCGACATGAAAACGGGGAAGTTGCGCTGGCATTATCAACTCCTCCACCACGATCTGTGGGAAGGAGACATCGCTACGCCGCTCGTGTTGTACCAGGCAGACGCAGGAGGCCGATCGCAAAAGGCCGTGGCTGCTATGCGGGGTGATGGCTTTCTATTTCTCTTAAACCGGGAGACCGGCCAGCCCATCATTCCGATAGAGGAAAGGCCCGTCCCGCAAGATCCGCGCATGAAAACGTCGCCCACACAACCTTATCCTGTGGGCGCAGATGGAGTATTGCCTGACTGCGACAAATGGCGAACTGCGAAGATTCCCTCCGGTTTTCAAGTGGGGTGCTTTTTCAGTCCGTCCTATTACGACAAACTAAATCTCTTGAGGCCAATTTTGGGAATGCGTGTAGTTCCCATGTCTTACAGCCCGCAAAGCGGCTATTTTTTCGCCACAGGCATTGCCTTTTTGGCGTGGAAACGACGAACCGAAGACCCATACCTGTTGCTTGATCCAGACAGCAACGCTCCAGGCCTGAAGAGCTATGGCATGGTCGCTGCCATTGACAGCCGCACCAATAAAATTGCCTGGGAAAAACAAATGAATTCTCGAGGCGGCGGAACACTCGCCACCGCCGGCGGCTTGATGTTTGAGAGTGAAGCTGACGGATTTTTCAAAGCTTATGATGGCAAATCTGGAGAAGTACTCTGGCAATTCGAGATTGGTATGGCAGGAGGCACGGGGTCTAACGGCGGAGGCCGCGGCCCCGCCACCACTTATGAACTTGACGGTGACCAATACGTGGCGGTACCAGCAGGTTCTTCAGTTTGGGCGTTCAAATTAGGGGGCAGTTTGAAGCAGGCGGCTAAACCTTCAGCGGTTCCCTCAGGCAATGATGAATTCAGTGGGCCTATCACCGATACCGAAGAGATAGAAACAACCTCGCTTGATCAGGGCGTTTTACCGGAGGGCGGACATCGATATTACATCGATGAATACAAATTTAGTCCTGTCCGTGCGCGCGTAAAAGTAGGTACGCGGGTTACGTGGATAAACAACGGAAAAATAGACCATACCGTCTTATCCAAAGACGGATCGTGGACCACCGGTCCAATTAGCCCGGCTCAGAATGGGTATGTAACTTTCGACAAGCCAGGAACATACACCTATATCTGCAAAGATCATCCCTGGGTTTACGCACAACTTATTGTCGTTGACCAAATCGCTTCGAAGGGTTTTTACACCGAGGATCAAGCTAAACGCGGCAAGGGTTTGTACACCCAAAACTGCAGCCGCTGTCACACCGACAACTTGAGGGGTGCGGATCAAGTACCTCCGCTCGTCGGTGAGACCTTTATGTCTCACTGGAAGGAAAGGAGCGTTAAAGATTTGTTCGATCGTGTTCGCACGACTATGCCACAAACCAATCCCGGGAGTCTCAGCGATCAGGATTACCTCGACATTATTTCTTACATGCTGCAAGCCAACAATTTTCCTCAAGGCAAAGAAACCCTGGAAAATCGCCAGCAACTTTCCACCAAGAAGTTGACGAATAACAATAACTAGCTTTGAGACAAGGAGATTGATATGAACCGACGTACGGCAGCGACAATTGTCATTATCTCCGGCGCCATCTCATTTCTATTGTTTGGCCCGAGGATAATTTCTGGTGTTCAGGATTCACCTTCATCGAGCAGCGGATTTGCTGCCGTTCGCGGCGAAAGAGGCGGACAGGACGCCGATGGTCCTTACGAAGTCGTCGCCGATTGGCCGAAACCACTTTCGCAACTACCTGGTCATGATGGCTGGACTTGGGGAACCTCAAATGGAATCTTCGCCGAGAGCCCTAATCGCGTATTTGTGCTGCAACGAGGTGAACTCCCGTTGTTGAAGAGGCCAGTCAATACTCCTGTTCCGCAATTCGGTCCAAGCCTTTCATTTCCTCTGAACGGCGAACCATTTCGCAATTCCGGCCAGGGTCCCGTGTCGAGCCCTCCAGGGCCACCAGGCGAGGAGGGTGCCTGGAAAGGTAAATTCGGAGTAGACGCGCGCTGGGAGCATTGCTTGCTGGTCGTCAATGCCGCCGGCGATATCACTGAAGCTTGGACGCAATGGGACACACTATTCAAACATCCGCATGCCATCTTCGAAAATCCTTACGATCCGGAAAAAAGTGTCTGGGTAGTGGACGACGGGCGAAATGTAATCTACAAATTCTCTAATGATGGAAAGAAATTACTGCAAACCATCGGCGTGCCTGACGAACAAGGCAGCGACGACAAACATTTCGCGCGACCGACATTCCTGGCGTGGCTGCCTGACAGCACGATGTTTGTAGCCGACGGGTACGTGAATACGCGCGTCGTGAAACTTGATAAAAACGGAAAATATCTATTGGCGTGGGGTCAGAAAGGCGAGCCACCCCACGATACACGCCCCGGTTACTTTAATACCGTGCACGGTGTCGCCGTTGATCCTGTCACGCGGCGAGTGTACGTGACCGACCGGCAAAACGACCGCACCCAGGTCTTTGATGAAAACGGAAAATTTCTCGATCAATGGCCTTACGGCACCATACCGCCCGCCGATGGACATGACCGGGGTGTCTATTTTCTATATATGTCGGCGGACCGGCACCTATGGGCGTCAGACGCTTCCACTTCCAAGATTCTAGAGTACGACTTGCAAGGGAACTTTTTATATTCGTGGGGCGTTCATGGCGATTGGCCTGGCGCGCTATGGGGCGCACACGAAATGTCCGTTGATCAGGAAGGAAATTTATACGTCTCTGAAGTGGAGGCCGGCCGGGTGCAAAAATTCCGACCGAGAAAAGGAGCAAACCCGACACTGCTAGTCGGGCCGCCGCCGACACTGGCATCCAAGTGACCCGGCCCTGAAGCAGGCAACCGATCAACGCTCTGAAGGCAGCGGCTACTCTGTCACGATCAGAGTATTTCACGAAAGGAGAAAGAACTGATGTGTCCATCCGTCGCGCTGGGTGGAGTGTGCGTAATTGCTCCGACCCCGTTCCAGGACGACTGTAGCATCGATTATGACGCCGTCGAACGCATGGTCGATACGTTTCTGCAATTTGGTGTCAGCGGCATCACCGTGCTTGGGCAGATGGGCGAAGCTCCGAAGTTGGATCACCAGGAAACTTTGGACGTGGCAACGAAGGTCATTCAGCGGTCCACCGTGCCGGTAATTGTGGGTATTTCCGCGCCAGGATTGGCTACCATGCGTTTGCTGGCCCGGAATGTGATGGACGCTGGCGCGGCTGCGGTCATGGTTGCGCCGTCGCCGTCGCTGCGAAGTGATGATCAAATCACCGCCTATTATCGGCAAGTTGCGGAGGCGATGGGTGGCGATGTACCTTTCATCATTCAGGATTATCCACTGCTGTTCAATGTAATCATGAGTCCGGGCGTCATAAGGCGCATCGTGATGGAAAATCCTTCATGCGCCGCCCTCAAGCATGAGGACTGGCCGGGGCTGGAGAAAATCTCAGCATTACGGAAATTTGAAGCTGAGGGGACACTGCGTCATATTCCAATCCTGTGCGGAAATGGCGGCTTGTTTTTGGACTTCGAAACAGAACGTGGCGCGGATGGTGCGATGACTGGCTATTGTTTTCCCGACATGTTGGTCGATACCGTGCGACTGGCAAAAACGGGACAGCGCGATGCGGCCCATGACCTATTTGATGCGCATCTCCCGTTGATTCGCTACGAGCAGCAGCCGAACAGCGGTCTTGCAGTCCGAAAATACGTCTTAATGCGTCGGGGGATTCTAACCTCTGACGCCCAGCGAAAGCCTGCCGCGACTCTCTCGACATGCGCAAAAGCGGAGATCGAATACTTGCTTTCGCGAATCGCGCGCAGCGACAGACGTGCTGATCTCGGCTCGCCGAGCTGAAGGGTTGCACTTGCTCGGAAGAAACTCGCGTCACATTTCTTAAGGTTCCTTAGAGAGGAAAAATGGCAATACGTCCGGAAGTGATCGAAACGCTTGCGTCGGTATCGACCGCGACTATAACCACCGTGCTGCTCAAGAAAGGGTTGCGCAATGTGTGGATGCACGGCGCGCGTCCGCTTCATCCTGGCGGACGACGATTGGTCGGCCCTGCGTTCACGTTGCGCTTTATTCCCGCACGAGAAGATCTCGCGACTCCCGCCTCTTGGGCTTCTCCACACTCCACTCGCGCCGCCGTCGAAGAAATGCCGGAAGGCTGTATCGCCGTGGTGGATGCCATGGGAATAACCGCCGCAGGCATTTTTGGAGATATTTTGTGCGCGCGTATGAAGAAGCGTGATGTTTGCGCGCTGGTCACGGACGGCGTGGTGCGCGATCTTGCGGGCGTGCGTGACACCGGTCTGCCGGTGTGGTGCCAAGGGGCTGCGGCCCCGCCTTCGATTGCGGGCTTGACGTTCGTCAACTGGCAGGAGCCGATAGGTTGTGGGGGCGTCGCTGTCTATCCAGATGACGTCGTGGTGCTCGACGACGACGGTGCCACGTTAATTCCGGCGGCTATGCTGAATGAAGTCTTGACGAGTGCTCCCGAACAGGAGCGGCTTGAGGCTTGGGTCATGCGGGAAATTGAACGAGGCGTTCCGCTGCCTGGATTGTATCCCCCCAATGAAGAGGCTAAGAATCGTTATGAATCGTTGAAACAACGTTAGATTGAAGAAGTCAGCAGCGCGGTCGGGAAAACAAATATTCGCGATGATAATCAGCTAATCAAGAACTGGAAAATTGCCTATGGCTCGGATAGTTTCAACTTCTACTTGCAGTGTTCGGGTACCGCTCGATAGCCCTACATCTTTCGCTACCCGCACAGTTAATGCACGAGACTATTGTTTGGTCAAAGTGACCTCAAGTGACGGCGTGGTTGGACAAGGTTTTTGTTACGTTGGCACCAGCGCAGGAGCTATGGCCCGCATTGCCGTCGCAGAGTTATTTGCCCCCGCGTTGATTGGTGAGGACTCCAGTCGGGTAGAAGGAATCTGGGAGGACTTATATAGAGAATCGCTCCTTCATGGTCGCGTCGGCACGGTCATGCGGGCGCTCAGTGCCGTGGATATAGCCTTGTGGGATTTGAACGCACGAACGGCTGGGCTGCCGCTTTACCGATATCTCGGCCATTGGAGTAAGGATCGTGTCCCGGCGTATGCGAGCGGCGGTTACTACTTGGCGGGCAAGAGTCCGCAACAATTGGGGGAGGAGCTGGTCGCCTACGTTCGTCAGGGCTTTAAGGCTGTAAAGATCAAGGTGGGACGTCTAGGGCTTGCCGAAGAAGAGGCTCGGATTCGAGCGGCACGCGAAGCTATCGGGGCGGACGTGAAACTGATGCTGGATGCCAATAATGCCTGGACAGACCTGACTACCGCACTTCGCTTCTGCGAAAGATACGAACCGTATGAGCCGTATTGGATTGAAGAACCTTTCAGTCCCGATGACATCGAAAATCATTCCAAGCTTGCCGAACGTATCAGCATTCCAGTAGCAACGGGAGAAATTGAAGCCGGCCGCTGGCGGTTTAAGGAGCTGTTGGATAAACGTGCGGCGATGATTTTGCAGGCCGATGCGGCGGTTTGTGGGGGTATTTCTGAATGGCGCCGAATCGCCCAAATCGCAGCGGGTTTTGGTGTCACGATGTGCCCCCACTGGTTTCATGATTTGCATACCCATCTCGTGGCATCCGCTCCCAATGCCCATTACGTTGAGTATTTTCCGGATGACAAGGTCTTGAATTTCCGAAAGCTTATCAATCGACAAGTGGAACCCGTTGATGGTGATCTGTTACTCACGCAGATGCCTGGATTAGGATTCGAATTCAATGAGGACGTTGCCGTGAAGTATGGCGCGGAAAATGACAAAGTCTGGACCACCGTGAAATAGCCGATAACGGGCCCTAACTGTATCGTGGATTTTTGGGGCTGGCCTGCCCGAACTGGAAACTTTTTAGGGGGACGGATGAAAATGTATCGTCGTCTGAGTATTTGGATGCCTGCAATTGTTTGTCTGTTCGTCGTAACTTCCGAAAGGGCTGTGCCGCAAGAACTTTTGACCCAAAAGATCATGTCTCTGGACATGGCCCAAGCCATCGCGCAGGGGGCCCTGGCTAGCTGCCGGGCGGACGGTTTTCACGTGAGCATCAGCGTGATCGACGTCGGTGGCACGCTCAAGGCGTTCATGCGCGACGACGGTGCAGGTTTGGGTTCGGTGGAAGTCAGCCGTCTAAAGGCCTACACCGCCCTCATTTTTAGGCGCCCGTCGGCCGAAACGGCCAAGATATGGGCCTCTACCACCCCGGTGCCGATCATTCCTGGTACTGTGGCCCTGTCTGGTGGTGTCCCAATCAAGGCGGGCAATGACGTGGTCGGCGCCATTGGCATTAGCGGCGCACCCGACGGCGATAAGGAAATAGTTTGCGCGAAGGCGGGGATTTCTCGGGTTGCCGATAAACTGAAGTGAAATAGAGCCGTTCGCCATCTAGTGCATTCGTTGAGAGCTTCTTCGCGAGGCCCTCGGTTTTTATTTATAGATTTTTTTTATAAATTCATCGCATCTTGTGAATTGACAACTCAGCTCGTGGGCGGAATATGTTCGAAGAACAATTATCAGAAATTTCAGGCCCTTGAATGAAAGGCCGCCACCGCCCATGTCAGGAAAATGATTGTTCGCCCGAGGACTTCATGAATTGTTCGAATCATCGTTATTCAATCTTCGCCTTTTTTTGTGTTCCTCTGCTGCTTGGACTGTACGCCCGCGCGGAAAATAGAATTCATCAAGCGACACCCGCAGTACACGAGAAGGAAGACGCGCCGGATGTCGCCGCTATCCGTGCGCTAGAGCAGCGCACGGAAGAAGCCACCGTAAGCGGCGATACCTCTTTTCTTGAAAAGGTTTTCTCCGATGATTTTACCTATGCCCGCACAACTGGCGAAGTTGAAAATAAGGTCCAATGGCTGCAACACGTCGCGCGCAAACTTTTCATATCTCGCAAGATTGTTTCGCTGGATATCGAAATCCACGGCAACGTAGCCGTGGTTCACGGACAATTGGATGTCGTCGTGCACGACGATCATGGCGGACACGCTAACTTAGTAAACTATCTCCGGGTGTACGAACAAAGAAACGGTCAATGGCAAATGGTAACCCACCGCAGCCTGGGGGAGACGGCGAAACCGCTAACGTGATTTCAAGCCCCCCCGGACGCCACGTTCCCGAATCGACCGCTTCTCGTGATCCCGGCACTGTATTGCTATTAGCGGACGGCCCCATCCCGCTGCACGAGAAGCTTGAGCGGTTGTGTGGCAAGACTCACCTGCTCGTCGGAAAATCTTTGGAAGCGCTCGGACAGGGCCTTGCCAACGCCACAGTTATCTTTAACTGGTCCGGATCGCGTAAATTGCTGCACGACGTATTCGTGAATTGCCCTAAAGTACGTTGGATACACAGCCGCTCTGCCGGCCTTGAGCGATCTCTGTTTCCGGAGCTGGTAGAAAGCGCGGTCGTGCTTACAAATGGCACAGGAGTTTTTAGCCCGTCTCTGGGAGAGTTTGCACTCGGGGCGATTCTGTATTTTGCCAAGGATATGCGACGCTTGATTCGCAACCAGATGAACGAGACCTGGGAACCTTTCGATGTACTCATGTGCGCAGGCCAAACGGTTGGAATCATCGGATATGGAGATATAGGTCACGAAGTCGCTGCACGAGTGCGTACGTTGGAAATGAAAGTCTTGGCCGTCAAGCGGCATGTTCCTCCGCACTCGGATGAGCTGGCGGATCACATATACGGCTTGGGCGGTATTTTGGAAATGCTTTCCCGATCTGACTATGTGGTCGTTGCCACTCCTTTGACGCAAGAAACAAAGGGGATGATTGGAGAGCGAGAGCTCGCAGCCATGCGACCAACCGGAGTGTTGATAAATCTGGGTCGCGGCCCAGTGATAAATGAACAAGCTTTGGTGCAAGTGCTTTCACAAAAACGCATCAAGGGTGCAGCGCTCGACGTTTTTGATAAAGAGCCGTTGCCGGTTGGGCATCCGTTTTACAAACTTGAGAATGTGTTGCTCTCTCCACATTGCGCGGATCACACTGCCGACTGGTTGGATAACGCGATGCAATTTTTCCTGGAACAACTCCAGCGATTTCACGCGGGTGCGCCCCTGCTCAATGTAGTCGATAAGAAACTGGGGTATTAATCTCACGTCAGCTATTTCATGGGAGGAAAGCTTGAGTAATCACAAATTCCGGTGGGGAATGTTTATAGCGAGCCTCTTATGCTGGGCTTCGCTGGCACAGCCGAGAGGAATTCGATTATTGCAGCCTGAGACTTCCCCGCCGGAAAAACAAGACACATCAGCAGAAACGGAGCTACAAGAGCTGGAGCACCAAGTGGACAACGCCATCCTTAGAGGAGATACAACATTCTTGCAAACGGTGTTTGCGGATGATTACCGTTTCTTGCATGCCGACGGGAGCGTCACCAACAAAACCGAATCTTTACAACAGGTTGCAAAGCGCCCATATATTCTCCGTCACCTAGATGCGGTAAACATCGACCTGCATGGCGACGTAGCTTTAACTGATGGATTGGTGGATGTCAACGCTCGCGGCGAACACGGCACCCGCAACCATAGCTATCTAGTCAGATACGTCAGGGTTTACCAACGCAGAAATGGCCGTTGGGTAATGTTGATGCAAAATAGCGTGGGAGAAACTACGTCGATGCCCTTTGACGTTCCATCGCCAAAATAAAACGGTTGCAACCTAGCTCATTCCCAGTAGCTGCATCGGTCTGGTTCGCAAAATCTGATCAACCTCATCTTTCGTTAAACCAACTTCGCTTATGTAGTCGATGGAACGTTTGAATAACGGCCCTGGCTCATAAGGAAAGTCGGTACCGAAGACCAATCGATCTGCACCGATAGAGCTGATGCCGGCTTTGAGTGCAGGATCGTATCCGTGACCCACTGTGTCATACCACATGCGGCGGGCTGTAACGCTGGGCGCCTCATTCAGTGACGGATTTTCCCATTTGTAAATGTTGTCGAGCCGCTGCATTAACATCGGAAGTGCTCCGCCGATATGGGTATTGATGATCTTGAGGTTGGGGTACTTCTGGGGAATTCCGCGGAGGATCAAATGGGCTACGGCAATGGTGTCTTCTATGGGGGCGCCAATCATCCATGTAAGGTGAAAATCTTTGATCAACGGAGAGTACGCCGCGTATCCTCCCGGGTGAACGAATAGAACGCTGCCGCGTCGGTTCAGTTCCTCGTAAAAGGGCGTAAACGCAGGATCCGCAATCGATTTATCCAGGATGGAAGTGGGGATCGTAGCTCCAACAAAGCCGCGCTGGCCCAACATGCGATCTAGTTCCTTAAGTGATTCGTCCACGTGTGGCAGCGGCACTGCGACATAGGCCACGAAGCGTTTTTGCCACTTGTGAACCGCTTCCTGGTACAAATCATTGGCTTTGCGCGCCGCAGTGACGGCGTAATCTTTATCTTCGAATTGCGGCCCTTGGGGGCAGACCGAAAGTGCCTGCATGGCAATTCCAGCAGCATCCATCATAGCGAAGCGTTTCTCCATCTCGCCTTCGCTGTTTCCTGCGCCCTTTGCCCGCTGAACTCCTACATCTTTCTTGCCGTATTTCTCCATCAGATCCAGATAGTCATCGGTCCACAGGTGCCCGTGGACGTCGATTGCTCCGTGGTTTACCTCACCCTTTGCTGATGAGTTCACCAGAAATGCCCCGCTAGCCAGAAAGCCCAATCGAAGAATTTCGCGTCGCGTCATGGCGTGCTTGTCGATTTGCATATCGATCCTCCGCTGCTGATTGACGCAGGTTCGGCTGCATGCTGCTGAAATTCTTGCGACGCCGCAGTCGTGTAGTGTTACCGAAGAAGAAGGTAGCCGGTCGTTGCTGGTGCGTCAACGTGGATCCCAGACCTTAGCGCCACGAAGCGCCGTTTTTTGTTCTATATGCTGAACACCGCATTTTGTTGACGAGGTCGAAGAGTACAATCGGGAAAATCTTCTAAATCACGGGCATGAAGAACGGAACCAGGCAGTGCATTCTCAAAAGTTGAAGGCACAAAAATGAATACGAAATTTATCGGGCAGCCGCACGAATGGGATCCGCGGCGGGTTTACAGCCAGACGGGCGCAGATTGGCAATACCGCGTCGATTTTGAGCGTTTGCGCAAAGACCGTCTGCAGCGCATTCGCGAACAAATGACCGCGCGCGATATTGGAGCTTTGGTGCTGTTTGCTGGCGCCAACATCCGCTACGTAACCGGCTCATATCAAGGCAATTGGAAATACAACATCAACATTCGCTACGTAGTGCTTCCGAATGGCGGCGAGCCGGTGTTGTTCGAAACTGCCGGGTCGGACTTGCATTGCGCCGAGATCGATCTTCCGTGGATGGAAGAGCGCATCCAACCGGCGATTACATGGCAATGGGCCGAGGGGGCCGTTGCCCACATGGCCGGAAGGATGGCGCAAAGCGTCGTTGACGTCCTTGGTGCTCACGGCTTAAAGAAGGAAAAAGTCGGTATCGACAATCTGGATATGGCAGCTTTAAAGGCCTTTCAAGCTGCCAACGTCAACATCGTGGATGCCTGGCCGGCGATCTCGTCGGCGCGTGTGATCAAAACGCGTGACGAGATCGAATTGCTGAAAATGTCTTCCAGCATCGGTGACGCCGCGATGTGGAGAATCAAGTACGAGTGGCTCAAACCCGGAATTCGCGAGCGCGAAATCGAGGCCAAGGTTCACGAGTTCATGCTGGAGCGCGGCTGCGAAATCATTTACGACATCATTGTCGCTTCCGGAGGAAACACCAGCCCGTATCGCCGCTGGGCAACCGACAAAATCATTCGTCAGGGTGACTTGGTCATCGTGGACATCAACGCGGTCGGACCTTCCGGCTATTTCATCGACTTTGTTCGTTGCTTCAAATGCGCAGGAGTTCTAAACCAAAAAGAGATCGACCTGTATCGCGAAGTGTACGACTCCATGTACGCGGGACTCGAAAAATTGAAGCCCGGGAACACCACTGCGGACGTCGCCTCGGCTTTCCCGGAATATGACGACGACAAGTTTGGCACCGTCACACTTCAGCAGTTTGCGCACAGCATCGGTCTGACGCTATACGAGGGCATGTGGATTTCGCGCGCCTATTCCCTGAAGTACCCCGCAGAAATTAAAGAGAACATGTACTTCGCTATCGAGACGTTCGCAGGGCATCCCGGCCTCCAGCAAACCGCTCGCCTGGAAGAAAACGTGCTGGTCTCGGGAAAAGGCCCAGTGGTGTTCACTCTGATGGAGCACATGGAAGAGGCCTTCAGAAAATAGGATGGCTCGCAAACTAATTGCGGTGACCGACTCTGTTTTTCCGAATCTAGACCCGGCGCGGGCGGTCCTTTCAAAGATAGACGCTGATCTGTTATGTGCGAAAGAACCGAAGCCAGATGCAATTTTGCAAGTGGCCAGGGATGCGGATGCCGTCCTTACGACTTACGCAAAGGTGACGGCCGATATGATTGGGCAATTTTCGCGGTGCCGTATCATCAGTCGTTTCGGCATAGGCGTGGATAACGTAGACGTCGCGTTCGCAACCAAAAGGGGCATCTTGGTAACCAGAGTTCCGGACTATTGCCTTGACGAAGTGTCCGATCATGCGATGGCATTATTGTTGGCTTTGGTGCGCAAAATTCCGTACAGCAACACCCGCACTCATGGCGGAACCTGGGAAATGAAAGCGGTGGTTCCCATCCATCGGGTACGAGGAAAAGTTCTGGGTCTAATCGCCTTCGGACAGATTGCGAAGTTGATGGCGACGAAAGCCCAAGCCTTTGGCATCAGAGTGGTTGCTTATGATCCATACGTTTCTGCGGATATTTTTTCGCGTTCGAATGTGGAGCGTGTGGAGTTCCACGAACTTCTCCGAATCTCGGACTACATTTCCATTCATACCCCGCTGCTTCAAACAACTCATCACTTGTTCAACAGCGAAGTCTTTTCTCGAATGAAATCAACCGCATATTTGGTTAACACAGCGCGCGGGCCGATTGTCGATGAGGCAGCGCTTGCGGCAGCATTGGACAAAAAGCATCTGGCCGGCGCGGCCCTCGATGTCATGGAACATGAGCCACCCGTCGGGTCCCCTCTTCTCGGACGGGACAACGTAATTATTACTCCACACACAAGTTTCTATTCCGAAGAATCACTAGTGGATTTGCAGATCAAGGCTAGCGAAGAAGTTGTCCGAGTGCTGAGTGGGCAGGCACCTCGCAATCCCGTAAATCCTGAGGTTATGAGGCCAGCCTAGAATTTCATACTAGATTTGGAGGGCATGATATGACAAAAGAGCCGTGGAAGACCGATAAGTGGTTTGTGAGTCCCTGGAATTTCAATAAAGAGATTACAAAGCAATTCCATTTTCCAAAGCAAATCAAGATACACGACATCACGCTGCGCGATGGCGAGCAACAGACCGGCGTAATTTTTACCAAGGATGACAAGATCAAGATTGCAGAAAAGCTGGCCGAAGCCGGCGTCCACCGAATTGAAGCTGGAATGCCAGTGGTTTCCCCGAGCGACGATGCGGCCATTAAGGAAATCGTCAAGCGCAATCTCGGACCTCAAATCTTTGCATTCTCACGTTGCATGGTGGAAGACGTGAAGCGCGTCGTTGATTGCGGCGTTAACGGCATTGTCATGGAGGTGCCGTCCAGCGAGCACATCATTCAATATGCGTATAAATGGAAGCTCGAGAAAGCGATTGAGCTTTCCATCGAATCGACCGCCTACGCGCACGCGCAGGGGCTTGAAGTTGTTTTCTTTCCCATAGACTTTAGCCGCGCGGAAATGAACTGGGTGCTGGACTTGATTACGCGGGTCGCGAATGAAGGTCACATGGACGCGCTCGCGTTAGTGGATACCTTCGGGGTTCTTGCTCCCCAGTCCGTGCCGTACCTCGTGCGGGAAGCGAAAAAAAGAATCAATAAACGGCTTGAGGCCCATTTTCACATGGACTTTGGAATGGGCGTAGCCAACACCATCATCGCACTCGCCGAAGGAGTCGAAGTAGTTCATTCGACGGTTCTTGGTATCGGCGAACGCGCCGGAAATACGCCTATGGAAGAGACGGTGATGGCGCTGTTAACGCTCTACGGAATTGATATCGGCATTAAATACGATCAACTTTATAGTCTTGCAAACCTGGTAAAGACCCTTTCCGGCCATAACGTCGCTTCTAACAGGCCTGTGGTCGGCGACGCATTGTTTCAGATCGAATCCGGAATTATTGCCAGTTGGTTCCAGAACTGTGGCGACCAAAATCCTACCGAGCTTTTCCCTTATCATTGGGATGTCGTGGGCCAGCCGGCTGCCAAAGTGGTCTTGGGCAAAGGCAGCGGCATTGATTCGATCAAAAACGCTTTGAAGAACCTTGGCGTGCAGGCCAGCGAAGAGGAGGCTATGAAGGTTGTTGCCGCCGTAAAGACTTTCTCGTTAGGTTGCAAGCGTCTGTTGACACCAGAAGAGTTTCGTCAAGTAGTTGACACCACTCTTCCTGACAAAACCGTCAGTGCCGGGCCAGCTGCTCATACACGCTCCTGACGAACGGATCCATCAATGAAGGCAATGGTCTTGAAGGCCCCGCGCGATTTGGGGCTTGAAGAAGTCGAACCACCGCCGCTCCGCTTTGGCGAGGCCTTGATCCGCGTAACGCACAGCGGTGTGTGCGGTACTGACCTCAAGATCTACGACGGCTCGATTCCTGTCCGCCATCCATTGGTTATGGGACACGAAATGATTGGCGAGGTGGTCGACGTTGGGGACCATCCGATACGCGACGATCGGATTCACATTGGAGACCGCGTCATTGTCGATCCCTGCCTGTCCTGCGGCGTGTGCATTAATTGTCGATCTGGGCAAACAAACCTGTGCCGCGACGGTGGTCTGATCGGACGTGATTCGAATGGCGGTTTCGCGGAGTATTTGCCAGCGGCGAAGACACACGTTTTTCCCCTGCCAAGCGAGGTAGATAGCCAGAAGGCTCCGCTGCTCCAGGTTCTTACTACCTGCATTCACGCACAAAATTTCATCGATATTTTCCCGGGCCAATCCGTAGTGGTCGTAGGACTCGGAGTTACCGGGCAACTGCACTTGCAGTTGGCAAAGTCGCGCGGCGCGAATCCGGTCATTGGAGTTACACGCAGCGCCTGGAAAAGGAAACTCGCAAAAGAATCTGGCGCCGATTTGACACTCTCCAGCGGCCCTCATGCTATTCGCGGAGTTCTCGATGCTACTGATGGCCAGGGTGCCGACGTTGTGATTGTAGCCACGGGCGCGCTACCGGCAATCGCCGAAGCTATTTCCATGTGCCGGCCAGGTGCGGCCATCATGTTATTTGGCGTTACTACGGACACCGAAGGGAAGCTGCCTTTTTATCAGCTATATTTTAAGGAATTGAAAATATTTAACTCCCGTGCCGCAATCGCGGCAGATTTTCCCGTCGCGATTAATTTGGTGGCGATGGGGCTGATAAAGCTGGACGCCCTGGTAACCCATATTTTGCCGCTCGCGGATTTATCTTCTGCGATTGAAATGCTGGTGACTGACGAAGACCATCGCATGAAAATCATCCTGGAGCACCAATGAGTCGGGAGCAGAACCATGGTCGCGAGCGCAAAGGCTTATCTAGTTTTTCATCTCGCCAGGACGAGTGTTTGGCGCTTTAATAGTACTGCGTGCCGGTGACCAGCCCGGTCTGTGGAAGGCGTTATGAGTGGACGAAAACCGAACCCAGCCCTCCAGCGGGCTCTCGACATTCTCGAAGCCATTTCCGATAGCAATGCTGGATTCACAAATGCATATTTGGCACGGCGACTTGAAATTCCCAAAAGTTCCGCCAGTTCGATTCTTCGCGTGTTGCAAAATCGAGGCTATTTGTGCCGCGGCACTAACAATGGCCGCTATAAGTTGGGTTTCAAGACGCTAACACTTGGCAGAAAACTGATGGAGCGTTCTGCTATTCGCGAGTTAGCTTTGCCGCTAATGCGGGAGTTAGTTGAACGAGCTGATTTAACGTGCCACCTGGCGGTATTCGCACAACATGAAGCCGTCCATTTGGAAAAAGTCGTCGCCCAGAGGTATTTCAAGCTCGACAAGAGCCGTTCAGTGGGGGAACTCGTTCCGTTGCATGCATCGAGTGTTGGTAAGGCACTCCTGGCATGGCAGGACCAACCGGTTCTGGAAGCCTCTCTACCGAGTGGCGAGCTTCCCAAATCCTCGCCCAGAACGATTACGACACGCGCGCGATTATTGTCCAAGTTAAGTGAAATCAGAAATCAAGGCTATGCGATAGACGACGAAGAATGTCGCCTCGGATGGCGTTGTGTCGGAGCGCCCGTTTTTGACCAGTTGGGCAGTGTGCGTGTAGCGATCTGTCTTACAGGCACCGTCAAAGAACTTCACGATTCCAGATTGGCGACCGCAGCCGTGGCGGTAAAGGACACGGCTCGGCAGATTTCTCGTAGGCTTGCAGCGGAGCACATTCAGTTCGCTACTTATGGATGATCGGCCGCTCAAAAATCCTGACAATTCAACGGGAAACTATCGCGCCCGCGCTGTAGCCATGTTCTGCGTTTTGCTCGCCGCTTATATGCTGATGGCGGCAGACCGCTATCTTTTTCCGGTGCTCGCCCCAGACGTCCGTAAAGAGTTCGGCTTCTCCTTGACAGATACTGGGCTCCTCACCACTATTTTTACACTGGGCCTCGGACTAGGAGGCTTGACCACTGCTGTTCTTCTGGCGCGGTTCTCGCGCAAATCGGTTTCGATGCTGGGCATTGCCATATTTTCCCTGGGAACAATGCTCACTACGGTGGCCAATGGATTTTGGTTGATGCTGTTTTGTTTGGCGGCGACGGGTATCGGCATGGCCATGTTGGCAACCTCGATGTTCGCCCTCGCGGCCAGTTACTTTTCGCAATATCGAGCGGCGGCCATAGGATCCGTGAACCTTTGCTATGGTCTCGGCGGGTTTGCCGGTCCGATTCTGGCAACCGTGCTGCTTACTTTTTATCGCACTTGGCATGCGCCAATGGTGGCCTTCGGGGTTTTAGGATTCGTCCTCATAGTGGCGATCGCGGTGGTCGTGCGTCCCTGGTTCAGTGAATCCCATCACGTTGCCAAGGTACCAAGTCACGCCAGCGGCGCGCAGACCTTGCTGAATCACAATTCAATTTTGCTTTCTTTGCTTTGTCTGATACACGGCCTGAGCATGTATGGATTTCTCGGAATGTATCCGACTTTCCTTCGCGAAAATTTACATTACGCCCCGAAAGTTGCGGGATTTGTGATGAGCTTTTTTGGTTTGGGAGCTCTCGCTTCGATCATCGGCGGTTGGATAGGTGATCGTTTTTCACCGCCGTTGGTGCTCAGCGTGTCTTTTTTTGGTGTTGCCATTCTCGGGTATCTGCTGTTTCAGCCATCGGCGACCATTTTGATGCGGGAAGTGCTGACACTAACATATGGCGTAATTGGCAGCGCGCTTCTTTATGTCAATCTGGCGGCATATCACGTCAAAACATTGCGGAGTAATTTTGCCAATCATGGATCAGGGCTGTTTGTTACAAGCTTCTATGGCCCTGCTGCGTTCGGGGGTTATTTAATTGGAATGATGGCGGCGCACCGTGGATGGTTGCTGGCGGGAGAAATTCAGATCTCTCTATTTTGCCTGGTCGGTGGGGTTTTGGCTATCGGTTTGCGCCCAGAACAAATGGCGCTCTAAACGTCGCGGGTGACCTGTTATCTTCCTAAGTGTGCTCGCGTCTGGCGACCTAGGCGGAATTCAAATTGAGAGATGAAATGAACAACTTACGATGCAGAAGGATGGGTCTGCTGGTATTCCTGAGTTTGTTTCTTACTTTCACGTGTCGGGCGCAGGATACATACCGGATTGATCCCAATCAATCCACGATAAGTTTTGCGGTCAAACACATGGTTATTAGTACCGTCCACGGGAAGTTCACTGATTATGACGGCACAATTCTCTTAAATGAGAACGACCTCACCAAATCTTCCGTCAACATTACGATCAAAACCACCAGCCTCAACACCGAAGTAATTCCTCGTGATAATGATCTACGCAGCGCCAACTTTCTGGATGTCACGAAATACCCGGAGATCGTTTTTACAGGCCGCCACATCGACAAAAATGCTGATGGATATGTACTCACAGGTGATTTATCGATGCATGGTGTCACCAGAGAGGTGAGCATTCCCTTCAAATATAACGGCAAAGTCAAGGATATGGCCGGCAAAACACGAATCGCTGTCGAAGGCCGTCTCACCATTGATCGCCGAAACTGGGGCATTGCCTACAGCAAAGTTCTGGACAGCGGCGGACTAGTCGCGGGCAATGAGGTAAAGATCGACTTGGACGTAGAAGCGGTAAAAAAATAATTAAAACGAGCCCTCTTACGATGAACGCCAAAAACTCAACCTGGGTCTGTCTGATACGAGCAACCTTGTGCTGAGTTCAGTAAAAATCTGAAGGAACCGCTGCGCCACCAGAACTAAAACTAAAATTATTTATCGACGTTTGTGGCGTTGATGCGTTTTGCCGCAGATTGATCGAACAGCACGCGATGCCGAATTTCCGCCTGCGAGGATGCAGTGCGTATCAATCTCGGCGCCTCGCTCAGCAGGGTTCCCACGAATTGTTGAGCAGCCGGAGACACTGAGCGTCCGACGCGCGTAATTATACCGACAGGACGACTGGCACACGGTTGAACTAAGGGGAGTGCCACCAGATTTCCATACTTGACCTGATGAAGAATCATGAGCGAAGACATTGCGCTGATGCCCAATCCTGCTTCGATCAAGCTAAAAGCGGTGGACAAGTGTTGGCATTCGTAATGGGGTTTTACATCTAGATTTAGCTTCCGAAAAACATTTTCAGCAATCGCCCGGATGCTACAACCCGGAACCATGGCGATAAAGGGCAAGTCCTTGAAAACCGTCCACGGCACTGATTTCCTCACAGCAATCGGAGCATCCGCCCGGCACACCAGATAGATGTCGTCATCGATCAGTGGCCGGTAGGCCACGCGCGAGTTCTTACATACCTGGACCGACACCCCAAAGTCACAGGCGCCATCCGCCACAGCTGCTGCGATGTTAGGAGATTGCAATTCGGTGATTCGAAAATCGACATTCGGATAGCGTTGACGAAATTTGGTGATCGCCTGCGGGAGCAGGGCCGCTGCTACCGAAGGCATGGCAGCCACATTCACGTTGCCCTTAAGCGCTTCGATGAAGTGGGCCATTTCGCTGCAAGCTGTTTCGAACTCGCACAGGACTCGTCGCGCGATCGGTAGGAGTTGGATTCCGACGGGGGTCAACTCCACCTTACGGGTGCTGCGATCAAAAAGCCGTGCTCCGATAATCTCTTCGGTTTGTTGGATGTTTCTCGTTAACGCAGGTTGGGAGACATGTATGGCTCGGGCGGCTTCGCTGAAGCTCAGCAATTCGGCCACACGCAGGAAAACCTGCATCTGGCGAAGCGACAAGGAAAGGGGAATCTGGTGCGGAACTAGTTGCGAACCATTGGCCACAACTAATTTAAATAGTATAAGTTCCGAAACAAGTCAACCCTTTAAAAAATGCGGTACTACCTCGCATAGCATACTCAAGGTTTTTACGTAACCTACATGTTACGTGTTTCCGGGTCCGGCGAGATTTAAGATCTAATAGGGTCAAAGCGAAGATAAGCTAGACCAGGGTTTTTACAAAGCCTTACCCAATCGTTATTCCATTCATGCTTTTACTGGATTTATCTATAAATTCTTATGAATAGTTGAAACACTGCAACCGGGAGCAATATTGCTATTGCGATAGAGCTGGCTTCCATTGTCAAGTGACCTGCCCTGTGACAAATAGAACCGGCATCATGATCTGAACTGCTGAAGCGCGATCCAGTGGCTAACAACCTTTCGACAGCGCATGACGAAGTTATCGGGTCGGAAACCGAATCCTCCGTTATTTCCAAAACGACCCGGAGAATTGTTCCGCTTTTATTCATTCTCTACCTCGTCGCGTACCTCGACCGAATCAACGTGGCTTTTGGAGCGCTTCAGATGCAGCGCCAGTTGCATTTCAGCGACAGTGTTTACGGACTTGGCGCGGGGATATTTTTTCTTGGATATCTTTTGTTTCAGGTCCCCAGCAACCTCATGCTGCAGCGCGTTGGTGCGAGACGGTGGATCTGTGTGCTCATGATTGTGTGGGGCACCATATCCCTTTCAACTGCCTTCGTCTCCTCGGTAAAGAGCTTTTACCTCGTGCGCTTTCTCCTGGGCTCTGCTGAAGCAGGTTTTTTTCCAGGAATTATTTTTTACATCAGGGGCTGGTTCCCGAGTGCTGTGCGGGCTCGTACTGTGGCCTTGTTTATGACTGCCGGACCATTGTCAGCCGTGGTCGGTGGGCCGCTTTCTGGGGTTTTGCTGAGCATGCATGGTGTTGCAAATCTGGCCGGCTGGCAGTGGCTATTCCTGGTCGAAGGATTGCCCGCGGTCTTGTTGGGAGCGGTCGTTTTCTTTTATCTCACCGACGCGCCGCAAGAGGCGCAGTGGCTCAATCCTTCAGAGCGAATATGGCTGACGGACACCCTCAATCGCGAACCCCGCGCGGTCACGGGCAATCGGCTAGCCGCCTTCCGGAGCGGCACAGTCTGGTTGCTCGCCTTGGCCCTGTTTGGTATAACCACTTGCACTTCGGGCCTCAGCTTATGGTTGCCCACTCTGATTCATAGCCTTTCCAGCAGCAGCAATCTGACCGTTGGAATCCTCTACGCCATGCCCTATGTCGCCGCAGCCGTGGCCGAATTTCTTGTGGGACTGCACTCTGACCGCACAGGCGAGAGACGCTGGCACGTGGGAATCCCAGCTCTCACTGGTGCGGTGGCTATCTTGGGTATCGCATATTTTACCTCGCTGGCACCGGCACTCGTCGCAATGACCATTGCCATCTTGTCTTCTTACGCGACTTTTGGTCCCTTTTGGGCCATAGCCGCTTCATTGCTGGAACGCAACGCCGCCGCCGCAGGAATAGCCCTCATCAATTCGGTCGGAAATCTTGGCGGTTTCTGGGGTCCATATGTAATTGGATTGGTACGTAATGCCAGCGGATCTTTCCGAGGCGGTTTACTGATCGCCGCGACCGCCCTTGCTCTTTGCGGAGTGATTGTACTGACGCTGCGCCTGCCACCCGTCGGACATTCACTGCCAGGTGGGGTGACCGTATAAGCATGCGAGAAAATGACGGTCGATGCGAATTTAGTCGCAAGTTTGCTTGGTTCATAGCGTAAGAGTGGTCAATCGATGGAGGGTCGTTTGAGCGGGCCTAAAGGACTGATTCGCGGTCTCACAAATTATGGCGATCGAGATTTCGCCTGGTTTTTGCGGCGATCATTAGCAATGTCCATGGGTTACTCCAGCGAGTTACTGTCGCGCCCGGTCGTGGGCATCGCCACTTCGGGCGGAGATTTCAATAGTTGCCATCGATTAATGCCTGAACTGCTGGCAGCAGTGAAGCGCGGTGTGCTGATTGCCGGTGGTCTGCCGCTCGAATTTCCGACTATTTCTCTGGGCGAGGTTTTTCTCAACCCCACCAGCATGATGTTTCGTAACCTCATGGCCATGGACGTCGAGGAAATGATACGTAGCCAACCGATGGACGCGGTGGTCCTCATAGGAGGGTGCGATAAAACGGTTCCCGCTCAACTTATGGGCGCAACGTCCGCAGGTATTCCCGCGATTCAATTGGTTACCGGTCCGATGATGACCGATCGATCCCAAGGCGAGCGTCTGGGAGCATGTACGGATTGTCGTCGCTTCTGGGCCAAGTTCCGGCGAGGCGAGATTGATGAAAGACAAATCAATGAGGTTGGCGGCCATTTGGCAACCACCGCCGGGACATGTCCGGTTATGGGTACGGCCAGTACTATGGCCTGCATCGCTGAAACCTTAGGTGTAATTCTGCCCGGTACCGCAACCATTCCAGCGGTTCATGCGGATCGGTTGCGCGCCGCTGAAGCTACCGGGGCACAAGCCGTACGCATTGCGCGAAATGGAGTTACGCTCAAGGACGTCATCACCTCTCGCAGCATCGAAAATGCTCTTCGTGTATTGCTGGCGATTGGCGGATCGACAAATGCTGTAATTCATCTCGCTGCGATCGCCGGACGCGTCGGACTTTCGCTTTCCCTCGCTCGCATAAACGAAATAAGTGACAGCACTCCGGTGATCGTCAATCTCAAACCCACTGGTGACCATTACATGGAAGACTTGCAGACCGCGGGGGGCGTGGGCGCGGTCCTGCGCGAGCTGTCCAACCTGCTGGATCTGGACTGTGTCGATATTGCCGGAAACAGTTTGAGGGAGCGATTGAGTCAGCCTGGCAGCTATGTTGATCGCAGCATCGTCCGACCACTTGATAATCCATTCGATCCGCGCGGTGGCTTGATCGCGTTGTTCGGCTCTCTATGCCCGGATGGCGCAATCCTTAAACGGGCGGCCGCCGATCCCGCTCTATTTGAACATCAGGGCCGCGCGGTGGTGTTTGATGGTCTCAACGACTTAGCCCAGCGAATTGATCAACCAGATCTCGATGTTCAATCGGATGACATTCTTGTCCTCAAAAATGCCGGTCCGGTTGCAGCGGGAATGCCCGAAGCTGGATATCTGCCTATTCCTGGAAAGCTGGCGCGGGCCGGTGTGAAGGACATGGTTCGGATTTCGGACGCGCGGATGAGTGGTACCGCCTTCGGCACCATTATTTTACACGTTACGCCAGAGTCTGCCGTGGGCGGCCCACTCTCTCTGGTTAAGAATGGCGACGCTATCCGTCTCAGTGTTTGCAATAAGCAACTGGACCTGCTCGTGGACGATGCGGAACTCTCAAGACGAAGGGCCCTGGTTCGGCCGTCTTCACTTCCGACACGTGGCTGGGCCGGTTTATATGCACGATCAGTGCAGCAAGCAGGATTGGGTTGCGATTTCGAATTTCTGACCGAGTCAGGCTTTGCAGAGACACCGTGCGGTACCACGAATCTCCGTTCAGAAGTCCCGCGTTAATACTTCAAGCGGAACTCAGGCTATGCCGAGGTGGCAGACTGAGAAACACACTAGTACGTAGAGGGCTTACGGAGGTTGATATGGATTTGGGCATCAAAGGCAAAATAGCACTGGTCCTCTCCGCAGGCGGCGGGCTAGGACGTGCTATTGCGGTTGCCATCGCCCGAGAAGGCGCAGCCGTTGCGTTAACGGACATCGACGAGGGTTCTTTGGGGATTACAGCGGCGGAAATTAAAAACGCTGGCGGGCATGTTTTCAGTTATCCAGTGGATCTGGCCGATCTAGCCGCACTGGATGATCTAGCGGACCGTGTCACCCGGGAATTTGGCGGGGTCGACATCTTGGTGAATATTTCAGGCGGTCCACCCCCAACCTCGGCAATCGATGTACCCGCTGATTCTTGGATCAAATATTTTGAATCGATGGTTTTATCAATGATCCACATCACCGATCTGGTGCTGCCGAACATGCGGGCAAAACGCTGGGGACGTGTCATCACCAGCGCATCCTCGGGTGTAGTGACTCCGATTCCTAATTTGTGCATCTCCAATAGTCTTCGTTCAGCATTGGCCGGATGGTCAAAGACCCTCGCGCGGGAAGTTGCTCCCGAAGGCATTACAGTGAACGTCGTGCTTCCGGGTCGTGTAGCGACGCGCCGCACGCAGCAACTCGACGAAGCGCGAGCAAAAAGAGAAAACAAAAGTGTGGAGGAGATTGTTAGGGCTAGCGTCGCGTCGATTCCCATGCAGCGTTACGGAGACCCTGAGGAATATGCCAGCGTGGTTGCTTTTCTAGCCAGCCAAAACGCCTCATACATTACCGGAACTATGGTCAGGGTGGATGGGGGAATGATTCCAAGCGTGTGAGCAGTGTCAATCGGATAGGTGAGTTCATCCGGCGAGAGCGGTGCCGCACTAAAATAATTTAAATACCAAAAGAACTTGACGGCAGATTCAAGAACCGAATGCGAGCACGAACGAGTTTTGGATTCAGCGCAGTGGAGAAGGAATTGGCAATCAGGAAATCAGCAATCATTTCCTTGAGGCTATATTAGATGTATCGCGGATTTGCGCTCGTTACGATGGCCGGTGCAATTCTTCTATCTGCAGTTATGGCTTTACCTTCAGATGAAGCAAAGCCAAGTTCTGACTCCCGGGAATGGCCGCTCGTTCACGGCGACTTGACGAATGACCGCTACTCGCCGCTTAGCGAAATCAACACAAATACCGTCAAACAAATGGGCGGCGCGTGGGTATCCAAAAAGTTTGAAGACGGCGCGTCGACTCGCTCTTCTCCCGTAGTCAAAGATGGAGCGATGTACATCACCGCAGGTACGCGCGTGTATTCTCTTGACGCGAAAACCGGTGAAACTCTGTGGACTTGGCATTCCAACGTAGCGCTCTCCTGGCAAGGGGTCGCTGTAGGCGAAGGTCGCGTATTTGTTGGGCTGCAGACTGGACGAGTACAGGCATTGGAAGAAAAGACCGGAAAGCCAATTTGGAGCCAGCAAATCGGCGAAGTTCCTCCTCAGAAGGGAGAGTCAGTAACTGGAGCTCCGACTTATGCGCAAGGCGTCGTATTTGTTGGCCTCGCTAATGGCGACTGGGCCTTGCGTGGCAGAGTCGTAGCGTTGGACGCTAAAACCGGTCACGAGTTATGGCACTTCTTTACCGTGCCAGGCCCTGGAGAAATGGGCCATGAAACCTGGGACCGGCAGAACAATATCTGGAAAATCGGCGGCGGTGGGGTGTGGCAGACGGGTGCTGTAGATGCTGATTTAGGTTTGGTCTACTTCGTTTCCGGCAACCCTATTCCGCCGTTCGGAGGGGAAGAGCGCCCGGGCAACAATCTTTTCACGTGTTCTGTGTTGGCCTTCGATATGAAGACGGGAAAGCTTCGATGGCACTATCAGCTTGTTCACCACGATGTTTGGGAAGGCGATATTGCAACACCTCTGTTGCTATACGACGCGCAGGTGGACGGGCATTCTCAAAAAGCATTGGCGTCGATGCGTGCTGACGGATATCTGTTCCTTTTGAATCGCGAAACAGGGCAGCCAATATTTCCGGTCGAAGAGCGTACCGTGCCTCAGGATGCGCGCATGGCGACATCTCCCACGCAGCCTTTTCCGGTAGGCGCAGACGAAGTCTTGCCAGACTGCGACAAATGGCGGGCACAAAAAATTCCCGCGGGATTTCAACTGGGTTGCTTTTTCACTCCTTCGTATTACGACAAGCTCAATGTTCTAAGACCCTTTTTTGGGATTCGCATCGCACCCATGGCTTACAGTCGTCAGACGGGCTATTTTTATGCGACCGGCGTGGTCTTTCTGGGCTGGCGGCGACGCACCGATGATCCCTTCATGCTGCTTGATTTGGGCGACACGGCGCCGGGTCTGCAAAGCTCGGGCGTCTTAGCCGCCATCGATAGCCGCACGGACAAAATTGTTTGGCAAAAGGAAATGAGCTCCCGGGGCGGCGGTTTACTAACCACGGCCGGAAGCTTGGTTTTCGAGAGCGAGGCGGACGGAAATTTCACTGCCTACGATGCCAAAACTGGAGAAATTCTCTGGCAATTTCAGATTGGCCTGGCGGGGAGAGGGCTTTCTTCCGGCGGTCGCGGTCCTGCGACCACGTATGAAATTCAGGGCGAACAATATATAGCGGTTCCGGCAGGCTCCTCGGTCTGGGCGTTTAAGTTAGGCGGAAAACTGCCGCCTGTCCCTAAAGCAACAGCACAATCCACTCGTGAAGACCAAGAATTCTCGGGACCCATCAACGACACCGACGAAATTGAGACGACCTCGCTTGACCGTGACTCCAACCAACCCGTCGGCGGCAGTCGATACTACATTGACGAATACAAATTCAATCCCATGCGCGCACGCACGAAGATTGGGACGCGTGTGACTTGGGTGAATAACGGCAAGATGGTCCATACCATAACGGCTCTGGACGGTTCGTGGACAACAGGCAAAATCAGCCCCGCGCAGAATGGCTATGTAACTTTCGATAAGCCGGGCAGCTATACATACATCTGCAAGGATCATCCCTGGGTTTATGGCCAACTTATCGTCGTCGATCGATCGGCGTCCAACGGACTTTACTCTGAAGATCAAGCCAATCGCGGCAAAGGTTTGTACAACCAAAGCTGCAGAATGTGTCACTCCGAAAGCCTGAAGGGTGGAGATCAAGTTCCTCCGCTGGTTGGAGAAACCTTTATGTCCCGCTGGGAGGGGCGAAGTATGAAAGATTTCTTCGATCGTGTTCGCACGACCATGCCACAAAATAATCCTGGTAGCCTGAGTGATCACGATTACATCGACATCATTTCCTACCTGCTTCAGGCCAACGATTTTCCTCCCGGCAAAGAAGATCTGAGAAGCAACTCTATGGAACCTATTTTGAAGGTCAAAAAATGAGGATCGGATGGCGAGACCGGATAGCTTGCCCTTTGATGTTATTCGGAAGTTGTCTTACGCTCACTGCGTTGCGCAGCCACGCTCAGCCACCCCGCACGCCAGCGCTTCTCGTGGTGAATCAAAGAGACCGAACTATCAGTGTCGTTGATCCCGTCACAGCTAATCAAATAGCCGTCATTTCAGAGGATGGCGCGACCGGCCACGCCCACGAGGTCGCAGTATCCCCCGATGGGCGTACCGCCTACGTGCCCATCTACAGCGATGTGGGTCTTGGGAAGCCGGGCATCGATGGACACGAGATGCTGGTCATCGATATTCCAACTCGGAAAATAACGGCGCGGGTCGACTTTGGCCACGGTGCCAGGCCGCACTGCCCAGTCTACGATAGCGTGAGTCGTTTACTCTACGTGACCACAGAACTCGACAATGCCGTCACAATTGTCGACCCGAGCACTCTTAAAATCGTTGGCACCATTCCCACCGGTCAACCTCAGTCTCACATGCTTGCCATTTCTCATGACGGGCGACGTGGCTATACCTCCAATGCCGGCCCCGGCACCGTATCGGTGCTTGATCTTAAGGCCCGCAAGACCGTGGCAATTATCCCCGGCACGGGACAAGCTCAACGTGTCTCCATCTCGAACGATGACACCATGGTATTCGTTCCTGATCAAACGAAACCGCGCCTGGCAATTATCGATACCGCTACAAATAAAATCGACAAATGGTTGCCGCTGCCTTCGCCTGGATACGCCACCACTCCGACATTGGACGGTCGTTGGCTTTTGGTGGCGCTGAAAACCGCGAACGAACTCGCGATCGTGGATCTCAAAACGCTCCAGGTTGTCCGCACCGTTGATGTTCCAGCCGGCCCGCAGGAGATTGTCGTGCGCCCGGACGGCCATGCCGCTTACGTTTCATGTATCAGGGTGGACAAAGTGGTTGTAGTGGACACGTCGAAATGGACGGTAGAAGCGACCGTCACGGTCGGGAACGGTGCAGATGGTCTCGTATGGGCGCCTTGATTTAACGAACGGTCGGCCGTTGGGCTCAAATTTATCGGATCGCCTAGGTTCTTAGTTGAATGTGTTGGAGGGTTTTCGTATGTGGGGCCACTTATCTTTCAGCTGGATGTTAACGCGCCTTGTGCTGCTTTCAATGCCGTTCCAATCGGCGCCAACTCACAAGGGTAACTTTCATGATGCGCCCTCTTCCGCCAAAGCTCAAAAAAATCCCTACGAAGGACAGCAACCTATTTCCGCCAAAGCGACTTATCATCTCCGGTGCTCCGCCTGCCATGGAGAAAACGGAGATGGCTCAGGCAATGTTCCGTCCCTGGCTACTGGTGACGCTCAAACGGCCACCGATGGCGAGATTTTTTGGTACATAACCAAAGGCGACGAGAACAACGGCATGCCTTCCTGGGCAGGGCTTCCGGAAAGGCAAAGGTGGGAGATCGTGAACTATGTTCGCTTTCTCGGCGCTTCCAAACCCGGCTCGCCGCGCATCCCTTACACTCCTGAAGACGCCGTCGCCGCGGTAGAAAATGCCCCTCCACCAAAATCTCCCTTTACCGACTACCGTTTTGAGAAGCCAGGGATGGTACGAAAAATAACTCTTGAGGACCTGCCTGCTCCTCTCGGCACGGCGTCGGCTGGCAATTTCCCTCAATTGGTTCCGCGTCCCGAGAAAGCATGGCCGCAGGTGCCGCCGGGGTTCAAAGTGGAGCTGTATGCCAGCGAACTCGCTGACCCTCGATTGATTCGCACCGCGCCTAACGGCGATTTTTTCCTGGCGGAAAGCCAGGCCGGTCAGATTAAGGTTCTTCGCGGCATCACTGCCGCCGGCAAACCCGCGCAAAATGAAGTATTCGCCACCGGACTCAATCGTCCATTCGGAATTACTTTCTACCCACCGGGTCCTGACCCGCAATGGGTATATGTAGCAAATACTGATTCAGTCGTGCGTTTCCCGTACAAAAACGGAGATCTCAAAGCCCGTGGTTCCGCAGAACATCTCGCAGATTTGCCTAACGGCAAAGGTCACTGGACCCGCGACGTGCAGTTTTCGCTCGATGGCAAGCGAATGTTTGTTTCTGTCGGGTCCGGTTCGAATATCGATGATCCTGATGCTACGCCGGCAGAAAAGAATCGTGCTGACGTGCTCGAATTTACTCCTGACGGCTCCGGAATGAAGATCTATGCCTACGGTATTCGTAATTGCGTGGGTCTGGCCGTTAATCCGATGACGGGACAGCTATGGTGTTCAGTCAACGAACGCGACGCATTAGGGGACAACCTCGTCCCGGATTACATTACCCACGTGCAGGAAGGCGGTTTTTACGGTTGGCCTTGGTGGTACATGGGCAGCCATCAAGATCCACGACATGAGGGCAAGCATCCGGAGCTAAGAGATAAAGTCATTACGCCGGATGTTCTGCTACATCCGCACAACGCTTCACTGGAGATTACCTTTTACAATGGCAAACAATTTCCTGCGGAATATCAGGGCGATATTTTTGGCGCTGAGCATGGATCGTGGAATCGTTCGGTGCGCGTCGGTTACGAGCTGATTCGCGTTCCATTGCATCAGACCGGACATGCTACTGGGGAGTATGAGGATTTCATGACCGGTTTCGTCGTCGATGGCGGACACGTTTGGGGCCGGCCGGTGGGGGTGACGGTTGCACCCGATGGATCGCTGCTGGTTGCCGATGACGGCTCGAAGTCTATCTGGCGCATAACTTACACAGGAAAATGAAACACCCTAACACCGCTAATTTCAATCATGGCTGGCACCTCGGGAAGATGTGGGTTAATAATTTGCACTCTAGAAGAACAGGAATAAAAATGGAGGGGAAATGTCCGTAAAGCTTGTGAAGTTATTTATTGTGTTGCTTATCTCCGTAACGGCCTCAGCTCAGGCTCCGCCCGCTTCTGCTCCTCCCATTCCTTACGGCCCGCCTATTGGTGTCGAGATCGCCAAGAAAGCGGCTGCTGCAGCTCTAGCAGAGGCGCGGAAAAATAATTGGCTTATGGCAACAGCCGTTGTCGACCCTAACGGCACCTTGGTCTATTACGAGAAGATGGATAACACCCAGCTCGGGAGCGCCGCGGTCTCGATTGGGAAGGCGCGGTCAGCGGCGTTATACAAACGGCCCACAAAAGTATTTCAGGACATGGTGGCCGGAGGTGGTGCGGGTCTTCGCATTCTTGACCTGGAGAACGCTGTGGCCATAGACGGCGGTGTCCCGATTATCGTCAATGGCCAGGTCATCGGTGCCATCGGCGTTTCCGGCGACTCTTCAGACCACGATGGAGTTTGTGCGGTTGCGGGTGCCGCTGCATTAAAATAGTTTCGGAGATGAGGTACAGCGGATGCACCGCATGCTTCTCTCCCAGAGCGGCTTGATCTACAGCGTCCACATAGGCTCTGTGGCCATTCGTTGTGAGTTGTACGCGGTTTGATAGACGCTTTGCCAAATCTGGCATGAAGACTATAACCGTTTGCGCACTCCGGTACCGATCATCTAGCAACAGATGAGTTTGGACGGGGTGGACTATGGCCATAGATATTCCTGCCATTGATAGAGTGATAGCCTGAATCCTGCCTTTGAGGATGTCTGTGGGCGTGGGCCCGCTATATGGTCGTAAACGCTCCAGCGACCATTGTGTCCCACACTGCTGGCAACGAAGAAAATCGTTTAAACACTGAGTCATGGGGCTGCCGCATTTTGGACAAGGTCTACCCAGGTGTGCAGTCAAAGGAACAGATTTCTTGTCGGAGGCCGGTAGTAGCCCTTTTTGCTTCACATACGCAAAGGAGATTTGCTGTCCTCAGTAATTGCAAAATGTTTATGCGCCTTAGTCATGGTCATCCTTGATTTGGATTTACACGACTAGAGGTTAAACGAAGCGCGTGAGCCAACTTAGAAGGATTTGGGTCCAAAAAAGTCGAAACTCTGACGATTCAACGGAAGGAGAACTAGATCTAGGTCTTGGCGTTGTCGGGGATACTCAGGCCGTGCTCCGGACCCGAATTTAAAGATTCTTAAGGGCTTGCGAAAGAGAACAGATGCAAGAGATGCCAGAAAACACTGTTCTTGCCATTGGTTTTCCTTGTCATGAGAGGTGAGAACCACCCGTTCGAGGCTGGCTACGGCTTTGTGAGTTTCATCTGCTTTGCGAGCGCGGCGTCGAGCATCCTCACAGGAAGAAGTCTGGGCAGAATCCAGTTCTTGAAACGTTGCGGAATGACCGCGTAGCGTGCCTTCGGTTTTGCCGTGGTGAGTGCCACGTGGACGGCTTCGCCCAGACGCTCGGGGGATAAGCCATTAGTACGTGCTTCGGTGACGATGAACTTCTGGAAGTTCTGCACCGCCTCCCAATACTCGGTCTGCTTGAACTCACTCAGATCTTCTTTTTCGCCCTTGTCGTACATTGACGTGTTCACAGTGCCCGGTTCAATCATCACGACGTCGA
>Ga0182015_10001022_pt1 | contig 38393 bp, 24 predicted proteins | sample 712P3MmetaG_FD_120478 | JGI IMG/M metagenome (GOLD analysis project Ga0182015, IMG submission 120478) | Permafrost microbial communities from Stordalen Mire, Sweden - 712P3M metaG | ecosystem: Environmental > Terrestrial > Soil > Wetlands > Permafrost | place: Sweden: Stordalen | collected...
GACGGGGAAGTTGAGATCCTGTATGCGCCAGTCGCGCAGAATGTGCTGATAGACACCATCGGCGATGATCGACAGATTCGATCCAAATTGATGGGAGTACCCGGCGGAGAATTGCTGTGAGTACGCGTTGCGGAAGTCGGGAGAAAGAATGGTGACGGTGGGCGGTGCGGTAGAGCAGAAGTCGGTGGGGCTGAGGCCGCCGTAAGGGTTGGGATACGAAGGATTGGTGATGGTGATATTGCAGACCTGGTAGTTCTGTTTTTCGCCCTCGTTCAGCTCGGTCTGAATGTTGTTGTAATAGATGCCGTAGCCGGCGCGCACGATATCGTTACCGTGGCCAAGCGGATCCCAGGTGAGTCCAAAGCGAGGGCCGAAGTTGAGCTTGGCGCCGCGCTTGCTCGGGTCGCCCTGGAAGGGGATGGCCGGCTTATAATCCGCCGGATTCAGTGTGTCCATGAACGAGGACCCGAACTCGCGGTCGTAACGAAGCCCAAGGCTCAGGCTCAACCGCGGCGTCACCTTCCAGTCGTCTTGCCCGAAGAGACCTAGCTGGGTGGAGGGTAGGTTGGTGACGATGGGAGGAATGGAAGCGGTATAGAGCACTGGATTCTTGAGCGCGGCGATGGTCGATGGATCGTTGGGATTGAATACCTGGTCGGTATCGAAGGTAAAGGTACCCTGGGAGTTCAAAGCTGAGCTGTCGACGTAAGGCACATAGATGAGGTCTCCGCCCATCTTGAAGGTGTGCTGCTTGCGCTCGATGCTCACAGCGTCGTTTAACTCCAGGTGCTTTTCGATACCAACCTGGGCATAGATCTTGCCATAGCTGAAACTCGGGAACACGTAGCCGGTCGAGATCTCGGAGAAATCGGACGCGGTCAGTTGGCTAGGCTCGGTGGGAATCTTTCCGTTGTAGGGGCCAAGCTGATACGACGAGTAAGCATATTGAAAGTGCGCATCGTTGACGATTGCGGGTGTCACTTGCCAGGTATGCCCCACGACGATGGAGTGCCTGGGGATGAGCCCGTCGTAGCAGTACTGGGTGTTCGACCCGCCGCAGCCCTGGCGGGTGAGCTCATTCCATTCTTGCGCGTAGCGAACGAATACCTGCTGGTTGTTGCTTATCTGGTGATCGCCGCGGATGGTGAGCATCTGGTCGTGACTGGGCTCGTCAAAGCTTCCGTTCAAGGAGCTGTAAAATTCGATCGGGGCAGAGAGCGTATAGGACTGGTCGGTCTGGGTGCGTTCGTAGGCAGCATAGAAATGCGTGCGATCGTGGATGATCGGGCCACCGACATCGCCGCCGAACTGATTACGCAGAAACGGGGGGCGTCCCGTGTCGTTAGCCGCCTCAGCGGCTTGCTGGAACTTGTTGTCGGCGCTCAAGGCTTCGTTGCGGAAGTATTCGAAGACCTCGCCATGAAACTGGTTGGTGCCGCTCTTGGTCTGCACCGTCGTCATACCGCCCATCGCCAGGCCGAATTCCGCGGGGAACTGGGAAACGTATACTTTGAATTCCTGCACGGCGCCTTCGGGGACGTTCTGGCGGGGTTCGCCCTGTTCCGCCCAGGTATTCGTGACCCCATCGAGCATGAAGCCATTGGCATAAAAATAGCCGCCGCCGCCGGATTGCACGTTGTTGTAGAACGTGCGCGTCGCGTCCTGTGTGGTGCCGGGGAGCAGGAGCGATAGATTCAGATACTGCCGGTTGGGAATCGGCAACGTTTCGATCTGTTTCTCATCGATGACGCCGCCGACCGAAGTGTCGTGATAGTCGATGAGCGGAACCTCTCCGGAGACGATCACCGTCTGCAGTTCGCTGCCGGTTTTAAGCTGCATGTTTTCCTGCAGATGGACACCGAGATTGATAGTGAGGCCGGTGATGGATTCGGGAGTGAAGCCTTGCGCTTTGACGGCAATCGAATATTGTCCGGGAGCCACGGAAGCAAAGCGGTAATCACCCGAGCCTTGAGCGGATACGGTGCGCACGACTCCGCTACCGGTGTTGGTGAGTGTGACCACAGCGCCTGGAAGGGCCGCGCCCGACTGATCTGTAACAACGCCTGCTACATCGGCTTCGCCGCTCTGCGCGTGAGCGCTGTGGGGGAGCGAGCATGTCAAAGACAGCAACAGGGCGACAGCAACAAAAGTAGAAAGCTTGCAGGGAGTAGAGAGCTTGCAGGTACGCATCCAACCTCCGAGGGCAACAGCATGGGCAGGGCTTGCCTCACGCTTGAATAGGATTTTCGAGGTAAAAAGGGGAAAAACCGGGGCCGGGTGAACCCTTTATAACAATGACATCAAATTCCGTCAACACAATTATTTTGAAAATCGCCTTCGCGTCATACTCCTTTTATATTTAACAAGTTAGGCATGCATCCTGCGAATGCTCCCAGCGTACCCAGTGTCAGATGGAGTGGTTGTATTTATTAGGTATACAACTCGTGGATCGGTTGTGTCGCGCTGCGCCATGGAATCCGTCGTTTTGTTTTCCGGGATGGACGGGATTATGGCGCAGTGCGGGTCAGGTGGGAGCTGCCGATTACCGTGGCAGGGACGGGATCACTTCTTGCTCGCGGCTGCCTGCGCCTGCATGTACAGAACAGCATAGGTAGAGAGCCAGTGCTGCCCGAGATAGCCGGCGTCGCCAATCTTTTGAAAACCCTGCTGGGCGTTGAAGTCAGCAAGATGCTGAAAGACCGGCACACGTGGATCATCGGCAGGCAGGGCAGACGCGATGCCAAGCAGGTCCGCCGCCCTCTGAAAGGCGAGCCCGATCAGGTGAGACTTCGATCCGAGAAGCCCTTCTTTATCTTCCGCATCCGCGTTGCTCCCCGAGGCTTTGATACGAGACGTGTCTATCTCCGATTGGTAAATCTTGAAGGCGGGCGAGTAGACCGGGGGCAGAAACGCGTCGAGCCATGGCACGAAGGTCTTCTGCTCGAGAACGCGGCCCATAAGCATTGCTTCTGCGAGGCAGGGAGAGGCGAAGTCTCCATTGCTGGGCTCGTAGGCGGTGGGGCAATTTTTATCGTTCCCGAAGAAGCGAATCGCGGCATCGTGGATGGATGTCTTCACCTCGGTGTCGCCGGTCGCATCGGTATAGTCGAGCGCGAAGCTCATGGTTAAGGCGGTATTCGGGTGAACCCCTACGCGCATGGGGTAGGGAAGGCTCGTAAGATACGAGATATATTTGCCGGCCAGCAGTTTGACGAGGGGTTGCATGTTGACGGCAAGCTTTTGCGCGTCAGGGTCATTCCACGATTTCAACTCGCCGTATAGTTTCAGTAGCCAGGTATATCCATAGGGTCGCTCGAACTCTTTCGATTCCGCGTCGCCGGGCTCGTCATAACTGAAGAAGTTGACCTCTCCGGCTATGTTGTCTTTGCCGAGATGTTCTGTGAGCCGTTGGCGTATGACCGGCGCGAGAAACATCTTCGGGTTTTGCCGCAACAAAGCCAGCAGAGTCCAGGTGGAATTGACGGCTGAGTGCCAGTCATAACAGCCGTAGAAGGCGCGATTCGTATCGTACCCCGGGGCGGGATGCGCCTTGTTGTCGTATACCCAGAGATAGGTTTGCGGATGATCCTGGAGTCGTTGCGGGTGATCGATGCAGGAGAGCGGCAGCGATGCCAGCGCCACGATTTGTGTTTGATCGAAGACAGGTCTTTGCGCAGGAGGGAGAGACTTGAGGTATTGAGTGGTCTGGTTGGTGTTGGGAGCAGCGAACGCATGCGCCGCTGCCGACAAAGCAAGAAGGGTCATACAAATTCGCACAATTCACCTTGTGTTTCCGTTTGCGGGCAATGCGCCCGGTGGATGAAACTCCTTTGGCCAAGGAGCGTGAGTTGGGAGGGCCTGTCGATAGATGGCTTATATGGAATGTTTCGCGGGACGTCAAGTGTTGGTCGTGCGAATCAGGATGTGGTGGGAATGGTTTGTGGGTGGGTGAACTGCAGGTCCGCTTGTAACTAGAGATGTTTTGGATGACAAATCTGGATTGGGTGGTTTTGGTTGAGGTTGGTTTGTGGTGGAGGCGCACCGCAGATGCCTCGGCTACGCTCGGGACGACAAAGGGGAGAGTCGGTTTCGACCCCTTGCTTTGACTATCGGGATCCATGGAACCCCAACCCACAAACAGACCTCAATCAAAACCACCACCGTCAGATTTGTCATCCCGACCGGAGCGTAGCGAAGTGGAGGGATCTGCGGTGCGCCTCGACCACAAACCAATCTCAACCAAAACGACCACCTTCAGATTTGTCATCCCGACCGAAGTGGAGGGACCATGGTCTGCGTCACCGCGTTTTCTAAACGGAGAGCGCAGCTACTTGGTTGCGTCTACTACCTCGTAGGGGCGCATCATTTCATTATCTTCATGCTCCAGAATGTGGCAGTGCCAAACGTAGCGGCCGGCGAAGCCTTCGAAGGGAATGATGATGCTCGTGATTACACCTGGTTCGGCGCGGACGGTGTCCTTCCAGCCGCTTTCGGTCGGTGCGGGCGGAATGGCAGGGCCGGTGAAGCGGACCGTGCCCTTGTCCTGAAATTCGTAGGTATCGAAAGGGCGGCGATCGAGTATCTGGAAGCGGACCAGATGAAGATGGATGGGGTGCGCATCTTCGGTCAGGTTGATGAACTCCCAAATCTCGGTGGTGTTGAGCACTGGTTTCTCGGTAACCGGCATGTGCCAGGGCGTGTTGTTCAAGAGCATGCCCATCGATTGCTGCACCAGGTCCATACGTTCGTCGAGCGTGAGACGGCGTGTCCTTACCGCACGGCTTTCTGGAATTCTTTCCATGGACCGCAGAATGGGAGAAAGAGCCGAGGTGTCCAAAGTGCCCTTGCGGGCGACCCGAAATTGCATGATCTCAAAAGAGTCGCTGCGGAGCAGAATATTCTCTCCCGCATGCGCGCTGAAATCGAAGATCAGGTCAACCCGCTCCGCAGGTGCCATTACGACCCGCTGTGCAGAGACGGGCGCAGGCAGAAATCCTTGTTCCGTGCCGATCTGCTGGAAGGGAAGCAGCTTGCCCAGCGAAAAGCGGTAGAAACGGCCGTTCGAACCGTTCATGATGCGGAAACGGTACTGTAGCGGTTCCACTTCCAGGTAGGGGAAGAGTTTGCCGTTGACCAGGATCGCGTTGCCAAATACTTCGGGAACCCACGGCGCCTTGGGATTGGGAGAAACGGGGTATTCCAGCTGGCCATCGGGAAGAAGAAAGCGATCATAGATCAGTAACGGTATCTCGTATTTCCCACGGGGAAGTTTCAATGCGTCTTCCGCTTCATCGCGAATGAGATACATGCCCTGCAGGCCGGCATAGATATTCAAACGATTGATGCCCATGGTGTGGTCGTGATAAAAGAGCGTCGCCGCGTCTTGCCGGTTGGGATAGTGGAACGTAGCGGACTTGCCGGGAACGCACCATTGCTCGGGATAGCCATCGCTCTCAGGCGGAGTCTTGCCGCCGTGCAGGTGAATGACACTGCGGACTGCCGGCAGATTGGCTTCGGCTCCGTGCAGGGTATGGTCAATCGGCAGAAAGTGGCGGTCTGGTAATTCATTCACCCATTCGACGATCACTCCCTGGTTGCTGCGGGCCTCGAAGGTTGGACCGGGGGAACTCGTACCAAAGCCCCACATACGCGTAGGCGGCAAGTCTCGATGGACCTTGCTTTCGACAGGGCGCATAGCCATGCGGTAGTAGGGAAGGTGCAAGGCAGGATCTTCGGGGCTGGGGCGGGTTCCGTTGGGTTGCGCGATTTGCGGGATCGGCAGCGGGTCCACGTAAGGGCTGAGTGTTTCAGGATCGAGTGTTGTCTGCTGCGGCGATGGCAATTTGGTGATGGAGATTCCGGCGGCCAAAACTCCGGATCGCTCCAGGAATCTGCGACGTGTAATCAAAATCGAAGCCTCAAGCAAACCATAAATGAAGCAGGGCATCGGGATGAAATGCCCGTTGCCCTGCTGGTTATTACGGTGGTCGTTTTGCTGCGACTGCGCGCAGCGCTAGTTGGTGGGCTGTCCGGTGGTTGGGTCGAGCTGGTAAGGAGCGGCGTCCGGGCCGCTCTTGAAATTGAACATGACGTTCAACTTGCCGGCAAGGGCATCGAACGAACCCGTGATGCGTTGGCCATCGAGCCAGTTGTCCTCGATGAAGCGGAGGATCGAGGTCTGGTCGGTGACAGAGTGGTCGACGTAGTTCTTTCTGGAGTAGGGAGAGATCACCAGTAGCGGGAGACGAGGACCGTAGCCACAACGGCCCTGGGCGTGGGCTACGGTTACGCCGGACAATGCGGCGTCGCCGGTTCCGCACTGGCCAGTGCCGGTGAGGGCATCCATGGCAGTGGCTGACTGGTTCACGATCGGACTCATCTGATGGTCATACCATCCGTCGGAGTCGTCATAGGCGATGACCACGGCGGTGTTTGCCCAATCCTTTTGCTTTTGCAGGAAGTTGATGACACCGACTACGAAGGTTTGCTCATCCAGAGGATCGGAGTAGCCTGCGTGGCCGTCCTGGTAACCGGGAGCTTTGAGGAAGCTAACGGTGGGAAAGTTGCCGGCGTTGACTGCATCGAAGAAATCGTGGGTGTCGTACTGGTGATTCGCCGGGTCGCCATCGATGCCGACGGTGCTGGCGGAAGAAGGCCGAGTGTGCTTGAGGTTCTGGGTGGAGGTGTAGTACTGGAACGGCTGGTGGTGCGGAATGTAGTCTGCTTTGTTGACCGCGGTGACTGCGGAAACAGTGCTGCGGGCGCAACCCGTGGTGCCGTTCGTATTCTTGACGGTGAGATCGAAGCCACCTTCAAAGAAGCCCCAGCTGATGCCGCGGCTGTTGAGCAAGTCGCCCACGTTCTGACCGCTCATGGCGAGCTGCGCGCCGGTAGTGGTCGAGCAAAGATCTCCAACCGGGTCGGCGTCGCTGATCAGGGTATACCCTCCACCACCATCGGCGACAACGTCCCCGCTGGCGTTTACTTGGTCAGTCACGCCGTTCAGCTGGCCGGAGATCAGGTTGAGCGCGCCATCGGTCGAGGGGCCAAAGTTGGTGCCGTAGGAGTTGTCGCTCATTGCGTAGCGCTGGGCGTAGTTCCAGAGCGCGGTTACCGTGTTGCCGTCGTAGTAGCCCATGACCAGGCCACCGGTTGTCTGGCCGGCCGGTGGAGGCCCGGGCGTCCCGGTGTATTTGGGAAACGAGTCCATCAAGCCGGCGTGGAAGGCCTGTTGCTCAGGCATGTAATCGTGATCCTGATCGTTGGTTGCGGCTTCGGAACGATCGAGGCGGAAGGGGTTGGCAGCAGCCGTTCCGTTGACCGCGGTGTTCAGGAAGTTGGGATTGCTATAGAGCAGCGCGTCGGTATAGCCGTTCACTGCCGGGGTGCCCGGGGCGGCTCTGAATCGCGGCTCGTTGGGAGGGTTCAAGGCGGTGGGGTAGGTGCCGAAGTAGTGGTCGAACGAGATGTTCTCCTGAAAGATGACGACGAGATGTTTGATCGGGGTGGCGGTCCCCGATTGAGCCCCGGCGACCGTTGGATTGATCAAGGACCCGGCAAACATCAACGAGGCTAAGGACGTGGCTACAAGCTTTTGCATCAGTACTCCCTTCGAGGCCGGCTTCACGACCGCCCTTCAGCTTTAATTCCGAAGTATGAAAATCTGGTGACTAGGGAGTTAATAGGGCGGTAAAAGTCCGTTGGACCAGCCGGGTTAACCCGAGGCGAGACAGGGAAACGCGTATCGTCACTTGAGGGCTGAGCTGCTGATCTTTGCCTGGCGTCAAGGGCGCACGGGCGCCCGGCGAAACGTCCTGCGTACCTTTAGCAGTTCAAAAAGGGCGACAAAGAAGTCGGTCGGTCTTACTTTCGAGCCGGAGACATCTTCCCAGCGGGGCAACGGATTCTCGTAAATGGCCTCTTCGGCAAAGGCCGCATCCTTGTTGTGGAAGGCTAGAAAGCGGGCGATGATCTCGACGTCAAAGATCCAGCGTGACTCGAAGGGGGATGCGAGAATTGCCCCCAGGCCGGGCGACACGCGGAGAAGTTTTGCGCCACACTGCGTATCGTAAACGGGCAGTTGGAGCACGATGGAAACGGCGGTGGCAAAGCATCGTCCGAGATAGTGGCGGATGGGCTTCCTGTGAATTGCGTGGCCGAGTAGGCGCACACGCGAGCCGAAAATCATTTCCAGTTTCGGGTTCTGGAGCAGCTTAGCCAGCAATTGAGGGATGACCTCAAGAGGAGTGGCCAGGTCCGCGTCCCAGAACCCGGTCACGGCGACGTCACCGCGAGCCATGGCATGCAAGATGCCGCTGCGCACGGCCTCGGCCTTGCCGCCGTTTGCTTGCTTATCGAGAACCTCGATACGGTCGGGATGGTTGGCGCGCAACGTCTCCAGGAGGTGCAGGGTGGTGTCCCTGCTGCCATCGTTCACAAACAGAAAGTTAATCCGGTGATCCTGTGCCAGGAACTCCGAAAAGCGCAGAGGTTGCAAGCGTTTGGCTTCGTTGAAGCAGGGCACCACCACAACACAAGCTCCGCTGGGAGGCGTAATCGCGGCGCCGCTCGCCATCTGTTCATCCATCCAGAGACCTCATGACATAGTTTCATGCCCGCAAGGACGCATGCGCGCAGTGATACGGTAAATTCGGCGCGGTGGAAAGAGGCATACTCCGACGGTGGAGGCTGTACCCATGGTCGTACGCAGCACCAGCCAGTGCCGCGGGTGCTGCTCAGGAAATCCGGCACCCGAATTGCGGCTACTGGGCGACCTTGGGAGCTCGCAGGCCCGTGAGTTGCAGGAAAGTGAGCCAGAGGAATTTGGGGTTGTTCAACAAGTAACGGCGCCAAAGGCGTCTCGGCTCCTTGATCAACCGATACAGCCATTGGAGGCCAGCGTTCTTCATCCAAGCTGGAGCTTCGTCGAGATTTCCACTGAGGAGATCGAACGCGGCGCCGACACCGACCATGAGTTTGATCGGGAGACGGCCGAAATAGGCTGCCATGAAGCGCTCTTGCTTAGGCGTGCTCAGGCCGCACCACAATACGTCGGCCTGCGATGTTTCCAATTGCTCACGAAGGCCGTCTTCTTCGCCGGTGGTCAGCGGACGGAAGGGTGGAGTGTAGGTGCCGACGATTTTGAGGCCGGGGAATCTTTGCGTCAGCGCGGTTCGCAGCTCCTCTGCGACTCCGGGTTTGCCGCCATAAAGAAAATGCCGGTAACCCCGAGTCACCGAGTGCTCGCAGAGGGCGAGCATGTAGTCGGGACCGTATACGCGGCGCATATGTTTGAACCCGTGCAACCGGCCGAGCCACACCGTGGGCATCCCATCCGGAGTGGTCAGGAAGGAGCGGTTCAGAATGTCACGAAGCTTCTGGTCGGTTTGCGCTTCCATGATCCCGTGCACACCGGTCACGCAAATATAGCCTTGTTCTCCTCGATCCAGCAGGAGCTCCGTCTGCTCAATAGCCTGCTGCATGTTCAGGGCACTTACGCCCACGCCGAGAATATTTACCCGCCCCTGCTCACGGAAGTCGGGCACGAAGTCTTGGCCTAAACGTTCATCCGCGGTTACCGGCACGATGGAACCTCAACCTGGGTTTCGGTCCATACCGCAAGAATGTCCATGAACTCTCCGTGGCAGGCTTCAACTGCGTTGATCCAGAGTATACGTCGGCGTATCTCGCAGATGTGCATTGGCTGCGAAAGATGTAGCGTTCCGGTAATCCGGAAGATGGATGACTTCGGTACGTGTTTGCCGCAAAATGCTTCAATTCGAAGCAGTGCAACGTCGGGACAACACCCATTGGATTTGCGGAGTGAGGCGAAAAACGCCAGCGCAGGAAGGCGCGATGGCCCAGAGAACTTCTTCTCACGATGACCGCGACAGTGGGATAGGGTACTCCATGAAGAGGTACTAATGATTTCAATTTGCTTTTGACTTGGCAGGCGCGGGGTGCGAAACTGACGCCAGTTAAGCCGGGCATGATATTGCCTGTTTCTGACGCGCAAACTGCAGATTTGAGGTGCTTTATGGGCAATTTAGAGAACGTTCACGGCAACCGGCCGGTCCACCTCATCCTGGTCAACATCACAGCCATGAGCGCGGACTTGCTGCGTCACGCCTTTTCCGGGCAGGAGAAGATCAAAGTTGTGGGGTCGGCATCGACTTCCTCCGAACTCGCCACGCTGCTCAAGGAACAATTTCCCGATGTGGCGCTGCTCGGGAGCAACGGATCAAGACAGGAGTCGGGCGCGCTGCCATTTCTGGAACAGATTGCGGCCACGGGCACAGTCGTGCGGCCCATCATTCTGTCCGAAGACATGAGCCGGGAGGATGTTGTCACCTTTTTTCGCAAGGGGGCGCGCGGTTTGCTGTGCAAATCGCAAAGCGATGTCTCAGTTTTGATGAAGTGCCTTGACTGTGTCGCCGCGGGACAAGTTTGGGCCAATGCAGAACAGATGGAGATCTTGCTTCGCTCGCTGTCTCATCCCCGCTCGCTCACGGTCACCAATGTCATGGGGGATGCGCTGCTCAGCCAACGCGAAGAACAGGTGCTGGATCTACTGGCGCGGGGCCTGAGCAATCGAGACCTTGCCCGGGAGCTGAAGCTCAGCGAGCATACGGTCAAGAATCATCTGTTTCGCATTTTCGACAAGCTCGGAGTGTCGAACCGGATGGAGGCGGTGCTGTACGCGATGAACAACAGCAAGCAAAAAGCTATGCCGTCGCGGGCTGCTGCGTCGCCAGAGGTGGAAACGGGGGCGGCTTAGAGCATTTTCACTTCTACTCTGTACAGGGGAGATCAGCGAAGAGCGGCTTTTCTTGGGGAAAAGCCGCCTCGGGAGCGGTTGCCCTGTATACACCAGAAGTGAAAATGCTTTAGCGCCCATGGCGGCAGCGCATTGCTTGTCTTCCCGGCAGGTTCAGCGGCTGCAAGCGGTCAGAGCACGGAGTCTTGAAAAGCCACGCCGACCGCGGGCCCGGGCCCGGCCAGCTCATCGAAGAGGGCGGCCATGGTGAGATAGGTATTCTCCAGGGAAAACTCGTTGCGCACGCGACGCCGTCCGGCCTCGGAGGTGCGCTCGCGGAAATCCGCATCGGTCAACATGCGGTGCAACGACTCGGCCAGATCTTCTGCACTTCCGGGGCAAAACAGCAAGCCGCTATCGCCATCGACAATCTGTTCGGCAATGCCGCCATTGCGGCTGCCTACGACCGGCGTGCCCGCAGCCATGGCCTCGATGACCACGCATCCAAAGGGCTCCGCCTGAACCGAGGGCACGACCGCCACATCCAGCGCTGCAAAAACCGAAGCGGAATCCTGCATGTCGCCGGTCATCGTCACCGTCTCATCCAGGCCCGAGGAAGTAATCAGCTGGCGCAGGCGTATTTCATGGTCCTCATTGCCAGGTGCGGCTGATCCCACCACGACATAATGGACATCGGGATGAAGGGGGCGCAGCAGTTCGGCTGCACGCACCAACACCTCCTGACCTTTGCGATGCCACTTGATGCGGCCCACCACGCCGACAAGCATGCCTTTGGAAGCGAAAGACTCGCGAAATGCCTTCACGCGGACCGGATCAGGCTTGCTTGTGGTCTCATCGAGCCCGTCGTAGATGACATGAACTTTATCCCGCAACTTCGGACTGAACTGATCGCGCGTGCAATACGAGATGGCGATGATCGCCGAGGAAAGCTGGTGGATGTAGTACTGGTAGGGTTTCCAGAGCGAGCCGAATTCAGAGAGCAACTCGCGGATGTGCCAGACGTGCGTTCTACCGGTCAGGAATGACGCCAGCGCCGATGAAGGCAGCACTGCCACATTGGTATGAACCACGTTGACCCGTAGACGAAGGATGAGGGCAGCTAGCCAGATCACGGAGACAGGGAAGAAAAACAGAAACTTCAGAATCCCGAGGGGCGAGCGCAACTGCGAACGTTCAATGATCGCGAGCCGGCGATGAATGTGGACACGCACACCGTGGGCCTCGAGGTGGTCAGCAAGCGGGCCGCGTTTGGGCAGCACTGCATGGACCTCGTGGCCATCCTGCGCGAAGCGGCTAAAGACACGCTCCATGCAGCGGGCGGACCCGTAAATGTCAGCCGTATTGTTGACCGAAAGAATCTTCATGTGCTTTGAAGCGTACCAAGGTTCGTGCTCGCACTTCTATGAGGCAAAGTTCTCTGGTCCTTTCTTCTTATACTATCCGGGGCTACCTGGTGGAAGCGGCGACAAAAGCAGCGCTGACTACACTGCTGGGCACATAACCGTACCCCGATGGGTAGTGGAGCGGCTGATTCGGCGCTCCCCACATACCCACCGCCCTAATGGTCGTGTTCCCGGCGATGCTGAATGGTCCGGAGTAGCGCAGGGTGGTTTCTGAGCCGGGTACAGGGACGCTTCCGTCGGTGGTGTACCAGATTCCCGTATTCAAGCCCGGGTCGGACAGGGTCACCACCTGGGAACCGGAGAACGACCCCCCGGCCGGTGAGATGGCTGGAGCGATCGAGGGCGTAGCCGAGCACTTCGGTGCAATGACGTTCCCCGTCTGTGTGGGCGTGTTCGGCTGCTTCTGCTGGTTCGAAATGTATCCCCCTTTGGTGGCCAGATCAGGTCCGCAAATGTAATTGTGGTTGATGGCCCAGGAGCCTGCCCCGAAACCCCAGGTGTACCCGTTGCAGAAAGTTCCCTGAACAAGACTATTTGTTCCCTGGACGCCGTTGCCCCAGAATTCGACTCCGTAGGGTGGACACTCGCTGCCGACAGGGAGGGTTGCCACCAGCACATTGTCGTCAAAAATGTAGCCGGGGGAAAACCCAGGGGAGCCAAAAGTGCGGTCCCATTGACAGCAAGCCATCGATACGCCGTAGGTTCCCCAGGAAGAGTTGATCGGATCCACGATTGCGTTGTGCTCCACCAGGATGGCATCGGTCGGCGTCGACACTTGCACCTCAATGCCGATGCGATGGTAGTTCGAGATGTAGTTGTATTGGAAGGCGCAGGAAACACAGATACTGTTGCGTTCTCCGACAACAAACGAGGCCAACTGGAAAATGTGAATACCATTTTCGATGTGGGTGAAATTGTTGTGCTCAATCGTAAGGTTTTCGACTTCGCCCTGGGAAGTCAAGACGCCGCTGCAGTAGCCCCCTTCATCCTTGACGGTCGCGAATACCGCGGCGCAGGACTGAGGGTCGCCGAAAGTGTTGTACCGGATCATCACGTTTTTCAAGGTGGTGGAGAGTGAGCCGTCGAAGTAGAGGCCAGCCTCCGAGCGAAGGTTGCTTAAACCTGAAGGCAAGTTGGTCACCAGGTTATGTTCGAAGGTGAAGTTGCTGTTGTCTCCAGCACCGATATAGACCGCGCCGGTGTTCTGCAGGTGCAGATACCGGATTCCGCCTAGCCGATCGCATCCTCCTTCGAAACCAAGCAGGCTGCCATTCTTAAACGAAGCAGAGAGGATCGCGGCCGGGATGTCTGCAACCGGTCCGGTGATCTGCAGGTTATTGCAGGGAATGACCAGTGTCGATGTGATGTCGTAGGTTCCGGCGGCAAAGCGAATCGTTGCTCCCTGGGGAGCGCGGAGAAGTGCGCTGTTCAGCGCCGGCGTCTTCATACCCGGGTTCAGGTTCACCACCGGCCCTGCAGGTTCCGGGGCAGAAGTCGCAGTTGTGATCACCCGGGGCGCGACCTCATGTGCGGTTGGGGCCGAGAAGGCAGCCGTCGATTGCACGGGATCTGCGAGCTCGAGAACAACCAGGGCCGCACCCGACAACAGGGTGAGCAGCAGCACCGCAGCGACGGCGACGGCTCGGCTGCGACTGGCCGGACGAAGGCTACGCCTAACGCCAGGCTTCGATCGAAACTCTCTGACGATGATTGCGCACCATCCAGCAAAGGCGCAAACAATGCCAATGCCTACGGCAACCCTCAAGTAGAAAGAATGCATGAATCTCTGTGCCTCGTCCGCTGTCGCGAGTGCAGCGCGGGCGTCTGAGCCGGTGCAACGCTCAGACGCGTCGGGCGTGCTCCATCACTTCGGTTAAGTCCGGGCGCATCGAGAGCGGAAGGGCATCGAGGGGTTCGCCATCTTCCAGCTCCGGATCGTTATAAGTCTGGTGGAACACCGGACCAATTGCCAGCCCTACCAGGATATAGACGACGACGCCGGCCTGAGGGGTTTCGATACTGTTGCCGAAAAGTGCCTGCACGATCTGGTAGGTAAAGAACAGCAAGCCAAACACCTGGCCGGTCGTGCGGAAGACTCGCCACAGTATGTGGAACATACACAGTTCAAGGACCACGAAAATGGCAACGCCGACGAAGCCCGAATAGGCGTAGCAAAAGTAAAGAATATTGTGCGGGGACCGGGTGCCCTCTTTTTGTGTGCCCGAATCTGCAAGCCGGGCGAGCGGGTAGCCGTAGCCGAGGCCGATGATCTGTGTTTTCCAGGTTTTGGAAACCTCGCTCCGGATATTGGCCCACCAATGCTTTCTCCAGTAGACCGTTCCGTAGTAAAAATGGGCGTTCGCACGATCACCGCCTACGTCCTGAGCCAGCTCCGGACTGATTGCGCCGGCCATGCGGGAAATTGTGCCCCGCGCAGAAAGTTCTCCACCGCGGCCCGCGATGGCGGGAAGTTTTAGATCCACCAGGGCGGCAACGCCGAGTATTGCGGCAATGATCGCGGTAATTCCCACTACACGACCCAGTCTCTTGGTGAGGAATCCCCACATGCCCAGGGCGAGGATCAAGCCTACCCAATCCGATCTTTCCTGGTTCGCGATGGTCAGACAGGTGAGGACCAACAGAGGCAGCCAGAATGCAGTCAGGGATGCCTCGTAGCAAAGCAGGCCGAGGATGGTGATCGATCCGGAGCCGGGATTTCCGAACACGTCCAGATCATTGCCCGGCACCAATCCCGTCAATGACATGTTCAGCTTGCTCAGAAACAGAAAGTAGATGGGCGTATAGATTAAGGCGTAGATCGCTGAGAACCTGGTGAATTGCCGGAGGAACCCCGGATGACGGGCTCCAATCCAGACACCTAGAAATACGTAAACAGGACAGAGATTAAAAACCAGAATTTCCAGTGCAGTGAGCAAGGGGTAGCCCAGCATGAGGCCATACCCCAACTCTGCGAAACCCAATAGCAAAGAGGCCAGCAGGAGCCAGGACCATGCATTCAAGAGGTCGGTACGCCGGGTAAGGGCGATGTACCAGCGGTCCCATAAGATGCGGGGGCAAAACAGAAGCAGGCCGCCGAGAAGAAGTCCGATGTATCCGGATGCTTTTCCCAGCAGTCCTCCGAAACAGAGGAAGAACGCAATCAGTTTGGTCCAATTGTCCGCGGTGCGGATTTTTTTAAACATCGAAACATCCCGGGTCATGACGTCTCGCTCCAGGGGAATCGAAGGATCCCCGGGGCCCAATGGCTCAGCAAGTCCCGTTTGCAGCGTTCCACGCTATCTTGCACGATGGAACGGGCGATACGCGCGGCGAGGCGCACTATCCGTGCGAGCGACCTGTTTTTCAAGCAGCCACCTCACTCTCGTGTCCGAGGTCTCACCTGCTAGCTGACCTTACACCAGGAGACGCTTTCGCAGGCGCCTTCCACCAGGTGGCCGGGGAACTGAGACTCATCTTGTTCAATAACGCAATGGACCGCTTTTGCTTCTCCACCATACCAAGACGAGCCGCTTCTGGACGCAAACCTTCTGTTTCGCCTTCTTACTAGAGGCACCATAAACGAGATTAACTGGGTTTGCTCTAACCCAAAAGTGGGCAGGACGACAACCTGCCAACGGTGCAACAAGCTCCGAGGTGTGCCCTAATTTTACTCCGCGTTTGAGCGGTGCTTGCCCTTTATCCTCTGTAGGATAGTGCTCTCGTCCAGCCACGGTCAATGAGGCCTGGTTAATGGACTGCGGCTGCCGTGAGCAACGGCTACCCACGAACCGCGCTGGAGTTTGGCGATCGAGTGTGGCGGAATCAAACAACCTTGAAGGTTTCTTCATACAATGGCGGCAAGCCGCTCACGCCAACAGATTCTCCCTTCTCCCGTCAGAAGGTGGGACCTACCTTGATTCCGGCCGAGGCCGTCTTGTTCATCCACAACAGGTACTCGCTCTCCTCCATTTGCCAGGTGATCTCTTTGCCTGCTACCACCGAGTTGCTCAAATAATCTGCGGGAGAAGCGGGGAGGAACTCGGCGCCGCACGCGGTGGTCCAGCAAGCCCAACCGACAAGATTGTCATGCATCGTGTTGTTGTATATGCTGCCGGCTGCATTTCCCTGAGCCTGTGCACTCCGCAGACCGACCTGTTGCGCCGCGATTTTTCTGCCATCGGGCAGCAGCCCGCTGGAGAGGACGCGATTGTTGGCCGCGACGTTATCATGACCCTCGCCGAACGCGATGCCATAGCCGACCGTACCCACCACCTGGTTGTCATGAATATAGGTGAACGCCGAGGCGTTTTGCGCGGTGTCGTCGCCGGCCCCATCCGTTCTGATGCCGCCGCCCTGGTAAGCATCCAACGCGGGCTTGTACGGATAGGCACCCTGGATATACGTATCGTGGACTTCCAGCGGGCGGTTGGGCGTTCCGCTTGAGCGGTAGACGTTGATGACGTCGCTCACCAGGCTCTGCTCCGGGTAATCGATGACTTCGTTCCAACCCACGTCGATCCCGGGAACGGACTGCACGTTCTCGAGTTCGATAAAGCGCGACGCACTGCGGTTGCCGCCTTCTCCCGGCAAGTAGCCCACGCCACCGTCACTGAGCAGCCCATTGAGATTGCGCGCTCGATTGCCGCGGATGATCAGCGTCTCCTTTTCGCTTCGGCTACCGGAGTACCCGCGCACCAGCACTCCGTCGCGCACATTCTCCATGTAGTTGTTCTCTACATCGAGCCGCGCCGGCGCAGCCATGTTGAGAAATACGCCATTGGGTTGACGTTTTACCCCGGCGTTCACCGCCACGCCCAGGCTATTGCGCACGGTGAGATCCGCGCCTTCGACATTCACCTGGATCAGGTCGCTCGCGCTACGCATATGCGCGTCTTGAAGGATGACCGGATCCGTGGTCGCAATGGTGACGGCGGGCGTCTTTGGGTCGGTGCTTTGCCAGTTGCCGGAGTAAGTGCCGCCTTGGGTAATGACAATTGGACCGCTCCACTCTATTTCGCCCACGGTGCTGGATGCCAGTACGGCGGTTTGCCGGTCCTGCCAGGACCCGGTGAGCAGGGCTTCGCCGCTGGCTAGACCGGTGAGCGTGCCGGAAGACCCCACGAGGATGGTCCGCATATCGGAGGATTTCCAGGAGACCTGCGAGGTGACGTCTCTTGTAGAACCGTCGCTGAATGTGGCGACCGCCTTCAACTGGGTTGTACCCCCGATGGCCAGCTCGGGTGCGGCGGGGGAAATGCTTAATGTTTGCAGCGATGCCGTGGCTGGGACCGCACCCTCAGCGGCGCTTTCGGTCGGCGTTTCGCTACTGTTCCGGACTGAACTTACTTGAGAGCTAGGCCGTTTCACGGCGGAGCCGGAGGCAAACGACGCACTCACCACGCTGCTGGGAACATAACCGTAGCCCGCTGGGTAGCTAACCGGCTGGTTGGCGGTTCCCCACATGCCCACTGCCTTGACGGTCGTGGTGGCCGTGACGTTGAAGGGCGAAGTGTAGTACTGGGCTGTCCCGGAGCCGGGCACGGGCGTACTTCCGTCCGTGGTGTACCAAATACCCGTATTTGTACCCGTGTCAGACAGGGTTACGGCCTGCGATCCGGAGAAGGATCCGCCCGAGGGGGCGATAGTGGGAGCGGTGCTCGCGGTTGTGCTGCACGTAGCCCCCGTCGTGTTGCCGGTCTCGGTGGGGGCATCCGGCTGGTTCTCTTCGGTCACGATGTACCCTCCCCCGCCGGTAAGATAATTCGGCCCGCAGACGTAGTTGTTGTTGATCGCCCAGCTCCCGCCACCGTAACCCCAGGTATATCCGTAACAAAATGTTCCCTCGACAAGGCTGTTCGTTCCCTGCGAACCGGTGCCCCAGAATTCGACCCCGAACGGCGGACACTCACTGCCTATGGGAAGGCTGGCAACCAGAACGTTATCGGTGAATATGTAGGCAGGACTGAAACCAACCGTGCCGAAGGTGTTGCCCCATTGACAGCACGCCATCGAGACGGCGTAGGTTCCCCACGACGAGTTGATGGGATCCACGATGGCATTGTGCTCGATGAGAATTGAGTTGGTCGGCGTATCGACCTGAATCTCAATGCCGATGCGGTGGTAATTCGAAATCGAATTGTATTCGATGGTGCACGAAATGCAGACGCTGGCCTGGGCTCCCACCGCATAATTCGCTATCTGATTGAAGTGGATCCCCTCTTCGACGTGAACAAAATTGTTGTACTGAATGGTAATGTTCTGGTCTGTGCCTTCGGTGGTGAGGATGCCGGCACACAAACCGCCTTCGTCTACGACCGTCGCAAAGACCGTGGTGCAGGAATTGGCGTCGCCAAAGGTGTTGAACTGAACCAGTACATTGCTCACCGTCGAAGCCATGGTGCCGTCGAAGAAGAGACCTGACTCAGAGGAAGAGTTGGTTGTGCCGGAAGGCAGATGGGTGACGAGGTTGTATTGGAAGGTCAGGTTACTCTCATTGCCGATTCCGAGATAGACTGCGCCCGTGTTTTCGAAATGCAGATAGTTGATCGAGCCCAGGTTGGCACAACCTCCAGCGTAAGCAAAGACGTCGCCGTTCTGAAATGAGGCGGCGAGGATGGCGGTGGGCGTCGAAGCTACCGGCCCGGTGATCTGCAGGTTATTGCAGGGAATGGTGAGCTGCGACGTGACGTTATAAGTGCCCGCGGCGAAGCTGATGAGAGAACAGTTCGGGGCATTGGCGATCATGCTTTGCAGCGTGCTCTGGCTCATCCCACTGTTCAAATTGATAGTCGGCCCGCCGCAACCGCTGGGAGTCGGCAGAACCGGGCTTGGTGATGGGTTGGACGGATTCGAGCCCGAGCCCACGGTGATCGTGTTGTTCGCCGTGGCCGTTGCGTAGTCGGTTGTGTCGGTGGGTGTAAACACCGCCGCCAATGCCTGTGTTCCTGCTGCGGGAACGGCGCCCGCGGCCGGGTTGTACAGGAAGCTGCCGGGGATGTTGGCGGTGGCATTCAACTGCGCCGGGCCAAGGGCCGTTCCCACCGAAATGGCGGCAGGCGTTGCCCAGGTGACCACCGGGCTGGCCTGGTTCACGTTCAACTGCACGCTGGCCGTCGCTGCAGAATAGGTTTTTGTATCTGATGGCGTGAAAGTTACAGAAAGCGTCTGCGTTCCTGCGCTGAGTAGTGTGCCGGCAGCCGGTGCGTAGGAAAAAGTTCCGGGCACGTTTGCCGTCGCGTTCAACTGCGTACCGCTCAATGCCGTGCCGTAGAAAACGGCAGCCGGCGTACTCCAGGTGAGGGAAGGAACGTTGCTCGTGCCTGCCGCGGCGATGGTCACCTGCGTCGAGGCACTCAGCGTTTCAGGGGTGGCGGTTGCGGAGGCCGGCGATGTGCCTGCCGGCGTGACTTCGATATACGCAGCCTGAACGGTCAGGGTGCCCGTCGCTTTGGCGGTCAGTGATCCGTTGCTCATCGATGCCAGGGCGGGATTGGAGAGCGTCCATTGCGTACCCGAACTAACATCCTGGGTCGTGCCATCGCTCAGATGGGCGGTTGCACGCAGAATGGCTGCTCCCCCTACGCTGAGGGAAGAGGGCGTTGCGGTCACGGTCAGGGAGTCCAGGGTTTGGGACGAGGGGTTGCTGCAGCCTGCGATCAGAATCGATAGACCGCACAAGAGCCCGGAACACACCCCTGGCGTATAAGCTATGCGCACGCATTGCCTCGTCAAATTCCGAAATTTCGAATCATCGCGGCCCTGGGGAGAAAGACCATCGAAAAGGGCACGAACGGACGTTCGCGTCATCGAGGGTGTTGCGGAGACACGCTGCGCCGTCAGTGAAAATTGCTATCTGTTGTGGTTACTATCAGCGCCTGTCCCAGAACGGTGCAATCACACCGAGGGACCATTACATAAGTTTGTAAACATATGATTTTAAAAGGCATAAGGGTGAAGTTTTTGCTCGCCGGGCAGGTATTTTGGGCCGCCATCGTAGAGAATTTGCCCGGTACAACCGCGTAAAACAGTCGCCCCCGTGGGCAGGAGCAAAAATCCGCGGCTTCAGGGGAAGCGGTGGACGCCGGAGCGCTTTGTGTTGATCCCCGCGAGCAGCATACGATGGCCACAGGCTTGTGGCTTCCTGGTTAAGCAGCGCTCACCAGCACCCAAATCCGAGACAATCGCCGGCGGAGGTTCGTTTTCTGCCGTTTTTCCGGTCGGGTCCTCTACACTTGTGTTTCAAAAGCATGCGAATTCTGGTGACTGGAAAAAATGGGCAGGTGGGAAGCGAGTTTGCCCGTTCGTACCGCTCGGATAGCGAAGTGGTACTGGCTGGGCGGAGCGAATGCGATTTCAGCGACGAGCAGTCGATTCGGGACCTGGTTCGGCGGGTGAAACCCCAGGTCATTGTCAACGCCGCCGCTTATACGGCGGTTGATCAGGCGGAACAGGAATCCGCACTCTGCTTTGCCATCAACGCCGCCGCTCCCCGGGTATTGGCGCAGGAGGCCGCCCGGCTGGATGCCCTTCTCGTCCACTACTCGACCGACTATGTCTTCGACGGGGAAAAGGCAGAGCCCTACCTCGAAACCGACGCAATCCGCCCGATGAGCATCTACGGGGCGTCGAAGGCGGCGGGGGAAGCGGCAATTGCTGAAAGCACCAACCGCTTTCTGGTGTTGCGCACGAGTTGGGTCTATGCCGCGGAGGGCAAGAATTTTCTTCACACCATGTTGCGGCTGGGCGCGGAACGGCCGCAATTACGCGTGGTGGACGACCAGGTGGGCGCGCCCACCTCGGCCGCGGCGATCGTGGCGGCTACGATATCGCTGGTGGAGCGATACGCCTCAGCCGGTGAGCCGCCGGGTATTTATCACATGACGGCTGGCGGCTCGACCTCGTGGTGCGGTTTTGCCCGCGCTATTTTCGGCGCGGGCCTGCTCGCGGCTCCGCCCGAGGTGCAGCCGATTCCCTCTTCCGCATATCCGACTGCCGCCAGGCGGCCGGCCAACTCCGTGCTCTCGAACGACAAGTTCGCGCATACCTTCGGCTTTCGCCTGCCGCCATGGCAACAGCAACTGCGGGAGGTCATGGCCGGGATGCAGGTTCGATGCTGATCTTGAAAACAGAAATGAATGGAGTGAATGGATGAACGTAGTAGCGACCAGGATTACCGATGTCCTGCTCATTGAGCCCCGGGTCTTCGCGGACAGTCGCGGTTACTTTTTCGAAAGCTACAACGAAAAGCTTCTGGCGCAGTTCGGCATTACCGGCGCCTTCGTACAGGACAATCAATCGTTCTCCCAGCGGAACGTGGTGCGCGGCCTGCACTACCAGATTCAACAGCCGCAGGGAAAGCTGATTCGCTGTATCAGCGGAGAAATCTTCGACGTCGCGGTGGATATCCGCCGATATTCGCCGACCTTCGGTGAGTGGGTAGGCGAGGCGCTGAGCAGCGCCAATCGCCGCATGCTGTGGATTCCTCCAGGGTTCGCACACGGCTTCGTGGTGTTATCTGAAACTGCGGAAGTGCTCTATAAGGCAACAAACTTCTGGGCTCCCCAACATGAACGAACCATTCTATGGAACGACCCCGCCCTGGGGATTGAATGGCCGGCTACCCAGCAGGCTATTCTCTCTGCCAAGGATTTGTCGGGCGTAACCCTGGGGCAGGCGGAGGTGTACGAACAGCCGGCGCAGCTGACGGAGAACGCACTGGCTCAGGTCGACGTCAGGTAGTGACGTGGCCGGTAGTGGACTGTAACAGTTGATTCAGGAATAGAACCAGATCTGCGAAATGCCCTGCGGCTCTACCAAATTAACTGTTACAGCCCATGAGTGGCCCGTCGCGGAGAAAACGTTAGCGGAGCAACAGAATTGTCATCCCGACCGAAGTGGAGCGACCTGCTGTTTGCCTCTTCAGCCACTGCTCTCAACCGCAGCGCAACCCTCCCCTTGCTGAGCGTGCACGCGTTAAAAAGCCCAGGACTGGTGCGAGTCCTGGGCTTTCTTACGGGCAATTGCGGGATGCCGCCCGCCACACTTCGGTGGGCGACACGGGCTTACTGAAGCACTGGGATCGTGATTTCCTGGCCCACCTGGATCTTGTTCGGATCAGAGATATTGCTCGCCGAAGCGATGTTGGTGTAATGGTTTGGCGAACCGTAGAAGCGGTTGCTGATCTTGGATAGATTGTCCCCGCTCTTCACGCTGTAGCTTTGGTTGGGTCCGCCACTGGTTGCGATTTCGTGGTGCAGGTCAGAGTATTGCGCGTCCACCTGCTTGATCACATCCCACACACGGTTTGCCACCACTTCTGAGGGAACGGAACCCTTGAGATAAAGTTTTTCCCCATCCAGACTTACCGAATCCAGTGTGGCGCCCAGGTCACTAAAACCCTGGATCGTCTGAATGACGGGCGAATACTTCTGCTTCAACTGATCGAGATCTGCCATAAATTTATTCTCCTTTTGCGGTTTTTGGTTAAGTTGAAAATGCGATCGGCGGCAGCTCTAAGCAGCGTGCTGTTCGGCGCTGCGTGGCAGGAAATACGGGAAGCGATAGGCCTGTTCGTGATTTTCCCCCAAGGAAAAGCACACCTCGCGGTCTTTATCAGGCCCCAGTAATTGCGAAACTGCTCTAGTGGGCACAACACCCTGTGCAAAACCTGCAGCTGCGCGACTCGATGAATGTCTCACGGTGGCATTCCCGGTGTCTATGCCAGGGAAATAAAAGTCTAATGTGCCGGGATTTTTTTTTGAGTATGCAAAGGTCGATTGCAGGCAGCCGATTTTTTTCATTGCGTGGTGATCGTTCGGCGCATCTAACCCGTCAGGAGAGATGTAGCTTGCAGCCTTACGTATGTTCTGCGCGCTGCGTCTGTGTCCGGGATCCGTGCGCTGAAAGGCGGGTACCTATCGTCGGTAACCATCGAGGCTGCACGTTGGCGTAAGCAAAACCATCGCCATCGTTGACTCAGGTTCTGGTAAACGCTAGATTGCGGATGTGGCCGCTGCTTGAAGTGTGTTTGGGTGTTTTCTGCCCGGCATTTTCGAGAACGGCAATGGGGTGTCAGTTTTAGTTTTGCCAGCAATGTGACTGAGATGGCGAAGCTGGGTCTTGACGGCAAGAGGATGTGTGGAAAGGGTGTAGATTTTGCACTCTTAGGCGTCCAAGTGCTGGATTTGTGTGATTGTGCACTGCTAGTAGTTCAAGTATGGCTTCCCAAAATGGTACGTTTCCCAAACGTAACCACGAGTAACGCACATTCGGGTTGTGGGCAACAGAAGAAATGTTGACATGGGTAACCGGTAGCACTAAATTACGGTCTGTAAGGCGCTGCAGGATAAGCGGACGGGCCGGCCTAAACAGCCAAGTCCTTTGATGGGCCCTCATCCCCCAGGGCAGTCTTTTCGCGACAGTTGGGTTCTGAGTCCTACCAGTCGCTGTGACTGAGATGGCGAAGCTGCGACGATCTGTTGAGCTTGAGATGCTGAAGGGAAAGTACTTAGCGTCAGTTTCAACGTTCGTCCGAGTTTGTGAAAAATGGGCAGGACACGGGGATTGCGGATTTCATTGACACTTGCCCGGCTCTATAGCACCATTTGAGCAGACCGATAGTTCAGGACGCGGGTGAAGTTTGCCCACACCTGAATCGAGCGGCACAAGTTTTCCGGCGAAAGCCAATTTTAGATCCTGTAACTGAGATGGCGGAAGCCCGCCTGCATGCATACAGGTCTTGTCCGACTAAGAAATCACACTTTCGCATCGCCCCCCTCGAAGCGAAGTGGGATCCCAAGCGGGAATTGCAGCAAGTAAGCTCACACTTGTCACGGAGACCACTCATGCATTGCAATCCAGGGTCGGACGAATCGAACGAATGGTTTGCTTTCCGCGTTCGGCCGCGACACGAGAAGCAGGTTTCGATTGCCCTTCGGGAGAAGGGATTCGCTGAGTTCCTGCCGTTGTACAAGTCCAAAAGGCAATGGGCGGATCGCACCAAGATTGTCGAAATGCCGCTCTTTCCTGGTTACATTTTTTGCTCCACGAATCGATCGCTGATCGTGCCGGTTCTGATGACCAGCGGCGTAATCGACGTAGTGCGGGCAGGCACCAATCCGCTGCCGGCCGACCGGGCTGAAATAGAAGCCCTGCAGCAAACTGTCAGCGTGGATGTGCCGGTCGAAGCTTGGCCGTACACCGAAGTCGGTGACTCTGGTTCGTTCTCCATTTTGCGCGGTCCCTTGGCTGGTCTGACGGGCATCCTGGTGGAAGTCCGGCGTTCCCAGCGTTTGATTCTTTCCGTCAATCTTCTTCGCAGATCCGTTTTGGTCGAGGTACATCCCGACTGGATCTCGCCGTATGCGCCAGTAACTGCCGAGCGCAGGATGGCATAACTGTAGTTTGCAGTGCTTTGTGTTGCTTTCTGTCTACCCCGTTTTTGGTTCTCCCGTAGTAACGTACGCCCCCCGGTTGTGTTGATCAGGTCTCGTACGTCCTTTATCGCCGGCCCACGCCGGTAAGCCCCCCAGTTTTTAGGTAGATCCCTGTCTCTGAAGCGCTCCTTCTGGAGCACATTCCCCGCCGGAGGTATTTCTCGGCGGGATCCCAAGCTGCAAATGGTGAGTGAAATTTATGCAAAAATCTCCAGCCAAATTGATCCTGTTGTCTCTTTGCTTGCAAGGCACCGTGTTGGTCTCGGCGTTTGCTCAGGATGGCAGTGCCGCGTACACCCCAGCAGTCACGCCGATGAACGGCGCCGTGATGCCTACGCCTACGCCGGTGAACGTACCCACCACGCAGATCCCGAGCACAAGCGATTCCAGCAATATCAATTCCAGCAATTACATTCTGGGGGCAGAGGACACGATCACCGTTCGAGTATTCGCCGCGGACGATATTCCGGATAAGCCCGCGCAGATCGCCAACGACGGGTTGGTCACGCTGCCCATGGTCGGCGACGTGCGTGCCGCGGGGCTGACGGTTGAGCAACTCCAGGCGTCGCTGGTGACAGCGTACAAGAAGTACTTCAAAGATCCCCAGGTTACGGTGCAGGTCACCGAGTTTCGCAGCCAGCCGGTGGCGGTGGCGGGCAATGTGACGACTCCGGGCGTAGTGCAGCTGCGGGGAAATCGCAACCTGATGGAAGTGATCGGACAGGCGGGCGGCCTGCGCGCCGATGCCGGCGATAGCGTGCTGATCACCCGCAACCTGAGCGAGGGCGCGATCCCGGTGTCTGGCGCCTTCACCGATCCGACCGGCAAATACAGTGTCGCGCACATCAATATTCGGACCATCATGAACGGCAAAGATCCGCAGGACAACATTCTGATCAAACCGCACGATGTGATTACGGTTCCCCGTGCACGACTGATTTACGTGCTGGGCAACGTCTCCAAGCCAGGCGGTTATGTGATGACGGATAACGAGTCGATGTCGTTAACCCAGGCCATCGCACTCGCCGGAGGATGGAGCCCGACCGCGGCCCTGAGCGAAACCAAGGTTCTGCGCGCCAATGGCGGAGCGGAACGGGAACAGATCTCGGCAAATATTAAAAAGATCATGCAAAACAAAGCTCCTGATTTGCAGATGCAACCGGACGATATCCTCTACGTGCCCAACAGCTTCTTGAAGACGTTCAGTGCGCGAGGCATCGAGGCAGGAATTGGAGCGGCAACTGGTATTGCGATTTATCGATAGTGCCAGGGAATACAAAGCTCCGAATTCTGTAAATGGCCCCATGCAAGACCCCCGGCTTCACGGTTGGCCGTACTACTTGAAAAGCGAAACCGTACCGTGAATGCGATCGGTTCCCTTGTGCGAACACGATCAACATCCGAAAGGACTACAAGAGATGACTCCGAATCAGCAGATCATTCCTGGACCCAGCCGCAACGGCGGCAGATCCAGCTCCATCGAGATATCCCGTCCGATTGGGGTAAGTCGGCCCCAGCCTGAGACCTCGGTGAACTACTCTGCGTTACTTCGCCGTCATCGCAGCGCAGTGACGCTGATTGTCGGCGGCATGCTCCTGCTCGGCGTGCTGTACACCCTGGTTGCGCACAAGACCTACAAGTCGGAAGCGATTCTCGAAGTCATGGGGGTCAACCAGGATTTCATGAACAACAAAGACGTCGATCCGACGGCCACCCAGGTGACCGGAGACGAGTTCATCGAGACCCAAACCAAGCTGCTTAAGAGTCCGCCGGTAGTGCAACGAACGGCCGAACTGTTGGGTCCCACAGTGCCGGGTGCGATCGCCAGTGGCAACGGCGTGGTTGGCACGATTCGCGGATTGTTTGGCGCAGCTCCGGCTGCGACCCCGGCCGAGGGCGAAGCCGTGGTGCTGGAAATGCTGGACGGCGCAAAGGTTAAGGTCGATGGATCTTCGGATCTGATCACTTTGAGCATCACCGGCCCCGAGCCCCAGCTGACCGCGAATGCGGTCAACACGCTGACGCAACAGTTTATCGAGCATTCGCAGGAAGTACGGCTTGATTCTGCCGGAAATACCAACAAGTTTCTGACCTCGGAACTCGCTGACGCTCGTAAGAAGCTGCAGACTGCGGAAGACGATCTGCAGAACTACGCGCGGCAGACCGGCATCGTGATTCCCACCGAATCCCAGGAAAGCGTTGCCGCGGAGAAGCTGCGCCAGATTCAATCGGACCTGGAAAAGGCAGAGGCCGACGAGGCCAATACCAAGGCGACGGTCGAAACTTCGCATGAAAACCCGGCGGAAGCCCTGCCCCAGGTTCTGGATGACCCCACTTTGCGGGATAACCGGGCCAGACTGGCAGATCTTCGCCGCCAGCTCTCCGATTTGAGCGTTACGCTCACGCCCGCCAACTACAAGATTCAGCAGCTGAATGCCCAAATCGCCGACCTGGAACAACAGTCTGCCCACCAACGCGCGAACATCGTAAAACGCATTGGGGTGCAGAACTCCGAGACGTCGCGGCGCAAGCAGTTGTTGGGCGCGGCCTATCAACAACAGTTGGCCGTGGTTTCCGATCAATCAGCCAAAGAAGTGCGTTACAACATCCTCAAGAAAGAAGTGGATGCGAACCGCGACCTCTACCAGTCGATGTTGCAGAGAGTGAAGCAGGCGGGCATTATGGCCGCCCTCAAGTCGAGCGACGTGCGCGTGGTCAGTCCCGGGCAGCCGGCGAAACACCCCTATCAGCCGAACCTGCTATTGAACCTGTGCGTCGGATTGCTGCTGGGTTTGGTCTTCTCGACCTGCTACATCCTGTTGAAGGAACGCAACGATGCCAGCCTGCGGTCGCCCGGCCAGAGTGTCAAGCACCTCAACGTGCCTGAACTGGCAGTGATTCCTTCAGCGCGCATTGGCAACAGCGAGCGGATCCCGCTTACCCTGCGTAACCTGAATGCGACCAACGGAGCCTCTGAGCCGAAGAATGGCCTGGTGGCAGGCAAGTCGGCGATCGTGGACAAGGAGATGGTGCAGTGGTGCCAGGACGAAACCATGATGGCGGATGCTTACCGGTCCGCGATTACGTCCATTCTCCTGACCCGCATTAACGGTGTCAGCCCGCGAGTGATCCTGATCACCAGCCCCCGGCCGAAAGCAGGCAAAACAACTACGGTGGCGAATCTTGGTATCAGCCTGGCGGAAATCGGACGGCGTGTGTTGCTGATCGATGGCGATTTAAGGCGCCCGCGACTGGGCAAGCTGTTCGGTCTGCAATTTGCCACCGGCTTAAGCGATGCGTTGCTCGATGAAGGCAGCGGCAAAATTACGCTGGATTCGGTAGTCCGTCCCAGCGCCGTACCTGGACTGTACCTGTTACCTGGCGGATCAGAGCCGGCAAATATTTCCCGGCTGCTGCACTCCACCTTCCTGGATAGTCTGGTCGAGCAGGCGAGGTCGGAATATGACTTCGTGCTCATCGACTCGCCGCCGATGATGGGTATGGCCGATGCACGGTTGTTGAGCCGCAATGCGGATGGTGTCATTCTGATCAGCCGCGCCGGCGAGACCAGCCCGGAGCAACTGACAGAAGCCAGGGAGCGCCTGGCAGATGACGGCACTCCTGTGATCGGCACCATTCTCAACGGCTGCGATCTTCGTATTGAAGATCCGGCATACGTCAACCACTACAACAGCTACGCCGGGGCCATACGGGACTAAAGCAGTTCACGGCGTTTTCAGCAGACAGAGCGGCGGTGCGGTTTTGAAGTAAAACCGCACCGCCTTCCTCTTCCTGCTGCGGGCCAGCAGTCGAACGCCGTGCAGGGCATTCAAAGAAGGAATCCTCAGCGTCAAGTTTGAGGCCACTTCAAGCAACTCGAGTTGGCTCACGGTCATCGTAGTGAGCAGCTGCTGTGTACGCGGTTCTTCCCCCCGCCGCGATGCATCGGCTGCATAGACCAATTATCGAGACAACAGGGAACAGAGACACCGACGAACGTTCATTTTGGCCAGCTTTGCATTGCGGCCAAGTGGGGCTTCGGGAATTTTACGAGAGTGTCTTGCAGTACAACGTTCCCTCTTCTAGGGCGTTTCTCGTCATAACGCGGCTGCCTAAGCCCCGTGGAGAAAAGGCTCTGACTGCTTTCGAAAAAGAAACGCTCCTCCGCCTTGGCGAGTGAGCGTACGGGGAGAATCGCTCTCATGCACGTCCGGAATTTGCGCTTTTATCAGACCATGCAATTTGTGCTCGATCTTCTGGCAGTGACGGCTGCTTGGAGCTGCACAATTCAGATGCGGGTCTTATTGAATCCACTGACCACCCAGCGGGTGAGTTGGACCTACGCATCCATTTGGGCGCCCTCATTGATGATGGTCATGGTGTTATGGGTGGTGATGGCCTGGCGCCTCGGATTGTATCGCGTCGAAGGCCGTGTCCGTATTTGGAGTAGCGTCCTGAATGCCGCCGAAGGTGCTTTGCTGGCGAGCTGCATGATTGTGATCGTCACCTTCTTTTCCCGGCAGCTTGGTACCGGGGTCTCGCGTTCGTTTTTCATGATTTTTGCGCCGCTGAGTTTTATCAGCTTGTTGACCGCCCGCTGCGTCAGCCTGGTGGCCACCATGCTGGCTGAGCGGCACTGGCCCTCGCCCATCCGCGCAGCACTGCTCGGAGATGGTGCACACGCCGATCGTCTGGTCGCGTTAATGAGTTCGGCCAACGTATCCAATGTCATCAAAGGTCTGATCGTTCCCGAGGGTCACACCGCGGAGGGTCTGTCGTTTCCCATGCCGATCCTGGGAACCACTGCGCAGCTGGCCGAAGTGATTAATCGCGAGCATCTCAATCGCATCATTCTGCTCAACGGTTCGATCTCGCGTGGCGAACTGGACGAATGCAACAAGGTCTTCAAGCGGATGGGTGTCATCGTCAACTGCACGGTTGACTTCGCCCCCGAGCCGGGTCGCGTGAATGTGATTAACCAGTATGGGCTGCCGCTGGTTGAGTTGCGCCCCCTGTCGTTCACCAAGAGCCAGGAGTTGATCAAGCGTGGCTTTGACATCGCAGCCTCGAGTCTGGCGCTGCTTTGCCTGGCGCCGACTTTGCTGGTGATTGCGGCGGTGGTTAAGTTCACTTCGCCCGGGCCGATCCTCTACAAGGCGCCCCGGGTGGGCAGAGGCGGCCGTCACTTCATGTTTCTCAAGTTTCGGTCGATGTACACCACCATGGATCGCAGCCATGTAGCCCACGCCAACGAAAAAAAGGGTCACATTTTCAAAATGAAGCAGGACCCGCGCGTGACCCCGATCGGGCGCTTTATTCGCCGCTATAGCCTGGACGAGTTGCCACAGCTGATCAATGTGCTGCGTGGCGAGATGAGCCTGGTAGGTCCCCGGCCACTGCCTGCCGGCGACATGGGGCCGGACGGAATGAGCCGCGAATATGCTGACTGGTCGGAAGGCCGGTCCGCCGTTTACCCCGGCATTACCGGGCTATGGCAGGTGAATGGCCGCAGTGAACTTCCGTTTGAAGAAATGGTGCGGCTCGATCTGCAATACATTCGCGAGTGGTCGTTACTGCTGGACATCAAGATCATTCTGGCAACGCCGGGATTGGTTGTGAAAGGAGTCGGAGCGTACTAAAAAGACACGGCCGGGCGATCGAGCGCCGGCCTATCAAGGCACTGTTGGACTGAAGGCGCGAACATCCGGCAAGCCGTACCTGCTAACACGGTATCGGCACTCGGCGGCTCCCCTTTAAGTTCTGGGCCTTGCACTTCTGTGGTCTTTTTCTACGCTTCGGTTTCGACCATCCTTATGACAACCGTGGATTGTGACACTACTACCGCTTTGTATCCGATCGAGCTAAGCCGTTTACCGGCGGAGCCTCTGGTTTCCATTCTCGTTTCCAATTACAACTACGCTCGCTACATCGGCGAGTCGATTCAGAGCGCACTTGACCAGACGTACGCCAACATCGAACTCATCATCTGCGATGACGGGTCTACCGATGAGTCGGTACGCGTAATCGAAGAATACGAACGCAAAGATGCCCGCCTGCGGCTGATTCGCAAGGCGAACGGAGGGCAGGCATCGGGTTTCAATGCCGCCTTTATCGCCAGCCGGGGGCAGATCATCACCCTGCTCGATTCCGACGATCTCTTCCTGCCGGAAAAGATCGCGCGCATTGTGGAGGAGTTTCAAGCCGCGCCGGATGCCGGCTTTGGCGTGCATCGCGTGATCCGTATCAGCGCTGACCATCGCCGCCAGGGTGTATGGCCGATGTCTGCACCGCTACCCAGCGGATGGTATGGCCCGGCTCTCATGCAGGAGGGCGGCATACTGCCTTACATGCCTCCGACCTCAGGATTGAGCCTCCGTCGCGAAGTCGCGGAGCGCATCTTTCCGCTTCCACTCGAGGTTCCGCTGGTCAAGTGCCCCGATCAATTCATCACCCGCGTGGCCCCGTTGCTCACTAAGGTTGCTCGCGCCGATGAAGCCCTGTCTGAGTATCGGTTGCACGGCGAAAATAACTACGGTCCAGATAAGGTGTCGGCGGCGTCGTTCCGGCGCGAACTGGATTATTGCGAGGCCCTGTGGAGCGCACAGAAACGGTTTCTCGCGACCATCGATCCAGATCTCGCAGAGAATCTGCAGCCGCTGCAGGTCAACGGGTTCATCCGTCATTCAACCTATATCTGGGCTCGTCTTGCCCGGGACCCCGATGTGCGCGGGCATTACGAACGCTACATGGCTTGCCTCACACCGGATACGCGCCACGTGTGGTTCTGGAAGCTTTCGATTTACATGCCGTACCCGCTATTCAATTTCGCCGTCAACCTGATGATTCGTCAAAGCTGGCTCAAGCAGATGATTGCGCGTCTCAAGCGAATGTCCTAGCGGTTTCTAGGAAGTTGTCCCTGTACTTGTCGTATTTAGGATTTGCGCCCCCTCCCCGCGCTGCCCTGCCACCCCAGATCGGAGCTAACACGCAATGAGCACCACGCCCCTTCTCAGCATCGGCTTGTTTCTTTATAACGGAGAGCGTTTTCTCGAAGCCGCCATCGACTCCTTGCTGAACCAGACGTTCGAGGATTTCGAACTTATCATCTCCGATAATTGTTCCACCGATCGGAGTGAGGAAATCTGCCGCAAGTATGCCGCCCAGGATGCTCGCATTCGCTATTACCGCGCCGAGAAGAACATGGGCGCAGGCTGGAACCTGAGAAACGTATATTTCAAGGCTACGGGAAAGTACTTCAAGTGGGCGGCGCACGACGATATGATCCAGCCCGATTTTCTGCGTCTTTGTGTCGACGCCATGGAAGCCGATGACGGTCTCGTCGTCGCGCATTCCCTGACCCGGGTCATCGACGAACATGGGGAGCTGGTCGAAAACTACGAGTGGCGGCTCAGGACCGAATCGCACGACCCGGTCACCCGTTTCAAAGACCTGCTGCTGAACGATCATATGTGCTACCAGATTTTTGGCGTGATGCGCCTGAGCGCGCTCAAGACCCTGCCTCCGCAGGGGAGCTACGTCAATAGCGACGGAGTTCTACTGGCCCAGATGGGCCTGATCGGGCGCTACCACGAAATACCGGAGTTCCTGTTTATCAGCACCCGTCACAGTAACCAATCGTCGCAGGTAAAGCCGATTCGTCTTAAAGCACCGCGCTTTCGCTTGACCAACCGCCACGGCACGCTGCCCAGCCCGGAATGGTGGGATCCAAACAAGACCCAGACCATTACCTTCCCGGAGTGGCGCATGTTCCGCGAGTACTTCATGAGCATCACCAGGGCCCCTCTGACGGTCTGGCGCCGCTTACGCTGCTACCTGCTGCTGCTGCCATGGCTGCTTAAGCATTTCCGGCGGATGGGCAAGGACGTGTTGATTGCTGCCGATGTGGTGCTGTTCCGGCTGCAGACGCCGCGGGCCAAGCCGGCCAAAGTTGAGAATGCAACCCTGGATGTTGCTTCGTAAAGGATATCCCCCCGCACTGAAAATCACGGAGGTCAGCGTTTTTATGAAAGTAGCAATTCTTGCAGGTGGCCTGGGTTCCCGTCTTGCCGAAGAGACCGAACTCAAGCCGAAACCGATGGTGGAGATTGGCGGTCGTCCGATTCTCTGGCATATCATGATGCACTATGCGCAGTACGGCTTCGAGGATTTCGCCATCGCACTGGGCTACAAGGGCGAAGTGATCAAGAAGTACATGCTGGACTACTGCTCGCTGAACCGGGATCTGAATGTTTCGCTGAAGACCGGCAAAGTCAAGATGGCCGGCGGAGCCGTTCCCGACTGGACCATAGACCTGGTCGATACCGGCACCAAGACACAGACCGGCGGCCGCATCAAGAGACTCGCGCCGTATCTCGGCAACGAACCCTTCATGCTTACCTGGGGCGATGGCGTATCGGATATCAACCTGCACGATCTGTTGGCATTTCACCGCTCCCACGGCAAACTGGCCACGTTGACCGCGGTCCGGCCGACGGCGCGCTTCGGCCACCTGGAAATGGATGGCGATCAGATCACCGAGTTCTCTGAAAAGCCGCAGGCGAAGGAAGGCTGGATCAACGGCGCCTTCTTCGTTCTCGAGCCGGAGATCTTCGACTTTATCGAAGGCGATGACACTCACTTCGAGAAAGAGCCCCTCGCGCGGCTGGCCGAAGAAGGCCAACTGATGGCGTACAAGCACACCGCTTTCTGGCAGTGCATGGACACCATTCGCGAGAAGAAATACCTGGAAACTATCTGGGAAACAGGCAACGCACCATGGAAAACTTGGGAGGAACCAAATGCGAGTACTAGTAACGGGTCACGCGGGGTACATCGGAACGGTCTTAGTGCCAATGCTGTTGCAAGCCGGGCATGAAGTAACCGGCTTTGACACGAACCTTTTCGAGGGCAGCACCTTCAGCGACGGGATCGCCGTGATCCCGGAGATCCGGAAGGATGTCCGCGACGCGACCCTGGCAGATGTGGAAGGCTTTGATGCCATTCTCCATCTGGCCGGTCTTTCGAACGATCCATTGGGCGATCTGAACCCCAATTTGACCTTCGAGATCAACCACGAGGCTTCGGTGAACCTGGCCCGCCTGGCGAAACAAGCCGGTGTGCAGAGGTTTATCTTCTCTTCTTCGTGCAGCAACTACGGCGCCGGCGGCGACGATCTGCTTAATGAGCACTCGGCGTTCAATCCCTGCACGCCTTACGGCACTTCGAAAGTGAAAGTGGAGCAGGACGTTGCCCGCCTGGCGGATTCACGCTTCAGCCCCACCTTCCTGCGCAATGCCACGGCCTTTGGTGTTTCGCCCATGTTGCGCTTTGACCTGGTGCTGAACAACCTGGTCGCTTGGGCCTATACCACCGGCAAGGTATACATCAAGAGCGACGGCACTCCCTGGAGGCCGATCGTTCATATTGCAGACATCTCGCGCGCGTTTATCGCGGCGATGCATGCGCCGCTCGACGTTGTCCACAACGAAGCGTTCAACGTGGGCCGCAACGAAGACAACTACCGCATTCACGAGCTGGCCGACATCGTCAAGGAGACGGTGCCCAACACAGTGATCGAGTACGCGGCGGATGCCGGTCCGGACAAGCGCTGCTACCGTGTGGACTGCAGCAAGATCAACAAGGTCCTGCCTGAATTCCAGCCCGCCTGGGATGCACGCAAGGGCGCGGTCGAATTGCACGAAACCTACAAGAAGATCGGTCTTGTTCTCGAAGACTTCGAGGGACCGCGCTTCAAGCGTATCGCCCACATTCGCAAGCTGATCGCGGACGGTTCGCTCGATTCGAACCTGCGTTGGACCAACCAGCAAGCGACCACCCCTGCTGTCGCCGTCGGAGCCGCTACTGTATGACCCAAGCTACCTTTCATTGCCGGGCCTGTTCTTCTGCGAATTGCATTCCGATTCTTTCCTTCGGAACCACTCCGCTTGCCGATGCACTGCTCTCAGCCGATCAGCTAGGGTCGCCGGAAGTTACGGCGCCCCTGGACCTGGTCTTCTGCCCCGACTGCTCGCTGGTGCAGATCACCGAAACCGTTCCGCCGGAAATTCTCTTTTGCCGCAATTATCCTTACTTCTCTTCTGTGTCGAAGAGCCTGCTGGAACATTTCGCCGGGAGTGCAGAGGCGGTGATTCACGCCCGGGGCCTCAACGCCAATAGCCTGGTCATCGAAGCTGCGTCCAACGATGGTTACATGTTGCGCAACTTTGTAAACCATGGCATCCCGGTGTTAGGCATCGACCCTGCGGAAGAGCAGGTACGCACGGCCAATGAGCGCGGCGTCAACAGCATCAACAAGTTCTTCACCAAGGATTTGGCGGAACTGCTGAGCGCCGAGGGCAAGAAGGCAGATGTGTTCCTGGCCAACAACGTTCTGGCCCACGTGGCGGACCTGAATGGTTTCGTTGACGGCATCAAGGCGCTGTTGAAACCGACCGGTGTGGCCGTGATCGAAGCGCCGTACATCGTCGACCTGATTCAGAAGTGCGAGTTCGATACCATCTATCACCAGCACCTGTGCTACTTCTCAGTGACGGCGCTGGACCGGCTCTTCCGCGATCACGGCCTCTTTCTGAACGATGTGGAACGGACCAAGATCCATGGCGGCTCTCTGCGGTTGTTTGTTGAAACCAAGGAGACTCCCACCGCCCGGTTGAAGTCGTTGCTGGCCGATGAGAAGAACGCCGGTGTCTCGACCATCGAATACTACAAGGGCTTTGCCGACCGCGTGCATGCGGTGCGCGACGAGCTCACAGCGTTGCTCAAGGATCTGAAAGGCAAGGGCAAGACCATCGCCGGCTATGCCGCGGCGGCCAAGGCCACCACACTGCTTGCTTTTTGCAATATTGACAAAAAATTGCTCGACTACGTCGTCGACCTGAATGAGTTCAAGCAGGGCCGGTTCATGCCCGGCAATCACCTGCCGATTCTTTCTCCGCAGAAGCTGCTGGATGCCAGGCCCGATTACGTTCTCGTGCTGGCATGGAACTTTGCCGGCGAAATCATGGAGCAACAGCACGACTACAAGGCGCGCGGCGGAAAATTCATTATTCCGATCCCGACCCCGGCGGTCGTCTAGGTTAGCGCAACACTAAGGAGATCTATTCATGAACAGTATTTACGTGGATTCCAAATTCAACGACGAGAAGCGCCGTCAGCAACTCTATGACGGCCAGCTCTTCGTCTACTCCCCTCGCCCGAGCTCGCTGGCGTTCACCAACTTCGCTGCGGAAATGATCAAGCAAGCCTTTGGCAAAGCGGATCCGACCACAGCCCAGTTCGATATGCCGGTAGAAGAGTTTGTCAGAATCTTCGCGCCGCTGAAGCCTGCCTTCATTCATCACCCGGAATCGAAGCGGCTGATCCAGGCGATGCTCGAAGACTTCGGTTGCGATATGGATACCACGTATCTCGATGTGCCCCGGCTGCGCGCCGTCACCTCGGATGCTTACCTGACGTCGGGTGTCGGCTACGCACACCATCTTCATCGCGACACCTGGTATTCGGCCCCGATGTGCCAGCTCAACTGGTGGTTGCCGATCTTCGAGATGTCTTCGGAGAGCTCCATGGCCTTCCATCCGAAGTACTGGACAGAGGCAGTCAAGAACGGTTCCAGCAAGTTCAACTACTACGCCTGGAACAGCACCGGCCGTGCGGATGCCGCCAAGCACATCAAGTCGGACACGCGGGAACAGCCCAAGCCGGAACAGCCCATGGACCTTGATCCCCAGGTACGTGTGATCTCCGAGCCTGGTGGCGCCCTGGTTTTCTCCGCGGCCAACATGCATTCGACGGTGCCCAACACTTCCGGTAAAACCCGGTTCAGCATTGACTTCCGTACGGTCAGCCTGACGGATGTGAAGACCAAAACCGGTGCTCCCAATCTCGATTCTCATCCCATCGGAACTTCGCTGCGCGACTTCATGCGCGGTAAGGATCTGAGCGCCATGCCGGAAGACGTGGCTGCGGCCTATGACACCTCGGGAGCGAGCGATGGTGTGAAGGTCTATCGTCCCGAAACGGTGGGCGCGCGATAGATTTTCGGGTGCTGCCAACCAACGTTCGGCTGCCTCGCCTTTGGTGTTTTGCGCCAAAGGCGGGGCGCCGCAAATTCTTGCAACAGCTGGTTCGGTGAAGTGAACTACAGGGCCTTGTAAGTGCAACCGCGAAAGGCCAACGCCAGGCTCTACGGAGCCGGTATGAGAGCCTAAGCGGCTACCAACGCTGTACTTTTGAGTAAGAGACTGCCGCGTCTAAGCTCTGTCCTCCTCGACCACGACTCCTGACACAGCTCACTCCCCATTGGAGTGAGGGCCTGGTGATATGCCTTTTTCCTGTCAGCAGGCGTGTGGTTACGAACACTGACCTTTACCAGATTTGAAATTCTTTTAGACGAGGATTGAAGACATGCCCAAGATCACGACCTGCCCAAATTGCCTCAAGGGTGACATGAATGTTTTTTACGAAGTTCCGCGCGTGCCCGTACACAGCGTATTGCTGATGCCGACGCGAGAGATTGCTGTGAACTTTCCCAAGGGCGACATTGCCCTGGGTCACTGCTCCCACTGCGGTTTTATCGCTAACACGCTCTTTGATCCGACGGTGCACAACTACTCCGCGCAGTATGAGGAGACGCAGGGCTTTTCCGGGACGTTTCAGGCCTTCCACCGCAAATTAGCCGAGCAGATGGTGGAGAAGTACGATCTGCACGGAAAAAAGATGATCGAGATCGGCTGCGGCAAGGGAGAGTTTCTCTCTTTGTTGTGCGAGATCGGCAAGAACACCGGTGTAGGTTTTGACCCCGCGTTTGTGAGCGAGCGGAACCCCTCTGCCGGCGACACCGATGTGGAATTCGTAGCTGACTTCTACTCCGAGAAATACACCCACGTCCAGGGCGATTTTGTCTGCTGCAAAATGACTCTCGAGCACATTCCCGACACGGCTAACTTTATGCGTACGGTGAGGCGTTCGATTGGCGACCGTTACGACACCGTGGTGTTTTTCCAGGTGCCCGATATGAGCCGGGTGCTGAAAGATCTGGCCTTCTGGGATATCTACTACGAGCACTGTTCCTACTTCAGCGCGGAATCGCTCTCGCTGCTTTTCAAAGAGCAGGGATTCGACGTTATGGATGTCTGGACGGACTACGACGATCAATACCTGATGATCACGGCGAAGCCCTCGCGCACGACTCCTCTATCCGTACCTAAGCCCGATCCGACCCGGGTAAACAACGACATCAAGTTCTTCACCGAGCACCAGGCGGCACGGATGGATTCCTGGAGGAACAAGCTCGAGGAGACCAGGAACAGCGGTCAGAAGGCTGTGGTATGGGGCTCGGGGTCCAAGGGCGTTGCCTTTCTGACTGCGCTCAACCTGCACCAGGACAGCGAAATCGAATACGTGGTCGACATCAATCCCTTCCGCGAAGGCAAGTACATGGCCGGTACCGGGCAGGAGATTGTCTCGCCGGCCTTTCTCAAGCGGTATAAACCAGACCTGGCCATTGCCATGAACCCGATTTATCAACCAGAGATCAAAGCCGATCTCGAAAAAATGGGCCTGTCCACAGAGGTTGTTTCCGTTTGATCTAAAAATCCAGCCTCTGCCTGCGGCAGAGGCTTTCTGAAGGCAAGCTATGTATGATTTCGCAATTATCGGTGGAGGAATCGTTGGTCTCGCGACCGGCGCAGCGCTGGGACGCAAGTATCCTTTTGCGCGCATTCTTCTGGTGGAAAAAGAAGTTGGTTTTGCGCAGCACCA
>Ga0182015_10001024_pt1 | contig 38385 bp, 36 predicted proteins | sample 712P3MmetaG_FD_120478 | JGI IMG/M metagenome (GOLD analysis project Ga0182015, IMG submission 120478) | Permafrost microbial communities from Stordalen Mire, Sweden - 712P3M metaG | ecosystem: Environmental > Terrestrial > Soil > Wetlands > Permafrost | place: Sweden: Stordalen | collected...
CGGGTCACCGCGCTCAAAGTGAAGACGGTCGCCGATCATGGTGCGTTCGACGCTGCCGCTGACCCAACGAAGTACCCGGCCGGGCTGTTCGGGATCGTCACCGGATCGTACGATTTCCCGACCGCCTTCACCGAGCTCGATGCGTACTTCACGAACAAGGCGCCGGGCGGCGTCGCCTATCGCTGCTCGTTCCGCGTTACCGAAGCCTCATATGCGATCGAGCGCGCGATGGATATCCTGGCCGGCCGGCTGAAACTCGATCCGTCCGAGCTACGGCTCAAGAACTTCGTCCGCAAGGATCAGTTCCCATACCCCTCGCCGTTGGGTTTCGTATACGACAGCGGCGACTATCATACGACCCTGCAGAAGGCGCTCGATAAGATCGGCTACACCGAACTGCGCAAAGAGCAAGCCGAAAAGCGCAAACGCGGCGAGCTGATGGGGATCGGCATCTCGACCTTCACCGAAGCCGTCGGTGCCGGGCCCAGCAAGCACTTCGACATCATGGGGATCAAGATGTTCGACAGTGCGGAGATCCGCGTCCATCCAACCGGTTCGGCGATCCTGCGCACGGGAACGAAATCACAAGGTCAAGGTCACGAAACGACGTGGGCGCAGATCGCCGCCGAAGAGCTCGGTTTGGACCCGCAGAACATCCTGGTCGAAGAAGGCGACACCGACACCGCGCCCTACGGCTTGGGCACCTACGCCAGCCGCAGCACGCCGGTCGCCGGAGCGGCGATCGCCATGGCCGCGCGCCGCATCCGCGAGAAGGCGCGCATCATCGCCGCGCACCTGCTCGAGGCGCCGCTCGACGACGTCGAGTGGTCGAAGCATGCGTTCAACGTGGTCGGCATCCCCGAGAAGTCGATCACGATGCAGCAAGTCGCCTTCGCCGCCTACACCAACCCCGCGCCGGACAGCGAACCGGGCCTCGAGGCGACGTTCTACTACGATCCGCCCAACCTGACGTTCCCGTACGGCGCGTATATTGCCGTCGTCGACGTCGACAAAGAGACCGGCTACGTCAAGGTGCGCACGTTCCTCGCGATCGACGACTGCGGAACCGTGATCAATCCGATGATCGTCGAAGGACAGATTCACGGCGGCTTGACCGAGGGCTTCGCCATCGCGTTCATGCAGGAGATCGTCTACGACGAGAACGGGAACAATCTCAACACCAACTTCACGGACTACCTGGTGCCGACGTCGCTCGAAACTCCGCACTGGGATACCGACAGCACCTGCACGCCCAGTCCCCACCACCCGATCGGTGCCAAGGGTGTCGGTGAGAGTCCGAACGTCGGTTCACCAGCCGCGTTCGTCAACGCGGTAATGGACGCGCTTTCTCCGCTGGGTATCGAGCATATCGATATGCCGCTGACGCGCGAGAAGGTGTGGACGGCGATTCAAGCAGCGAAAAAATGAACCTCAACTACAGCGGTCAGGAAGCGATCGCTGCTTCGCACGACGTGGTCTGGGCGTTCATCAACGATCCAGCAAGTATCGCGTCATGCATGCCGGACGTGCTCGAATCGACGGTCATCGATCCGCACACCTTCGACGCGACGGTGCAGGTCGCGGTCGGGCCCGTCCGCGGGAAGTTCAAGTTTCACGTCAAGCTCGATCCGCAGCCCGGTGAGAAACGCCTGAACATGACGATCAGCGGCGGCGGCTTCGGGAGCGTCGTCGATCTCACGGCCGGCGCCGACATCTCCACCCAGGGCGACACCACCACGCTCGATTGGACCGGCGTCGCGTCGATGCGCGGGCCGGTCGCGACGGTCGGCGGCCGCGTGCTCGACGCGCAAGCGAAGCGCGTGATCACGACCACCTTCGCCAACGTCAAGGCGCGTCTGACCAAGGCCGGCTGAGCCGAGGATGGACTTCTTCGCGCGCCTCGCCGAACTCGGTCGCGAACGCACACCGTTTGCGCTCGCGACGGTCGTCGCGCGCCGCTCGCCGGTCAGCTCGCACGTCGGCGACCGGGCGCTGATTCTGGCCAACGGCACCATGGACGGCTTCGTCGGCGGCGCCTGCTCGCGCGAAATCGTGCGGCGCGAGGCGCTGCGCGCGATCGGCAGCGGCTCTCCGCGTCTGCTGCACATCCGGCCCGACGACGACGCAACCGACGCCGGCCGCGATGCGATCGTCATACCGATGGGCTGCGTTTCGGGGGGGTCGGTTGACGTGTACATCGAGCCGCACCTGCCGCTGCGGCGGCTGATCGTCGTCGGTGACACCGCGGTCGCCGACGCCGTCGCGCGGGTCGGCGCCCAAGTGCCGTTCGACGTGCTGCGCGTGGTCGATGCGGCCGAACTCGATGCGCTCGATGCGGTCGCCGGCGTGCACCCGATCGCGCTCGGCGCGCTGGCTGAGTACTTGGACACCGAACGGCGTTTGGGACGGACCGGCTTGGCGGCAGTCGTCGCTTCGCAGGGTCACTACGACGAGGAGACGCTTGAAGCGCTGCTGGCTGCCGAACCCGCGTTCCTCGGCCTCGTCGCCAGCCGCCGGCGCTCGGCCGATGTCGCGGCCGTTCTGGCGAGCCGCGGCGTCGCGGCCGAGCGCATCGCGACCATTCGCGCGCCGGCGGGACTGGACTTGGGCGCGCGCACGCCGGGCGAGGTCGCGATTTCGATCTTCGCCGAGATCGTCGAAGCGACGGCTGCGGCGAGCGCCGCGGGCGAACCGATCGAAACGACGGCGCGCATCGGGATCGATCCCGTCTGCGGCATGGAAGTCGCCCTCGACGGCGCCCGCTATCATCTCGAGCGCGACGGCCGCAGCTACGTCTTTTGCGGGCCGGGCTGCCAGGCGGCGTTCGTGCCCGCGTGAACCTCGAACAGATCCGGGAACGCTTCGCCGCCCACGGCTATGTCGCCAAAGACGACTTCGCGGCCGCGCTCGAACTGATGCTGGCGCTCGAGAAGCCGCTGCTGATCGAGGGCCACGCCGGCGTCGGGAAAACGGAGAGCGCGAAAGTGCTGGCCGAGGTGCTCGATACCCAGCTGATTCGGCTGCAGTGTTACGAAGGGCTCGATGCCGCGAGCGCCCTCTACGAGTGGAACTACGCCAAGCAGCTGCTGCGCATCCGCATGACCGACCACGACCACGAATCGCTCGAAGCGCGCGAGGCGCAGATCTTCAGCCGGCCCTTCCTGCTCGAACGCCCGCTGCTGCAGGCGATTACCGCGGCGCGCGCACCGGTGCTCCTGATCGACGAGATCGATCGTGCCGACGAAGCCTTCGAAGCGTTCTTGCTCGAGCTGCTGGGCGAGTTTCAGATCACGATCCCCGAACTGGGCTCGATTCGCGCACGCGAACGGCCGGCCGTGATCTTGACCTCGAACCGCAGCCGCGAGCTTTCCGATGCGCTGCGGCGGCGCTGCCTCTACTTGTGGATCGACTACCCGAGCCGGGCGGATGAGGTCGCGATCCTGCGCGCGCGACTGCCCGGTATCGAGCTGCGCCTGGCCGAACAGATCGCGCGCTTCATGACGTACTTGCGCGAGCAGCCGTTTGAAAAGGTGCCCGGCGTCGCCGAGAGCCTGGACTGGGCGCTCGCGCTGACGCGGCTGCACCGCGACGCGATCGACGAGGAGACGCTCGAGCGGACGATGGGCTGTATCCTCAAGGTGCATGACGACTGGGAACTGCTGCGCGGCCAGCGCAGCCGCTACGTACCGCTGCTCGACGGCTCCGCGCCGCTCGAGGCGCCGCTCGCCGAATCCGATTACGGGGTGGGTTCGGTGCGCGCCAACCGCGCGTGAGCGCGGACTTCAGTCACGCGGTCCTGGCCTTCGGGGCCAACCTGCGCGACGAGCACGGCTTCACCCTCGCGCACGCCAAGGGCCACGATGCACTGCGCGCAGCGGAGATCGTCGGGATCGTCGACCGCGAGCGCTTGCGCCATGCGTTCCGCTTCATCTACTGCACGACGCCCGGCGAAGCGCAGCGTTTCGACGATGCGTTCGACCGATTCTTCAGCGGACCCGAAGGGATCGCGCAGCCGGATGCACCGGCGCGCCGAACGCGCCCGGGCCCGGATACGCCGAGTGAGCGCAGAACTTCCCCGGAGTCTTCCGATCCGGATCCCGAAACCGATGAATCGGACGGCGGTGCGCAGCAGCGCACGCGGCCGGCCGACGGGTTTCCCGAAGCGGCCGCGGCGTGGCAGCAGCTGCGCGCGCGCTACAGCCCCGGCGCCGCGGTAGCCGATCCGCCGCTCATCTCGAGCGATGGGCTCGACGCGCTGCTGGCTGCGGCCGGGACGCTGATCGCGGGCGTGCGTCTGGGCCGCTCGCGCCGCTGGCGTCCGAAACGCAACGGCCCGCGTTTCGACCTGCGCCGCACGCTGCGCGCGAGCGTCGCCGCCGGCGGCGAGCCGGCGACGATTCACCGGCTGGGACCGCCGCGCCGCAACCCGCGCTTCGTCGTGCTGATCGACGGGAGCCGGTCGATGGCCGAACATACCGGTCCCAGCCTGCAATTCGCGTACGCGCTCTGCCGCCGCACCCGGCGCGCGCGCGCCTTCGTCTTCAGCACGGCCATGCGAGAGGTGACTCGCGCGATGCGCAACCGACAGCAAGAAGGCCACCTGCTGCACGGGCTCGGCGAAGCGTGGGGCGGCGGAACGCGGCTCGGCGCGAATCTGACCGCATTCGTCCGCGGCGCGGGCGAACAGCTGCTGCGGCGCGATACCGTGGTGCTGATCGCGAGCGACGGTCTCGATACCGGCGACACGGCGGCACTCAAGCGCGCGATGCGCGTGCTGCGCGGCCGCTGCGCCGCGGTCGTGTGGCTGCACCCGCACGCCGCCGAGGCCGGCTTTGCGCCGTCGGCCTCCGGGATGCGTGCCGCACTTCCCTACGTGACGGTGTTCGCCGCCGCCGGGAACCGCAGCGACTTCATCCGCCTCGCGCGCAGTTTAGGGCGCGAGATCTAACCGGCGCGCTCGCGGGCGCTTCGCACTGCCGCGCGCGAGCGTCATCGCGGTGAAGAGCTTGGTGCGCATCGGCACGTACGCGCGGCGGGTGAACACGTCGTAGTCGTTGTGTTCGATCTCATCTAAGATGCGGCGATACAGCACCAGCGCAAGCCGGACGGTGCTGCGGCTGTCCGGCGAAAGCAGCTCGATGCCCGGCGCGGCTTCGTCGTACATCGCACGGGCGCGCGCGATCTGGAAGCGCATCAGCGCGATGAACCGCGGCTCGATCGTCCCTGCGAACAAGCTGCTCTCCGGGTAGTCGAAACGGCGCAGCTCTTCGGCGGGCAGATAGACGCGGCCCAGGCGACTATCCTCGCCGACGTCGCGCAAAATGTTGGTCATCTGCATCGCGCGGCCGAGCGCGATACCGTATTCCAGCGCGCCGTCTTCGTAGCCGAGGATCGGTGAGATCAGCAAACCGACGGTCGAGGCGACCAGGTAGCAATACTCACGCAAGTCGTCGTACGTCTCATAGCGCAGGACGGTGACATCGCGGGCTGCTCCGCGCAGAAGATCCAGCGCCGGCTGCATGGGGATGGCGTAGCGGTGAGCTGCGTCCGCGAAGGCGACCATGACCGGATGGTCGGGCCGGCGCTCGTACGCGCGCAGCAGGCGGTTGCGCCAGTCGTCGAGCGCCCCCAGACGTTCCTGAGCCGGTGACAAGCGGTCGACGATATCGTCGGCAGTGCGGCAGAAGGCGTACACGGCCCAAATCGCGCGGCGCTTGTGCGCGGCGAGGAAACGCGACGCAAAGGCGAACGTCTTCGCGTGCCGTCGGGTGATCTGGTGACACAGGCGATAGCTCAGCTCGAGACCGGGAAGACCGTCGACGTACTCCCGCGAGGCCGTTTGGTCCGCGAACGTTCCATCCACACCGTACTCCATGCTAGGTGCCGGTTGCGAGCAGTGCATCGACCGCCGCGCGGGCGCTCCTGACCGCGCCTTCGATGCTGGCCGGAAAACCGTGATTCGTGTAGCAGCCGGCTAAAAAAAGATTGCTGACCGGCGTGCGCGCGCCGGGGCGCAGCCGCTCGGCGCCCGGTTTGGCGCGGTAGACGCTCTTGGGAACGCGGACCAGTTTCGCTTTGACCAGATGCTCGCGGGTCGCGAGCGGGTAGAGCGATCGCATGTCGGTCAGGACCCGTTCGATCACGGACTCGTCATCCTGTGCGATCAGGTCGTCGGCCGGCGCAATGCATGCCTCGAGGAACGAGCCGCGCTGCCAGCCGTAACCGACCGAAGCTTGACCCAGATCGGCGTGGACCGGCAGCGAAGTGCCCGGGCTGAACATCAGGTTGGTGTAGGGCGAGATCACGCGATCGAACCAGAAGTGGCCGTTGATCACCGGGCTCGACTCGAGCTTCGCGACGCCCTGCACGGAGGGGTGCTGCAGCATCGTGGGCGGCAAGAGCTTCGCCGCGTCGTGGACCGGCGCGGCGAGGATGACATTGTCGGCGGAAAAGGTGCGGCCGTCGCGCGTCCGCACGCCGTTGCAGCGCTCGCCGGAGAAGAGCAGCTCGGCGGCCGGCGCGTCGACGTCGATCGCAACACCGCGCGCGCGCACGTGTTCGGCCAGCGGCGCGATCAGCCGTTCCGACGGCGGACCGTCGAGAAAACCGGCCCGGCTCGCCTCTTTGCTCGACGCGAAGTACGCCATGACGCGCAGCAGCGCTTCGGCCGAGATCTGGTCGACCGAGGTGAAGTTCAGCGCCAGGGCCATCGGGGCGAAGAAGGTCCGCAGCATGTGCTCGGTCATGCCGCGTTTGCGGTGCCACTCGGCATAGGTCAGATCGTCCTGACGTTCCGCGTAACCGTGATCGCGGAATAAGATCGGCAGCGTCCCGGTCGCGAACAGCAGCTTCTCGGCCGCATTGAAGATGTAGCGCGCCGAAAGCACGGCACCGATTCCGTTCATGGGTGCCGGCATGTCGACGAAGTGGAACTCTTCGAAGACGGCCGCGCCGTTCCAGCGCGGGCTAAAATGCGGCGGCAGAGCCCACGTGAGGGTGTGCGGCTGCCAGAGGATGCGGTCGGCGATTCCAACCTCCGCCAGCAAGGCGCGGAGGCTGGTGTAGCCGCCGAAGAACGCGTGCAGGCCGGTCTCCAGCCAGTCGCCGTCGCGGTCGCGCCACGACGAAAGCTTGCCGCCGAGAATCGAGCGCTTCTCGATGATGCGCGACGGACGGCCCGCATCGGCCAAGAACTTGGCGGCCGCGAGCCCCGCCGGCCCGCCGCCGACGATCAGGGTTTCGGCCGGCATGTCAGCGGCGGTACCGTCGTTCGAGCATCGGCCGCACTTCCGCGCAACTTCCGAAAGGCATCCGTCGCGCCCGCGAAACAAGGCACGTACCGATGCATGTCGACGTTTCCGTCATCGCGCGATGAAGGCGGCTGCCTATGGCTCCCTCGCGTTGCATGCGCTCGCGCTCGGGCTTGGATTGTTCGGAATCCTGATCGCGATCCCGCACCCAGAACTCTGGACGGGGGATCCGCATGCGGCGGCGTTCTTCGCCTGGGCGCTCGCGCGCGGCGGATCGTTCGGCATGGTCACGGGGGCGCTCGCGATGTTCGCCTGGGGCGTGTGGGCGATCGGCTGGCGCCGCACGCTGATCTTCGCCGTCATTGCGTGCGCCGTTTCGGCGGCGGCGGAGCTGACCGGAACGAAGACGGGCTGGCCGTTCGGCGGCTATGAATACCTGACGTTCTTGGGCGCGAAGATCGCCGGCCGAGTCCCGTACACGATCCCGCTGTCGTGGTTCTATATGGGCTTTGCGGCGTACGTGCTCGCCGCCGCGCTCGTCCCGCCGCGCGCGGCCGGCCGCAGCTGGCAGACGATTCTGCTCGGCGCGTGGCTCCTGACCGGCTGGGATCTCGTCCTTGACCCTTCGATGGCTGCGCTGCCGCAGATTCAGTTCTGGCAGTGGCACGAACATGGGCCGTACTTCGGCATGCCGCTGCGCAACATATTCGGCTGGTTCGCGACCGGGTTCGCGTTCATCGCGCTCGCGCGTGCGGCGTGGCGCCGCGATCTCGACGCGCGCGACCTGCGGCTCGGCGTGCCGTTCGCGGTGTACGTCATCAACATCATCTGGTCGATGATCTTGGCCGCGTCGGCTGGGCTGTGGGCGGCGGCACTCGTGCCGGCCGCGCTGTGCCTGGTCCCCGCCGTGTTCGCGCTGCGCGGTCAGCGCAGCGACCGCGCGATGGCCAGCGCGTCGCGGACCGTATCGCCGACGCCGAGTCCACGATAGGCATTTCCCCCGAGCGCGAAACCCGGGTGCCGCGCGACGCGCGCGTCGATCTCGCCGAGCAGCGCCCGGTGTCCGGGACCGTACTGCGGGATCGCGCGCTCCCAAATCACCTCGTGGTAGAAGCGGGGTTCTGCCGTGATGCCGAGCGCCGTTGCAAGATCGTCCCGCACGATCGCGCGCGCCGCGTCCGCATCGAGCGCGGCGGCGCCGGGATCGGTCGCGCCGCCCAGAAACACGCGCACGTATGCGGTCCCGGGCGGGGACTGATCGGGAAAGAGCGTCGAGGTGTAGAGCGCGCCGAGGATCCGCACGCCCTGGCCGCGGGCGGCGAGAAAGCCGAAGCCGTCGAGCGGCAGCGGTAGGTCGGCCGCGCGAAATCCCACCCCGACGACGCGCATCGGCGCGTACGCGATGCGGCGCAGCAACGCGGCGAGCTCGGGATCCCACTCCGCCGCGAGCGACGCCGCGACGTCGGCCGGCGCGGTCACGACGACGTGATCGGCGTCGACCACCCCGCTCGCGGACTCGACGCGCCAGCCGGACGCCGACGATACCACCCGTTCGACCGGCGCCGAGAGACGAAGGCGGCCGTTCAATCGGGCTGCGAGCCCGTCCGCGAGGCACTGCATGCCGCCGGCTCCGAACCCGGAGAGCTTTCCCGGTTTGGCCCGGCTGCGGATCGTCCCGCGCAGCACCGAACCGTGTTCGCGTTCGAGTTCGACCAGCCGCGGGAACGTCGCGGCGACGCCGGTGGCGGCGGCATCACCGCCGCTGATGCCCAACAGCGCGGGGGCGACGATGCGTTCGGCGACCTCGCGTCCGAACCGGCGCGCGGCGAATGCGAACACGCTTTCCTCCGGGGCTGACCTACTCCGCACGAACAGCTCGCCCAGGGCGCGCAGCTTCCCGCGCGGCGACAGCAGCGACATGCTCGGCAGCCGCGCCGGCTTCGACGGCAGTTCGTGCAGCACGCCCTGCCAAAAGATGAAGCGCTTTGCGGCTTCCGGGCTCGCCTCAATCAGCGCGTCGTCGAGGCCCACTTCGGTGATGAGCTCTCGCACGTCCGTCGCGCTCGAGAGAAAACCGTTCGGACCCCACTCGAACAGGAAGCCGTCGATCGTCTGCGAGTGCATCTTCCCGCCCGCGTACGGCTCGCGTTCGAAGACCGTGACGTCGTGCGTCGTGCTCAGGCGAACGGCGAGCGCCAACCCTGCGATGCCCGCGCCCACGATGACGATGCGGCTCACGTCGGCTCCGGCGCCGGTTCACCGCACAGTCGCGCCAAGGCGCGAATCCACCGCTCGTCGTCGTTCGGGCACGGCAGGTAGGTGAACGACGCGCCGCCGGCGTCCAGGAATGTTCGGCGCCCGCGGATCGCGATCTCTTCGAGCGTTTCGAGACAGTCGGCGACGAACGACGGGCAGGCCACCGCCAAGCGCGTCACGCCGCGCTTCGGCAGCTCCGCGAGTTCGACGTCGGTGAACGGCTGCAGCCAGCCGCTGCCCAGACGCGACTGAAAGGAGAGTCCGTATCCTCCGGACGGCAAGCCCATCCGTTCCACCAAACCTTGCGTCGTCGCGATGACCTGATGCCGGTAGCAGGTCGCGTGGGCGGAGGACGGCGTCGAACAGCAATCCTCGGACCGCAGGCAATGCGCGTGCGTCGGATCGGTCTTGCGGAGATGGCGTTTCGGCAGGCCGTGGTAGCTGAAGAGCAGGTACTGCGTGTCGGCCGGGTAGTCCGCCCGCAGGCGTGCGGCGACCGCGTCCAGATAGCCCGGATCGTCGTAGAACGGCGGCAGGAAGCGAGCGCGCAGGTTGCGCGCGCGCAGCAGCGGTTCGACGGCGACCACGACCGTTTTCGTCGACGCCATCGCATACTGCGGATACAACGGTGCCACGACCAGCTCGTCGATTTCGCCGGCGCGTGCCAGGAGCTCGTCGATACCGTGTTCGAGCGACGGCTCGCCATAGCGCATGGCAAGTCCGACCGGCAGCTGCATCGCCGTTTCGAGCGCCGCTCGCGTGCGCTTCGAGTTCACGATCAAGGGTGAACCGTCGGCGGTCCAGATCTGGGCGTACGCAGCGGCAGACTTCGCCGGCCGGCTGGGAAGGATCAGACCCTTGACGATCAGCGCGCGAACGGGTGCGGGGACGTCGAGAACGTACGGATCCATCAGGAACTCGTCGAGATACCGCCGGACGTCGGCGACGGCGGTCGATGCGGGTGAGCCGAGATTGACCAGCAGGACGGCGCGTCGGATCATGGCGCGAACGGGTCGTCGCGCAGCCAGTCCCGCGGCCGCAGGTACGGCCCGAGTGCGGCCTCCGGGCTGCCGGGTTCGGGCCGTTCGTCGTACGACCACCGGACGAGCGGGGGCAGCGACATCAAGATCGACTCGGTCCGGCCGCCGCTCTGTAGTCCGAAATGCGTCCCCCGGTCGTAGATCAGGTTGAACTCGACGTAGCGGCCGCGCCGCAGGAGCTGAAACGCGCGCTCGCGCACGCCGAACGGTTCACGTGCGCGGCGTTCGAGGATGGGAAAATACGCCTCGATGAACGCGAGTCCGGCGTCGTGCATGAAGGCGAACGTCTGCTCGATGCTGCGCGCCGGCGCGATCCGCGTGCGGCTCTGCGACTCGCCGAAGCCGTCGGCATCGAGGTAGTCGTAGAAGATGCCGCCGACGCCTCGGGTCTCGTCGCGGTGCTTGAGGAAGAAGTAGCGGTCGCACCAGGCTTTGAAGGCCGGATAGAACCGGGGATCGTGCCGGTCGCACGAGAGCTGAAGAACGCGGTGAAACCGGCGCACGTCCTCGAGCACCGGATAGTACGGCGTCAGGTCCGCGCCGCCGCCGAACCACCAGGCACTGCGCGCGCCGTCCGGCGCTTGCGCTTCGAAGTAGCGATAGTTGCAATGCGCCGCCGGCGCGTGAGGGTTGGACGGATGACAGACCACGCTTACGCCGGCAGCAAAGAAGCCGTGGCCTGCAAGTTCCGGCCGTTGGGCTACGACGCTGGGCGGCAGCTGCGTGCCGGTTACGACCGACGTGTTGACGCCGCCTTTCTCGAGCGCGGCGCCGCCGGCGATGATGCGCGTCGAGCCGTGGCCGGCGATGCCGCGCTCGGAAGGCGGGCTCTCCCAGTCGTCGACGGTAAACGCCGCCGCGCCGAGGTCTGCAACGTGCGGAGCGGTCGCTCGTTCGACCTCGAGGATGCGGTCGCAGAGACGCTCCTGGAGATCTGCGACCAGGTCGGCGGCGCGCTGCCGCGTTGCGGAAAAGGCTTGATTCACGGCCGCGCGTACGCCTGCACGGTTTCGACCAAGTGCGCGACCGCATCGATCGGCGTGGTCGGCCAAATGCCATGACCGAGATTGAACACGTGGCTCCCGCCCCGGCCCTGATCCAGGATGCTGTGCGCCTCCGCGGTGATCGTGCTGCGATCCGCGAACAGCAGCGCGGGATCCAAATTCCCCTGCAGCGCTTTGCCGGGCAAGCGCGCGCGCGCCGCCGCAAGGTCGGTGCGCCAATCGACGCCGACCGCTTCGGCCGGGATCTCGGCGATGGCGTCGATCAGATGCGCTGCGCCGAGTGCGAAATAGATGCGCGCGGCGCCGGTATCGGCCAGCGCGGCAAGGATTCTCGCGTTGTACGGCAGGCCGAACTCGCGGTAGGTTTGCAGGTCGTGCAGGCCGGCCCAGCTGTCGAAGAGCTGAATCGCCTGGGCGCCGGATGCGATCTGCATCCGCAGATAACGGATCGACAGGTCGGTGAGTTTTTCCAGCAGCACGTGCATCGCGGCCGGCTCGCTGCGCAGGAAGCGGCGGAAGTGTTCGTATTCCTTGCTGCCGCCGCCCTCCACCAGATAGGCGGCCAGGGTCAGCGGAGCGCCGGCGAAGCCGATCAGGGCGATGTCCTGCGTCAGCGCCGCCCGCACGATCCGCAGCGCCGCGCCGACGAACGGCGCGACCTCATCCCGCAGCGCGAGCGCTTCGATCGCCGCACGCGACCGCAAGGGCTCCGCGATCGATGGACCGGGCGTGAACGCAATCTCGACTCCCAGCGCTTCGAGCGGCGTCATGATGTCGCTGAAGATGATCGCGGCATCGAGCGGAAACCGTCGTAACGGCTGCAGGGTGATCTCTGCCGCGAGCGCAGGGTCGTGGGTCATCTCGAGAAACGACGCGCATTCTTTGATCTTGCGATATTCCGGCAGATAACGTCCGGCTTGCCGCATGATCCATATCGGCGCGCGCCGTCCCCCGTGCCCGCGCACGGTTTCCAAGAAGAGGTTCAGGGCGGGTGTCTCTGCCACTAGAGCGCGCTGCGCGTCATCGCGGCCGGCTCACGCACCCGCGTGCTGCCGCGGAGCACCGCCCGCGCATGGCTTCCGCCGCTGCGCCGGTGCTCCATCGAGAATTCGTCGGCGTACATCTTTACCAGGTAGAGTCCGCGGCCGCGTTCGGCCATGAGATCGGCCGGCAGGCGCGGCCGAAAGGCGAAGCCCTGGCCGCCGTCGAGGACGTGCAGTACCGCGACCGTGCTCGACACGTCGAGCATGACCTCGACCACGCCGCAGGCGTGCCGGTAGACGTTGCCGATCAGCTCCCCGAAGATCACCTCTGCGGCATGGAGCTGCTCCTTGTTCAGCCCGGCGTCGCGCAGTCGGGCGACATACTCCTCACGCACCAGAGCGGCACGCCCGGCGTCGGCCGCATCGAAGCTCCAACGGCTCGCGCGGCGTTCGCCGCCGACCTCGGTCAGCGCCGATCCGAACCAGACACTGAGGATCGCAACATCGTCGTGCGTCGGCCGGCCTTCCGATACTGCACGAAAGATGCGCAGCGAGGTGCCGGTGTCGCCTTCCTCGGTACAGCGGACCGCTTCGAGCAGTCGCGCCTGTGCGGTCTCCGGATCACGCTCGAACTCGGTGAGGCCGTCGGTGAACGCGACCAGGAGCGAACCGGGCTCGATCGTCGCGGCGGTCGGCCGCGCGTCCGCCGATTGGCGCAAACCGAGCGGGAGATCACCCTGCGTCAGCTCGACGACGTGGCCGCGCGGATCGCGCAGCAGCGGCGGCGGATGACCCGCGTTTGCAAACAACAGCTCCCGTGAAACCGGATCGAAGACACCCACGAACGCGGTTACGAAGCGTCCGTGCCCCATCGCGCGGACGATGCGGTCGACGGCGTCGAGCACGGCGGCCGGATCGGGGTTGATCAGGACCGCCGTGCGGATGCTTTGCCGCACGCTCGCCATCGTGACCGCGGCTTCCAGGCCGCTGCCGGAGACATCGCCGACGGAGAGCACGACCCGGCCGTCGGGCAACCGGAAGGCGTCGTACCAATCGCCGCCGACGCTAGCCTCCGACTGCGCCGCGTGATAGAGGACCGAAAACCGCAGTCCTGGCACGTCGGGAACGTCCTCGCTCAATGCCGCGCGCTGAAAGGACGTCGCGACGCGGTGCTCGCGCGCATACGCGTATGCATTCGTCATCGCCGCGCCTAATCGCGAGGCGAGTTCCGGTACCAGGGCCCGCAACTGATCCCGCACCGTACAGCAGATGAGCCAGCCGAGCACGTCATCGCCGAGTCCGATCGGCAGTGCGCTGACCTCGCGCGTGAGCAGCGTCGCGCCGGCTCGCTGCACGCGACCGATGCGCGCGAGTTTCTCGGCATCGAGCACCGAGGGATCCCCCGCGCAAGCGGCCGTCACCAATCTGCCGTCTCCCTCGTGCAGCTGAACTTCGCAGTATGCGACCTCGCGCGGTGCGACCATTTCCGCCAATGAACGCGCAATCTCGAGCGGGTCGAGCGAGGCGGAGAGCACGTGCGTGACTTCGGCCAGCACGGTGAGAACGCGCTCGGCATCCTTTTGATCTTGAATGTCGGTGCACGAGCCGAACCAGCGCACGATCGAGCCGCGTTCGTCGCGCGCGGGATCGGCCAGCATCAGGTGCCAGCGCGCGCTCCCGTCGGCGCGCAGCAGCCGCGTCTGCGCGCGAAAGGACGTGCCGGCGCCCACCGCGGCGTGCCAGGCGGCCATCGTCCCGGCGCGGTCCAGCGGATCGAGCAGGTGTTCCCAACCGCCCTCGGCGAGCGCGTCGGCGGCGAGGCCCGTATACTGCGCGAACCGTTGGTTGCAATAGTCCATCGTGCCGCGTGCCGTCGCGCCCCACACCATGTAGGGGAGGGAGCCGGCCAGCAGCCGGGCTCGCTCGGACTCGACCGACCGCCGGCGGCGTTCGCGCTGACGTGCAACGGCGACGAGTGCCGGTACCGAAATCAACGCGGCGGCGACGGCCAGCGCGAGCGTGACGCGACGGAAACCCTTCACTCACCGCGATCTTCCGCGCCCGCGCGAGCGCTTCCCGGGACCAAGCGAGCGCTCTGATACTCATGCGGCACGACTGGGTAGCCTGCGCGTAGCGGCGCTATTCTTTGCCGGGGCGCACGGTCGCACCGGAAACCGTGGCAACGACACAGATCGCCGCCGAGACGATCGACGAACCGGCGACGATCAGGAAGAGTGTCGCGGTGCCGGCGCCCAGATCGGCGACGGCGAGCCAGCCGACGCCGGCCGCGATCAGTAAGCGCGCGGTTCCGCCGAGAAAGGTCCAAATCGGCCGGCCGCCGCCCTGCGAGGCGAAGCTGAGCACGAAGGTTATGCCGACCGCGCCGTAGATCGGCGCGACCGTTCTCAAGTACGTCGAACCGACCGCAATGACTGCGGGATCGCGGCTGAACACACCGATCCAGAGCGCCGGGAACGCGGCCGCGAGAATGCCGATTGCTTCGGTGAAGCCCGCGCCGACGAACGCGCCGATCCATGCGATGCGGCGCGCGCGCGCGAGATCGCCGGCACCGACGTTCGTCGCGACCATCGTCAGCACGCTGGTGCCCAGACCGAAGAGCAGCGGAATCAAAATGTAGTCGAGTCGGGAGGCGATGCCGTAACCCGCCAGCGCATCGGTACCGAATCGGCCGACGGCCCCCGTTACGAGAACCACCGTCAGGTTGAGCTGGACCGTGCTCAACGCGGAGATCGATCCGACGCCGAGGATATCGCCGAAAAGGCGTCCTTCGAGGCGGCTGCGCTTCAAGCTCACCGACGAGCCTCCGCCGCGAAGCATATAACGTAGCAGCACGATCGCGGCGACGCTGTAGTAGGTCGTCACCGCGATCCCGGCGCCGGCGATCCCAAAGCCGTGCACCGGCCCCAGCCCGAAGATCAGCAGCGGTGACAGCGGTATCAAGACGACCGCACCCGCCAGCGTGACCAGCGCGGGAGCACGGACGTTGCCCGCTCCGCGGAGTGCTGCCGACATCAGGTTGACGATCCACATCGGCACCGCGCCCGCGAAGACGAAGCCCGAATAGAGGAGCGCTGCGCGGAGTGCGCCCGCGTCGCCGCCCAGCGCGTGAAAGAGCGCAGGCCCGCACAGCATCACCGCGGCGGTGAAAGCAACGCCGAAGATCGCCGCCAGCAACAGCGCGTGCACCACCAGCGAGTCGGCATCGTCGCGGCGGCCGGCGCCGATCGCCCGCGCGACGGCCGATGCGACACCGCCGCCGATGCCGCCGTTCGACATCATCGTCATCAGCATGAAGATCGGAAAGACCAGCGCGACGCCGACCAGCGCGTCGGTTCCGAGAAAGCTGACGTAGAAGGTCTCGATGACGCCGACGAACGTCTGCGCGACGAGGACCACGATCGTCGGCAACGCCAAGCCGAGCATCGTCGCCAAGATCGGCCCGCCCAGGATCGCCTTCCCGATCGTCGCTTTCCGAGCGGCGCCGGTGTTTGGCGCTGCCGGACGCACGGGGATCTCCGCCGGGGCTGTTAGGCGTCCGTCCATCACGAGTTGGGCTGCATTTCTACCGGGTAGGAGTCATTGCTGATGGGCAAAGGTTCGGCCGCCCCTGGGAGAGGGTAGCAAGCGGGACGCGCGGTAAACCGATAGGGCCGGCCGGCGCAATCCATGTGCGGTTGGGTGCTTGTGTTGCCGTTCGGAGTTGGTATGTTTTCTCGGGCTCGTGCCGCGCGGTTTTTGCTGCCGTCGATGCTTTTGGCCGTCGGTGCGTTCGGCCTGACGCTTTCGTCGTGCACGACCAGAGCCAACATGAACCCGCCCATTCGTCCGACTCTTCCGCCATCGAACCCGGCCAACGCGTCGGGTACACTGACCACGAGCACGACGGCGTCTTCGTCGCTTACGCTCGGGCCGTTCGACGGCGGATATACGGGGACGCTTACGTTCCCGGCCGCGAGCGCCGTGTCGCATTTGCTGACGACGATGTCGGTCACGCAGCCTGCGGGAACGCCGACGGTTCAAGACGTGCGCCGTGCGCCGAAGAACATCAACGCAGCGAACATCAACCCGTTCGGCTACGTCACCTTCACGCCGGACACCAACGTCACGTTCCCCGACTCGTTCGTGATCGTATGGAAATTCCCGCAAGGCGTCACGCCGCCCGACCCGGCGCACTCGTACGTCGCGATCTACGATCCGAACAACCCCGCCAACCCGAACAATCCCACCGCCGGCTGGACGCTTCTGCTGGGACCGGCAACGCAGAACACCGACACCGCGGGCGACATTTTCTTCGACTGGCCGCTCCTGAGCGCTCCGCTGACGCTCGTCGCGGGCACGTCGTACCAACTCGTGCTGTTCAGCACGACCTCAACGTTGTCCACGCCGACCCCGGCACCGACTCCGTCACCAACGCCGAGCCCAACGGGATCGTCAAGTCCGACCGCAAGCCCGTCATCGAGTCCAACGGCATCGCCGAGCGCGACTCCCACGCCGACACCGAGTCCGTCGGCGAGCGCGACGCCGACACCCAGCCCAACGCCCAGTCCGACCGCGTCACCGAGCCCGACTGCGAGCCCGTCCCCGACCCCCTCGCCGTCGCCGAGCCCGTCGGCCGGATTCGTGGTGCAAAACGCGACCGCCGGCGGTAACGGGATCGTGATGGTGCCGGTCGCAGCGGGTCAATCGGGCGCGTTTGCGGTGCTCGCGTCGAACAACACACTCAACGCGTATGCCAACGGTCAGGTCATCGTGAACGTGGGGGCGCTGCCGCTGACCGGGACGATTTGCCAAACCGCGATGTCCGGTCAATGCCTGTCGCCGCCTACCAACCCGCTGGGCGAGTCGTTCACGTCCGGGCAATCGGAGACGTTCTCGGTGTTCTTACAGTCGCAGGGCACGGCGATCAACGGCGGCACCGTGACCGTGACCTTCCAGGACATGAACGGAACCGTACTGGGCTCGACCAGCGTGACGGTCCAAACGTTCTAACCTCGCGCTAGACCAGTTTTCCGGTCGTCTTTTCGAGCATCTCCCAACCTTTGGGATCGTACTGATCGCGCCACTGACGGTACAGACCTGACGCGCGAATCACTTGGCTGAACGGCTCCTGCACCGGGCGATTGAACACCATGCCGTCGGCGGTGAGCTCGGCTTCGACGCTGACCTCTTGCCCGGTCATTGACTTCGTGGCTGCTGCTGCCGCGGCGTTGAACTCGCGGTCGAGCAGCTCTTGGAGGTTCTTCGGCAAGTGCCCCCAAGCGTCGGCGTTTGCGAACAGCAGGTACGAGAGCCCGCTGTGATGCGTCAGCGAACAGTACTTCAGCTGTTCGTAGAACTTGAAATTGCGCACCGTCGGCAGCGGTACTTCGATGCCGTCGATCAGATGCGTCTGCAGCGAGGTGTACACTTCGCCGAGCGTTATCACCGTCGGCGCGGCTTCGAACGCCTTGAACGTCCCGACGTCGATCGGCCCGGGCGGCACGCGGATCTTGAGTCCCTTGAGGTCGGCTGGTGTGTTGATCGGGTGAACCCGGTTCTGCACTTCGAAGAAACCGCCGTAGAAAGACGTGTCGAACTTTCGCAGCCCGATCTTTGCGGCGGCGCTGCCGATGTAGGCGCCGAGCGGTCCGTTCGCAGCGGCCTGATATTGCTGCGGGCTGGTGAACGCGAACGGCATGCTGAGCAGCGCGGCCGACGGGATCACGGACCCCATGATGTTGTTGCCCATCTGCACCAGCTCGACCGCACCCGAGCGCAGCTGGGTGATCATCTGCGTGTCCCCGCCGAGCAGGCTGCTGGGAAAGAGCTTGATATCGAGCTGACCGCCCGACGCATCCTGGATGCGCTTGATCGCATCGGCTGCAGCAACGTTCATCGGGTGCGTCGGCGTCTGATCGTTCGCCAGCTTGTAGGTGAACTGCGCGGCCTCACCGGGCCAGCGAAGGATGCCGATCGACGCGAACGCGCCGGCACCGGCGCCGAGCGCGAGCAAGCGCTTCCGAGAAAGACTCATCGTTCGCTCACCTTTCGCTGCGAGGTTTGGATTCTCTGTAACAGACCGGCGACGGCCGGTCAAGCCGGCGGGGGCCGGCCCCAGCCAGGGCCGGGCGGACCGCGAGCCTAACACGACGCGAGCGATGCTGCCGGTTCAAGGAGAACTGCCATGAGCGATCCACTTTCGCGCGGTGAATTTTTCGGGGTGACGGCGGCCGCCGGAGCGGTCGGGACCAGTCTTCACGACCGCGACTTCGTCGCCGCCTCCGGCAGCCCGGCCACGCTGAAGATACGCTGGTACGGCGGCGGAGTCTACGAGCTCGCGACGCCCGACGACAAGACGATCGTGCTCGTGGACGCGTGGATCTGGAACAATACGGGCTTCAAGGCGTTCGGCATCGACAAGCCCGCCGAGCTGTCGAGCGCGGCCGCGTATGCCGCGCATGTCAAGGGGCGCAACCCCGACGCGGTGGTGGTGGCCCTGTCGCACGATCACGGCGACCATATGGGCGATTACTTCGAGCTGCTGCCGGCACTCCTCGCCGCCGGCGTCGACGTGAAGACGGTGGGTCAGAGCGATCTCATGCGGGTCGGGCTGCTGCCCAAGTTCAAGGCTGCCGGCCTCGACAACACCCAAGTCGTGCTCAACGGCGGCGCCGGGATCAACATGGGCGGAACCGCTGCCTACAAGGGAACGAAGTTCGAACTCGTTCCGGCCGTCCACTCCACTGCGGCAGGTTTTCCGCCCGCCGGATTCATCATCGATATCGGCGGAGCCCGCATCTATGCCTCGGGCGACACTGACGTCTACGGCGACCTGGCGCTCGTCGGTATGCGTTACCATCCCGATCTGGCCGTCGTGTCCTCGGGCAACGGCGCCTTCACGATGGGCCCCGATGATGCGGCCTACGCGTGCAAGCTGGTCGGCGTCGGTCAGGCGATCCCGGTCCATTACGCGCACAACCCGCTCGTGATCGGGACCCAATGCGGTGATCTCTTCCGTTCCGCGGTCGGGCGCATCGCTCCGCAGATGACGGTCACGCTGCTGCGGCCCGGCGATACGAAGACCCTCACCATCGCCCGGAACGCCGCCCGCGCGTAAACCGGTGCGCTTCGCCGCGCTGCTGTGTGCGTTCGTCCTGGCTGCGACGCGCGGTGCGTCGGCCTACCCCGCGCTGTGGGTAGTCGAGTCAGCGCACGCCAAAGTCTACCTGTTCGGGACGGTTCACGTGCTCAAACCGGATCTGAAGTGGCACTCACCGGTCCTCGATGCAGCGATCGCGGAAAGCCGCGACCTGTGGCTCGAGGTGCCGGATGGGGACGATCCCACCGCGCTTCTGCCGAGCCTGCAGTCGCTGGGAATGGACGCGGCGCATCCGCTCTCGACGAAACTGACGCCGGCCGACCTGGCGCGCGTCGACTCCGCCTCACGCGCGATGGGGGTGCCCGGCGAGGCGATGTTCGAGCCCTTTCGCCCTTGGTTCGTAGGCGTGATGCTCTCGACGGTACCGCTGCTGAAGGCCGGCTACGACCCCAGTTCCGGCGTCGACCGCCAGCTCAGGAGCACGTTCGTCGCGAGCGGAAAACCCGTGCGCGGCTTCGAGACGCTCGAGCAGCAGCTGCACTTCTTTGCGGATCTGCCGCAGGATCAGGAGATTGCGTTTCTCGATGCGACGCTCGACTCGATCGACTCGAGCGTCGCGTCGACCGACCAACTCGTCACCTTGTGGGCGAATGGCAACGTGGAGAAGCTGGCTGGAATCCAAGACGACGAGATATTTCGCCGCTCGCCGGCGCTCTACAAAGAGCTCGTCGTCGACCGGAACGCTGCTTGGGCGCAGCGTCTCGATGCGCGGCTGCACGAAAGCGGAGTGAGCTTCGTCGCGGTGGGTGCCGGACATCTGGCCGGAGCGGGAAGCGTCCAGGTCGATTTGACGAAACGCGGCTACCGCGTGCGGCGCGTGCAGTGAGGTCACGGCGATCCCGTCAGCGTTGGTCGACGGCCTCGATCACGACCTGCAGCGCGACCTCGTCGCCGATGATTCCGCGCTCGGCCGTCATCCCGTAGTCGGAACGCCGGAAACCGCCCGTCGCCTCGTACCGAATGCGCCGCTTGCCGTCGCCGTTGAGCCCGAGCTGCACCCGGTGCGTCGCGAAGACGATCGGATGGGTCTGATCGCGCATCGTCAGCTGGCCGTGGATGGTGAACGCATCGGCATTCGTGCCGTCGATTTGGTCACTGGTGAAGCGGATGGTCGGATAGCGTGCCGCGTCGAAGAAGCGGTCGCCGTGCAGGGCCGCGTCACGACCCGCATCGTGGGTGGTCATGTCGGCCGAGTCGAGCACGACGCCGACCTCCAGCGGAAGGTCCGAATCGGCGGCGGTGACGACGGTCGCCGACACGATCGGGAGCGTACCGGTGAGGCGCGAGATGAACAGTTGCGACACGCTCAGCGTGACGTTCGAATGCGCCGCATCGGCCGACCACACGACCCCGTTCGCCGGCGTCGCGCCGGCCAGCGCCGCCGCGATGACAAGCGGGCCGAAGATGGCGAGTTGCAGCATGCCGTCAGCGTAGCACCGAGGTCTGAGGAAAGTCTGCGCGGCTAGCGGCGCGTGCCTCGGGAGTTAGGGCGCTGCGCCGGCCGCGGCTTGGACCCTTGCCAGGGGCTTGGAAAGGTCGGCGAGCAGTTCCGGCGCGACGATCGAAAACGGTGCCGTCCCGTAGCACATCAGCCGATCGTGGAAGTCCGCCAGCGATGCGTGCGCGCCGGCCGCGCTGAAGTAGTCGTGTTCGAGCAGTTCGAGCTGCTGGCGGCCGACCGTGTAGGAGATGACATAGCCGGGCTCGAGCGCGATGCCGTCAACGGCCTCTTTCGCGGCGGCAGGGCTGAAGCCGGTCTGGGCGTGGAAGTAGGCAGCGGCCTGCGGCTCCGTCATTTGGCCTGCGGCGAGCTCGGCGTCCACGATCGCGCGCGCGCCGCGAACGCGTTCCCACTGTGCTGTGTAGTAACGCGCATCGAGATCGTCGCCGTAGAGGCCCAGCGCAACGAACATCTCCTCACCGTAATAGGCCCAGCCTTCGGCGAACGAACCGCTGTCCTGAATGCGCCGCACGAAGTCAGGATGGCGGCGCGCGGTCGACAGTTGCAGAAAATGTCCAGGCATCGCCTCGTGCGCTGCCGTCGAGAGAATACGGTCGCGATCGAAGTCTTGGTTCGGATCGAGCTGCGCGGCCGCGCGTGCGAGCGAGACCGGCGGCGTAATATAGTAGAAGCCGATCGTCTCGGGGGAGAACCGCCGCGGTGATTCCATCGAGGCGCCTGGCGAGACGGGCTGGAGAAACTTCGGCGTCTCGACCACGTCGATGCGCCCCAGCCACTTCGGCACGTCGATGACGTGATGCTGCGTTACGAAACGGCGAAGGTGCGCGATTTGCGCGCGGTAGTAGGGGATGAGCGCGGCTCCTCCCGGGGCGAGCCCTCCGCCCGTCAGCGGGCCGATCGGTGTCCCGCGTTCGCGCGCCAGGTGCAGGAACCAGTACGACTGCGCCCATCCATGCGCCAGCTCATCGGCAGCCATGCGTTCCACGGCTTCGGTGCTATACGGCTCCAGCAGCTCGTCGTGGAGCATCGCCTCGTATGCCGGCCGGCCCATCGCGAAATTTTCCGGCCAGCGCGCGGCGTGCGCAGCGATGTAGGCTTTTTCTTGCCTGACGGCTCGCAGGGTCGCGTCACGCGCTGCTGCGAACCGGACGAAACGGGCGCGCGGGAGTTGCGCTTTCGCCGCCGCGGTCAGCGCTTGACCGAGAAAATCCGGTACGCCGGCAAGCTGCTCCGCGCCGACGACGCCTTGCAGGTGACCGGGTTCGGTGACCAGCGACTCGCCGGCCGCGATGTATGCCGGTGCCTGCGCGAGGCGTGAGATGATGTCGCCCCAGGCCCGCGCGGAGCCGCCGGCCGGAAGATGCTGGAACTGCGTGAAGATGGCGCCGGTGATTGCGATACCCGGCGCGGAATAGTCCTTGCGATCGGAACGGTAGACCGTGAACTGACGCTCCTGCGACGTGAGCTGGGCGCGCAGGAGGGCCGCGTCGTCGCGAACCTGCCGCGACTCACCGGCGACGGGGATCGCCGCCAGCCGCGCTTCCCAGGTGTGAATCAGCGCGAGATCGCGGTCGTCAGCCGCAAGCGACGGCGTGTCAACCAGACCGTCTTCGCCCGTGATACCGAGTTCGGTGGCAACGAATGGATGAAGCTTCGCCCAGTGAAAGGTCATGTCGCGCGCCAGCGCCTGCAGTTGGTCGTAGGGCGCCTCGGCCGCCGGCGACGTTCCGGCTCCCGCCATGATGATGATCACCGCGCATGCGACGATGCGCTTTGGCCCCCAAACAAGCTCCATGCGCGCGGATTCTTTGCTCGCATGGAGGCAACCTGGGGCGCAGTATTACCGTGATTGCCGCAGGTGCTCCGCGACCGCCTCATCGCCTTCATCGAAGATCAAGGCATACGTCCGACAGGCCTGCATTGGAGAAGATCCTGCGCATGGAGCCCTCCGCTTTCAACCGGCTACGTGCACGACTTCGCGAGACCCGTTCTGCGGCAACGCTTCGCGGAGGTCCCGTAAGTGTGCGAAGATCTGTTCCTCGACGTCGGTTGGAAACGGAAACCCGTCGTTGGTACCGACGTACACGAGGCATACGGAGTCGTCATCTTCGGACGCGACCGCCTTATCGAGCCAAAGGTTCAAATGACCTTGCAACTTGCCGATGTCCGCAACGCTCGCCTCGTACGTCGAGTAGCTCTCGCGGATCGCGTCGCGCATTCGCCGATTGGCGTCACCTAGGGACCCATACGTGATACTTCGAATGAAACCGTGCAGGGCTTTCTCCTCGTCGTTCATGTCGACATACTTCTTCCGAAAGAGCTCGGGAGAGTTTAGACCGTGATCGTCTGACGTGATGGCGCCGCTTCTCGCGAGCAAGACTCTCAGACGCTTACGTAATGCGAGTTGCTGATGAAAGGCGACGCGGCTCTCGGCGAGCGGAGCCTGAAGCGCGAGGAACTGGGCGAGCTCGACCGTACGTCGCTTTTCCTCAGCGTTGCGCCGGTCGCGACGAGCATGCTCGCGATCCTTGAGCTTCCACACGATGTACCCGGCGAGCGCTGTTACGAGCGCGCCGGCAATCGCTGCAATGATCTCGTCCACGCTCTCGAGTCCCCCGGTACTGCGGACGAGGGGCCGTTCGTCCTCGGGGTTTGTATGACGGCTAGCGGGGCGCTTCCTTTGCCCAAGGACGTTACCAAAATACTCACGACGAAACGCTTATCCCAGAAGTAGCTGGACGCTGGTCGTACACCGGTGCGCGAAGCCCGGCGGCTATTGACGAATCGAGGGAGGTCGAGAGGCCTCTCTCGATACCCCCTTCGTTCCGTCGACGCGAAACGGTCACTCGGCACGAGGGTCAGCGCCGTTTGAGCTCGTCGAGCTCTTCGAGCGTGCGCGGCCAGTCGGCTTTGAGCAATCGCGACAAGCTGCGGTCGGCAAGCAGCCTGCCATCCGTTTGACAGCGCGCGCAATAGTTGGTCTCGTTGTCCGCGAAACGAATGCGCTGCACGGGCTCGCCGCAGCGCGGGCATGGTTCGCCGAAGCGGCCGTGGACGGCCATGTCCTTGCGAAACGCGGTCACGCCCTCCGGAAATCCTCCGTCCGTCTCTCCACGCAGCCGGTCGATCCAGAGCTGCAGCGTCGCGTGCGTTGCGGCGAACAGCCGCTTCCATTCGTCCGCCGTGAGCTTGTGCGTGAGCGCGATCGGGGAGAGCCGCGCGGCGTGCAATATCTCGTCGGAGTAGGCGTTGCCGATACCGCTTACGATGCGCGGGTCGGTAAGGGCGCGCTTGAGCGTACGGTTCTCGACGCTGAGTGCGCGCCGGAAAGCGTCGAGATCGGCAGCGAAGACGTCGATACCGCCGGGGTCGATGGCGTGGAGCGCCTCCTCGCCGTGAAGGACGTGCAGCGATGCGCGGCGTTTCGTGCCGGCTTCGGTGAGGACCAGCGTGCCGTGGGGGAAATCGAAGGCCGCGAGCTGGTTGCGGCCCGCGAGCTTCGCACCCGCCGGCCGCCAGTGGAGGCGGCCCGCGATCATGAGGTGGAGCACCAGCCACAGCTCACCGTCGAAGCCGATGGCGATACGTTTTCCGATGCGCCGCAGTTCGCGCACGACGCGGCCCTCCGCACTCGCGAGCGGCGGCTCGGCCGTGCGCAGCAAGAACATGCTCGCCAGGCGCACCCGTTCGAGCGGCTGACCGACGATGCGCGGTTCGAGCGCGCTGATGTAGGCGGCGATATCCGGAAGCTCCGGCATCAGATCGGGATCGTGCCCGGCGCTATTTCGCGCAGGTCAGTTTGACGTGAAGTTCCGTGACCGCGGGGTTGTCGGTGCCGTTGGCCTGACTGTACAGGATTGGTTTCCGGGTTCGCAGCGCTGCTTTCCAGTAAGCGGGATAGTAAAAGCGCACGACTCTCCGAAATGTCGCTCGCGGGCGAAGCGGCCCCTTGGGGTGATCGGCGGCGGACTGAACCTCCCGCGCCGGGTAGTCCCGGTACGTGTCCGCTTCTCCGAGCGTGTCCTCCGGATCGTCACCTCGATACCCGAGGAAACCTCCGGTGAGGCCGATGGTGCCGTCGGGATTCTGCAAGAGCCGCAGCGTCTTCGCGGTGTTGTTCCGGTATTCGACCCACACATCGAATCGATCGGCCAAGTGCTGAACCTTCGTGACCCGGACGGCCCAGGTACCGTTCGAAACCCATGCGTTCATGCAGCCTTGGACCGATGGTAAGGCGTCACCGACGGCAGCGCGCGGAAATGCGAGGCTCGCAAACGCGAGGCATGCGACGACGAAGGATCGGTTCAACGTAGGCCCCCTTTTGGCACGCGGCTTCCCGAATTCGATCGGCGTTTCATCCTACCGCCGGCCTGGGTCGGAACCCCCGGGCACGACCGCGGCGTCTCACCCGATGAGAAGTGCTGTCGAGCGCGCGTCGAAGGCGTGCGCGGATGCCCGTCTCGATCAAACGAGGGATTGCGCCTGGGTTAGCGATCGCGCAGTCGCAGATCCACGGGAAGGGATGTTTCGCGACGATTCCCTTCGCGCGCCGGAAGAAGATTGCCGAGTACACCGGCGAGAAGATCACGAATGCGGAGGCCGAGCGCCGCGCGCACCGGCGCGTCCTTCGCATCAGCGGCCTCGACGGACGCTGGAGCATCGACGGCAGCGTCGGCGGGAACGGGACCCACTACATCAATCACTCCTGCCGGCCCAATTGCTTCTTGCAGACCGTCAGCGGCCGATTACTCGTCCTCGCGCTGCGCGACATCCGCCGAGGCGAGGAGATTACGCTCGACTACGTCGCGTCGATGCACTCGGACCGTAAGCGCTGCACCTGCGACGCGCCCGACTGCCGCGGCACGATCAACAAACGCAAGCGCGCGAGCTAGGTTCTCGGTTCGGGGTGATGAGGAGTAGCGTCCCGGCTTTCGACGGGACACATCTTGGGAATTAACATCGTCCGCGGCCCGTTTGTGCCCTGAAGGCGCGAGCAAATGTCTCTACGTCGGCATGAGGAGGTTGGAAAGGTTCGAGTGAGCGAACGATGACTCGTTTGGAGGTGGTCACAATGGCGGTTTCATTCGCGCGCGATATCTTGCCCCTCTTCCGGCCGATCGACATCGCGCACATGAAGACTCCGGGCGTGCTGCTCGATTCGTACGCCTACATGTCGGATGCCGCAAACAATCACGCCAACGCGCAGCGCGTCCACGACTCACTCACGGGCGCGATTACACCGCGCATGCCCCCGGGAGGTCCGTACTGGCCCCAACCGCAGCTCGATCTGTTTGCAAAATGGATGAGCGACGGGTATCAGCCGTAAGGCGGCGGAATCGGCCGGATTTTGCGCGAACGCCCCACCGTCATGGAGAAATTCCTAGTGAATCGCCTGCTTCGGTTTTGTCTTGCCGTCTCGTTGATGGTCACGCTCTTCCCGCGCGCGACGGAGGCCCAGGACGGAGCGGCAGCCGCTCCGAGCGGGGCTCCGGCTCCCTACGAGACCTTCGTCAAAGGGGCCGTCGTCTCGCCCGGACTCATCCCGGTCGTGCGCAAAGGGGGCAAGGTCTACCTGGTCATCGCGACGTCGCAACTTGGAAAAGACTTCATCGAGACGTCCGTTCCGTCGACGGGTCTCGGCGGCTTTGGTCCGGCAGCCGGCGAACCGTATGTCGCCCCGGCGCGCATCATGCGCTTCGAACGCGTCGATGACAACGTGGTCATACGCTGGCCGAACACGTTCGCCAAAGTCGACCAGCAAACGCCGCAAGCGCTCGCCGTTCAAAGCTCGCTTCCGGGTTCCGTGGTTGCACTGGCTCCGGTGGTGGCCCAGTCGAGCACGGTTGTCGTCATTTCGGCCGCGCCGTTCTTGGGCGATCTCGCCGATCTGCACGCGCAGTTCGATGCCGTTGCCGCGAAGCCCGGGCACTCGTACCGCCTGGACTCAACGAGATCGTTCTTCGCCGACGCGAAGAGTTTCCCGGATAACACGCTCTTGCGCGTGAGCCAGACGTGGTCCACCGACTCTCCGGATACGATCGACAACGTCCCGGATCCGCGCAGCATCGAGGTCAGGATGACCTACAACATCATCGCGGCCCCGCAGGACGGTTATATGCCGAGAATCGCGGATCCGCGCGTGGGGTACTTCGAGCAGCCGCTGATCGACTTCTCCACCGATCGCAAGTTGGTTCGAAACGTCTACTACGTGGTCCGTTGGAACTTCATGCCCGAGCATCCGGGGCAACCGTCCGTCGCGAAAAGACCGCTGATCTTCACGCTCAACAACAACATACCGGTCGACTACCGGGACGTGGTCAAGCAGTCTCTGCTGCAGTGGAATGCCGCGTTCGAGCGCATCGGCATCCTCAACGCCGTCCAGGTCCAACAGCAGCCGGACGATCCGAGCTTCGATGTCGACGATATTCGCCACAACATGGTCAGCTGGATCGATGCGACGTCACCCCAATATGGGGCGGAAGCGCTCATCATCAGCGATCCACGAACGGGCGAAGAGCTCAATTCAGGCGTAAACGTCGACGCCGTCGCGGGTCTCGTGGGGCGGGGTTATCGCTATTATGTTGCTCCCGTACGTGGCCTGCCCAGCAATGAGGCGCTTGAGAGGAAGTTCACGATCGACTGGATTCATTCAGTCGTGCTGCACGAGGTGGGCCACGATTTCGGGCTCCAGCACAACTTCATCGGTTCGATGGCCTACACGGGGAAGCAACTGCAAGATTCGGCGTTTACGGCCAAGTATGGTGTCGCGAGCTCGGTGATGGAATACGCTCCTGCCAACGTCTGGCCAAAGGGCACGCCGCAGGGTGATCTCTTTCAGCTCGTGCTCGGGCCATACGACTATTATGCGATTCAATACGGATACGCAAACATCGCGAATGCAGCCACGCCTGACGACGAGGTCGCGACGCTGAATCGCTTCGCGTCACGCTGGTCCGATCCGATGTATCGCTTCGCCTCCGACGAAGACGCCGCGTTCGACCGCGGTCACGCGATCGATCCGCGGGTACAGCAGAACGACCTTACGGATCATCCGCTCAGCTGGGAAACGATGCAGCTCAGGATGCTGCACGGCGTGATGAACGCGGTCGACCAGCGTTTCCCGAGGCCCGGCGATCCCTACGAGGAGGCGCGCCGGGCGTTCGCCTATCCGCTGCGTCTCTACGTGTTGTTCGGCGTGATGCCGGCGCACATCATTGGTGGTGAGTACATCTCACGTGCGAATGCGGGCGATCCTCACAGCGCGCCGCCGCTGCAACCCGTCTCTCGATCGGATGAGTATCAAGCGTGGAGCGCGCTGGAGACCTACCTCTTTGCCGATGACGCTTGGCGCTTTAGCCCCAATGTGCTCAACAAGCTGGTGTACAGCGAAGTCAGTACGTTCTCCGACGGCTCATGGATCTACACTCCTACCCCGCGGCACGACGTCGCCGTCGTGCAGGTTGCCGCTCAGGCCCAGGACCGCGTGCTCAACGAACTCTTCGCGCCGCTGACGCTGCAGCGTATCGACGAGCTGTCGACAAAGTACGCGCCGGGAACGACGATGACGCTGACCGACCTCTTCGACTGGACGCGCGCCGGAATCTTTAGCGACCTCCAAAACGGCACGATCAGCGGGGCCGGCGTCGTGCGCCGCAACGCGCAAGTGCGGTTTGCGAAGCGGCTCGCGCAGCTGTGGATTGCGCCGGTCGTCGGCACCCCGACCGACGCGCAGGCACTGGCGCGGCTCCAACTGCGCTATCTCGAGCAGGCCTCCGCGCACGCGCTCAACGGAAAGCTCGATGAGTTGACGCGCTCGCACGTCGAAGCCCTCCAAGCCATCGCCAAACAGGGGCTCGAAGCGAGGCCCGCCATTGCGGCGCCCGCCCCGCCGCCGGCAGCGGGACCTTAGCGTCCGCGAAGGCCCGACCTCCGTCTAGGGCTTCATGCCGGCTGGGCCGCGTACGGTCGCTTCGAACCGATACGCTTCGGTGTAGACCGTGACTTGTTCGATCGTCGTTGTCGTGGTCGTCGTCGAGCCCGAGTTCGCCACAGCCGCGGCGCCTCCGGTTACGATGTCTGAGAAAATCGAATCCCAACTGCCGCCGTTGCTGGAGGTATGTTGCGTGGTGACCGGGACGCCGACTGTCGTCGGGTGCTCGGCCCACGAAATCTCGATCGTCTTGGAACTGCCGGTCGCGTTGATCGTCGACGTGCTGACGTGCCCCGGGGTCAAGTGGGTCAGCTTGATATCATGCAAGTGCCAGTGGTCGGGAATCTTCAGCGTCCAGACGTCGGCCCCGGTGGTGTTCGTCGAGTCGGAGTGGATGCCGAGCGACGGGTTGCCGAAGATGCAGATTCCGGCGCTCGCGCATTCGTTGTTTTTTATATCGAGGGCCGGGAGGTCGACCGGATCACCGATCGCGGCGGTGTACTTCGCGTCGAAGACTTTCGATGCCAGCGTTCGTTTGACTTGAATGTGCATCGTGAGATCCGGTACGCCGGAAATCGTCGGCAGCTGCACCGTGATCGCCGTCGGCGTCCATGCCTCGTTCGTGACGTGCGGGTCGCCGTTGGGAAAACCGCCGAGCTCGACGGTTCCATTGTTGCCGAAACACGCGCCTTCGAGAACCAGGTAGCCGCCCGACGTCAACTTGCCTTTGGCCTTGAAGATCTGCGGTGCGATCGTTCCGGCCGCGCACTGCTGCGCTTTGGTGGGTTGGAGCAGGGACGCAAGGGTTTCGCTTTGGCTCGCGAGCAGCGGCGAAATATCGATGTCGGTTTCGCCGACCGAGGGTTCGTCGGACGGGGCCGGCGTGTACTCGTCGGTCACCAGGCCCGGCGCGGCAAGGGATTGCGAAACGAGCTTATCGTGCGGAGCACCCGAGCCGACGACAGATTTGACTCCGTCCCCCGTGAGGTGAATCTGAGGAGCCGGCGGCGGTGAGGCCGCGAGCGTAACCACAAGAGCGCACGCGCCGAGAAAGACCGTCGCTAAGCGCCGGGGTGCGGAGGCTTTCACAAGCCGCCCAGAACGGTTCGAATGGGAAACCGGCATCCTCGAGATCTTGGAGTTCATTCTTACTGTCCTTATATAGTGCGATCGTGCGCGAACTGCGGTCCTAGCGGACTCGACCCGGGATTTCGTGGACCGCATCGCCAGTCGCGGTGTCGTCCGCTCGAACCTTACCATGAAGCCGTCCCCCCAGCGTCGGCCGGCCAGGCCCTACCGGAACCGCACGGCACTCACCGAAAGAAGAACACGGTGGCACTGACAACGATGGACCCGAAGACCGCGCTCGTCGTGATCGACCTGCAGAAGGGAATCGTCGCTCTGCCTTCGGTGCATCCTATGGCTGAGATCGTGCAGCGGGCGGCGAGCCTGGCGACGGCATTTCGACGCCACGGGCTGCCCGTTGTGCTGGTGAATGTCGCCGGCGGGGCGCCGGGACGCACCCAAGCGAGCCGGGCCCTCGGCACCCCACCACCGGACTGGACCGAGCTTGTCGCGGAGCTGCAACCGCAGCCAGATGATCATCGGGTGACGAAGCTGACGTGGGGCGCGTTCCACGGAACCTCTCTCGACAAGTACCTGCGAGATCTCGGCGTAACCCAAATCGTGCTGGCCGGTGTCGCGACCAGCATCGGTGTTGAATCCACCGCACGCTCGGCCTATGAACATGGATACAACGTCGTTCTCGCAATCGACGCGATGACCGACCTTGACGCCGATGCGCACCGCAACAGCATCGAACGGATCTTTCCAAAGCTGGGCGAAACCGCCACGACGGCCGAAGTCTTCGAAATGCTCGAGAAAGCCGGCTCCACGGCCTAGCGATTATTTGAGTGGCTACGAATGATCGCTATACTGATGCCCGCAGTTCGTGCAAAGATTGTTGGTTCCCTGAAATCCCTGGCAAAGGCACGTATTACTCAGCGCGGTACATCTGCCGTAGCCGCATCGTAATTTTGGAAACGCTCGGTGGCGATTGCGGGCAGCAATTGCGTTCAACAACGGCGTCGTCGGGCAATCGATCGGCGTGAATCCTGGTGAGGAAAACAACATCACGGTGGAGACCTCCGAGAGCGGGTGTTAGCGGGCTACGCCGCGTTAGCTCTTGATGACATCGTCCCAAGCTTTGTTTGCCACGTCGTAGGTTGCTTGCGCATTTTTTGTCTCGTCCTGAATCGCCTGCGTCTGCGCCTGCTGGAGCTCGCGCCATATTTGTGCGGGATCGGCGTTCGCGGCACCGGCGTGCGCGGGGCCGGCCGGGTTGGCGGGTCCGGGCGGGGCTGTCGCGGCGGCGGGCGTGCCGGCGGCCGCTTTCACCACAAACGCGAACGAGGCGAGCATGTGCCGCATCAGTTCGACGGTCGGCATGGTCATTGCGCCGTCGACTACGGCGACTCGGTTTATGAGCCCAACATTCCAAAGCGCGCCGGTAGAACCGGGCATTGGGTTTCGTATCACCACTGCGGAAACGACGCCGACCCCCGGCCGTTGCGGTGAAAAAATGGAGAATTGTGCCAAGCCGGCAGAGACGAAGGCCCCCGGCAAGAGACCCTGCCGTGGGAAGTTCATTTCCGCCGCAGGATCGGGATTGGAAAAAGCGAGCGACGCCGGCTGCCCAGAAAGCCAGCTGAAAAATTTCAGCCCGTACTCCCGGGCGTACTGTTCCCCCGTGCGAAAATTCATGACCATCATTCCGGGCGAGTACCAGCTCCCTTCCGGAGGCGCCATCATGAAGAAGCTCTGGGGCTCGACGAAATTCGGAATCTTCTCGTCCCCGATAAAAATCTGAGCGCTGCCATCGGCGGCGCGCGCTTGGATGACGCAGCGCGAGTCAGCGGGTGTCGGTCGCAACGTACCGCCGGTAACTTGCCAGCCTGCCGGGACATCGATCGTGAAGGCTCCCTCGATCGGGTCCGTCCATTTCACCCAACCTGCGTCCGGACTCATGCCAATACCCCCGCTTCGGCCGTTACGCACGTGCGGCGCGCAAACTCGCTCCGAAGGCTGACGTCGATCGCGGTCATGAACGAGTATCGGCGCGAGGCTAGGCGCCTGTCGGACTTATGCCGCGCCGGCATCGCGCCAGCTCTGCGCTGCTACGGGACCACAAGATGATCCGCATACGGGTGACCGCACGTGTTCGAACCTGGCCCGCCAAGGGGAGTGGCGCAGAGCCCTTGGTTGCCGGGATCCGTATATGCGGGGCATCCATCCGCCCAGCTGCACGCGTACTGTCCCATAGGTTCTCCTCAAGTCGGAAGCTGTAAAAGCTTTAGATGAAGTACTGGGCTTTTTCTCGGCAAGGATCTTTAGCCGGTACCGCCGCCGCGTCCTCGCTTAACCGATATTCCCCCGATGGCCGAACTTTTCGACGCCAAATGACCGCCTCCCGGCCGTGAGGGCCGGTGAGTGTGATCTGCGGCTGAACGGCGGACACGGGCTGACCAGGCCGCTCACCCCGTAGAGTTTTCTCATCTGTTGAGCGCCCGCGGACCGCTGACGAACCAATTGCCCCGTACGTAGAAGCGCAGCGGACTCTCGGCTGCGCGGGTAATGCCGATCCGTTTGCCCTGCCCGATTTCGTCCGCCGCCCGACCGTCAGATGCGAGCCATAACGGGCCCTTCTGACAGAGGTCGATCCCGTCCAGACGGCGATCAATGCCCACCAGCGCGCGGCACGATGCTGCTGCAGATATGGCCGTCCCCGAAGCGGCGCCCCGTCACCATTCCGGCGAACGCCGTATAAATCGGCCGGGCGATGCCTACCAGTATTTCGTGCAGTTCGCGCCGGAGGGCGTGCAAACGGTGACATAGCCCGTGTGCGACCACGATCGATCGGTGTCGTCCTCGGTCCAGTCCACGCCCTGGCTGCTCGAACTGTCGTAATAATAGCGGCCCTCTACGTACACGTAGTTGCCGGCAGCGACCCATGGCCACGTCGATGGCGGCTGGCTGGTCGGGGCCGCAGCCATGGCGTCTAGATTCGAGATGATTTCGATCTGATATCCGGACGGCAGGGCGACGAAGAAGTAGCCGTGGTTGCCGCTGCTGGTACTCTTCGCCGCGAGGACGCTCGTCACGGTCCCGCAAATGTCCACGAGCTCGTCGCCGCTGATCGTGCCGGCGGCAAATTCGCTTTGGTCGGCGACGAACTGCGGGTCGTCGCAGGCGAACGGCGCCTTCGACGGCGCGGAGGTTGCAAGCGTCGTGCCTCCGGGCGACGGATCCGGCTGTGCGCCGTTCTGCGCGGCAGAACCGTTGCTGCCGTTCACGCAGCCGGACAGAAAGGCGAGCAAAGCGCAGGCTGCGACGAGATTCCGCATCAGCATCGAGATGACATGGTCTAGCCCTCAAATCGTGCGATGTGCTTGCGGCCCCAAACCTTCACGAAATCGATGAGCGGCAACAGCGTTCGTCCGTATTCCGTCAAGGAATAGATGACGCGAGCCGGCACCGGTCCCGTTTCCTCGCGATCAATAATCTCATCGGCAATGAGCTCGCCTAGTTGCTCCGACAGCACTTTGCCCGACACATCCGGCAAGAACTCGCGAATCGCGCCAAAGTGGTACGGATGTTCTGCCAACGAGTAGACAATAATCATCTTCCACTTGCCACCTACCGCAGCGATAGCGGCCGTAAGGGGACAGTTGCTGACCGGATTTGCTCTGCGCGTGTGAACCATGGTTACCTCTACGTTACTTCTAGCGAGGCAGAGCGGCTCATCGTACTATCGATGTCATGAGCCTTCGCCTGCTACTCATCGCATTTGTTTTCGCCCTGCAAACCATTCCGGGATCTGCAGCTCTTGCAGCACCGGATGGACAGCACGATTTTGATTTCCAGATTGGCACGTGGAACGTGCACGTCAAGCGACTGCTCCATCCCCTGAGCGGTTCGGCGAGCTGGGTGCAGTACGATGGCACGCATGTCGTCAGTAAGGTGTGGGGAGGCCGCGCTAACCTCGGCATTCTTGAGATCGACGGCCCATCCGGACATATTGAGGGTCAGTCGCTACGCCTTTACAATCCCCAAACGCATCAGTGGAGTTTCACGTTCGCGCAGAGCGGCGAGGGGACCATGGGTCCGCCCATGATGGGCGAATTTAAGCGCGGGCGTGGGGAATTCTTTAACCAGGGAACCTACAACGGCCGCGCCGTTCTCGTGCGAAGCATCACTGCGGATATCACACCGACGACGTATCGCGACGAATATGCCTACTCGGCGGACGGTGGAAGGACGTGGGAAACCAATTGGATCGCAACGTTCACTTTAGCAAATGGAAAAAACAAACGGCGCCCGCTTTCGACAGCAGCGATCCACAGCAACACGCCTTTGATTTCGAATGGGGCACGTGGCGGGCGCACTTGCGGCGTCTCCTGCATCCGTTGACGGACTCCCACACCTGGGTTTCGTATGATGGCCCCTCAGTGGCGCGAAAAATCTGGAATGGGCGGGCGAACCTTGGAGAGATCGACCTCGCCGGTTCGGCGGGCCGAATAGTCGGCTTGTCACTCCGTCTGTATAACCCGCGGGCACACCAATGGAGTATCAGCTTCTCTGCCTTCGGAGATGGAATACTCGGCACGCCGACCGTCGGAGCGTTCATCAACGGACGCGGTGAATTCTACGATCGAGAAACCCTGGCGAACGGCCGAGCGATTTATGTCCGTTTCGTGTTTTCGGACATCTCGCGAAGCCACTTCCACTTTGAGCAGTCATTTTCTGATGACGGTGGACAAACGTGGGAAGCGAATTGGATCGCCGACTTTACGAAGCTCTGACCAAGAGAGCGAGGAATTTTATCGCGAACGTGACGCGCGAGCAGTAACGACAGCGCTCGCCACGATAGAGTGATGGGTGGAAACTGCTCATCGTTAGTCGACTCCGGTCGCCCAAGCACGCCGGTGGTTGCCACCGACGGCAACCGCGAGCCGGTTGGCAACCCGCGATATTTGAGCGTTAACCGAAGGTGAATGCGAACGCCTGAACGCCCGGGTCGACGAACTCGATCTCGAAGGTCCGGTCGCTCACGTCGCCTTGTTGGCGGATCAGCTGATAGAGCCGAGGTTCCCGAACCTCGCCGGCGCCGTCGGCTGCGGTATCGGCTCCGTGATCGGTACCCGGCGGCCGTCCGTCCAACGTCACATGAAAATGTACGGGCCGTCCGCTCGTCGTCGGACCCAGCACCAGGTGGAGGTCGCGACTGTGGAAGCGGAACACGATTCTGCCTGGCGCGTCCTGAAGGATCCCGGCCTCGGCGCCGACGGTCCACGAGCCACCCAAACCCCATTGGTTCAGCGCGAGCCGGACGGGAAGGCTGTAGGTTTTCCGAACGTCGCGGACCATTCGTTCGGGCGACGCGAACCGCTCTGTTTGACGAAAGCCGACATAGGTTTCGGGCGACTGAATCCCGTCGCTCGACGGAGCCTCGATGCCCTTGGCGTCATCTCGAACGGTGCCCGTCGCAATGCCGCCGGCACCGTTTTCCCGCAGCAACTGCTGGATGACGCGCTCGGACTCGCCGTAGTCGCCCTCACCGAAGTGCTGGTACCGAATGCGGCCTTTTCCGTCGACGACGTAGTCCGCGGGCCAGTATTCGTTGCCGAACGCCTGCCAGATCGCATAGCTGCTATCGTTTGCGACCGGGTACGTGACGTTCAGGTCCCGCAGTGCCTGGGCGACATTCGCTGGGTCCTTCTCGAACCCGAACTCGGGCGTGTGGACGCCGACCACCACCAAGCCGGCGTCCCGGTACTTTGCTGCCCACCTCTGTACGTATGGAATGTTCCGCAGACTATTGATGCAGGAGTAGGTCCAGAAGTCTACGAGCACTACCTTGCCGCGCAGCGATTCGCGGCTCAGCGGAGCCGAGTTGAGCCAGGCGGTGTTCTCGGATCGCACGAGGTTGGCGAGGTCCGGCATGCTCCCGTGCTCGCCGAGAGGCGTCCCCGTTTCGGCGGCGCCCCCTGTCGCAAAGATCGATTTCTCTACGTGGAGTTTTGCGAACACCTGCGTCTCCCAACCTAGCGCAACGGCAAGGGCTCCCGTGATGAAGACGAGACCGGCAACGCGCTTTAACCGATGCGAATAGTTGATCGAGGTAGAACCCTCGCGAGCTCCCATTTGTGGTTTCTCCTTGTCACGATGCTTGTTTCGCGTTCGAATTGGGCGGTTTCGCTCGCCGATTGTATCGGCGCGGTCATCGCGGATGGAGTAAGTGTGACTCCCCGCTACATGCCGCGACGGGCACGCCGCTGATGTCTTATCGCGTGCGGACCTTGCCGGCAGGCCCGTCGAGGTAGGCGCGCTGGACGATCAGCTTGCGGCCGGCGCCGATCGACCCGCTGTAGCGTTGCTCGACCGATCGTATCCACAGGCGGCTCTCGTATCCCGACATAACGTGCGGGTACATCCGTTCGAAGCCGAGATCGATCAACGCATCGATGTTGTCGGTGGGAACGCAAGGCAGACGTGATGCCATGCGTTCGATCTCTTCGCGGCTATGGCAAAGGGCGTCCATGAGGTAGACCTCCGAGAGTCTTTTTTGGGTGGCAGCTAGGCCGGAACGTCGAGCCGATAGAGCTCCGGAACCGACAATCGAAACAGCCTGAGCCGCTGCGATGCGGTGAGCCGCAACGCCCCGGCCAAGCGCGACAGTAATTGCGTCGACACCCTTACGGGTCGCCCGCTCTCGAGGGAGCGATACCAGTCGACGCTCACGCCGATGAGCTCAGCGACCTCGCCACGTCGTAAGCCTTCAACACGGCGGCGTGTCGTGCGGGGCAGGCCCAATTCATCCGGTACGAGGCGAGAACGGCACAGCATGAGGAAGGCCCGCAGCTGGCGGCGCCGCTCGAGATCCTCGGTTTCGTGAAGAGCGACTTCGAGGTTCAGCATGATCGAGGTGCTTTCCGATGTCATGAGGGGCATAGACGACATCGTAGATCGGAACGGGATCGCGCTCCACGGACGATCCACACACTTCGCCATACAGTTGGGTCGCCGAGCCACGAAAGTCGAGTGCTGCGCGCAGGGGCCAAGCCTCGCGCAACCGCCGAAGCGCTCGCTGTCCTCGACCTCGATCCGATCGCCGACGCGACGACGCCCTAGCCGCCACCTGCGAACAGCATGAGATTAAGCTGCGTCATGACGAAGCGGAGCCACGCATCGTTGATTTGAGCGGCGCTCAGCGCGTGTGAGAGGTCAGGTCCGGTGGCAGGCTTTGACCGGGCATTCCCAATCCGCACTATCGTGTTGTCGCTCATCCGTGACTCGATGCGTAGCGGCATGCACGTTAGCAGGGTGTGCCGAGCGTCGTTCATGGCCGCATCGTACGTGACGGTGTCGCCGCTTGGCCGGCAGATCCACCGCGCCGACGCTTCTTCCGGGCTCAGCGCGGTGGTCTGCGCGTTCGTCGCCTTGTAGCTGCCGAGCAGGAGCGCGCTGCCTGCCGCAAACGCCAAGAGCATCGCTCTGGCGTTGACCGCGCCGGTGACCGATCTAACCACCACCGTCACCGGACAGGGGCGTCAACAAGACGTGCAGCTGCTGGGCGGAGTATTCGGCGAACGCCTTGAGCGATCCGTCGAATGTCCCGGGGATTCGAGCGGCGCGATGGGCAGGCTGCACGAGAGCGGTCGACACGACGGTGGTGGTCGCAGCCTGGGAGACACGGGCCTGCGCGGGTGCGGCGGCCGGCGGAGGCGCCTGCGCGCTCTGTTCGGACGTCGTTTCCGCGAACGCGGGCTGTGCGGCGACGGCGATAAGTGCCGCCAATGCCGCAACGGAGATGGAACGAATCATGGTTTGCCTCGATTTCGGATAGTGTGAGTCCGGTGCCGGACTTCTTCCGAAACACTACCGCGCGCGACGACACGTAGGGAGGCGTTCACCCTCACCCTCTACCGAAAGCTGACGGCTGTGCCTTGCGTACGTTTACCCGAGGTTGCACTCGTGCTACCCTTAGGTGGTGGCGACGGCGCCTTTTGGTGAGCTGCTGAGGCGACACCGCGTTGCGTCAGCCATCTCTCAGGGAAACCAGCATTCGTGTCAAAGCCTCCGGTCGAGCGTTCCAACCAAGTCGGTGATTTGGCACCGGGTGTGATCGCATTCGGCGACTTGCTCAGAGAATATCGCACTCGCGCCGCGGTCTCGCAGGAGCTGCTAGCTGAACGAGCCGGGATCAGCGCGGCGGCGGTAGGCGCCTTGGAGCGAGGTGTCC
>Ga0182015_10001026_pt1 | contig 38379 bp, 36 predicted proteins | sample 712P3MmetaG_FD_120478 | JGI IMG/M metagenome (GOLD analysis project Ga0182015, IMG submission 120478) | Permafrost microbial communities from Stordalen Mire, Sweden - 712P3M metaG | ecosystem: Environmental > Terrestrial > Soil > Wetlands > Permafrost | place: Sweden: Stordalen | collected...
CGCCCGCTCCATCGCGGCCCTCGGATAAGCTTCCATGCTCCGCATGGTCTCCTATCCTCACCGCCTGCAAAGCGGACATATCACTTGCTATCTCAACCGGACATATCATGTGCTACCGACACCTCCGAAAAGGGCTATTGACGCCGGGGCCGGACCGCTATATTGTGACCCTCACCAAACGTGCGGGGGGCCCGTTCTGGTCAACGCAGGCGCTCGGGGAGTTGGCGCGTGCTATATCGTCGGATAGTCTTCATTGCATGCTTTGCAGTAGTGTTAGTCCTGGCTGTTTGTAAGTATCGTCCTGCTTCGCTTCTTGCCAGCGAGGGATTTCAGCCGGTCTCTCCTGAAGAACTAAAGATGACGAGCGAGCCGCTCGCTCCCGGAGCGCCGGCCATCGTCCTCTACCGCCAGGTTGATCGTGACGATAACGGTCGTACCTCTCACGAAGACAACTACGTCCGCATCAAAATTCTCACTGAAGAAGGAAGGAAGTACGGTGACGTTGAGATCCCGTTCATTCGGGGAGGCAACGACGTTGTGCATTTGCGCGCCCGCACCATCAGGCCTGATGGCTCCGTCGCCGATTTCGACGGAAAAGTCTTCGAGAAAACGATTGTGAAGGCCCGAGGACTGAAATATCTGGCGAAAACCTTCACTCTTCCGGACGTGCAGGTCGGCGGCATTATCGAGTATTCCTTCACCTACGATTTCGCCGAGTATTCCCTCTACGAATCGCATTGGATCCTGAGCCAGGAACTTTTCACCAGGGCCGCGAAATTTTCGCTGAAGCCCTACAGCGGCAGCTTTCAGAATCCCTTCACCGTGCGCTGGAGACCGTATCTGCCGCCGGGCACGACCCCGCCGCAAGACGGCCCCGACCATATTGTCCGGCTTGAGGCGCATAACATTGCCGCCTTTCAAGTGGAAGACTTCATGCCGCCCGAGAATGAACTGAAGGCGCGCGTGGACTTCGTCTACAGCGACGAGCCTTTCGAGTCAGACGCTGACAAATATTGGAAGAAGGTCGGCAAAAAATTGAATGCCCAGGTAGAAAGCTTCGTGGGTAAACGGAACGCCATGGAACAGGCGGTGGGCCAGATTATTTCGCCGAATGACCCACCAGAAGTGAAGTTGCGAAAAATTTATGACCGCGTGCAGCAGTTGCGCAACACATCGTACGAATTGCAGAAGACTGAGCAGGAAGAGAAACGCGAGAAGGAAAAAGCGCCGACCAACGTCGAGGAAGTGTGGAAGCGAGGCTACGCGAGCGGGAACGAACTCACCTGGCTGTATCTCGGGCTGGTGCGGGCGGCAGGGTTTGAAGCTTACGGAGTGTACGTGTCGGATCGCCGCAACTATTTCTTCTCAGCGCAATCCATGGACCGTAACAAGCTGGATTCAAACGTGGTTCTGGTTAAGCTTAACGGAAAGGATGTTTATTTTGATCCTGGCGCTGCATTTACGCCGTTTGGGCTTCTGGAATGGCCAGAAACGGGCGTCACCGGCCTGCGGCTCGATAAGGACGGCGGAACCTGGATCCAGAGCACGCTTCCTCAAAGCTCAGATTCCCAGATTGAGCGCAAGGCAAAGTTGACGCTCTCCGACGCAGGCGACATGGAGGGAAAGCTCACCGTTACTTTCACCGGTTTGGAAGGAATGTATCGTCGAGTCGAAGAAATTCACAGCGATGATCCGGAGCGAAAGAAATACCTCGAGGATGAGGTGAAGGAGTATATTCCAGCGGCAGCCGAGATTGATCTCACCAACCAACCCGATTGGAAAAGTTCTTCTCAGCCCTTGGTAGCGGAGTTCAATGTGAAGATTCCTGGCTGGGTATCGGGGGCAGGGCGGCGAGCCTTACTGCCGGTTGGGCTCTTCAGTGCCACCGAGAAACACATCTTCGAACATACCAATCGCGTACATCCCATCTACTTCGAATTTCCTTTGGAAAAAGTGGATGACGTAACCATAAATCTCCCGCTCGGTTGGCAGGTACAGAGTTTGCCCCAGCCCCAAAATCAAAATGGACACGTTGTCGCCTATAACCTGAAGGCGGAGAACGACGCCAGCTCTCTGCATCTGACGCGAAAGGTTACGGTCGACTTTCTGATGATCGACGTGAAGTACTATCCGGCATTGCGAAACTTTTTCCAGGTAGTGAGGACCGGAGATGAAGAACAGATCGTGTTGCAACCCGGAACAGCCAGCGCGACGAACTAGCCGTATAGCGGGGTTGTTCATGCTTTGGGTTAGTGGGTGCATTCTGGCCTGTGTGCCCCACGCCTTGGCGGGCGGAGACGCGCCGCCGTGGATGCACGCGTTGGTCAATGTGCCGGTGCCTTCCTACGATGAGAAGACCGACGCAGTGCTGCTTTATTCCGAGACGAATGTCACAGTTGTTTCGACGGACAAGATTAGAACTCAGGTGCGCGAGGCTTACAAGATCTTGCGGCCTAACGGCCGTGAGCGCGGCACTGTAGCTGTTTACTTCAACCCCCAGAGGAAGATCAAGACTCTTCATGGATGGTGCATTCCTGCGCAAGGCAAAGACTACGAAGTCAAAGATAAGGACACGATCGAGGTCGCGCCCAATACCGAAGGCGGTGAACTGATCTCGGACACGAAATACAAAGTCGTACGCATTCCAGCGTCGGATCCTGGGAACATCATCGGATACGAGTACGAGGTGGAGGAGCAGCCTCTCTTTTTGCAAGACAAATGGAGCTTTCAGGAGACAGACCCGGTGCGGGAAAGTCACTATTCCCTCCAACTCCCCCCTGGCTGGGAATACAAAGCTTCATGGCTGAACCACTCGGAAGTTACGCCCACGCAGGCTGGCAACAATTCATGGCAGTGGACGGTGAGCAACATAAGCGGGATCAGACATGAGCCTCTTATGCCCCCGTTTCAAGGAGTCGCCGGCCAAATGATCCTGTCGTTCTTCGCGTCTGGAGGCTCGGCCCTGAAATCAAATGCCGATTGGAATGCGATGGGAAAGTGGTACTTCAACCTGGTCGGCGAACGTGTCGATGCATCCCCAGAGATCAAGCAGCAAGTCATTGCATTGACTGGCTCAAAAGCCACCACCCTGGAAAAGATGCAGGCGATTGCCGAATTCGTGCAGCATGATATCCGCTATGTGGCGATTGAGCTGGGTATTGGAGGAATGCAGCCGCATTCGGCGCCCGATGTATTCTCGCACCGCTATGGAGACTGTAAAGACAAAGCGACGCTGGTACGCTCCATGCTGCATGAAATTGGCGTGGAGTCCTACCATGTGCTGATTAATGATGAGCGTGGCTCGGTGACCGGTGATATGCCGGCGCACAACGGGTTTAACCACGCGATTACCGCTATCAAACTGCCCGATGGCATGGCCGATCCCTCACTGATTGCCACCATGCAGCATCCCAAGCTGGGCCGAATTCTCTTCTTCGATCCGACCAACGACCTGATCCCGTTCGGCCAACTCCCCGGCTACCTGCAGTCGAACTATGGATTACTGGTAACGCCGGATGGCGGCGAGTTGATTGAACTGCCCCAGCAACCGTCAATCATGAACAGTATCCAGCGCACGGCCAAGCTGACTCTCGATACTACGGGTACGTTGCAGGGCGACGTGAAAGAGGTGCGGCTGGGCGAGCGCGCATCCTCAGAGCGGTGGCGACTTCGTACCGTAACCAAGGACACCGACCGCATCAAGCCGATCGAGGACCTGCTGGCCAACTCGCTTGCCAGTTTTCACCTTACCCGCGCCAGTCTCGTCAACTTCCAGCAAACCGACCAGCCTTTTGGTTTCAACTACTCGTTCCAGTCGCCCAACTACGCAAAGAGTGCCGGCAACCTGATCCTGGTGCGGCCTCGCGTAATCGGGAGCAAGGGTTTGGGATTCCTTGAAACCAAAGAACCGCGGAAGTTCCCCATTGAATTCGAAGAACCGACGCGCGATACGGATACGTTCGAAATCACCATTCCGCCCGGGTATGTGGTGGATGACTTACCTCCGCCGGTCGATGCCGACTATGGCTTCGCCAGTTATCACTCGAAGACGGTCGTGAATGGCAACGTGGTCGGCTATACCCGCACGTTTGAGGTAAAAGAGCTGAGCGTACCCGTCGACCAGGCTGAAGATCTCAGAAAGTTCTATCGCATTATCGCGGGGGACGAACGCAATACGGTGGTTCTCAAGGCGTCGCCGTAGCCTTTTTCAAACCCCGGTGGGAGTTGAACTTTGAAGCCGTTACGAGAGCGGCCGCATTGCCGCCTTTCCAGTCCCGCATTATGATGAGTCCATGAGTTTTTCCGAGACGATCTTCCTATTCATCCTGGCGCTCATTGTCTTTGGGCCGAAGAAGCTGCCGGAGATCGCCCGTCAAGCTGGACGTCTTCTCGCCGAACTCCGCCGCGCCTCGAATGAGTTCAAGTCGCAGATCGAGACCGAAATCGCCCACCTGGAGGTCGAGAAGAAGCAGACAATTCTTCCGCCCATCCGGCCGCCGCAGGGTGCCGTAGCCAGCTTGAGCCTCAACCCGGCGAGCGAAGCAGTCCCACATGAGACCACCGCCACTCTAGCTGCTCCTGCGGCTGAGACGGCTCCGATCATGGTGGAACCGACGTGTGTTGACCCAGGTTTTGTTGACCCGGTCCTTTTAGACCCAGCTGCGTCGAATTCGGCCGCTGCAAATTCAGACGCTGGAAATCCGGCCACGTCGAGTGCAGATCCCGAGGCTGCTGCCGTCGCCGATCCCGGGAACGCTTCAGTCTCGGAGGACTCGCATGTTTGAAACTGCGACCGAGGCTTCCGGCGACGACCAGAAGCGCGACCCTATGCCCACCATGGGCTTTCTCGATCACCTCGAAGAACTGCGCCGCCGCCTCGTCTACTCCATTGCCGCTGTAGCGGTGGGATTTTGCGCCTGCTGGTGGAAAGTGGAGAAGATCTACGACATCATGCAGCGCCCCATCATGGATGCGCTCAGGGCCAACGGCATGTCAGAGAAGCTCGTCTACCTGAACCCCACCGAACCATTCAATCTGTATCTGAAGATCTCCGCGCTGGCCGGACTCTTCCTTACTTCACCTTTTGTGCTCTACCAGGTTTGGATGTTTATCTCGCCGGGGTTGTATCGCAACGAGAAGCGCTATGTTGTTCCGTTCATGACCTCGACCATTGCGCTATTCGCGGCCGGCGGATACTTCGGCTACAGAGTCGTCTATCCGCAGGCGCTCGGTTTTCTCATTCATTTCGGCCGCCAGTTCCAGCCCATGATTACCATCGGCGAATACACCTCGCTATTTCTCAGCATCATCCTCGGCATGGGGTTGATCTTCGAGATGCCGATTCTTATCTTTTTCCTGGCTCTGATGGGGATTGTCAGCGCCGGCTTCATGTGGAAGAATTTCCGCTACGCCATTCTGCTCATCTTCATCGTAGCGGCCATTGTTACTCCGACCCCCGACGTTTTGAATATGTGCATTTTTGCCGCGCCTATGGTCGCGCTCTATGCGTTCAGCATTGGCATCGCTTGGCTGGTCCATCCCAAACAGCGCCGGGCGCGGGAAGAAAAAAAGGCGACGTGAGAGTCCGGTTTGGTGTGGAGTTCGATCTAAGTTTGGTTCCTTGAGGTTCATTCAGTGATAGGCAAGATCATCGCTCTTCCAGCGTTGGCATTCTCGATCGCGGTCAGCTTCGGAGCTTGCGACCATGCCAAGGATGCCGCTGCAGCGGCATCCCAGAGACCGGCGACAGCAGCTCCCGCCGACACAGCTCTACCCAACCTTTCGCTTCCTCCTGACAGTGGTCCTCCGCCGGCGATCGATTCCGCCCGTGCTATGCAGTATGTGGAAGAGATCGTAGCCTACGGCCCGCGGCCACTCGGCAGTGTAAATCACAAAAAGGTCGAGGACTACATCGCCTCGCATTTGAGACATGATGAGGTGGAGGACGATAGCTTCACGGCGGATACGAACGAAGGCAAGTTTCCCGTACACAACATTATCGCAAAGTTTCCTGGGACGAAAGACGGCATCATCGTAATCGCCAGCCATTACGATACGAACTATCCATTGCGCAATACTTCCTATGTCGGCGCGAATGATGGTGCCTCTTCCAGCGCGCTTCTTCTGGAACTGGCCAATCAGCTACGCGGCAAGAAACGCGACGGCTATAGCATATGGCTGGTGTGGGACGATGCGGAAGAAGCGATGAAGCCAGAAAGCGAACTCGCGTTTGAGAAGGACAGTCTGTACGGTATTCGGCACCTGGCGCAGAAATGGCAGGATGACGGAACCCTCAAGAAGATTAAGGCATTTTTGCTCGCGGATATGATCGGAGATGCCGATCTCAACATCGATCGCGATCTGAACTCAACGCCATGGCTGGAAGAAGTTGTATACCAGGCAGCGACCCGGCTGGGATATCAGTCTCATTTCTTCGAGCGGCAAAATCAGGTCACCGACGATCACATTCCCTTCATGCAGAAAGGCGTGCCGTGCGCGGATCTGATCGACTTCGACTACGGCTATAACAACGTTTTCTGGCACACGCCACAAGATACGGTCGACAAACTCAGCCCGAAGAGCCTGGAAATTGTAGGCAGCACCATCCTGGAGACAATCGGCATTCTCGACAGAATGGACCCGTTGCCGCCGAAGTGAGCCGTTGCAGGATTAGGAGAGATCTCCTTTTGCTCTTTTTCACAATTTCATTTCTAATGCACCCGAGATGCGAAACCTGAACGTCCTGTGGCTGTGTTTGATCCTGAGCGCCATCTGTCTTGGCGCAACCCCTCCTACCGAGACCGACGACGCAGCGCACCTCATTCAGGTTGCGCTTGAATCATCTCCGCTGGAGAGCAATCTGCGACAACTGACGGACGAAATTGGAGGCCGCGTACCAGGCACGCCCGCGATGCAACGCGCGGTCGATTGGGGCGTGCAGATGTTAAAAACTGCTGGCGCGGACAGCGTCCACACTGAAGAATTTACCATCCCTTACTCTTGGGCAGAGGGCGCGACTGAGATGACCGTCAGCGCCACGGGAACTGCTCTCGATTCTAAACTCACGCATATCCCCAAAGTCGAGTTCCATGTCCACTGCGTTTCCATTGCGTGGGCGCCCGCGCTCGCTCCAGTGAAGCACGTGCCTGTGGTTGACGTGGGCAGTGGAAGTCCTGCCGACTTCAAGAAAGCCGGTGACATTTCCGGTAAAATCGTACTCGTTCATTCGGTTGTGCTCAAAACCTGGGACGATCTCTTCGCCGAATATACGAACGCCCCACCCGTGATCACCGCAGCCTTGAATGGAAAGGCGAGAGCGGTAGCTTTTATTGCGACGCGCGAGCATGACATTCTCTATCGGCACACCAATTCTTTCGCGGGAGAAATCGATCATATTCCGCAAGTGCTGATGGCGCGCGAAGACGGTGAGCGCATCGGGCGATTGCTGTCCTCGGGACATCCGGTTTGGGCCGATCTGAGCATCCCAAATCAGCTTGGCGGCCCCATCAAGACCGCCAACGTGATCGCGGAAATCAAAGGCAGTGAAAAGCCCGACGAGTTCGTCATCCTCGGCGCTCATCTGGATTCTTGGGAACTCGGAACCGGAGCGCTCGACAATGGCTGCAACGCCGCGCTCGTCGTGGATGCGCTGCGGGCGATCAAAGCCTCCGGGTTTAAGCCACGCCGTTCAATCCGATTCATTCTCTTCTCCGGCGAAGAAGAAGGCTTACTCGGGTCGCGAGCTTATACCAGGACACACCGGCTCGAACTCGACAAGGCTGCGGGAGTCATTATCTATGATTCCGGCACAGGTAAAACAACGGGCTTCTCGGACGGCGGCCGCAAAGACATACTCGACACCGCCAAGCGCCTCCTCGCTCCGCTGCAACAGTTCGGCGTGACCGAATTGAAAACGGACATGGAATGGGGCACGGATCATTTTGATTTCATGCTCGAAGGTGTGCCAACATTTGTCGCCGATCAGGAGGAGGCCAACTATCTGGAAAATTACCATGCCGTCTCCGACACCTACGACAAAGTCGACTTCGTTCAGCTGAAGAAAGACGTAGCGGAGGCCGCCGAGTTCGCCTTCGCGCTGGCCAACCTTCCGGTAAAGATCGGGCCGCGCTTCACGCGTGCGCAGATTGAACAGTCGATGCATGAAACCGGCTCGGACCAAATGTTCAAAGCCGCAGGCATGTGGAACGATTGGGAGAGTGGACGCTTGGGCCGGCAGAAGTAGTCGAAGTTTTTAAATCTCCGATTTTCAATTGCCAATTGAGTCGCGTGGCAGTTTCAATTGAAAATTGGCAATCGGCAATCTGACTTGCTCTACTTCTGGATTCTCTTCAATCTTTTCGCGCTTGGCATGCTGGTGTTGGAGTTGCGTGTCTTCCACCGCCCCGGCCGAGTTGTGCGCTCTCGCGAGGCTCTCGGCCGCAGCGCCATGTGGATCGTCCTCGCGGCAGCTTTTGCCGGACTGGTTTTTTTCTGGCAAGGCCGTCAGGTCGCCTTCGAGTTCGTCACCGGCTACGTGCTCGAGCTCTCCCTCAGTGTCGACAATCTTTTCCTTTTCCTGGTGATCTTCCGCTATTTCGCGGTGCCCGAAGAGCATCAGCATCGCGTATTGTTTTGGGGAATCCTGGGCGCGCTCCTGATGCGTGGCTTCTTTATTCTCGCCGGTGTCGGCCTCATCCAGCGATTTCATTGGATTCTTTACGGCTTTGGAGCGCTGCTGGTTTATAGCGGCATTCGGCTGGGATTCGCAGGCGAACACCAGATCGACCCGTCGAAGAACGCCGCCGTGAGAGCGTTGCGCCGATTGCTACCCGTAACAGACAACTACCAGGGAGGGCGTTTCTTTGTGCGCGGCTGGCAAGGGAATCCGGGGCTTTACGCCACGCCGTTATTGGCCGTATTAGTCGTGATCGAAACCACGGATCTGCTCTTTGCCGTCGATTCCATTCCGGCGGTCTTGGCCATCACGCTCAACGCTTTCATCGTTTATACCTCGAATGTCTTCGCCATACTAGGCCTGCGCTCAATGTTCTTCGCCGTCTCCGGATTGATGAAAGTCTTTCGCTTTCTGCACACGGGGTTGGCGCTGATTCTAGTCCTGGTGGGACTGAAGATGATTGCGGCGGATTATTTCCGGGTGCCTACGCTGGTGACGCTAGGGACCGTGGCGGGTGTGCTGGTGGTTTCGATTACGGCCTCAGTGCTGTTACCGCGGAGCGAATCGGCATAGCAATCCCATCCCCCAACTGGGGCCGCCACGCGCGATTAACACTGTGCTTTCCATAGGCTATGATGGAATGCCATGGCGCAAGTCACCATCCACGTCTCGCCTCGTCCATACCAGGCTCGGATCGAGAACGGCTTGCTGGCGCGGGCCGGAGCTCTGTTGGCAGAGTTGCTGCCTCAAGCGAGCAGCGTATTTGTGGTTACCGTTCCTCCTGTACGCCGGCGCTGGGGCGCTAAGCTGGTTCGCTCCCTGGTTTCCGCCGGCTTCAAACCTCAGGTAGTGCAGATGCCCGACGGAGAACCTTCCAAGAAACTGGCCACCATCGAGGCGCTGGCCGAAAGATTGGTGCGTTTGGGCGCCGACCGCAAGGCGGTTCTGATCGCACTCGGAGGCGGCGTAGTCGGCGATGTCACCGGACTGCTGGCCTCCCTCTACATGCGCGGCGTGGAATTAGTGCAAATTCCAACCACAGTCCTGGCGCAGGTAGACGCATCCGTTGGCGGCAAGACCGCCGTGAACCTCGGCGCAGGGAAGAACCTGCTCGGGACTTATCATCATCCGCGAGTTGTTCTCATGGACCCGGAGGTTCTCCACACGCTTCCTGACCGAGCCTTTCGCTCGGGCCTGTACGAGGCGCTCAAGTGCGGAATCATCGGCGATCTCGATCTTTTCCTTCGCTTCGAACAGAAACGCGTTCAGATCCTGAAGCGTGATCCGGTGGAGATTGAGGGGCTGATTGCCCAGAGTGTGAAGCTGAAAGCCGAAATAGTTTCCGCCGATGAGCAAGAGGGCGGCTTGCGCCGCGTGCTCAACCTGGGTCACACCATCGGGCACGCGCTCGAGGTTGAAGCCGGTTACCGAGGCTTGCTCCATGGTGAGGCCGTCGCCTGGGGCATGATTGCCGCCACCAACATCGCGCTCTCGGTGGGACGCACCGACAGCGTGACTGCCGGCCGTATCGCCGACGCCATCCTCAGCTTGGGCCGCCTGCCGGAAGTGAAGGTCAGCGCGCACAAGGTTCTCGCGCGCCTGCAGGCGGACAAGAAAACGCAAAACGGGGCGGTCCATTTCGTTTTACCCCGGGAGATAGGGAAAGTCGAAATCGCCGCCGACGTGCCGGACAAGGTCGTAAGCAATGCCGTCGAAGAATTGCGCCGCCTGTCCCGCGGCGGCTGGGGGAAATAGAAACTGGATTTTCAATTTTCAACTTCCGATTGCCGATTGAAAGCATCGTTCGCGCTGACATGAAAGGATTACTTCAATCGGCACTTGGAAATAAACAATTGGAAATTGTTCCTTCTATGTCTGCAACCCGCAAACTCGTTGTCGGCGCCGCTCCGGAAGGCGCCACTGACGCTGTTTCCGCGGCGCGCACCGTCCGCGCCATGTTCACTTCGATCGCTCCGCGCTACGACCTGCTGAATCACTTATTGTCCTTCAACATCGATCGCCTGTGGTGGCGCCGTACCGCTCGCACCTTTGTGCAGATTCTCGCCCAGCCAGACTCCCGCGTCTTAGACCTCTGCTGCGGCACCGGAGACATGGCCTTTGCCTTGCGAAAGCAGGCAGGGAACTGTCGCCCGCAGATTTTGGGAGCCGACTTCTCCCACGCTATGTTGCAGCGCGCCCATTCGAAGTCTCTCGGTAAGGCATCTGAGAACGGCAAGCCGGCGATACCGCGCTGGATTGAAGCCGACGCACTCTGTCTTCCGTTTCCCGACCAGCATTTTAGCCTGGTGACCTCAGCCTTCGGCTTCCGCAATCTCGCGGACTACGATGCAGGCCTGCGCGAGATCGTTCGCGTACTGAAGCCGGGAGCAGAGTGCGGCATCCTCGACTTCAGTGAGCCCAAAGGGCTCATGGGCCGTCTCTATCGCATGTACTTCAAGCAAGTCCTGCCCCGCGTCGGTACCATGCTTTCCGGCGTGCGTGGCCCCTACGCTTATCTGCCGAATTCGGTCGAACGTTTCCCCGAGCCGCAGGAAATGCTGGACCGCATGCGCCGCGCCGGCTTTCGCGAAGCTAGTTGGACGCCCTACACTTTCGGCATTGCAGGGTTGTATCGCGGAAAGAAGTGAAAGGCCGAGTCTGTGTCTGTGAAGGAAAGTCTACTTCGCGCTAGCACTCTGCGCTGAGCCTGAAGTGGTCTTGAAGCTATCGGCAAACGCGTCGGTAATCGTGTAGCGCACCACGTTTTCATACTCCGCGCCGAGGAAGTTCCGCAGCCGGTCCGTATTCATGATGTACTCACCGGTCATATAAGGGAGCGCTTCCGGCGGAATCGCCGAAATCTGCCGCTTCCACAGATATTGCAGCACCAGCCGCATCGCCCACTTTCCGGGCACGCGCACTAGCTTCGCTTGCGCTATCTCAATGCAGCTTCCAAAGGTGAGCGGCTCGCCGCGTCCAGCTACGTTCAGAATGGTCAGCCGTTGCGGTTCCGGGTCGCGGTGCAGGATGTGCGCGATGAGCCGCGCCATGTCATCCACGTGCACAAACTGAATCTTGTTGTCGAGATACTGTTGACCGTAGGGAAGCATGCCAGGCAGGCGTTTACCCTCGCTGCGCATTTTCTCCGCTCGCGGGCTCTTTCCGTTAGGCATGCCGCGAAATGCCCCAAGCAGATAATTTTCCACGCTGGCGCCGGCAAAAATGTGTGGACGCAGAATGTACACGCTGCACCCGCGCAAGGCCGCAGAGCGCTGCTGCACCACCTCATCACACTGTTTCTTATGAATCGCGTAGGGTAACGTGTGCGCCGCCATTGCAGACTCTTCCGTAGCCGGCGATGGCAGGCTCGGTCCGTAGGCAGAAACACTGCTGGGGAAAATGAATTGCTTAATCCCGAAATCCGTCGTGCGGTTCGCTTCGGTAATGGCTTCCATCACGCGCGCCGTGCCCGCCACATTGATCTGCCACATACGCTCCGCATCCAGCACGCCGGCGCGAACCGCATCGACCACGAAGGCAAGATGCACCACCGCCGCCGGCCGCGTGTCGCGCAACATCTCGTAAAGAACACGAGTGCAAGATTCGTCCCCTAGATCCATGCGCTCAAACTGTAGCGGCAGATCGGTTTGGGGTGGACTCAAGTCCACCCCAAGCACCGAGAAATCCCCCAGCAGCGGGAGCAGCCGGGAGCCCAGGTTTCCCGCAATGCCGGTGACCACGACGACAGGTTTCGCGCTCGCCATCAGTTCGGCTTGGATGGAGGAGCCGGTTGCGCCGGAGGCTCGGCCGCCGGGTTCGCCGCCGGTGGCGCAGTCTGCTGCGTCGGAGGTCCGCCGGCGCCAGGCCCTTGAGGCTGCGTGGGTGGCGGAGCCATATGCGGACGCGGCATGTGCGGCGGCATCTGCCCTGGAGGACGCCCTCCCGGTCCCGCAGGTGGTGCCGGTCCAAAGTAGGCCTCGTTGGTTTCCGCGTGGTATGAGTTCTGATACTTATCCATCATTTCCTTCAAGCGTTGGCTCTTCAAGGTGTTATGGATTTCGCCTGTTACCTGATCCAGCGGAAGAACTTCTTTGCTCACCACCTTGTATACATAGTGGCCACCATTATCGCTGATGACCGTCGACACTTCACCCACCTTCAGATCGAATACTGCCGCGTGTGCTGGAGGCAAACCGGTGCGCCGCACTTTTGGCAGGTTGACTGTCGGCGAATCCATTTTCATGCCGGCCGCTTCGAACGCTTCTTTCTGCAGCTTGGCGAAATCCTCCCCCGCCGCCGCCCGTTCCCGCAGAGTGTCGGCCAGCTTATTTAACTCCTGCTCGCCCTGTTCCTGCTTCGCTTTGTCAGCTTCTGCTTTGGCTTTCTGCTGCTCATCGGTCAGCTTCTCTTCTTTCGTATTATCCTTTTCCACCTCGGCCTGTTTGTAGCGCGGAATAAACAGTCGATCCAGAGAGAATTGCTCGTATGCCTCAGGATTTTTCTTGTAGTAGTCGGCAATCTCCGTGGGCGGCACGTTGTCCGCCTGTTCCTGCACCGAGCGCTGCAGTTCCTGGGTCAGGATCTGCATCTCGGCAATCTTGAGAGTCTGTTTGAACTGCGGACTCTTATCCAAGCCCTTCTTCTTTGCCGCTTCCGACATGGCCATGAACTTGGGCAGCGCCGCTGCCAGTTGCCGTTTCAATTGCGGCGTGACGTTCGGAGAAAGTCCGCCGGCGATCTTTTCAAATTCCTTCCGCGTAATTACAGTCTTGCAGTCCGCTGGCTTCTTCGCAGGGGCAGCGGTCGTTTTACCAGCGGTGGTCGTGGACGCGGTAGTCGTTTTCGGCGCAGGCGGACACACGCCAAAGATTGTGAGCACAGCCGCATTTTCCGGAACTTCCGCAGCTGGCGCCTCTGGCGCTTTAGCGGCAGCGCCCGGAGCTTGAGACGGGCTCGGCTGCGCCGGCGTCATCCCCGGTTGCGCCTGTCCCCAGGCCAGCGTACCCACCAACACACACAGCAACCAACTCTTACGCATACAAGATTCCTCCAGGATTGGTAAATCAGGAAGTTTGGACAACCCGAACCTAGCATCCTAGCATAGAGGCCCGTTCCCGCAGTACCCGGATGCCACTCTCTAAGTCGATCCGATGGTCGAATCCCTCCAGGGGGCGAAACGCCTGACCCAGAGCTCACTCTCCATCTGTTCTTCAATTCCTTTGGCGCAATTGCGCATGAGCGGCGATAATCCCATCATGTCCGGGACGCCGGCTCTTTATTCGCCAAACGCCATGCGCGCCGAAAAGCGCGCAGTGGCTGGAAACTCGGTGGTTGCAGCCCTCGTCATCACGGGAGGAAAAATCGTTGTTGGCGTCACCACAGGCAGCCTGGGAATCCTCTCTGAAGCCGCGCACTCTGCGCTGGATCTGATCGCGGCGCTCCTTACCTATCTTTCTGTTGGCGTTTCCGACAAGCCCGCCGATGCCGATCACCAATACGGCCACGGCAAGGTCGAAAATTTCTCTGCCTTCGTAGAGACCGGCCTGCTTCTGCTAACCTGCGCCTGGGTCATCTACGAAGCAGCCATGCGCTTGTTTTTCCGCCGGGTCGAAGTTGAACCCTCAATCTGGGCGTTCGTCGTAATGCTTGTTTCCATGGCTGTGGATTGGTGGCGCTCCCGCGCTCTCGGCCACATCGCTACGAAGTACGACAGCCAGGCTCTTGAAGCCGACGCACTGCACTTCTCCACTGACATCTGGTCCGCTGGCGTGGTCGTGGTCGGCTTGGCACTGATCTTGGCCGGGCGTGTCTACCATCTGGATTGGCTCCGCTTTGCCGATCCCATCGCCGCCCTCTTCGTCGCCGGGGTCGTAGTATCGGTAAGCTGGAGGCTGGCGCGGCGCACGGTCGATGCTCTGCTCGACGCCGCTCCCGCGGGCGTCCGCGCTCAGATCACCGATGCCGTCTCGCACGTAGATGGCGTGCTCGAAGTCGGTCGCGTGCGCATCCGCCGCGCCGGCAACCGCTATTTCGCCGATCTTGCTGTCGGCCTGGCCCGCACCGTCACCTTCCAGCGCTCCGAACAACTAGTCGCGGCGGTCACTGCGGCGGTCCACGGCATTCTTCCCGACGCCGATGTCACCGTCCAGCCCCTGCCGCGCGCCCAGCGTTCGGAAAATATTTTCGACCGCATTCGCGCCGTCGCCACCCGGCACAACCTCAACGTCCACGACATCAGCGTGCAGGATCTCGCCGGCCAACTTCACGTCGAGCAGCACGTCGAACTCGACGAACGCATGACCCTCAAAACCGCTCACGATCAGGTCACAGAGCTCGAAGCCGACATGCGCCACGATGTACCGGAGATCGCCGACATCCTTACCCATATCGAAAGCGAACCCGCTACCATCGAAACCGGCGACGAATTGGTCCGCGATGCCGACCTCGAACGTCGACTGAAGGTGGCGGCCGGTCGGTTTCCTGAAATTATCGATATGCACGACGTCCAGATTAAGAAAGTGCGCGGACGTCTATATGTTTCTTGCCACTGCACGTTCTCCGATGATCTCCCGCTCGCCCGGGTTCACGACATCCAGACCGAACTCGAGATCCACTTCAAGCAGGACGCACCCGAGCTTTTCCGCGTGCTGATTCATCCCGAACCCAGCACGGACAACCGGAGATAGAATTCGAAGAACGGGAAATTATGAATAACGCACGCGCTACCTGGATACAAAAGCAGATCTTCACCGGAGTCGCCGACAGCGGCCACCAGATCGCCGTCGATGGTGACAAGGCTACGGGCAACAGTCCGATGGAACTCGTTCTCATCGCTCTCTGCGGATGCACCGGCTACGATGTCGTCTCTATCCTGCAGAAAAAGCGGGAGTCTTTCACCAGCCTTGAAGTCCGCGCTCAGGCCGAGCGCGCGGCCAACCCACCCTCCGTCTACACGGAAATCAAACTGATCTACCGCGTCGGTGGTAAAGTGTCTCGTAAGGCGGTCGAGGACGCAGTCCGCCTCTCCAAAGAAAAGTACTGTTCGGTCTCAGCCATGCTCGATAAAACCGCGAAGATCATCGCCGAGATCGAGTACGTGGATAGTTAGCCGCGAAGCGGAAACACTATTGATGTGAAACTCATGGCTCACAGAATTCTCCTCTTCACTCAACCCGGCTGCCTCAACTGCGAGGTAATGAAGATTTTCTTGGAAGCGAAGGAAATCGCCTTCGAAGAGCGTGACATGAGTCTGGACTCCGCCGCCCGCGCCGAATTGTTCGATACCTACCACAGCCGTACCGCTCCCACGCTGGTGATAATCACCCCGTCCGGCGCCGAAGTGATCGAAGGTTTCGACCCCGACCGTCTTGACCAGTTCCTCTCCGCTGCCTGATCATCGAAGCGATTCGCGAGGCTCATGATCCCGGACAAAAAGCAGCCAAGCCCGCGCCCGCATCCTCTGCGCGGCTATCTCTTTATCGCCTCCGCGGCGTTTCTTTGGGGAGTCTCCGCTGCCCTGGGCCGCGCCGTCTTTACGGGAAGACTACCCATAGGCACCGCCGCTCTACATCCGATCGACCCGCTCATTCTTTCGCAGACCCGCACTACATTCTCTCTGCTCGTGCTGCTTCCTGTTCTCGTGGCTTCACAGGGTCGGCAGCGAATCAAGCTGCCAGCACGCGATCTCGCTTACTGCTTCCTGCTGGGCACTCTTGGTGTGGCCGTCTCGAATTATTTCTATTACGTCGCCATCCAGCGCACGAATGTCGCTATCGCCATCATCGTGCAATATACCGCTCCAGTGTGGGTTCTGTTGTATGTGGTGGCGCGCGGCCAGCAAAAACTTACGCTGCAAAAAGTGGTTGCCGTCACCCTGGCCGTCACCGGAATCGCCCTCGTCATCAACCTCCTCGGAGCTAAATCCGGCTCCGCGCTTCACCTCGATTCCTACGGCATCATCGCTGCACTATTGGCCTCGTTCTCTTTCGCCTTTTACAATGTCGCCGGACATCGCATCCTCGCCCGCTACGACCGCTGGCGCGTGCTCGTCTGGACGCTCGCTGCGGCGACCGCTTTCTGGCTCGTCGTGAACCCTCCCTGGAAAATCATCGCCGCCCACTACGCCCCCGCACAGTGGCTGTTCCTCTTCGTCTTCTCGATGATCTCCGTGCTGGGAGCGTTCTCGCTCTACTTCCTTGGCTTGCAGCATCTCGAACCCACTCGTGCCATCATTGCCAGTTGTCTGGAGCCGGTGTTCTCCATTCTTCTCGCCGCCCTGCTGTTAGGCGAAGTTCTGCGCCCGATTCAGACCTTGGGAATCATCTTTGTGCTCGCTGCCATCGTAATCGTGCAACGTCCAAGCCGCAGAGTCGCTGAGGAGTCCGTCATGATCGAGCCCATCGAGTAGATTCAGCGCGCGTCTGGTTCTTTTCCGCCCGCGTCGGAAAGGTGCGGACCCCCTCTACTATGCCAGCTTCTTTCCCCGTGTTTCCGGCAGTTGCGTCGTCATCAATGCAGCCAGCAGATATCCATCTGCACACAAATAAAACGCCCAGCTCAAACCTTTCATCTGACCAATTCGTCCGATCACAAGGGGCGCGATTGAACTCATCGTCCGCGCGCCGTTGTAAGTAAATCCCAGCGCGCGCGCCCTAACGCCAGTCGGAAAGATTTCGCTGCCTATGATCCCGGAGCCGGAGAATATCCCCGTCCCGAAGAACGCCACCACGGTCCCTAGCACCATAAGCGCAACGGGGGAGCGTGCCGCAGCATAAAGTGGAATCAGAAGTGCTGCCGTCAAGCTACAGATAAGAAATGCTTTCCTTTGTCCGAGGCGATCCGCCACCCAGCCAAAACTAAGATATCCAGGGAACATCCCCAAACAGATTCAGCACCACCAGCAGGCTCGTCGTTCCCATCACTCCAAAGCCGCGCCCGCCCTGCGAAACCGGAAGCGACAAATAAGGCGGCAGCCACGTGAACAACCCCCACCAGGCAAACATGCCGCAGAAGTTAAACAGCAGCAAGGCGAACGTATGCCTCAAATAAGGCACCCGAAAGATGAGAGCGAAGCTTGAGCTGTCTGCCCCGGCTGCATCCGCTGCTAGTTCGGCCACCCGGTCTCGGGAGTGATTTTGGTGGCGTGGCGTTTTAGCGCTGCGAGATGCGCTCCATTCGCGACTCCGGCTTTGGCTCCTGAGCTTTCCTGCTTCTCCCACATTGCCGACTCCGGCACCCCATGCCGAATCCACATCGTTACGAGCGCCGGAAGAATCCTCAAGAAGAACACAGCTCGCCATCCGAAATAGCGCGCCATCGGCCCAGCTACCAGCGCAGCCGCGGCAAAGCCCAAAGCCCACGAACTCTGCACGATCGAAATCGCCTTGGCGCGGAACTCCGTCGGTCAAGTCTCCGCCACCAGTGTTGCCCCCGTATTCCATTCGCCGCCCATCCCCAAGCCCAGGACGAAACGCGCCACCGCCAGCATCGCGATACTCGTCGCCAAGCCCGATGCGAACGAGCACACCGAATACGTCAGGATGCTTGCCATCAGCGCCCGCTTGCGCCCGATGCGGTCGGCGAGAAAGCCAAACAGCACGCCGCCCAGACCGGAAGCCAGCAGCGTCAGTGTGCCCAACAGTCCGGCCGTTGTTTTACTCATGCCCAGGTCGCGCATCAGCAGTGCCAGCACCAGCGCATAAAGCATGGCATCGAAGGCATCGAGCGCCCAGCCCAGCGCCGCCGCTGTCCCGGTGTGGCCTGCCGTATCAGTTGGATGGGCCCAATCGCCATGAGCCGGGATTGTATGGTGCGGGCAGGAATTGTCAATTTCCTATTTCCGCAACGCAACTCGCTATTTTCTTCCTTGATACCTCACCGGCGTTTGACAATGTTTTTACTTCGCTGGCTGCGATTCTCGGTTAGCCTCGTTGTGTTACCTTTCAGGGAACGACGCTCTGAAACTGGATGTGCCTATGCGATTTCAGCGGGTTGCCGTGCTGCTTGCTTTTCTCCTGACATTCCTCACTCCTTGCTTCGCCCACCATATGGCGGTTGTGGTCAACAAGGACAATAACGTTGGCAACGTCACTTCGGTCCATCTGTCCAGGATTTTTCGCTCGGAGATCAAGAAGTGGCCGGACGGCAAGACCGTTGTCTTAGTGCTGCACAAGGACTCCGCCGGCGAAACCGAAACCCTGCAGCGCTTGATCAAGATGAGTGCCGGAGAATGGAAGGCTTTGATCGACGCTCACAAGGACTCCATCGTGATGGCGGACTCCGACGCGGACGTACTCAAGATTGTGCAGACCACGCCCGGCGCCGTTGGTTTGGTGGATGTCCGCTCCGTCGACAACACCATCAACGTCGTCCGGGTCGATGGCAAATTGCCCATGGAATCGGGCTATCTGCCACATTAGCTTGGACCGGGAGTTTGCACCTACAAAGTCATCTGAGCCGCAGTAGATGAAAATATCTTCTTGCTTGCTTCACGTCGCGCGCGATCTGCTCGCGCAACGCCTCTACGGACGGAAACTTGATCTCATCACGCACCCGATTGAGGAAACATATCTCGACATCGCTTTCCGGCGTCAGCTCAATCGGATGAAAATTCAGCAGATGGGTCTCAATGGCAAATGAATCTGCCCCAAACGTCGGACGATTGCCCACGTTCGTCACGGAATCAAAGCGCTCAATCCCCACGCGCGTCCAAGTGATATAGACGCCATCCTTCGGCACCAACTCTTCATAGCGCGCCAGATTGATGGTGGGAACGGTGTACTTCGATCCCAGACCGCGTCCGCGCCCCGGCATACCTAAAATGCAGAACGGACGTGCCAGCAGATGCCGCGCCCGGCTTACCCGCCCTTCGTCCAGCAGTTTGCGGATATGACTGCTGGAAACGGGCTCGCCGCGCAATTTCTCTTCAGAGTAGACCTTTACTTCAAAGCCCATCTCCTGCCCGAGTTGCGCCAGCAAATTCACGTCACCCGCAGCCTTGTGCCCGAAGCGGAAGTTGTAGCCTTCATGCACCTCGCGCGCATGCAGCTTCTTCTTTAAGATGCGTTCGACAAACTGGCGCGGTGTCATGAGCGAGAGATCGCGCCCAAAGGGCAGTATCAGCACTGCATCAATGCCCGTGGTTTCGAGCAAGCGCAATTTCTCAGGTAATGGAGTGATCAGCTTCAACGCTGAGTCCGGCCGCAGAATGCGCGCCGGATGCGGCTCAAACGTCACCGCCACGGCCTTGGCATCGCTTGCCTTCGCCCGCCGCACAATTTCACCCAGCACGTGCGCATGAGCCCGGTGTACTCCGTCAAAGTTGCCCACGCTTATTAGCGACGGCCCAAACCCAGCAGGAACATTTTCGAGTTTGTGGAAGACTAGCATTTCAGTGGCCAGTGATTAGTGGTCGGTGGCCAGTAAAGCCAGTGCTCTGGGGGGCGCTGACCACTGGCCACTGATCACTGGCCACTGATTTCAAACTCCAGCTTCATCCCGTCATAAGCCAGTCGCACGTGCGGCGGTAGCGTGGCATTGGTCGCTTCATGCGCCAGATCGTGGCAAATGTGGGTGAAAAAACCTCTCTTCGCTTTCACACGCTCCACTATGCGTAGCGAATTCTTCACCGTCGAGTGTGTGGGATGCGGCTTATGACGCAGCGCGTCCAAAAAAAGAATGTCCAAGCCTTCCAAGTGACGGAACGACGCCTCCGGAATTTCACTATGGTCCGTGAGATAGGCCGCGGTTCCGAAGCGATAGCCGTAAATCTCCGTCTCGCCATGAATCAAACGTACCGGCTCGAAGCGCACGCCGAAAAGTTCCACCGGGCCGTCGATCGGCCGCAGCTCCAGTTGCGGCAAGCTGCCATACTTGTAATCGGCGTCAAAGATGTAGCTGAACATCTTGCGCAGAAAAGCTGCCGCATCCGGGCGCGCGTAAAGCGGCAACTTCGCCGGCTTGTGACGGTAACTGAACGGGCGCAGATCATCGATGCCCAGAATGTGGTCGGCATGGGTGTGCGTGTAAAAAACCGCATCGACGCGGGTGATTCGCTCGCGGATGGCCTGCGCGTAAAAATCGGGCGCGGTATCGATGAGCACAACCTTGCCCGCATACTCGATCATCACCGACGGGCGGGTACGGCGGTCGTGCGGATCTTTGGAATTGCAGACCGCACAGTCGCAACCCAGTGTAGGCACGCCCATCGACGTGCCGCTGCCCAGTACCGTGAGCGTGGCCTTCATACTCCGGCCTTCTTGTTGGGCTGCCAGGATTGGGCCATCACCGTCCAATGGTTCCCGTGGCCGCGCCAGGCTGCGGTGGACGCGACAGCGCATTGGTTACTTCCACGTAGGCCATGCGCACTTCGTAGAGGCTGTTTTGCAGAAAAGCTTCCTCCGTCGAAGTCAGGTTGCCCTTGGTTTTTTCTGCCAGCAGTGCCAGCGTGTCAATGGTCTGGCGCGCCCCAATGATGTCCATGCGAGGCTCTTCACCCTGCTGGTGCATCAATCCCAGCTGCAGCATTGCCGTCATGTACAAAGACGCCAGGAAGCGCTCAAAGGTCATCTCGAATTCTTTGGCGGAATGTCCGCTAAGCTCCACGCGCGAGTCCAGTGCGTCGGACGACTTCCTGTAAGCATCGGCCTGCGCCTTCTGTTCGGATGCAGTGGGGGCTGCGGGCACATCTTGCCCCGCGATGCCCTCACTTTCCGGGGAAAACTCCGCCACAGAGTCACCAGCGGGTGCAGTTTCCTTGGCCGCGGTTGTAATCGGAGCGGCCGGCGTGGCAGCCTTCGGCGGCTCTATTTCCTCGGGAACATCTTTGCGCAACTCTCCGTCCTCGGTGAATAAGCGACGGTCGGTTACAGTGAAACCTGATTCTTGTCTCTTCTCAGCCATATGTGTCCGTGTAAATCTTTTCCGGGAATCTTGGTAAAGCCTTTCTTAGCGTCCTCCACGCAACCTTAGCGGCCTTTTGCGGTCACAAGCTTCTTCTTACCGCCGCTGCAGCAAGGAGTCCTCCACCTGTCCAATCCCTACGCTCTCCAACGGCAACTGAATCACGGTAGCCTTGACCTCGTCAATCGTGACCTCACGCCCCGGTACTCCAACCTCGCGCCGAATGTATCCCAGGGCAAGCGTTCGCTCGCCGGATGGCGTGCGCAGAACCGCCACGCTGGTGACTTCACCCACTTCCTTTTCGCCAGACCCAATTTTTGTTCCTGCCGCAATGGCTGCCGCGCCTTCCACCACGAAGCCGGTGAACTTTCGATGCACGTTGCCTCGCGAGCGAATGCGCTCCACGATTTCCTGTCCCACGTAGCAGCCTTTGCTGAAGTTGAGCGCGCGCATTTGTTCGGTTTCCTGCGGCAGATCGCGCTCGCGAATATCCACGCCGTAGAGCGGAATGCCGCCCACGATGCGCTGCATTTCCAATGCCTCGCTCCCTACGGGCGCAGCCCCGGCGGCGAGTAGTGCCTGCCAGGTCTTGTGAACATCCTTGGGCGCAAGCCAGATTTCGTAGAATTCCTGCTGCGCATCCTCACCCCGCACCACCGTACACTCCACGCAGCCGCATTCGCAGTTGCATCGCGGAGTGATCACCTGCAATGGCTGCAATTCCGGAACGTCAATCCCAGCGGCATTCAGTATGGCACGGGACTTTGGTCCCGCCAGACCCAGCGCGGTCTGCTGCTCGCTGACATTCGTCACTTCCACGTCGTCCATGATGATGTAATGGTCGAAAGTAGCGACGATCTTCTCAACTTGGCTGCGATCCGTCTCGACCATTAGCGCCTCACCCAGGTTGTAGACGAGCATATCTCCCAGGATGCGACCCTGCGGGTTGAGCAGGAAAGCATACACGCCGCGTCCGGCGGCGAGATCGCGAATGTTGTTCGTCACCATGCCGTTCAGCCAGCGCACCCGGTCGCCGCCCGTGAGCGAAATCCTGGCCCGGAAGCCGAGATCGTAGATTCCACAAACGCCAAGCAGGGCAGAGAACTCATCGTGCGCGTCGGCAAAGCGAGCCGCCGTGGTAGCTCCGCGGTAGTCGCTCTCGCGCGGCGGTTGCTTCCCCGGCTGCGCGCGAAGAGCGTCTTGGAGTGGAGTAGTTGACATGGAAGTATTGATTATAGCGAACGGCACTGCGATTCATTGGGATTGCTGATTGCCGCTTTCCGATTGACAACCTACTCATTCCGCTCAGCTTGTGTTAGCTTTTCTGCCGTGGACCAGCAAAAACCTTCCAAGAAACGTATCGCCGTCATCTCCGGGGACGGAATTGGCCAAGAGGTTATCCCACAGGCTCTCAAAGTAATCCGCGCATCGGGAGCCGACGTCGAAATGAGCGAATTCGATTGGAGCGCCGACCGCTATCTCCGCGACGGCACGACCGTTCCTCCCGATGGCTTCGCCATGCTCGGGCGCGACTTCGATGCCATCCTGGCGGGAGCCTTCGGCGACCCCCGGGTCAAGACCAACATCCACGCCAAAGAGATCCTCCTTGGCATGCGCTTCAAGATGGACCTTTATGCTAATGTGCGCCCGGTGCACCTGCTCGATGCATCGCTGTGTCCGCTGAAAGGTGTTGAATCCAAGGATGTGGATTTTGTCGTCATTCGCGAAAATACGGAAGGCGTTTACACCGATGCGGGCGGAGTCTTCAAGCAAGGCACGCCAGACGAGATCGCCATTCAGGAAGACATCAACACGCGCAAGGGCGTGGAACGCATTATCCGCTACGCCTTCGAGTATTGCGAGCGCCACAAGAAGCTCGACGGCTCCCCGCGCGGGCGCGTTCTCATGTGCGACAAGTCAAATGCCATGACCCATGCCGGTGGCTTATGGCAGCGCGTCTTCCAGGAAGTGAGCGGCGAGTTTCCGCAGATCGCCACGCAGCACATGTACGTGGACGCGCTTTGCATGCAGATGGTGCGCGATCCGCGTCCGTTCGACGTGATCGTTACCAATAACATGTTTGGCGACATCATTACCGACCTCGCCGCCGGACTGCAAGGCGGGCTGGGCATGGCCGCCAGTGGGAATATTCATCCCGGGAAGACGTCGATGTTCGAGCCGGTACACGGCTCCGCCCCGCCGATCGCGAGGAAAAACGTGGCAAATCCGTTTGGCGCGATTCTGACCGCGGCCATGATGCTGGGGCATTTGGGATTGACGAAGGAAGCCGAGAAGATTGAGGCCGCTGTGCTGGAAGCCGTGCGGCAGAAGAAGACCACGCAGGACATTGGCGGAACGTTTGGGACACGGGAAGCGGGGGAGTGGGTGGCTGACCTTGTTAGCCGCAGATGAGCATCAAGCTCTGTCATCCTGAGCGAAGTGAGCCGATTCGCGAACGCAAATCGGCTCGCGCAGTCGAAGGATCCCTGCACCCACTAGAACTGGGCGGGCGCGTCAGGCGTTCTCTTCGCGCAGAGCGTTGCCGCAAGGTGCTCCGCTCAGGATGGCAATTTGCGGCCTACTTCCTCCGCCCCACCAGCAGCGCCAACTCCCGCCACTTCCAGTGACAATCCACATCTAAAAAGCCAATCTCGCGCAGCCACTGCAACTGCGTTTCTAAATCCAGCAGCTTGTTTGACGGATCCTCGGTTGCGGGAGTATAGCCGATGCGATACAAAAATTCCTCGTGCAGGCGCGGCGTCGGCGAAGCTACGTGTTCCAGATTACAGAAGACGCCGCAGGAGTTGAGCAGGGCGTGGATTTCGGCATAGAGCGCGCGTTTGCGCTCGTGAACCAGGTGATGGATGGCGAAACAGGAAACGACGGCGTCGAACTTGCCCAGCGCAGGCAGCGGGTGGTCGAGGTTGTGGGTCACGATGGTGATGGAGGAATCCGCGGCGAAGCGCTTGCCGGCGGCTTCAAGCATGGCGGGCGAAAAATCGACCGCCACAGCTTCTACCTTGGCGCGGCCGTCGCGAACGCTATCGATATTGGCCAACTCAGCTTTAACCAGGGCGAGTAAGCGTCCGTCGCCCGTGCCGAGATCGAGGATGCGGCTTGCGGTCTTCGGGATAAACTCCAGAAGCGTCGCTTCGCCTTCGCTGCGGTGCAGGATGGAATCAGCGCGTCCGAGATAGTCGCGGACGTGATCGGTGGAAGTCCAAAGGTTGACAGGAGCGTTCGTGGACATGTTTATCCTTGAAGGTTTGTCCTTGAAGCAAGTATAGGGAAACAGGGTAGACTCGTTCCTAATGGATATCGTTGAACGGCTTGGCAAGAGGTTTCTGAGGCCCCTTTTCGCAGTTGTACTGCTTGTGGGGTTGAGCGGTGTGGCGGCACAGGCGCAGGAGCAGACTGCACAGGCTCCGGCACAGCAATCCGCACAGGAACAGCAAAATCAGAAGCAAAATCAAGATCAGAGTCAAAACCAGGCGGACAAGAGTGTCAAACCGACACAGGCAGCCCCTTCTCAGCCGAAAGAAGAAGTTAAGATCACGCCGCGCGAAGCCGAAGAGCTGTTTCACTCCGTCGATGAAATTCTCGCATTCGACAGTAAGCAGACTGGACTGCCGATCAAGAAGCAAGTCAAGCGGCGACTGACCAGCCGCGATGAGGTGGTTGGGTACTTGACCAAGCACTTGAAAGATGAAGACGTGAAGAAGCTGCAGCGGTCGGAACTGGTGCTGAAGAAGTTTGGGCTGCTGCCACGCGACTTTGATCTGGAAAAGTTGCTGGTGGCTCTGCTGCGCGAGCAGGTTGCGGGTTACTACGATCCCAAGACAAAGACGGTGAACCTGCTGGACTGGGTTCCGATGGAAGAGCAGGAACCGGTGATGGCGCACGAGTTAACGCATGCGTTGCAGGATCAGGCGGTCGGTCTCGACAAGTGGATGAAGAAGGGCGAGAAGGACCTGGACGAGATCAGGAAAGATCCAACGCCGCTTGACATCGAGAATGACGAGATCGACGACGCGCGCGAGGCGGTGGTCGAAGGACAAGCCGAGACGGTCATGCTGGAATACGAACTGGCGCCAGTGGGGAAATCGATTACCGACTCCCCGGATCTGGTCGAAAGCATGGAATCGCAGATGGAGAATGGAACGGACGATTCCGCAGTCTTCAAGGACGCTCCGATCTTACTGAAGGAATCGCTGACCTTCCCCTACAGCTATGGAATGAAGTTCGTGATTAAGCTGATGGAAAAGGGCGGCAAGGATAAAGCTTTTGCCGGCGCGCTGGCAAATCCTCCGCACACGACACGCCAGATCATGCAGCCGGAGACTTATCTCTCGGATGAGAAGATTGAGCCCATGCCGGTGCCGGAATTCAAGCACGATTTCAAGGATTACGTGAAGTTCGATATCGGGGCGATGGGCGAGTTCGATGTCGCAGTGTTGATCGAGCAATATGCGGGAAAGGATTTGTCGAAGCGGCTATATCCGGAGTGGCGGGGCGGGTATTACTACGCTGCGCGCCCGAGAAGCATCGCGGCCTCCGACCTCACTGTGACGACGCCGCTGGGGTTGCTCTATGTCTCGCGGTGGTCGAGCCCGGAGAAAGCCTCCGAGTTTGCAGAGATTTATGCGCGGTCGCTGGTGCAACGTTACAAGAAGGCGGAGGAGATCAAGACCCCGTTGTCCGGACAATCGACGCCACAAGATACGCAGGACAAGATGGAAGTTCTGAAAGGGCGCCATTCTTGGACTACGGAGGAAGGCACGATCGTGATCGAGGAGCAGGGCGACACCGTGCTGGTGAGCGAGAGCCTGGACGCGGCCACGACGGAGACGCTGGAGCGGGAAGTATTTGGGGTGGGGAAGTGAAGATCAGAGAAGTAACAGTTCAATTCTCAGTTCTCATGTTCAGGGTTTCGATTCGCTAGTGGTTGCGCGACTTTCCTTTTGATTTGCCCTCGTTGTCTGTTTCTCCTAAAAAGTGCTGCACTCTGGCCATGACAGTAAATTGCTTGCCGCCGCGTTCAACGGTCAACTTACGTTCCTTGCCGGGCTCGCCTCCGAGCATCGACCAAGCTTGCCCCATGGTGGATCCGAGGACTGGAATGCCGTCGACGGCGACGAGGTGGTCGCCCGCCTGAACCCCGTCGGGGTCTTGAGGTACGGAGGGTTTGCCGTCGAAGTCGGCGACGGCGAGGATGCTAAAGCGGCCGTCATCCTCGGGCCGCAAGATGAGACCGATGACGTCGAAGTCAGGGAAGTTAAATAGGCGGCCGATGTCGAAATATAACGTGGAATGGGCGTAGTCAATGCCGACACGGTAGTTGAGAAAGGCGTTCGCGCCGAACAGGCCGGCGGTGGGAATGCCGGCGCGCCTTTCGAAGGAGACCGTGCGATCCTTAGGAAAGTCCACCACAGCCACATCGGTGAAGAAGAGCGGACCGTATTGCACGCGATCCACGCGCATCAGCTTCCACGACGGTTCATCGCTCTGACCCCACATATTGGCGGGGCCGATGGCGCCGGTCATGTGCGGCCAGTCGGGATGAGCAGCGGATAGTTTGTCGAATAACTCTTCTGAGAGAAAGCTGATAGGCGCGCCAAGGTCAAGAACAAGATTGTACTTCTTGTTTTCGATTTGGCTGGGAACCTGGACGAGGCCGTTCTCCGAGTTCACGATTACTTTTGTCTTCACGCCTTTGAATTTCAGAGTGCCAGGTTGGGCGATGGTGAGTTCGTGATCAGGAAAATTGATGAGCACATCGTAGTTGCGCAGGACTGACGACGGGATGTTGATCTCGGCGTTCATGCCGGGAAATGCAACTGACATAGAGCTCTCAGTTGTTTGCCGGATCCTTGGCCTTAGGTTCGACAACGGAACTTTCATGCCGCCTATTAGGATTTCAGGTAGCGGAGTGGGCGTATCGCATACCTGTCCAGCGCATATCAGAGTCAGCCCCATCATCTTAGCCAAGCGTTGCGACAGGTAGAGATCAGGATTGCCGTTGTCCACCCAGGCGGAGACGCGCCGGGTTGAGCCGTCGGGAAGCGGGATATCCACGTCGATGACGACGCGGTCGTGATCGAGTTTGATGGGAACGGTGACGGATTTGGGTTCGGGCAGGGGAGCGAGCTTGGGTGAGTTTTGCGCGAATCCGGCGGCAGTGAGAATGAGGACGGAGAGGGCCGTCGTGAATCGCATAGGAAGATTGTAGCGGGTTGGGAAACCTTGAACCACCGAGGGCACGGGAGACACAGAGGTGCAAAAGGGGGTCTTGGTATAATCACGAGTTTGGCTTCCACGCGCGCAAGGTTTCTGTAGGCCTAAACTTTTGGAGGGTTGGTGGCACAGGCGGAGATTGGGATTATCGGCGGCAGCGGGCTTTATTCGATGCCGGGTCTGAGTAAGCTCAAAGAAGTGAGGGTGAAGACGCCGTTCGGCGCGCCTTCCGACGCTTACGTGTGCGGCACGCTCGAAGGCCGCAAGGTGGCGTTTCTGGCGCGGCACGGACGCGGTCACCGCATTTTGCCGAGCGAGCTGAACTTTCGCGCGAATATTCATGGCTTCAAGCAGCTTGGAGTCGAGAGGATTGTCTCTGTTTCCGCAGTGGGGTCGTTGAAGGAAGAACATAAGCCGCTGGATTTTGTGATCCCGGATCAGTTCTTCGATCGCACGCGTCATCGCGTGGATACGTTTTTCGGTGGTGGGGTGGTGGCGCACATCTCTTTTGCCGATCCTGTATGCGGAGAACTTGCCGGGGTGGTCGAGGCTGCATGCGAGAGAGTCGGCGTTACCGGCAGGCACGGTGGAACCTATCTATGCATGGAAGGTCCGCAGTTTTCGACGAAGGCGGAGTCGAATGTGTATCGCGGGCTGGGCATGGATGTGATTGGCATGACCAACCTGCAGGAGGCAAAGCTGGCGCGCGAAGCGGAGCTTTGCTACGTCACAGTGGCGATGGTGACGGATTATGACTGCTGGCATCCTCATCACGATTCGGTGACGGTGGATCAGATTGTGGCGGTGTTGGTGAAGAATGCGGAGAATGCTGCGAGGGTTGTGCGTGAAACGGTGGCGGCCATGCCTCGGGATCGATCTTGCAAGTGCGGGTCGGCGCTGGCCCATGCGATCCTGACGGATCACAAGATGATTCCGGCAGCGATGAGGAAGAAACTGAAGCTGATTATTGGGAAGTATGTAAAAGTCAGTAGCCAGTGACCGCTTAAGCGAGGAGAGACGAGTTCAAGATGAGCATTGTCGTGGTGGGATCGGTTGCGTTCGATGACATTACGTCGCCCTCGGGCAGCGTGAAAGGCATTCTGGGCGGGGCGGCGACTTATTTTTCGCTGGCGGCCAGCTATTTCACCAAGGTGCGCATGGTCGCAGTGGTGGGCGAAGACTTTAGCGCGGAGCATGAAAACGTTCTAAAGAAGCGCGGTGTGGATACTCGCGGCATCGAACGCGCCGCGGGCAAGACCTTCCGCTGGGGTGGTTCGTACGCCGAGAACCTCAACGAGGCTAAAACGAATTTTACCGATCTGAACGTGTTTGAGAGGTTCCAGCCGCGGATTCCGGAGGAATACGAGGATTCGGAAGTGCTGTTCCTGGCGAACATCCAGCCTACGCTGCAGGCCAATGTGCGGCGGAAGATGAACGGCGTACGGCTGACTGGCTGCGACACCATGAACTATTGGATCCAGGGTGCGCGCAAAGAACTGGCCGAGACGCTGAAGCTGGTAAATGTACTGCTGATTAACGATACGGAGACGAAGATGCTGGCGGAGGAGAAGAACTTGCCACGGGCAGCGCAGAAAGTACTGACCATGGGGCCGCAGGCGTTGGTGATCAAGCATGGCGAGTATGGCGCGACGATTTTTTTTCGCGATGGAGCATTTGGAACGGGACGCCATCCCTTTCGCGCACCGACGCTGCCGATTGATGAAGTGAAAGATCCGACCGGAGCCGGCGATTCGTTTGCCGGCGGATTCATGGGCTATGTGGCGGCGCAGGAAACGTTGAATCGCGAAGTGCTGAAGCGGGCGCTGTTCTATGGCGGAGTCATGGGATCGTTCGCTGTGGAAAGTTTTGGGACCGAGCGGCTGCAATCGTTGACTCGGGAAGAAATTGACGCACGTTTCCAGATTTTTCGCGAACTCACCCACCTTGACTGATGCCGCAATCTCCTCCGAAAGCGCATTCCGAAATTGAGATCGTGAGGCTGGTATGGCTCGCGATCTTCGTCTCGATATTTTCTTTTCTGTATTTTTACCGGCACGGAGATTTGCTGCTGTACGGCGATGCTGTGGCGCACATCAACATCGCCCGCCGCGTCTTCGATTCGAAAACTCCCGGGCTGCTGCAATTGGGGACGGTGTGGCTTCCGCTGCCGCACCTTCTAATCCTGCCGTTCATCCTGTCGAAGCAGATGTGGCAGAGTGGGGCGGGCGGCTCGATTCCATCAATGGCGGCGTATGTGCTCGGCGTCCTGGGAATATTCCGGCTGGTGCGGACGTTGCTGAGCCGCGGCGGGGAAGTGGATACTACGGCGAAGGTGGGCGCGTGGGCCGCCGCAATCATCTATGCCGCGAATCCGAACCTGATTTACATGCAGGCGACCGCGATGGGCGAGTCGTTGTATCTGGCGCTGTTCATCTGGGCCGTGGTGTATTTCGCCGGGTTCGCGTGGCAGCCGGACGCGGAGAAGGCCAGTCGATCACTGACCAAGTGCGGGCTGTGTTTGGCAGCGGCGTGTTTGACGCGGTATGACGGATGGTTTCTGGCTGTGATCTTAGTGGTTGCGGCTGTGGCAGTAAGCATCCAGCTTGGCAAAGACAAAGAACGCAACGGTAGGGCACCCAGTATTGGCGCGCCGCCAAGGGTTGCGAGTCCACACTCGAAAATTGCTCTCGTTAAGTTTGTTTTGCTGGCGGCAACTGCCCCGGTGCTTTGGCTCGCATACAACGCCGTCGTCTACCGCAATCCGCTGGAGTTCGCGAACGGGCCCTACTCCGCAAAAGCGATCGAGCAAAAGACCGCGACGGTGAATCCGGCGAAGGGGAATCTGCTAGCCGCCGGCTCGTATTTTCTAAAAGCGGCGGAACTCAATGTGGGCGAGGCGAACTGGCTGGGACGGCTCTGGCTAGCCCTGGCGCTGCTAGGGAGTTTGGTGGCGGGGTTTACCGGGCGCGGACGGCTTGTATTGCTTCTGTGGACACCTCTGTTTTTTTACGCATTATCCATAGCCTACGGCAGCGTGCCGATTTTCGTGCCGACGTGGTGGCCGTTTTCACAGTACAACGTGCGTTACGGACTGCAACTGCTTCCGGCGTTCGCAGTGTTTGTGCCGCTGGGAATCTCTTTCATTGTCCAATACGTAATGAAGATCCGGCAGGTTGAGGTTTCCTGGAACAACTGGGCGGGCGCAGCAACATTGTTGAGCGTTCTGGTGCTTGCGGTTGCGAGCTATAGCGCGATCTGGCGCGCGGATCCGATCTGTTATCGCGAAGCCACGTTGAACATGCGCGGGCGTGTGGCATTGGATAGGCAGTTGGCCGGATGGATCAAATCATTGCCGGCGGATTCCACGCTGCTGATGTATCTGGGAGCGCACGCGGGCGCGCTGGAACAGGCGGGGATTCCGTTGCGGCGGGACATCAATGAAGGCAATCATCGAACGTGGAAGCAGCCAGTCGATCCTGAAGGTTTGTGGGAGCGTGCGCTGGCGGACCCGGCGGCGTATGCGGATTATGTCGTGGCCTTCGAAGGCGATCCGGTGTGGACGGCAGCAAGAGATCGCCATTTGACGGCATTGGTCGAGATCCACACCACGGGTCAGCCCCGGGCGGCGATCTTTCAAGGGCGAACGCAAGGGAGTGCGCCAGGGCTTCAACAAGAGCAGACGCGGTAATCAGCTGGGTTAACGCTGGAACTCGCTGCGGGCGACTGCTGCGGTGATAAAATCCGGCCATCCAAGCATTTCCCGAACATCGGATCAAATCCATGAACTGGCAGCATATCGGCGGCTTGCTACATGATGAGATGACGAGCGGGATTGTCGCAACCTCCATGGTCCGTTTGGTGTTGGCGGCGGTATTGGGCGGGATCATCGGGCTGGAGCGGGAGCTGAAACACCAGCCGGCCGGGCTGCGCACGAACCTGTTTATCTGCTTTGGCGCGGCACTGTTCACTATTCTTTCGGATGTGCTGGCGGTGGAACACCTGGGCGACCACACCCGGATTTCGGCGCAGATCATCCCTGGAATTGGGTTCATCGGCGCGGGATCGATTCTACACACGCGCGGCCTGACGACAGGCCTGACCACGGCGTCGACTTTGTTCGTGGTGGCTTCGGTGGGAATGGCCACCGGCGGAGGACTCTACCTGACGGCAATTTTTGCCACGGGTTTAGCTCTGATCGCATTATTTTCCCTAGGGCACCTGGAACTGACGTTCAGCCTGAAGATGTTGCTAACCAGCTACGAGGTGACGGGCGGGAGCGTGGAAGAGATCACGCAGGAAGTAAATCGCATTCTCGAGCGCGGACATCGCATGATGCAAAACGTTGAGATTGGCAGCACGAGCCAGCATGTCCGGCTGCAATTTGATGTGGCTGGGTGCAACCGTGAGCAGAAAGAGCTGCTGCGCGAATTGAAGGCCTCCTCTGTGCTGGGCAATGTAACTTCGTTGGGACCGGTGGAATTGGAGTGAGCCTGCCGTCCGTGGTGATTCCATTTGCGAAGGCTAGCGCGTGCGGCAATGATTTTCTCCTGATCGATTCCCGAGTCGTCGATGGCGCTCTGGCCCCTGCAGACTTTGCAGCACTTACGCGGCGACTGTGCGAACGCCATGAGGGCGTAGGGGCGGATGGAGTGGAGTGGATGTATCCGCACGCGGCAGCGGATGTGGAGATTCGGCTGATTAACGCCGACGGTTCATCCGCCGAGATTTCCGGCAATGGCACGCGCTGTGTGGCGGCATATGTTTGCGCGGAGCGAGGAATAGAGAAGATCAGGATTGAAACTGGAGCTGGATTGAAAACATGCGCACTGACGGGTCGGAGCGAATCCGATTACGAGTTCGACGTCGAAATGGGCGAGGCTGTGGTTGGAGCGGAACTGGCAGTGAGGTTTAGCGCAAACGAGGTACGTGGGATTCCGGTCTCGATGGGAAATCCGCATTACGTGGTGTTTGTGAGTGAGTTTGCGGAGAACTGGCAAGGCGAGGCGGCAGAGATTCAGCGCAGTTCTGAATCCAAACAGGGCGTCAACGTAGAACTGGTCGTGCTCGATGGAAAGCACGATATAAGCGTTCGTTTTTTCGAGCGTGGAGTGGGTGAGACGCAATCGTCGGGGACGGGCTCTTGCGCGTCGGCAGTGGCCGCGATCGCGACGGGCAGGGCGGAATCGCCCGTGCAGGTGCATACTCTGGGCGGAACACAGACGGTACGCCAGGAAAAGGAACTGGTGTTCCTTCGGGGATCGGCGCGCTTGGTGTGCCGGGGAGAGTTTTTTCTGAGCTAGGCTGGTGACCTCGTGGGAGACCAGCTTCAGCGTTCGCAATCCCGCGTACTAGTCGCGGAGTCATTTTCACAACAGGCTTCTTGCCGCATGTCTTCTTCAATCACTCCGCGTGTGAAGCCGCCTGCCCTTCGGCCGGGCGATACGGTTGGCATTGTGGCACCGGCCAGCAACGTTAAGCGCGGCGATCTGGAGGCTGGATGCGAAGGGCTGCGGCGTGCCGGCTACTGGCCGTTTTATTTCGATTCCATTCTTGACCAAGATCTTTACTTTGCAGGATCGGTGCAACGCCGCGCACAGGAACTGGAAGAAATGTTCTCACGCGAAGAGGTGCGCGCCATTGTTTGCGCGCGTGGTGGGTATGGCGCAAACTATCTGCTCGAAGCGCTGAATTTGGAAACGATCAAGTCTCATCCGAAGATTTTCGTGGGCTATAGCGATCTGACTGCACTGCTCACTTATTTTACGGATGCCGCAGGACTGGTAACTTTCCACGGGCCGATGGTGGCCAAAGATTGGGCGCATAACGATGGCGTGGACATGGCTTCATGGCAGGCGCTAGCCAGCGCAGATGCATGGGAAATCAACCTGGGTGCGGATTCTGGAGCGCGGGGATTGGTGGATGGGGCGGCCGAAGGAATTCTTTACGGAGGGTGCCTTTCGATCCTGGCGGCGTCGCTTGGAACGCCCTACGAGATCAAGACAGAGGGAGCGATTCTGTTTCTTGAGGATGTCGCGGCCAAGCCCTTTCAAATCGACCGCATACTGATGCAGTTGAAGCTGGCTGGCAAGTTGAATGGGGTGCGGGGAATTGTATTTGGCGAGATGCGGGATTGCCTGCAGAATGCGAATCAGGGATACACGCTGGAAGAAGTGGTATTGCGGATTGTGGGAGAGTTGGGAGTGCCAGTCGCTTATGGAGTGCGGTCGGGGCATGTGACGGCCGGGAACATCACGTTGCCGATCGGCGTGCGGGCGGCGTTGACAGTGCGCGGTGGGAGGGTGAGCTTGAAGATTTTGGAGGCAGCGGTGACATCTTCGTGAAAGAGCAGGCGAACCAAAGTCAACAGCAACCGTAAAGGTCGTGAAGAAAAGCATGACAGAAAACAAGCACATTCATCTGATTGGCATTTGCGGAACGGCAATGGCGTCGCTGGCGGGAATGCTGAAGCAGCGCGGGTTTCGTGTGACCGGGTCGGATGCGGCGGCATATCCGCCAATGTCGGACTTTCTGGCGGAACTCAGAATCCCGCTGGCGCAATCTTTTGACGCGCGGAATCTGGAGCCTCGTCCTGATCTGGTGGTTGTGGGCAATGCGATCTCCCGGGGAAACTCCGAACTGGAGCAAGTGCTCGACCAGCGCATTCCGTTTTGCTCGCTGCCGCAATTGCTCCACGAGGAATTCTTGCGCGGCAAGGAAGTGCTGGTGGTGGCGGGGACGCACGGAAAGACCACGACCACCTCGATGCTGGCGTGGATTTTTCATACGGCCGGGATGCAGCCCTCATTTCTGATCGGTGGCATCGCCGAGAACTTTGGATCGAGTTTTCATCTGGGCCAAGGGAAACATTTCATTCTTGAGGGCGACGAGTACGACACGGCATTTTTCGACAAGGGGCCGAAGTTTCTGCATTACTTTCCGGACGCGGTGATTCTGACTTCGGTGGAATTCGATCACGCCGATATTTACAAAGATCTGGATGCCGTGGAGACTGCGTTCAAGCGCCTGGTAAATCTGATTCCACAGCGGGGGCGAATTGTCGCTTTTGATGGAATGGTGGGAGATGCCGCAGACAGCGCCAGCCTCGAACGCTGTTTGAGCAAGGCGTTCTGCCCGGTAGAGCGGTACGGCGCAGGTGCGCCCGCGTACTGGCGAATCTCAAGTCTGAAATTCGAGCCTGGGAAAACCTCGTGGTCGGTGTCGCGCGACGGCCACGCGTGGGTCGATCTCGAGTTCCCGTTAGCCGGGGAATACAACGTCTGGAACGCAACCGCGGCCGCGGCGATGGCTGCGGCCTACGGCATCTCGAAAGAGGAGATCGCGGCGGCCTTGAAGACGTTCAAGAGCGTCAAGCGGCGGCTGGAAATGAAGGCGCAGGTGAATGGCATCACCATCATTGACGACTTCGCGCATCATCCCACGGCGATTGCCGGCACGCTGAAGGCGTTGCGAGCGCGTTATGCTGGCGCGCGGTTGTGGGCGATTCTGGAGCCGCGGTCGAATACGCTGCGGCGGCGCGTACTGCAGGCTGATCTGGCGCGGAGTCTGGCACTGGCGGACGAGGTGATCGTTGCCGGCGTCTTTCGCTCGGAGGCTTTTCCGGTGAGTGAGCGGCTGGACTTGCCAGAACTAGCCGCGGATATTCAAAAACATGGCAGCCGCGCGCGCTTAATTGGAGACGCAGACGAAATCGTGCAGTCGATCGCTCCCGAGATGCGCAGTGGCGATGTGGTAGCGATTCTTTCCAACGGTGGCTTTGGCGGAATTTATGAAAAGTTGCCAGCGCGGCTGAAGGCCTTGGCGGGCGAGGCTGATAATGTCATTTCTTCAAATGCGGTGGGGAAGCGATGAGGTTTCCCAGTATGACCGTCGGGCCGGCGCGCCAGATTTTTCGCTGGGCTCTACTCATATGGATAGCCGCCGCGCCCTCCAACGCAACAACCAACTACACAATTTCTCTCGCAAGCCCCGATCAACATCTTGTGGAAGTGCAGATTCTGTTGCCGGAAGGATCGTCGCTGCGCGAGTTACAGCTTCCGGTGTGGAATGCGCTGTATCAGGTGCGTGACTTTGCACAATATGTGAACTGGGTGCACGCCAAAGACCGTGCCGGCCGTGCACTCGCCGTCCGTGAGTTAAACCCAGGCCGCTGGCAGATTACGGGTGCCGAGGGCGGCACCGTAGTCGAGTATCAGATATTTGTCGATTCGCCCGGGCCATTCGGCGCCCAGTTCAATTCGCATCATGCATTTTTCAATCTGGCCCAGGTTCTCATGTATCCGCTGGACGCGCGGAACGGGCCGATGGTCGTGCGTTTCAACCAGGTTCCCGAGGGATGGCGCGTGGCCACACCGCTCGCCTCAATGCCGGAGAGTAGGTTTAGCGCGGAAAGCTATGACCGGCTGGTGGATTCTCCCGTCGAGATCGGAATATTCCAGGAATCTGATTTCGACGAAGGCGGCGCACACTATCGAGTGGTCGTCGATGCCGAGACCGGCGACTACGACATGGAAAAGATTGCTGCCATGCTGCACAAGATTGTAGCCGCCGCGACCAGTTGGATGGACGATCGTCCTTTCGTCAGCTATATGTTTCTTTATCACTTTCCCAAAGGACCGGCGGGCGGTGGCATGGAGCACTCCTATTCGACCGCGATTGAGGTGAATGCCGACGTACTGGCGGGATCTCCGGAGGTACTGGCTTCGGTGACGGCGCACGAGTTCTTTCATCTGTGGAACGTGAAGCGCATCCGTCCGCAGACGCTTGAGTCTGTTGACTATACAAAAGAGAATTACACACGCGCCCTCTGGTTCAGTGAGGGGTGTACCAGCACCGCCGCAGACATCATTCAATTGCGCGGTGGGCTGCTCGACGAGAGCCACTTCGAGCGCGAGCTTGCGTCAAGCATTGGCGAACTCGAGCAGCGTCCGGCGCACCTGACGCAGTCGGCGGAGGAATCGAGCCTGGATGCCTGGCTTGAGGGCGACGCGTACTATCGGCGTCCGGAGCGCAGTATTTCCTATTACAACAAAGGTGAGTTGTTGGGCATCACGCTGGATCTTGCGGTGCGTGAGGCCAGTCACGGACAGGCATCGCTGCGCGAGGTCTTTCAATGGATGAACCGGAATTACGCGAAGAAGGCGCGATTTTTCCCTGATTCCGACGGCGTGCGCGATGCTGCCGAGGCCGTGAGCCATGCGGATCTGGGATGGTTCTTCACCAAGTACGTTGCAGGGACGGAGGAGATCCCATGGAACGACTTCTTCCGCGGCGTGGGATTGCGTCTGGCGGAAGGAACGAATACCGTAGCGGACGCTGGTTTTACAGCCTCGCGAAACTTTGATGGACCGATGACCATAGTGGCTGTAACGCCGGGCAGCGAGGCTGAGCGAGCTGGTCTGCAAGTAGGCAATACCGTTCTGGAAATCAACGGAAAGACGGCGGAACAAGAATCATCCCAGGAGATGTCGCTGCTCACCCCAGGCGACACGGTCACCGTGAAGATCCGCTCCCGGCACGGCGTGGAGCGCGAGTTGAAGTGGAAAGTGGGAAGCCACGAAGAAATCTCATACGAGCTCAAAGACCTGGAGAATATTACGCCAGAACAGCGGGCGCGCCGGGCAGCGTGGCTGCGGGGCGAGGCGCAGATCACGCAAGATGCGCATTCACACTAGAGGCTCGCGCGTAACAGGGGTACGCTTAAAATGATCCGCACCATCGCGATGCTGGCTTTCTGGGCACTGGCCGCGCCCGTGGCCGCCCTGATCGGATTCCCCTGGACGTTTATCACCGGAGACGTCAGCCTGCTGTATCGCATGTTCATGATTGGCTGCCGGTGTGGTGTTCGCCTCACCGGGGTGCGCGTCAAAACCGTGGGGCTCGACAAGTTGGACCCGGCCCGCACTTATATCTTTATGTCGAATCACGTTTCGAACCTGGATCCGCCAATTATCACCCCGCTCATTCCGAAGCGCACTTCGGTGATGGTGAAAAAGGAATTGCTCAGTTATCCGATTCTTGGCCGGGCGATGCGAATAGGCTCCATGGTGCCCGTGGACCGCGGCAATCGCGACGCTGGAATCGAGTCCGTGCGGATCGCTAAGCGAGTCGTGCAGCAAGGGCTCAACATGACAATCTACGTAGAGGGCAAACGCTCCTTTGACGGCAAGCTGTTGCCCTTCAAGAAGGGACCGTTCTACTTGGCTATGGAGTGTGGAGTGCCGGTGGTGCCCGTCACGATCACAGGTACGCACCACTTGATGCCGAAGGGCAGGTTCGCAATCAAGCCGGGAACCGCCACGGTGATTTTTCATCCACCGATTGAGCCGGGTGATTTTGGCAGCCGGGAATGTTTGATGGAGAAGGTGCGGACCGTGATTGATAGCGGCCTGCCGGAGGAGTACCGGCACGATGAATCAGCCCCAAAAGAAGGCAACAAACGGGTAGACGCACATGTACTTTATTGCTACTATTGCTTGCCGTGACAGGGCTTTTTCTATGTGTGTCTGTTGTATGCGTCCGGGCCGCCCAAGCGGAATCCCTCAAAACCGTCA
>Ga0182015_10001027_pt1 | contig 38360 bp, 25 predicted proteins | sample 712P3MmetaG_FD_120478 | JGI IMG/M metagenome (GOLD analysis project Ga0182015, IMG submission 120478) | Permafrost microbial communities from Stordalen Mire, Sweden - 712P3M metaG | ecosystem: Environmental > Terrestrial > Soil > Wetlands > Permafrost | place: Sweden: Stordalen | collected...
AGCCGAGGTAGCTCAGTTGGTAGAGCAGCCGATTCGTAATCGGCAGGTCGGGAGTTCAAGTCTCCCCCTCGGCTCCACAAACCTCCAGCGGAACCGAAGAAATCGGTTTCACCATTCTTTGGTTGCAGCCGCAGATTTGAACATCATTTCTTTGTTTGGTTTAGGCGTCGCGTCGAAAGAGACAAAAACTCCGTCCGCGTTCTGCCGTATCGAGACGGAATACGTTTTTCCTATTACCAAGCTCGGGCAAAAATCCGGCGGGACCTTTCCGTCTTCCAGCGTGCAAGACAGTGTGTACCAGATCTTACCGGCACGGGCGTGCACTTCGATGCCCCGAGAAACAATTCCGTTATCTGACGCTGAAAAAGTGTCACGCACGTCCTCAATTCGCAACCGGTGCACACCGCTCAATGGATTTTTCTGCGCATTCGCAATTCCGCAAACGCCCAACAATGCCATCGCGACAACAATTGTAATTCTCATATGAATCCACACTTTTCCCCGGCACAGGGTTGAATAGCTTGCCGGCCACGTAGCCTCTCCAGATCAAACGACCCGAACCTTTTTATCTTCCCTCGAAAAGCGGTTAGATGCAGTTTAGGTGCAGTTCGAATTACGCCTTAACGGTACAATGTCAACGCATCCATCACACGAGGCTAAAAGTGGCTCAGACTAGCGCGCGCTTACAAGCAACAGACGCAATATTTCGCCCAAACGATAAGCGCAGAATCATCGAGCATTACGACCTCGTCAGTCCCTACTACCGCTCGCTCTGGGGCGAGCATCTTCATCACGGATATTGGATTCGCGGCGATGAGTCCAAGGAAAAAGCGCAACTCCAGCTGATCGAGCATCTCGCTCGGCTCGCAAACGTAAAACCCGGCTCAGATATTCTCGATATCGGCTGCGGCTTCGGCGCCAGCAGTCTTTACTTGGCCGAACACTATAACGCCCGCGTCACCGGCATAACTATTTCCTCCGTACAGGTCGAAATGGCAATCCAGGCTGCTGCAGCGCAACGACTCGACTCGAAGTTTTTATTAATGGACGCCGAAGAGATGAACTTCCAGAAAACATTTGACATTCTCTGGTCCGTTGAATCCATCTCCCACTATCAGGACCGCCGAAAGTTTTTTGCGTCCGCTGCCAAACTGTTGAAGCCGGGAGGCTCGTTCGCGATCACCGATTGGTTTAAGAAAGAAAATCTCACCCGCGAGGAGACCGGGAAATACATCGAGCCTATCGAAAAGGGCATGTTCGTCGAACTGCAAGCGATGGATGACTACGAACAATTCCTCATTTCGAACGGCCTGCGAATCACGCGCCGCGAAGTCTTAAATAAAAACTGCGCCAAAACATGGGACCTGTGCCTCGATATTATTAAGGACAAAGACTTCTGGGCCCTGGCTGCGAAATACGGAACTCATTTCGTGTCGTATCTCCAGGCGTTTAAGGCCATGCGCGCCGGATTCACTTCCGGTAACTTCGTCTACGGCCTGATCGTCGCCTCAGCCCAGTCAACCGCACTATCAAACGACTAGCGCCTCGAAGCCACATTATCGGGAATTGCTCCCTCAGTGTGCCGATCACAATCCGCATACGATCACGCCGCCGGTTGCCGTCGGTTTCGTAGGGTCGGCCGAAAAGCCGGCCGAGCGCATAGAGAGTGTCATCCCGAGTCCCCGGTTTTTGGGGGGTGAGGGATCTGCATTGGATTTCGTGACAAGTTTATCGACGAGCTTTTACTACGCAGTCTTCTTCAATTTCTTCGCCTTCGACGCGCCGGAAACCCCTCCTGATTTCTTATCCGCCAGGCTCTTCTTGAGCGCCGACATCAAATCAACAACCGGCGCAAGCCGCCGCGCCTTCTCCGGTTTCGGCGCGGGTTTCCCCTTATTCTTGCTCTCAATCAACTGTTCCACGCGCGCCGAATACTCGTCATGAAATTGCTCTGGCCGGAATGGCCTCACCAGTGCCTTGGCGAATTGCGCCGCAAGATCAACCTCCTGTTTTTCTAAATTCGTCGTGGTCGTCTTGCCGTAGCCTTTGGCTTCGTGAATTTCGTTGGGATAATAAATTGTGTGGAGAATCAGCCCGTTCTGATAAGGCCGGATAATCACCGTCCGCTCCCTTTGATGCATGGTCACTTTCGCGATTGCGGCGTAACCCATCTTCTCCATGACATCAAGTAGTAGCGAATAGGCGCGTTCGCCGGCCTGCTCCGGCACGGAGAAGTACGAGGTCTCAAAATAGATGGGATCTACTTCCGCGAGCTTCACAAACTGAAGAATTTCCATGGAGGTCGAAGACTGCGGCTTTAGCGCCTTTAGCTCGGCTGGATCAACGAGTATGTATTTGTCTTTCTCCACTTCGTATCCCAGCGCCAGCTCGTCGCGCGGCACCACTTCTTTGTCATAGGGGCAATAAAGCTGCTGATGAACTCGCGTGCCACATTTCCGATGTATCTCATGGAACGCGATATGCGAATAACGCGCCGCGGCATACAGCCGGATTGGCACGGAGATCAGGCCGAAAGAAATGAAACCCTTCCAAGCGCTCGATGCCATATGCCTCCTTAAGAAGCCCAGATAGAACTCGGATACCACACGAGAATGCGTTTCGTTTCCTTGAGTGAGAATATTTCGTTTTGGGCTTTCCGCAATACATGAAACGCCCTAGCACACCGCGCAGCGTTCCGTAGCGTCCGCAGCGATTTAAGAGCGTCCGATTAATCGCCCAGCTTGCCTTTCACCGCGGCTTCTTCCTTCTTGATTTCAACCCGCTCTTTTTTGATGTCGAGACGCAGCCTGGCAAAAATAGCCACGTATACGTTGGCTACCAAGACCAATGAGAACCCGGAAATCAGGTAACCGCGCCAATCCGGAAAGAGAAGCTTGTACCTCGTGATGATGAGGAAAGCGATTGTGACGTAATGGCTGAAACAGTATTCGCAAGTAAAGAGATAGAAGAATTTGCGTTGATAGAGCCGCTGGCATCCTTCGCTCTTAGCCTGGCACAAATCGTGGAATTCCCGAAAGATCTCCTCATGCGTCACAGTCCACGCAATCGACGCAATCGGAAGCGCGATAATAAACAAAGCCAGAAGCTGCTGCCGCGACACATGCATCAATCACTCCAGAAAAATAAACAAAATCGCAATCTTCCCAGATAGCCAGCAAGCGCGCCGCTCCAGCACTTGTAGCGCCCGGCTTCAGCCGGGCATCTTCGCCTTCTCCTTAATTTTTCACGCCTCGCCTGACAGCAATTTTCCGTGATTTGCCGGCAGCTTTTACCTTCGAGACCTTAGGCGCACCGTGACCTTCAAGCCGCGTAACCGGCACATACTTCAACTGAACTCCGTCGCGGACCGCCCGCAACATCAGTGCCCCCCGGCTCATATCCCCACGCCCGGCAAACTCACTCGGAAACATCAATCGTTCCCCCAAAATACTCGACAGCGGTTCCACATATTTTGGAGTCGCGATGCTTCCAAGAAGCACCACTTCATCGCGTGGCCCCATCTGAGATGCCAGTCGCATCGCGTCACGTTCAAGAGGCACCCTGTATCTCGGATTGGTGCAATTGATAGGCACTTCCGCCATTTCATTCAGCAGTTCGGTACGCACCCAAGCACTGGGAGGCAACAGTCCTTGCGTGGCGGTTATGATAAGCATGGACGGCTCGAGATCTGCCGTGGGCCGGGCGAACGCCGTTGCGTAAGCGAGTTTCCCTCGAAAATAAAGCCCGCTAATAAAACTGAAAATGTCCCCAAGCGGAGCACCCGTAAGCCGCAAGCGAGTAGCAAGCTCAAAGCTCGCGCTCGGCCGCAAAAGAATTTCTGCACGCCGCCCCGACAAATTAGCCGGCGAAAGCAGAAAAAACCGTTTAGTGCTGCCGCTCGTAATCACGCGCTCCTGGATCGTTGCACTTTTCCAATCCAATTATACCAACGCGCCGGGCAACCACGCGCCCCGGCACTTGTAGCGCCGGGCTTCACGCCCGGCATCTTCCCTCCAATTCCCAAACCCGCCCCTAACTACTAGACGCCATTCTTCTAAATGTATATCTGCATGTTTCCGCGACCTTCGCGCCGGGTGCCCCATCCTTGCGAAGCAAGGGTGGGCCTTGCCTTGCCCTCGAGTTACAATTCCCAAACCGCCGTAACGAAACAACCGGCCACTGCGCCAGCCGGCACTTCGTACCGGCCGAATTCAGGCAGGCATCTTCCCCTCGATTTGCAAACGCGCCCATACCTACTAGACGCCATTCTTCTAAATGTATATCTGTATGTTTCCACGGCGGTCGCGCCCCTAAGATATACTCTGGCGATTTCCAAAAAAGGCCCATGCCCCTGCCACTTCCCAAAACCTACGCCCCAATGGAGGCACAACCCGCCGAAGAACTCCCTCACGGGCCAGCTTGGCACTACGAGCCGAAATGGGATGGATTCCGCTGCATCGCGTTTCGAGATGGTGATCGCGTTGACCTCGAATCTAAGTCCGGCAAACCACTGACGAGATATTTTCCCGAGCTCGTCAACTCACTTCTTAAAAATCGCGCAAAGAAATTCGTCCTGGATGGCGAAATTGTAATTCCGATCGATGGAAATCTCTCTTTCGATCACTTGCTGATGCGAATTCACCCGGCAGCCAGCCGCATCGCAAAATTGAGCAACGAGACCCCCTCAGTCTTCATCGTTTTCGACCTGCTGGTTGACCCGGCCGGGAAGCAACTTACAAATTCCTCCCTGCGCGATCGCCGTCGCGCTCTCGAAGCATTCGCGAAAAAGTTTTTACCGAAAGGGGGATCGGTGCGCCTTTCGCCGCTGACGAAAGATGTCGCAATCGCTCGAAAATGGTTCCACATGGGCATCGGACTCGATGGCGTGGTGGCAAAGCGCGACGACTTGCCATATCAAACCGGCGAACGCACCGGGATGCAAAAGATTAAGAAAAAGCGCACGGCCGATTGCGTCGTGGGAGGATTTCGCTACCTTGAAAAAAAGAAGTTGGTCGGCTCCCTATTGCTCGGATTGTTCGACAAACAGGGATTGTTGAATCACGTCGGCTACACCTCAAGTATTCACGACGACGAACGCGCCGCCCTGACAAAGAGACTAGAAAAATTGATCAAGCCACCCGGATTCACGGGCAAAGCGCCGGGCGGCCCAAGCCGTTGGAGCACCAAACATTCCATGGAATGGGAGCCGCTCGAGCCGCGGCTCGTCGTCGAAGTCCAATTCGATCATTTCACAGGCGGGCGTTTCCGTCATGGCACTGCATTTCTTCGTTGGCGTCCCGAGAAACGTCCGAGTGAGTGCACCATGAAGCAGGTTGAACGAGAAAGCCGGTCGGCTCTGAACTTGCTTTAGGATAGGCGCGCATCTCCGATCCGAAATTGCAGCCCGCATCGGAAACGGGCTCACAAAATAAAGAACCCGGAGCGAAAGTGCCGGCCACATTAATCACGAACTGCTCGTGCCCTTCGGTGGTACTAAAACCCTTACAGATTTGTCGTTTGCGCTCTCGCAAACCGTCTGCTAACGTGCCCGCGGAGCTATGACTTTTCGACGCAGTTACGGGACATTCATAACACTGGGCAGTGACGCCTTACCATCCGGTTCTAATCGACAGTCCAAATTATTAGAAACGGCCGTAACTCAAACAAAACAAACAACTGAGCTCATTTCTAATCGTAACAAAACGGGGCCCCTCCGCGAGTGCGTTTTAGCTGCCTCGCGCGACGGTTCCAGGCCGAGGGTAGCCTTGTGACGGACACGGGGCTAGCCCAACTGATGAGGCGATACGCCGAAGTCCAGCTCGCCACGCTCGTTGATGCGCCTCCGGAAGGCTCGCAATGGGTGCACGAAATAAAATACGATGGCTACCGGCTCCTGGCATTCCTCGCGAACGGCGATGTGCGTCTGCGAACCCGCAATGGCAACGACTGGACGCCAAAATTCCCGGCAATCTCAGCCTCCGTCGCGAAGCTGAAAGCAAAATCAGCGGTAGTGGACATGGAAGCGGTGGTTTTGGACAGCGCCGGCAAAAGTAATTTTCAGGCGATGCAGGGCGCATTGGGTGACGGCGGCAATCCGCAATCGATCCAGGCGTACGTCTTCGATCTCCTTTATATCGATGGCAAAGACGTGACGAGTGAACCGCTGACCAGCCGCAAGCAAACCCTCGAAGGCCTGCTTAAAAAATCAAAGACCAGCAAGTCTCTGCACTACAGCGACCATGTCACCGGGCACGGCTCGGACATGCTTGCGAAATCCTGCGCGATGGAACTCGAAGGTGTCGTTTCCAAACTAGCTGATTCTCCCTATCGCCCGGGACGGCAGAAAACCTGGCTCAAATCCAAATGCATAAAGCGCCAGGAATTCGTGATCATCGGCTACACCGACGCTCGCACGGGCACTCGCGCCATCGGCGCTTTGCATCTGGGCTACAACGACCACGGAAAATTAAAATACGCTGGGAAAGTCGGCACGGGTTTTGGCATGAAGTATGCCTTGGACCTCTACGGCCGCCTCACGAAACTAAGAACGAACACGCCGCCCGTTCAAAATCTCCCGCGAAGCGTCGTAAAAGCTGCGCATTGGGTCAAGCCATCATTGTTATGCGAAGTTTCCTTCACCGAATGGACCGCCGATGGCCATATACGTCATCCATCTTTTCAAGGTCTCCGCGAAGACAAGAAGCCGCAGGAAGTCGTTAAGGAAAAACCCGTGCGAATAAAAAGCACCGAGTCGCTCAAACAAAAGACCGCCTCTTTAAAACCCAGCGGCTCATTGAAAAAGAGCGATTCGCAGACGCCACAATCCGAGCGCATCGAAGTTCTCGGCGTTTCAGTTTCTCATCCTGATCGCGTCATTTTTAAAAACACCGCCATCACCAAAGGCGGACTCGCAAAATATTTCGCCGCTGTTGCGCCCTGGATATTGAAGGACATCGCCGATCATCCAATTACTTTGCTGCGCTGTCCCGAAGGAACGGCGGGAGATTGCTTCTACCAGCGCAATCCGGGAACGGGATTAGGCCCGGATGTGAAGCCATTCCGCTGGAAGCACAAGGGCAAGTCGTACGAATATATCTACATCAAAAATGAAAAAGGTCTGATTGAGCTGATTCAGATGGGAGCGATCGAGATTCATCCTTGGGGCGCGCGGGTTGACCGTATCGACTATCCCGACCGCCTGATTTTCGATCTGGATCCCGATGAGGGCGTTCCGTTTGAAGCCGTCAAACTCGCCGCGCGGGATTTGCGGCAGCGGCTTGATGCCAAAGGGCTAGAAGGTTTTCTGAAATGCACGGGAGGGAAGGGGCTTCATGTCACCGTTCCGCTCGCGGAAAAAGATAATTGGGAAACGGTGAAAGCCTTCTGTTCTGCCCTCGCGCACCAGATGGTTGAGGATGTTCCTTCCGCGTACGTGGCCACGATGACCAAGGCAAAGCGAAAAGGCAAAATCTTCGTGGACTTTTTCCGCAACGATTATACCGCGACCGCAATCGCCGATTACGGCGTGCGCGCGCGTCCGGGTGGCCCCGTCGCACTACCGATCGAATGGTCCGAGCTTGGCCGTCTGAAAGCAGCCAATCAATTTACGATCATCGATGTGCTCGAGCGCCTTAAGAAAAAGCGCCCCAATACCGACCGCTACACGAAACGCCAACGACTCCCCAAATGATCTTTGGCGGGCGGAAATTATTGGAGCAAACCGAATGCGACCACCGCGTTCGGCGTGCCCACGAAAACTCTACCGTTCGCAATCATTGGCGTCACGAACTTGACGTTGCCATCGGTTGGAAATTGATCGCGTCCAGCCGGCGCCTGATTGCTGTTATAGAGTTCGTTCGCCAAATTCGTGGCGTCGTACGCATGCAGCACGCCAATGCCTCCGTTCTCAATCGCCCAAACGATGCCGTTTGTAACAGGACTGGCCGTGCCATTGGCCGACACACTCGGATCCGTTCCGGGATAACCAAATGTCACTGCCGATTGTGAGCTCGGCGTGGCCGCCAGCAGGGCATTCGCGATCGGAAAAGCTTTTAACGTGCCGCCGCCGTCGCCGTAGTAAATCGCATTGTTGAAATATGCGGGAGCAGCCCAGATACCGCCGGGCAACGCGTCGTTGATCTGCTGGTAAAGCGAATTGTCGTTCTGCGCGTTGAATTTTCCCATCATGTCGCGATTCACCACGTAGATGTTGTGATCTTTTCCCGCTCCGACCGCGAGATGCCACGTGGTTCCCTGTGCATCCTTCAAATCCGGCAACAGCACCGCGCCCCCAGATCCAAGATCTACGTCGTCATCCGATTCTGAATCGGTGTTCGACATGGTGAAATAATCCGCCACTGCCAGTGAGTTTCCGTTCGTGGACACCTTTATGAATGCATTTCCGTAGTCGCTGCTCACTGGAAGGCCGTTCGCATCGAGCGTGTCGTCGAATGTACCGTTCGCGTCCAGGAAATAAATATTGCCGGACGAATCCGCGTTCAATCCCGCGCCCGACATCCAGATCGCGCCATCGCTTCCGTTGGGCGTGATATTCAGCACGCGCGCTTGCTGCATCGTCGTCTCGCTGTAGCCGATCACCCATCCGGTAAAGGGAGCGTCGTCGCAGTGCGAAGCCCAGCTCGTATAAATCACGCCGTTCAACGCGAGCAGACTCGCGCGTTCCTTGTACTGTTTCGGATCGAAGACGACCTGGCCATTCGAGCTGTTTGCGCCCGTGCCGGGGAAAGTCGCTTGAATCGTTGCGGGACTTCCCGTTTGTTCTGCTCCGGTCGTGAGGTCGAGCGCGTGCAATCGCTGGTGATAATTTCCGCTCCCGTCTTTCGACATCGCCACCAGAAAAATCGTGCCGTGAGCGCCGGCATTCATGTCAATCACCGGCGTGGAGGTGACCCCGATTACAGGCGCAACCTGGCCGCAACCATTCACTTGATCGCTCGGGGTTTCGCCCGATCCCAGAACGGAGACCGCCCAAAGCTGCGAGAGGGAACTGGCATCAAACGCGTAAACCATGTCCTGTTCGGTGACGACGAAGACCACGTTGTGCGCGGCCGCACCAATTGTGAGGTTCGAAACATAGAGCGGCTCGGCATCCACATTTCCCTGAACTGTCAGCGTTCCGATTTTTCCGAAAGTCACCGAGTTCACGTTCGCGGTTGTCAGTGCAGTTTCGTTCAGGTTCTGGCCGGTTCGGGCGATGTCGTTATGCCATGTCAGGACCATGGCGCCGGCAGGCGGCGGAGGCGGCGGTGCAGTTGTGGATACTGTCAGCGTGGCTATATTACTCGTGAGCGTTCCAGCTGAATTGCTCACTACGACGTCGAATGTCGCAGCGTTGTCTGTGGCTGCTGTCTCAGGAATGGTATAGCTGGTGGAATTTGCAGCGGAAATATTCGCGCTGTTTCGCTGCCACTGGTAAGTCAACGGCGACGTACCTGCCGCCACGACTGAAAATGTCGCCGGTTGCCCAACATTCACTGTCACGTTTATTGGCTGCGTTGATATCGTCGGCGCTGTGCTTTGCGGTTGCGTGGGAGGGGGCGTGGACGTGGGCTTGCTGCTTCCGCATCCTCCTGCCGCGCAGGCACACGCAAGTATCGCGCTCAGGAGCAGTGATCTGGCGTTCGATCTCACGCGCGGTCCTCCAGCTTGCTCGGACGAGCCAACTAACATCATTTTAATCTTGCGTAAGTGGTTTTCACCTTGTACCAAAGCGCAGTTTCGGGACAGTTACACCAAGCCAGCGCAGAGCCATCACACAGGTTAATCGGCAAGCTGCGACTTCCGCTTCAGCTCTTGGCCCGAATTTAGATAACTTAACTTTGATTGCTTCTACGGGAAAAGGTGCCAATAGCACTTCTGCTGGCTGCTCCAACATGGCGCTTCGCGCTTTGACAGCACAGCGAAATGCAAAGAAGAAGAGAGATCCCTCGTCCGCCGCGGTGGACTCGGAATGACGATTCCGCGTCAGTTCGATGCGCAAGCTGTCTTCATTACGTCGCGCTAGATGATGGCGTAAAGCTGCCTCGGCGCGCTTGAAACCAGAGAAAAATCAGCAGAGCGGCGAGAGTTGCGATCGCTGCAAACCAAATAGCCATCGTGAGAGCTACGACCCAGTGCGGCGCGACGCCGACGCGCTTCAACAGAAACGGAAGAAAGTTCAGCGTGGTGATGTGGACGTAGTCCCACATGTCCGCAGCGGGCAGCCCGGGACTAAGATTCCAACGATCGATGTGCCCGAACGCGTAATTCCAAATATTGCTGAAACGCAGGCCGACGAAAAATGTTGGCTGGTCGAGAACATCCATCTGATAACGCTCGAGAGGGCACCAGAAGGCCACCGACGCAAGTTGCACCGCTACGCTGATCGCAATCAGGCCGATTCCAATTGGCCAGAATAATTTGCTCAAGTTTTTTCGATAACGTACGAGGAGCGGCACCGAGATGAAGGCGACGAGCTGCGTGGCGGTGGCGGCGTAGCGGTCGCCCCACGCCGTATCACCGGCCCAATCCGTGTAACGAGCGTAGAAGCTGATATACGCGAGCAGAAGCAATCCGAATGTAATTAAATACGCCCGAAGCGGCGAGCTGAATCGCTTCCAGCCGAAAATACAAATCAGAATCGTGAGCAGTAGCAGCGGATCGTAGGTGAAGATTGATTTCTCCGGCGAAAAAAGCGCGCCGAAAAACCCGATGTGGAAGGGAGTTTCGAACGGGTACTTCGCCGGCAAAGATGGATCTCGTTGCCGAAATTCCATGGCCACAATTGTCATGTAGGTATTGAAGAACGAGCCGAAACGAACGAATTGATAGAGGCGATCCATCAGGCCGAAGAAAATGTAAATGGGGAGAACGACTTTCGCGTAGATGATGAATCGCGACCAAAGCTCGCGCCCGCGAATGTTCGAGAACCACGCGGCGAGCAAAAGAAAAACCCCCACGCCGATCCAATCCATTCCCGTCGTCAGTCGCGTGAGAATATTTGCGCCCAGCGCGATGCTGCCGATCAGGAGCGCGCGCGTTTTTCCTGTCTTGAGCCATTCGTATTGAAAACACAAACCGGTGAGCGTCAAAAGCAGAATGTAATTGTTCTCCATCATGTTCTGCGTGTAATGGAGAAACGTCGTGCCGAAAAGCAGCGCGAGCGCGCCCGCGAGCCTTTCATTCACCGAGAAATCAAAAAGTCCCAGCAAGCGGTAACAGACCAGGACGGAAAGAACGCAGACGAGAATAGTTGTGGTGAAGCTGACGACGATGTCGCGGACGTTCGGATCGGTGTCATCGTATTCGTCGAAGACCGGGAGCTTCGCGATGTAGGTGCCGGCGATATCGGATGGAAGCAGCAGGAGCGATTGGCCGATGCCGTACCACGCGTAGAGCTTGCCGTTTCGCCCGTGAATTCCGAACTCGGGATATTCATCGGGGAAGACGGGCGGTTGGGATGTCCAGAACGAGTGAGCGGTTTGAAGCCTGTGCGTCGTGTCGCTCGAGCCAAGCTCCCCCGATTGCACGACAAACGCCGCGAGAAACGCCGTCAGGCCCAAGAGGAAAATTGGATTGGCGAAGAGACGCCGGATACGGCTTGGGCCCGAATTCACGGCTGCTTACATACCGCGATTCTTCGCGGCGCGTCAATTTCAATTCGAGTTTGAATTTTTGGATGAATTGGCAAAAACCTTGAAGGCGGCTGGTCTTATGACCAGCCCTACAAATGCTCGCGGGCGATTGTGCTGCGGGCTTATTGCGCTGGGTGAAGATATGGTGGTGCGGAGTGCCTGCCGATTCCGGCAACTGGGCACTCCGCCGAACGCTCTTATTGCCCTGAACTGCCGCACGAAATCCCTTCGAAAACTCAGGGCAGGTCGGTGCGGCGCTACACGTGCGCCGCTTCTATTTCTAATTGACCGTGACAGTGAACGTGCCTGTCTGCGATGAGCTTCCGCTCGTTGCCGTCACAGTTACTGTGTAGGTGTCTGCTGAAGTGCCTGTCGAGCTGTTGCCGCCGCTGCTTCCGCCACCGCCGCATGCCGCGAGGCCCATCAGCGCGGCGAAAAGCACAACGGCAGCCAATGCGCTCCACTGCCGCTTGCGCACTGGCGCTCCGAACGCGAATAGGCACGCGAGCGCGATCGCGCTCGCCAGAGCCAGCAAGCCGCCGCCTGCCGGACCGCGTCCCGGAAGATGCATCAACGCGGACGACGCGGTCGTGCTGACTGTGATCGTAGAAGTGGCGCTCGTCGTAGTGGCAGAAAGCGTAACAGGACTCGTTCCCACCGCGCACGTCGGGATGTTTGTGTCCGTGGAAAGTGTTCCGGCTACCGTGCAACTCAGCGTGACAGAGCCTGCGAAGCCGTTAGTCGCCGAAACAGTAACCGTCGAAGTCGCGGAAGATCCCGGTGAGACCGTCGAAGGACTGGCGGCCGCAGCAGAAACAGTGAAGCCAGCCGTAGACACGCTGCCGGGCCAATTATTGACGAGATTCGCTACGTTTGGGCTGCCGATGCCCGTTGCGAAATCCCAACCGGTCCCCGTCCCATACCCAATCGAATCGGAGCTATCCGACGTGGACAGCACTCCGTAGGTACCTGATGGAAGGTAACAGCTATGTGTCCCGGTGCAATTGACGTCCATATCGCCCTGCGTGACGTCGTAAAAAATGCACGAGCCGCCGACACCGTTGCCGAGCGACGAGTTGCACGCCGTGTCACTCGAGCCGTACTCAGTTGAAGCCAGGCTGTAGAACGTCGGATTCGGATTGCCCTGGCGCGCGCCGGTCTTCTGATTAATCAAAGCCTGGATACCCGCCCAGATCGGCGCACCAAATGACGTTCCGCCGCCGGCATCCCAGCCGCTCGGCGCACCAGTGCAGGCAGCGCCGCCGTTGGCCGTGTCGGAAAAGCAGAAGATGTAGGCCTGGTCCCAGATGCCGTTCGCGGCGAACATGGAAACGTCGGGAATGTCGCGAACGCCGTCAGCCGGATTGCCCGTAAGCGACTGCCACGACGGCTTGGCATAGCCGGCACAACTGCCGCTGACAACGTTGCTTGTGGATGGCGTTCCCGTCGCGCAGCCGCTCGGACCCCCACTGCCGGCCGCCGTTGTCAGCAACTGATCTGAGGCAGCGGTGGTGCTGTTGCAAAAGCCGCTCGTGCCGTACGACGTGGCAGAACCGTCCAAGAACGAAGTAAGAAGAGCGCTGGCGCACGAATCGTTCCAGGGAATTTCGGGGATATAGGATTTGGCCGAGCCAAACGTGGATGTGTTGGTTGAATTCCAGTAGGTGCTGTTCGTGCCTGCGAACGTGTCGCTGAAGTCCGTGCCGCCGACGGCGACGTTGTAAATTGTGGAAGCCCATGCGCTGACACCGATGCCGAAAGTCGCACTCGATATCTGGTCTGGGCCTACCGGCGTGTCATCGGCGTCGCAACTCGCGGCGCCTTCGTCTCCCGCGGAAACGTACACGGAAACGCCTTCGGACGCGGCTTGCTGATATACCGAGTTGATCGCCGCGTTTGACCCGGCCCCGTTACCCGCCTCGCAAAAGCCCAGGCTGAGGCTGATGATAGCGGGCGGCGATTTCGCGTTCACAAGATTCTGCAGAGCGATGAAGCCGCCGAAAGTCGTCGTGTCGGAACACGAAGCCAGCTCGATTGTCGCGCTCGGCGCCGCCGCACTTGAATACTCCACATCGATAGCGGCTTCATCGTCGCTTGAATTGACGACCGGCAGGCTGCAATTATTCGTACCGGACGGAGGCGGAGGCTGCACCTGTGTGAGATTCCCGGCGGTATAAGAGGAAAGCCCGAAAGTCGAGCGGAAGGTGTTCCAGTCGGCCGTCGAAAAAAGGTTGGTGTCTTCGATTACTACCACGGTCTGTCCCTGACCGGAAACTCCGGAGCTGAAGACGGGATTCAAATTGTAGATAGTCGCCAGGTCAGCCGGGACTACGCCGAATGCATCTCCGCCTGAAACGGGGAACGTATACTTCGGCCGCGGCTTGTACATGCGGCGCGGCATAAAATCGTGAAGCGATACGACGCCGGCCACTGCCGGAGCCAATGCCGCTGGAATCCGCGGATCGCTCATGTTCGCGATGTGTTTCACGCCTTTCACATTGAGCGCGTGAATTTCGGTGCGGAAGGCATCGTGCACTTGCCCGGCCGTGCCCGAAAAATCGATGACCATGCCGCTCGGGTAAACGAAATTCGCCGTGAGACCGTGACCGGCGAGCCAGCCTTTGATCGTGTCGAGATCCGATTGCGCGAGGCCGAACCGTTCGCCGTACTGTTCCGCAGTCAGCCACTGGTGGTAATTCGGCGAGCCGGGCTTCGTCAGCTCGTCGATATACTCGCGGAGCGCCTGCTCCTGTTGGGGCGAGCGCTGCAACTGCAGCAACATGTGCTCCATGCGGGTATCGTAGGCGATCGCTCCGCGGTCATTGGCCGCCGTCGCTTGCGCCGGCGTATTGCCGTGCAGCGTGACGAGCTTGCCCTCGTCAATCGCTTGCGTGATTTGCGGCGCGACGGAACTTGTTTGGGCGCTCGCGGCGAATGCCGAAAAAGTGAGTGCGAAAAGTACAACGAATGCCTTCAGGAAACGGCGGTGGGTCGATTTCATTCGATCTGCCTCATTCATTGGATTCGTAATATCTATACCGAAGTATTTTCAAATTAGGGTTCCGGTTCGTCGCTCGCGATTGCTCGCTGTGCGGTCGAGCGGAAAGTGCGATCTTGAACTTGTGTTGTGTGCCGGCGGGACTGGGGCGTTAACGCTTTCACGGACAGCACGCTGCGTCTGGCGGCCGCTATACCTACCGCGATCTCGATCCTTTCTAAAGCTGTCCGCTTAAACGTCTTTGATGCAGGCATATCCTTTGGAGGCTGCTTCGCCGTCTAATATGAAAATACGATTGCGCGACCGCCTGGCGGCATATAGTCTCGCCGGCTAATCCCATTGAGTTGAGCCCATCGAGGAGGACTCGAATCATGCCGCACATTCCGCTTCCTGAAGGCATACCAGGCATCGTTGGCCCGATGATGTACCGGCCCGAAACTGCGAAGCCGCTGAATGAGCTTGCGCATGTCCTTCTTCACGGTCCGAACTCGCTCACGCCCGGAGAACGCGAGCTGATTGCCACTTACGTGTCGGCGCAGAACGATTGCTTTTTCTGCCAAACGATTCACGGAGCCGTCGCCGCGCATCACCTCGGAGGAAACGAGGAGCTCGTTCAGACGGTAAAGCTCGGATTCGAACAGGCGCCCGTGTCGGATAAGCTCAAAGCGCTGCTCGCGATTGCGGGGAAGGTTCAGAAGGGCGGGAAGAGCGTCACGACGGCGGACGTCGAGCGCGCGCGAAAGCACGGCGCGACGGATCGCGAAATTCACGATACGGTGCTGATCGCCGCGGCATTTTGCATGTACAACCGCTACGTAGATGGACTGGCCACCTGGGCGCCGCAGGATCCCCAGCCGTATCGGGAGAGAGGTGCCGTCCTCGCTGAAGATGGTTATATCAATTCGGTCCCGGCGAACGCGGCTGCGGGCGCGGGCAACGATTAAGTGACCGCGCACGAGTCCTGAACTTATTGGGTAGTGACGCGACTGCGCGTTTGCGCCGGTGCTTGAGGTTAGGGAATCCGATAGTCGGCGGGCAAGGCGCGCGCAAGTTCTCGCCAAGTGACGAGTACGAATCCTTGCGATTTTAGAAACTGCCTGAACTCAGCACTCTTCACCATGTTGAAGTCAGATTGCCTCCACGCGGCGCCCCAATCCGGATGGTCGCGCGTCGCGCCGCGCAATTCATCGTCATCGTAACCGAGATGAACGACAAGGTGGTGCACGCCGGGCTTCAACGGCGTCAACATGTTCTCGCAGGTGCGAAGCCAGTTTTCAGGTTTAACTCCCGGCGAGATCTCGAGGTCGTCGTCGGTCAGAATGAAATCCGGCCGCTGTTGCGCTTCGGGCGGAAAATTCTCGCTCGCGCCGCGATGCCACAATAATGGCAGTCCCTGCTGACGGCCGATTCGCTGATATGCCTCGGCAAGCTCGGGCGTGCCCATCAGCGCGCCCATGTGCGTGTCCAGGTGGCTGATGTGGATGCCAAAGGCACGCGCGCGTTCAACCTGCGCGGCGAGTTCCATGGCGGCTTCCTTCGGATTTGCGCGCTGCGCCACGGCCGTTTCGAGTAAAGGGAAGTAACCTTGCTCATCGAGCAGGCTTGGCACGCGGTCTTTCGAACTCACGGGACCCCAACGAAAATCCAGCCACTCGCTGTTCAGCGCGAGATGAACTCCGAGATCCGCATTGGGGTGATCTTTCGCCCAGATCGCGACTTCTGGGAACCATGGGCAGGGAACGAGGATACTTGCGGAAGTCACCCAACCGTTTTCGAGCGCTTCGGAAATCGCTCGATTCACGGAATGTGCCATGCCGAAATCGTCGGCGTGAATAACGAGCAGGCGGGCGCTCGCGGGATAGCCCAGCCGTTCTTGGACGGTCGCCGCCGGGCGCCCCGCCGCTGCAAGCCCGGCGAGACACGACACAAGAACGCAAAGAATGAGATATCCGGTTTTTGTCACCGCAGAACCCCGCGTAGATTCCTGGCTATCCGAAGCCAAGCGCCGATTCTACGCCCACATCGCGGCCAATGCGATCTATCAGAAAAGGAATTTGAGCCCGAACTGCATGATGCGCGGATCGTGCGCCGCCGTGGGATGAAGGAAGCTTGAAGTGCCCACGCAATCCGGCACGCCGAGATTTGTGCCATCACTCGGCGACAAGCTGCAATCAGCCGCCGCGTCGAGCTGAGCGAACTGCGTGTGGTTGAAGACGTTGAAATTTTCCCATCGGAACTCGAACGCTCTGTTCTCGCCGATCGGGAAACGTTTGAACAGCCCCATGTCAAAGTTCGTGCGTCCGGGCTCTCTCAACGCGTTTCGACCGGAATTTCCAAACGTGAGTCCCGTGGGAACCTCAAAAGCTGTCGGATTGTAATATAGCGGCGCAAATACTCCGGAACTCTGCGCCAACTGTTGTTGGGGTCCCAGTCCGGCTTTGGGATCACCGACAATGTCCAAATAGGCGCTCGTTCCGACGCCGTTGCCCACGCCCGCATTGTCCACGTAGGCGAGACTGTCGGTGACCGAGAAAGGAGCTCCCGTTTCAATCGTCGTGATCCCCGAAATTTCCCAGCCGCTCAGCAGCGTGTGAGTGAATCCATGGCTTTTTCTGAAGATGGGGAAATCATAATCGTAGCTGAAGTTCAGAATGTGCCGTTGATCGTAGTCGCCACTCGCTCGATTGCTCGCGAGATCGTAGGAATTCACGAACGCGTTATCGAACCGCGATGAAGAATCGTCGATTGCATGGCTGTACGTGTACGCGACGCTGTACGTGAGATCTCCCGCGGTTCGGCGCGCGGAGACCTGCAGCGCGTTATAAATCGAGTTCGCCTCGCTCTCGATTCGCGTGATATTGGATATGCCGTAGAACGGCCGCGAATAGTCCGGATCATTGCCGCATGCAATACCTAGGTTGATCGCGGCTTGGCCGGTCACCGGCGTTCCGTTCACATCTCCGCTCGCGCATATGTCCGCGGTGATGATTTGGCCGAAGCCGAACGGATTTTGCGATGGAGGAGTCGGCTGCACTTGATTGATGTCGCGTATGTCAGTCAGATGAGTGCCTTTCGATCCGACGTAGGCGACCGTGAGCGTCGTCTTCCCGGGCAGCTCGCGTTGCACGTCCAGGTGCCACTGCTGCACGTAGGGCCACGTTACTTGGTCAGGAATGGACGTAACGTTCAGCGGCGCGATCGTTCCGCCGCCCGCGCCGAGATTTGTGAATCCGGCGACGTCGACTTGAGTGGGTGTTTGAACAACGGGAGGGCTCCCTTCGAGCACCTCGGTGTTCGCTTCGTTCCCGTTCGTATGCTCGAAGAAGATTCCGTAGCCGGCGCGGATCGCCGTCTTGCCATCCCCGAACGGATCCCACGCAAATCCAATTCGCGGCGCTGGGTTGAAAAGATGCCCCTGCGTGCATCCGGCGGGTACGCCGGTCGATCCGCACTGCACTTGTCCGTTGAAGAAGTTCCCGCTGCCCGGAACGAGATTTCCGTTGGAATCAATTGCGGGCGCATCGGCCGCGACCCACGCCGCCGGATCGAAGTTGTAAGCCTTCTGGTATTTCTCGCGATACGTCCCGAACAAACTAAGCCGCAGCCCGAGGTTCAGCGTGAGCCGCTTCGTGATGTGCCAATCGTCCTGCACGTACGGCTCGACGATTTTGTACCGGTTGTAATACTTCGGCTCCGCGTTTGTTTGCGAGAATGACGCGACGTTACCCACCAGCAAATCCGCGAACGCGTTTCCGGTCGTCACCAGCGACGTGTTGTCAAACGTCAGAAATCCACCCGGACTGTAAAGCGGCTCGTAATCCTCGTTTTTCTGCGCCGCGACGAAATAAACTCCGAAAATAATATTGTGCGTTCCGATGATCTTCGTCACGTTGTCCCTGTATGTATACGTGGGGTTCGCGTTGTTCCACGGCATGAAGCTCGGATCTTCTATAAACGTGCCGCTGCTTCCTCCCAGGTAGGGCGCGCCGTTCAGGATTTGTACGCCCGGGAGCCTGCCTCCGAATCCGTTGTCGAAAAATCCCGTCATGGTCATGCTCGACGGTCTCTGCCAAGGGCCAGTGTTCGAGAGTACGACGTGGTCGGCCGAATAGCTGAATACAAATTCATTCAGCAGCGTCGGCGAAGCGCTTGTCGTCATTCGCGCGACGAAGCTCGTTCCCGGCGAGGCCATTTGTGTTTGGATCGTGGGAAACACCGACGCTTGGCTCCAATTCAGCACCGACGAATTGAGCGAGTTCCACGAATCGTGGATGTATCGAAAAGTCAGGCGTGTTTTGTCGTTGAGGTTGTGATCGATCTTGAAAAGCTCCTCATGCCAGGTCGTCGGTGGTGAAATAGTCTCCGCAAATGCGGGATAGATGCCGTTTGTCGTGTTTGCATGCGGGATCATCGCGAGAATCGCATTGGCGTTGGCAGCGTCAACGGGGACTGTGTTTCCCGTGAAGTATGTGCCCGTGGCTGGATTTATCGGGCAATCGTTGAATGTGCCGTTTGCGTCCGGGCAGAGATCTGAAAAGTTTCCGCCTCGCTCCGCGTCGGAAGGAACGTTCTGAAGAAACTCGGACGGCTCCTTCTCCCGCCGGAACTCTTCAGAGAAGAAGAAAAACGACTTCGAGCGGTTGCTATTGTAATGATGCGGAACGAAAACCGGCCCGCCGATCGTGTAACCGAAGTCGTGCTTCTTGTAAGGCGGCGCTTTTGTGGTTTCGTCGAAAAAGTTCCGCGCGTTGAAGAAATCATTCCGCCCAAAATAAAAGGCGTCGCCGTGAAAGTCGCGCGTCCCGGACTTCGTCACCACTTCGACCGTCCCGGAGCCGTTGCGCCCGTATTGCGCGCCGTAATTCGATGTGAGCACCTGAAATTCCTGAATCGCGTCCACGTTCGGATAGATATTCAGCGTCGTGTTGCTGCCATTATCCATCATGTCGCCGCCGTCAACTTCCCAGTTGTTGTACTCCGTCCGTCCGCCGTTGATGCTGAACGATATGTTGCCCGTCACGCCGACCTCGCCCTCATCCGTTCCTGTCTGCACGAAAGTCGCGTTGGCCACGCCGGGCGATAAGATGATGAGCTGTGAAAAATTGCGGCCGTTGAGTTCAAGCTGACCGATCTGCTTGCTGCCGATCGTGTCGCTCAATTCCGAAGACTGCGTTTCCACGGCTGGCGCAGCCGACCCTTCCACCATCACTTTCTCGCTTACCTTGCCGACGGAAACTTGAACGTCCACGCGCCGCTTTTCCCCGGCGGCCAGCACGATATTATTTTCCTGAAATTGTTCGAAACCCTTGGCCAGGACAATGACAGTGTAGTTCGACGCGGGAAGGCCGGCGGCGAGATACTCGCCACTCGAATTCGTCCGGACCTCGTGCTTTATGCCGCGCGCTTCGTTGGATACCGTGACGTCCGCGCCGGCAACCGACGCGCCCGATGGGTCAGTGACGGTTCCAGTGATGTAACCGGTATCCTGGGCGCGCGCGAGGACGGGGAGGGCAAGAACGGCCGCGAAGCAGATGGCGAAATTGCGGAGTGCTTTCATGGTTCGCTCCGTGAAGAAATCGTGTTCATTCGAATGTATTGCACGTCTGCACGGGCACCGGCGCGCAAGAAAACGCTCTCCTATGCGGCTGGCCGTGACGATGAGATTTTCATTAAAACGTTTAATAAACATTTAGGACACGAATGGGCGAATATTGGATTAGGAAGCCGTGCCTGTCAAGGGGAAAAGTGCGGGAACAGGCGTGCGGAAGCCCTGCCCGCGCTTGCTGTTTTCAGGACCGCTCGACGCATCCCTTAGCGGAGAGCCCTGGTGGATTCTCTGACGACGAGCTCCGGGGCCACTCGCTCATGCGCGGCGCTGAACTCGCGGCTTTCCTGCCGGGCGTTGATGCTATCCACCAGAATTCCGACGGCCATCGCGCCCATGGACTCCATCGGTTGGCGGATCGTCGTCAGCGACGGAGTGGAAAGAGTCGCGGCGGCCACGTCGTCAAATCCGATCACGGAACAATCATCGGGCACTCGCACTCCGGACTTCGCGAGGGCCCGCACCGCGCCGAATGCCGTGAGGTCGTCAAAGGCCATCAGCGCCGTAAACTGGCGCTTCCGCTTCAGCAATTCCTCCGTCAGCCGCAGCCCAGCCTCGAAGCCGGAATTGGGATCGCGCGATTCAGGCAAATCCACGATGAGCTTGGCGTCAAGTTCGAGGCCGTTCGCCTGCGCGAAGGAACGAATGCCGCGCCAGCGCGGGCCGCTGTCGCCGAGCATTTTCGGTCCGCGAATGAACGCGATTTTGCGATGCCCGAGCGAGAAAAGATGTTCGAGCGCGAGGCGTCCTCCGACTTCGTTATCGACGATGACTGAGCTAATCGAATCTGTTTTCAATTCGCCGCCGATTAGTGTCGCCGGAATCGTATTTTTTTCGAGGTCGGCGAGGAAATGAATGTCGAGGAACAGCCAATTCGCGAGAACGATCAATCCTTCCACGCGGCGATCAAGAAGCATCTCGAGGTAGCGCTCGAAGCGGCTTCGCTCGTTGTGCACGTCGGCGAGGATGGGGAGGTAAGACGCCTGATAGAGCGCGTTCTCCACGCCGCGAAGAATCAGCGTGCAGTAGGGATCGGTCATGTCGAACACCATGACGCCGACCGAATGGCTTCGCTTGCTGCGCATGAAAGGCGTCAATAAGTGCGGACGGTAGCCGAGGCGCTTGGCGGCGCTGCGAATGCGATTTTTTGTCTTCGTGGGAATGAAGCGGGCAAGAGGCGCGTCGTTCAGTACGAATGAGACGGTGGTGGACGAGAATCCGCTGGCGCGGGCGACGTCGCGAATCGTGACGGATGAGTTCTTCTGTCTCCTGCGTTTTACCATCGAACTCCCGCGGCGCCTGCAAATCGCACGCGGCATGATACATCTTCTCATGCTGGTTGTTGAGAACTCGTCGGGTGTGGTGCGGCCTCACTCGTTCTTGAATTCGTTCGGCGGCTAGCCTAGAGTCCGATGACGTGATCGGTTCGTTTCAATTTTATTCAGTGCGCATAGCTTTTGCGGCTGTGTTGGTGTGCTCTTTTGCATTCGCATTTGGATCGGCTGAGACTTCGGCGAAGAGCGGCTGCGCATTTCAGTCGGATCCCGGCGCTGCTCCAGCAGGTGATCTGGAACGGTTATTCAACGAAGGTCAAGCGAGCTTGCAACGCGGCGATTTGGGGACGGCTGAATCTGATTTTCGAAAAGTGCTCGCAGCGAATCCGCAGGTTGCTGGAGCCTGGGCGAATCTCGGCGTGATCGCCATGCGGCGCAAGCAGTGGAACAACGCCCTCGAGCTTCTACGCAAAGCCGAGAAACTTGCGCCAAATGTCGCGGGAGTCCGCCTGAACATCGGCCTGGTTTACTTTCGCCAGGAAGAATTCAGATCGGCGATTCCGCCGTTCGAATCCGTCTTGCGCGACGCGCCCGGAGCGGCGCAGCCTCGATATCTTCTGGGCCTGTGCTATTTCTTCTCGGAACGATATGCCGAGGCCGCCTCGACGCTCGAGCCGCTTTGGGATTCCGAATCGAACAACCTCAGCTACCTGTATGTGGTTGGCATCGCGGCGGGACGCGCGAAACGCGCCGATCTCGAATCGAAAGCGCTCATCCGGCTGGTTGAAGTTGGCGGCGACACGCCTGAATTCCACCTTCTTATGGGCAAAGCCGATCTCAATCGCCATGAACCGGAGAAAGCGCTCGCTGAATTGCAGCAAGCGGAAGAAGCTGATTCGTCACTTCCGTTTTTGCATTTCAATCTCGGGCTTGCTTACTTGGGAATGAGCAAGTACGACGAAGCTCGCTCTGAATTCCTGAAAGACACCGCCATCGAGCCGGATCTCGCGTGGAATTACGACGAACTTGGCTGGCTCTATTCGCGCCAGCACGACGAGGCGAAGGCCGAGCAATATTTTCGCGAAGCGCTCCAGCGCGATCCGCACGTTGCAAGCTCGCAATTCGGTCTTGGCGAGATCTATCAGCGCCAGGGAAAGTTCTCGCAGGCGCTTGCTGCTCTTGATGCCGCGGAAAAACTCGCGCCCGATAGCCGCAACGTCCATTACGTTCGCGGGCGAATTCTGATGCATCTTGGCAGGACCGAAGAAGCGAAGAAAGAATTCGCCGAATCGCAGCGGCTTCTCGACGCGGGAATGGCGCGCGATGACCAAATCAGCAGCGGAATGAAATCCGGCACGAGGCCGACGCCGAATCCGGAGTTAATGAAAGAGCCGCAGTAGCCGTTTCCGCGCGTGAAAGGGAAGCCGCGGCTAGTTCTGATGGAAATGCGAAATGAGGACGGCGTCAGTGGACGAGTGCCCGCGCGAAATAACCAGCTGCTTGCCGTCCGCCGACCACGCATAAGACCAAATCATTTCTGAAGGAAAGTGCGTGACCTGCCGTGGCTCCGCGGCGCCACGCGTCTTCAAGTCCACCGGCTGAAACCAGATGTTGTCCACGCCATTCTGCTTGACGAGATATGTGACGCCGCTTCCGTCGGGTGCCCACGCCAACGCCGATACTTCGCCGGTCGGAGACGCCTGAAATCCCGATGGCAGATCGTAGCTCGTGCTAACCAAGCCGCCTTCGATCGGCAGGATTCCGAGACGCGGCATGCCTGTTGCGCCAGGGCAGCAAGCCGCCGCGATATATTGCCCGTCGGGCGAAATAGCAGGCCACTCGAGCTCTTCGTCGCTGAGCCGCACCGGCGATCCGCTTTCTGTCGAAACCTTCCAGAGAGCGCCGTGTTGCGTGTGCGCGTCTTGGTAAACCACGGTCTTCCCATCAGGCGAGCAGACCGATGCCTCGATCGCGTCGCCGTGAACGAGTTGATGGGCGCTTCCGCCGATCTCGGCAAACCAAATTCCCGTGCCCGTCGCGTCGGCCGCCGCGAACACGATCGATCGGCCTTCGCCGCAGGCGTGCGCCGATGTGATGTAGCTCGAGGCTCGTGGCGCGAAGTCTTCATCTATCTTGTTTTCGGGCTTGTTTTCGGGAGAGAGAATCGCGAGCTTTTGCGCGCCGCCCGCATAAAAGGTGTGCAGGATTCTTCCGTCCACCAGCCATGCGACGCCGCCCGTCCCTTGTTCCTCGCCTTTGTGCGTGCCGATTTCTTTGGCTTCGCCCGTTAGCGTCGCAGACTTGGTCGCCGGAGCGGTCCAAAGGCTACCGAACACTGACAATTGCACAGTCACGGCAATCGAGCCGTCAGCCGTAATGCTTGTGCCCTGGTAGAAATTTAAATCGCGCGTGACGCGTTCGTCCACGCCGTCCGGATAGGACACCAGCCAGATTTGCGGATTCACGAAACCGCCGGCGTCGGCCGCGGTCACGGCGAGATGATCGCCGTCGGGAAGCCACGCGAGGCCGGAATAGCTGCGCCATTTGTGAGATCCGAGCGGCGTTTCTCTGCCCGTGGTTGCGTCAACCGTCTCGAGTCCCTCCTGTCGTGCGTTGGCGTACGAATCCGTGATCGGAATGGCGATCACTTTACCGTCGGGTGACCACGCCGGACTCCAGCGGTGGAAACGTGTATTGCCATCGCGAGTCGCGAGAACATGTTCTCCAGATCCATCAACGTTGGCGATGACGAGTTGGCTCTGCGCGGCGGTTTCTCCGGTCACGGCCGGAAACCGCACGAAGGCAATGCGTTTTCCGTCGGGCGCAAAAGTGACCGGGCCATCCACATCGTTGATCATTTGCTGAGGCGTGCCGCCGAGACTCGGAACCTGAAACAATGCGCGCCGGCCGAGCTTCACATCGCGGACGTAATAAATGTAGTTTCCATCGGGCGAAAATGTCATGGGCCGGATGTTTTTGGGATCTGGCGCGACGATTTGCACGCTGCTGCCAGTCGCGGTCTGGCGCACCCAAATCGCGTATTCCCCGGCATCCACGGTTACGTACGCCACCCACTTGCCGTCGGGTGAAATCGAAACGGAGTACACGTTGCCAAGCGTCGTGAACTGCGTGATTGTCATGTTTGCGAGCGAGAATTCCTGTTTGTGCCCGAAGAAGAGGTGATATGCGAGAGCCGCAGCGAGCGCCAATGCGATGAGTGGCACAAGCACTCTCAATAGCCGCTTCATTGTCCGGCGCGGCGGTTCAACGCTTGCCGGGTCTACCCGCGCAGATGTCGCTGACGATGTAGCGGGCGCGGGCGTTGCAGAAGCCGCGGCCTGAGTTGACGGCGCGACGCGCGCGGACTCACTCTCGCGCTTCATGCGTTTTAGGTCGGCGCGAAGCTCTGCTGCTGTCTGGCACCGCAAATCGCGGTCTTTTTCGAGCGCCTTGGCGATGATTTCATCGAGCTTTGGCGGAATTGCCGGATTTCGGGTTGACGGCGGCGCGGGAACTTCGTGAAAGATCGCGTCAAAAATTACCGGCGCCGTCGCGCCGGTGAACGGTCGCGCACCCGTGGCCATTTCGTAGAGCACCGCGCCGAAGCTGAAGAGATCGGTCCGCGCGTCGAGTGGTTCGCCGCGCGCCTGCTCTGGTGACATGTAGGCAACCGTGCCGAGCGCCGCGCCCGGACTGGTGATCACGGCCTCCGAAGCGGGGTCGGCGTCTACGCTGGCTGTTTCTGCGCCGAATTCGCTGAACGTGCGCGTGGGCGTCGTCTTGGCCAGGCCGAAGTCGAGGATTTTCGCTTGGCCGCGCATGGTGATGAAAATATTCGCGGGCTTGATGTCGCGGTGAATGATGCCGCGCGCGTGCGCCGCGTCGAGCGCGTCGGAAATTTGGATGGCGTATTCGAGCAGAACATCCACTTGAATTGGACGGCCGGAGATTCGCTCGCGCAACGTCTGGCCCTCGAGTAATTCCATAACGAGAAAAGGCCGAACGATGCCGCGCTCGTCTGTGTAATCGCCGATATCGTGAACGGTGCAGATTCCAGGATGATTGAGAGACGAGGCCGCGCGAGCTTCGCGCTGAAATCGTTCGAGCGCCGCTTTGTCGGTCTCAAGATCGGCGGAGAGAAATTTGATCGCGACGAATCGTCCGAGCCGCGTGTCTTCGCCTTTGTAGACGAGACCCATGCCGCCGGAGCCGAGCGGTTCGAGGACGCGATAGTGGGAGACGACGATTCCGGGCTTCATCGTGGAAAATCATCGTATGCCAGCGCTTCGAGCGGCGCAAGACTTCTGGCGAGCATGGCGCAATCTCAACGAAGAAAATTGTTGTCTGCGATGCAGCAGAACAGGTTGCATAGCCAAACGTCAATTCAGTGCCCGGAGGGCCCCGCCTCCGGGAACACATGCAGACAAGGATGGCAGTTTCCTTTGAAGGCATGGGGGTGTTATCGCATCACGCTTGCTATTCCTCGGGGAATGGCAATTTCGGCTCGGGCGAATTTGGATAAGTGATTCTCGTCCTGTCGACATGGGCGAATGGCGTGAGTGCGTGCGGTTCGCGCTTCGTGGAGCTCATGATGTGTTCGACGGCGACTTTGCGGATGACGAGCGCATCGGAAATCAGAGAGCGATGGCAGCGCCAGGGAACCGCTTCCGCGCACATGATGGCGCAACGCTTCGTTCGCGTGAACCCAATGAGTTCCCCAAGCGCCGCATCAAATTCCGGAGTCTGCATATAGTCCGCGTATCCACGAAAGCCTTCGTTGCGCCATCCCGTATTGATGGAATCTTTTTTAGGGTGACGCAAGCCGCCGAGCTGCTTTTTGTGCGCGTATCCAATATGGGCCTTACGCAGCGAATCCTCGAGCGCATCGGAATTGAATTGAGGATTGCGCCGGGAGCGAGGGATCGTCCTAACATCAATAACGCACTCCACGCCGTGCCCGGCGAGCAATCCGAGGAATTCATCGAGCGGCCGGGTAGAGTGGCCGATCGTCAAAATCACATTTTTGATTGCAGGTGTTTCGAATGTACCCGGACTTTCGGATCGCACGCCTCGTTTTTGCGCGGGAGGACGCTGTCTTGCTGAAGTGCGCGACTTTTTCGACTCGGACTTCATCGAATGTTCATTTGCGGGTGACCGGCCGCGTTTTGTAGAAGTTTGTCGCAGCCGCCCTGCGCACTTCGCCGGAACTTACCGGCTCTCGCGGCTCGCTCTGACGTTGATGATACACTGTGGCCTGCCGAGCTTCGGCCGGAGTCGAGAATGCGCCTGGCAATTGGAGCGGATCACGCTGGCTTCCCACTGAAGCAGGAGCTCATCCCATTTCTCCAAGGGCTCGGCCACAGCGTTCTGGATCTCGGAACAAACAGCACCGCGCCCGTGGATTATCCCGATTTTTCGGAGGCCGTGGGCTTGGCCGTTACGGATGGCCGCGCGGAACGCGCAATTCTCATTTGCGGCAGCGGCGTCGGTGCCTCGGTCGCCGCGAACAAACTTCCCGGCGTTCGCGCGGGGATCGCGCACGATTGCTATTCCGCCCACCAGGGCGTGGAGCACGATGACATGAACGTTCTCGTTCTCGGCTCGCGCGTGATCGGCGTCGAACTCGCAAAAGATTTGGCCGCAACGTATATCAAAGCCGTATTTACGAATGAGCCGCGCCATCGCCGCCGGCTCGAAAAAGTGAAAGCGTTGGAGGTGAAGTATGGCAAGCAAAGTTAGCCCGAATGCCGCGGAGACTCCGCAGGGGAGCGCCAATCCGCTGCGACTTGCCGAGGCGCAAGGTCAGGGCATATGGCTCGACTACATTCGCCGCACGCTCCTGACGAGCGGTGCGCTGAGGAAGCTCGTTGATGAAGACGGCTTGAGCGGCATGACCAGCAATCCGACGATTTTCGAGAAGGCCATTGCCGGAAGTGCCGACTACGACGACACGCTGAAGAAGTTAATCGATCGCGATTCGAGCGTGAGTGCCGCTTCGCTTTTCGAGGCCCTCGCGGTGGAAGACATCCGCATGGCCACGGATATTTTGCGGCCCGTGTACGACCGCACCGGCGGCGCGGATGGATACGTGAGTCTCGAGGTTTCCCCGAAGCTTGCTCGCGACACGGCTGGAACAATTCGCGAAGCGCGTCACTTGTGGGAGACGGTGCAGCGGCCGAATTTGATGATTAAGGTTCCGTCCACGCCCGAAGGAATTCCGGCGGTGGAAGAACTTCTCGCCTCGGGGATCAACGTCAACATTACGCTGATGTTTTCGATGGGGCATTACGAAGCTGTTGCGCGGGCTTACATCCGCGGCCTCGCCCGAGCTGTCGATCCTTCGCACATCGCCTCGGTCGCATCGTTTTTCGTCAGCCGCGTGGATAATCTCGTTGATCCGGCGCTCGAAAAGATTGGAACGCCGGAGGCTCTCGCGTTGCGCGGAAAGGCAGGCATTGCGAATTGCCGCCTCGTTTACAAGCGCTTTCAGGAAATATTTGACGGGCCCGATTTCGCTGCTCTTCGCGCCAAGGGCGCGCGCGTACAGCGGGTCCTGTGGGCCAGCACGAGCACAAAAAATCCTGCGTATCCCGATACGCTTTATGTTGCCGAGTTGATTGGCCCTCACACCGTAAACACGCTGCCTCCTGCGACGCTTGAAGCGTTTCGCGATCACGGCGTCGTGCGCGGCTCGACGATTCTAGAATCGCCCGAGAGCGCTGCGGCCGAAATTGCGGGTCTCGCCAAGGTCGGCGTGAGCCTCGATGCCGTCACGCATCAACTCCAGGTTGAGGGTGTGGATTCGTTTGCGAAGTCGTTCGAAGATTTGATGGCCGCGCTGGAAAAGAAAAAAGCGGCGCTGCTAGCGGCAAAGGGTGGCACGACAGCGAACGCGGGCGCGCCGGCAAACGTAGGCGCTGCAGCGAACATCGGCAAAGAAGAGCAATCGCTCGGCGGGCTCGCTCCGGCGGTCGAACAGCGATTAAAAGCGTGGGCCGGTGCGCAATTCTCGAAGCGTCTCTGGGCCAAAGATCCCACGCTTTGGGCCCCTGCCGGCACTCCTGAGATCACGGATCGCCTCGGCTGGCTGACTTTGCCCGAGGTCCAACGCGCGCAGGTGGCTGATCTCGTCAAATTCCGCGAGGAGATCAAGGCGGCAGGATTCACGCATGCAGTCGTCCTTGGAATGGGCGGGTCGAGCCTCGCGCCTGAAGTTTTCGAGAAGACGTTCGGCAGCCGCGATGGCTATCCCGTCCTTCACGTGCTCGACAGCACTCACCCTGCAGCCATTACCGCGCTCGAAGACAGCCTCGATTTGCGGCACACGCTTTTCATCGTGTCGAGCAAATCGGGAACGACCACCGAGCCGAACTCGTTCTTCTATTATTTCTGGCGGCGTGTGAGTGAGCACGAGCGGTCGGCCGGCCGCCATTTCGTCGCGATTACTGATCCAGGAACGCCGTTGCAGAAACTTGCCGAGCAGCGCGATTTCCGCCGGGTGTTTTTGGCGACGCCTGATGTCGGCGGCCGCTACTCGGCGCTAACGCACTTTGGTCTGGTGCCCGCCGCGATCATCGGCCTCGATCTGCAGCGATTTCTCGATCGAGCGCTGTCAATGCAGCAAGCCAACTCGGCAAACGTGACCGAGCAAAATAGTCCTGGCCTGCAACTCGGCGCGATAGTCGGCGAAGCGGCGAAAGCCGGACGCGACAAAATTACATTTTTCGCATCGCCGTCGCTGCGCCGCTTGCCTGTCTGGCTTGAACAACTGATCGCTGAGAGCACGGGAAAAGAAGGGAAGGGCATTGTCCCCGTTGCGGATGAAGAGCCCGCAGGCGATCCGTCGCGATACGGGTCCGATCGTCTGTTCGTCCATTTGCGGCTCGCGTCGGAGAAGGAGGACGTTCACACCGCTAAGCTGCGCGCTCTTGAAGCGGCAGGCCATCCCATCGTTCGGATTACGACGAACGACATTTACGATCTCGGCGGCGAATTCTATCGTTGGGAAATTGCGATTGCCGCGGCCGGCGCTGCGATCGGTATTCAGCCATTCAATCAGCCGGACGTGCAACTTGTGAAGGACCTTGCCCGCCAAGCGATGAAGAAGACTCCGGGCGATGGCGCTAGCAAATCGACTGCGCCAGAGGCCATTGACTCCTCCAATTCCACTGAATTGAGTGCCGCGGTGCAGAAGCTGCTGGCATCCGTGAATCCGGGCGATTACATCGGCATTGACGCGTATATCGCGCCTTCGGACCGCATCACAGCGGCACTCGAGCGAATCCGCACATTGCTCTGGCATCGCTCGAAAGCGGCTACCATGCTCGGTTACGGTCCGCGATTCCTTCACTCGACCGGCCAATTGCACAAAGGCGGACCGAATACCGGTTTGTTCATTCAGATTCTCGACACGCCCGCGACCGATCTCAGCGTTCCTGAAACCGATTACACGTTCGGCACGCTGATTCGCGCGCAGGCGCAAGGCGACTACACCGCGCTTCAGCAACGCGGCCGCCGGCTTTTGCAAGTTCAACTTGGCCGCGACGTCTTTGCCGGCCTCGCTCATCTCGAAGAGGTGCTGCGTGTCTGATGTCACGACGCTCTTCTGGGACGTGGGCGGCGTGATTCTGACGAATGGCTGGGACCGGTCCGATCGCCGCCAGGCCGTCGAGCAGTTTCATCTCGAGTGGGATGAGTTTGAGGATCGCCACGAACTGCTTCTGAATGGTTTCGAGACGGGCGAAGTTTCGCTGTCGGAGTATCTTCAGCGCACGGTTTTTTACCGCGAGCGCTCTTTCACGCGCGACGAATTCGAGAAATTCATCTTCAATCGCTCGCGTCCCCTTCCCGATTCGTTGAAGTTGCTCGGCAAGCTTGCCGGGAGAAAGAAATATTTCATCGCCGCTCTGAATAACGAGTCGCGCGAGATCAATGAATACCGTATTCATACTTTTCATCTGCGGGATTACTTCGATGCGTTCTTCAGCTCGTGCTATCTCGGCGTGCGCAAGCCGGACGATGGAATCTATCGCCGCGCGCTCAGCATCACGCAACGCGATCCCTCCGAATGCGTCTTTATAGACGACCGCGGGCTGAATCTCGAGTGCGCCAAAGAGTTGGGCATGCGCACGATCCAATTCCGCGACGCGGATCAATTGCGCGCGAATCTAGCGAATTACGGCGTTTTAAGCGACGGAGAATAGCCAGGAGGCATTGCATGGAACTTGGAATGATTGGTTTGGGAAAAATGGGCGGATACATGACGGAACGCCTGATAAAAGGCGGCCATCGCGTCGTCGGATTCGATCGCGACGCCGCAACCGTACAGCAGATTGCCGGCAAAGGCGCGCAAGGCGCCAATTCGCTCGAATCGCTGGTCACGCAACTCAAGGCCCCGCGCGTCATTTGGTTGATGGTTCCCGCGGGCGCACCAGTCGACGGCACGATTGCCTCGCTGCTGCCGCATCTTTCCGAAGGCGACACAATCATCGACGGAGGAAATTCGAACTACCGGGATTCGATGCGCCGCGCCGCTGAGTTGAAGCCGAAGAACATCAATTTCGTCGATGTTGGCACGAGTGGCGGCGTTTGGGGCCTCAAGGAAGGCTACAGCATGATGATCGGCGGAGATGCCGCGGTGGTCGAGCGTCTCTCGCCGATATTCAAAACGCTCGCTCCCGGCCCTGACAAAGGGTGGGGACGCATCGGCCCGGCTGGCTCCGGCCATTTTGTGAAGATGGTTCACAACGGGATCGAGTATGGAATGATGCAGGCTTACGCGGAAGGACTCGACCTGCTCGGTCACAAGAAGGAGTTCAGTATCGATCTCCTTCAGGTTTCGCGGATTTGGCAGTTCGGCAGCGTAATTCGCTCGTGGCTGCTCGATCTCACGGTTGACGCGCTCGCTGGAAATCCCAAGCTCGAGGGAATTGGCGCGCACGTGACCGATTCCGGCGAGGGACGCTGGACGGCAATCGAAGGAATCGAGCTCGGCGTGCCGCTTCCGGTGATTTCCGCGGCGCTCGACGTGCGGCTCCGCTCGCAGGACCCCGAGCCGTTTGCCAACAAACTCCTCGCGATGATGCGGCACGAGTTCGGCGGGCATGCCGTGCAGTCCGTCGCGAGCAAGTGATTCTGTTTTTCCCGCTTCAAAGATCACACACGTTTTCGAAAGGATTTGACCGTGAGCACAACCGCCGCCGGCACGCCAACAACGGTGGTCAGCAGCGAATCAGCGCCTCAAGCGGCGCCGAAGCGCACGCCGTCAGAGCCATGCCTCTTCGTGATTCTCGGCGCGACCGGCGATTTGATGGGGCGCAAACTTTTTCCTGCGCTGTACCAACTTAGAAAGCGCGGCCTGCTGCCCGATCGCAGCGTCGTGCTCGGCGTGGATCTTCGAACCGACCTCAACGACGACAGCTTTCGCGATCAATGCCGCGCGGAACTGATCGCCAGCGGCATTCCGGAAAAAGAGCTTCCTCCGCGATTCACCGGCGGCAACTTGCTCTATCAGGCGCTGCCGAAGGGTAACGACTGTCACGCTCTCGCCGAGCGCATCGCCAGTATCGAGAAAGAAAAACAACTTCCCGGCAATCGCGTGCTCTATCTGGCGTTGCCTCCCGCCGCCTTCGCGCCAGCCATCACGGCGCTGGGCGAAGCCGGGCTGAATAAGAGTCCTGGCTGGACGCGCATCGTCATTGAAAAGCCCTTCGGCCACGATTTCGATTCCGCCGAAGCGCTCAATGACTGCGTTCACAAGTATTTTACGGAGGATCAGGTCTACCGGATCGACCACTATCTCGGCAAAGAAACGGTGCAGAATATTTTGGTTTTTCGTTTCGCGAATTCACTTTTCGAGCCGCTTTGGAATCGCGATCGCATCGCCAGCGTGGAAATCACCGTCGCCGAGTGTCTAGGCATCGAGCATCGAGCGAAATATTACGAAGGCGCCGGCGCGCTTCGCGACATGATTCAAAATCATTTGACGCAGTTGATGACTCTCACCGCCATGGAAGTTCCTTCTGCATTTGAAGCCGAGGCCATCCGGCATGAGAAGGCGAAGGTCCTGCGGTCGGTGATGCCGCTCAGTCACAGTGACGTCGTATTCGGCCAATATTCAAGCGGCAAAATTGATGGCCAGGATGTGCCGGCGTACGTTGATGAGCCTGGGGTGGCCAAGGACTCGAAAACGGAGACGTTCGTCGCCCTGCGGCTGTGGGTCGAGAATTGGCGCTGGCACGGCGTTCCGTTTTTTCTGCGCACCGGCAAGCGCATGGCCACTCGCGCGAGCGAAATCGTCGTCAATTTTCGCCGGCCGCCCGTCATGATGTTCCGCGAATGTGGGGAATCCTCGCTGCACGCGAACAAGCTGGTGATGACGATTCAGCCGGACGAAGGCTTCGACATTCGCTTCGAAATCAAGAAGCCCGGCGATGCCGTCGAACTGCAAAATCAAAGTCTCCACTTCAGATATTCCGATGTCTTCGAGCCGCTTCCGGAAGCGTACGAAACGCTTCTGCTCGACGTACTGAAGGGCGATGCCACCCTGTTCGTCCGCGACGATTGGGTGGAAGATTCCTGGCGCCTCTACACGCCGCTCATCAACAATCGTCCGCCCGTTTATCCTTATTCGGCCGGATCGTGGGGTCCGCCGGAAGCGGACCAGCTCATGCTGGGCATGACCGAGGGCTGGACTACTCCGTGATTCGCGAAGCTCGCGTCTTCGCCGATACCGCGCTGCTCACCCGCGCCGTTGCGGACGAATCGCAGCGAATCGCGCTTGATGCGGTTCTCGCCAACGGACGATGTTCGATTTGCCTTTCAGGCGGCACCACTCCTAAATCCCTGAATGAACTCTGGGCGCGCGATTACATGACGCGAATGCCCTGGAAAAAAATTCACTTATTCTGGGGCGATGAGCGTTACGTTTCGTATGACGACGAGCGCAGCAACTATCGCATGGCGCGCGAGACCCTGCTTTCGCGCGTGAGTGTACCGCCAGGAAATATTCATCCGATGCCGACCGGCCTTGCAAATCCTGATGAAGCGGCAATTGCGTACGAGAAAACGCTGCGCGAATACTTCGGCGACCGCCCGGAATTCGATCTGCTTTTTCTCGGTATCGGCGTCGAAGGCCACACCGCTTCTTTGTTTCCGGATTCGCCCGCGCTGGCGGAGACCCAGCGCGCCGTCGTCGCCGTCGAGGCCCCGGCGGAGCCGCCGCGACGTCTGACGCTCACCTATCCAATGCTCAATCGCTCGCGATATATTTTCTTTCTCGCGGAAGGCGCCAAGAAGCGCGAGATCATCTCGGAGATCCGCCGCGAGCCGGAGAGCGCGGCGAGCCGTTATCCTGCTGCGCGCATTCGTTCGGCCGGACGCCTGATCTGGTTTCTCGATCAAGCTGCAGCCTGGTGACGCGTAGCAGCGGTCATGCAGTCTCTTGTACCGCCGGCGTCCCGCCGGCTCTTCGCCTCTATTCACGCTGCAGCGCCCCAATCCATTCCAGTCGCGCAAGCCAGGTGCGCTCTTTCGAGTGCGGAGTCTTAGGAAGGTCTGCCGAGAGCCCGTTCGACGCGCTCGCGTAATCCTCGCAAACGCGGCACCGGCTCGTTCGAAAAAACGAATCGCACGAAGCGGTCGCTCCGTTCCGATCCCCAATTTTTCATTGGTGTGGCCGCGATTTGCCCGCGCTCCATCAGGCGCTTGCTCGCTTCCGCGCTTTTCATGCCGAATGGCTCCACATCGAGAAGCACTGACCAGCCTCCGCTGCACGGCATGAGCGGCAGTGATTTCAATTCTTCACGAATGCAATCGAGCCGCGCTTGCCATTCTGCAACGGCCGCCCGAAACGACGCTTCGCCATCGAGCAACGCTGCCGCCGCCGCGCGTTGCGCGATTCCCACCTGGCACACGACATTCGAAATGCACACGAGCCCAATGTCTCGCATTGTCTCGGCCGGCCCGACAATCCAACCCACGCGCCAGCCGATCATTCGTTGTTCCTTCGATATCGTGCCCACCGTGATCGTTCGCCGCGCCATTCCCTCAAGCGATCCCGGATGAAAATGCGCCACGCCGTCGTAGAGAATCCGCTCCATCGCCGCGTTGTAAATCATCCATGCGTCGGCGTCGATGCACGCTTTCGCAATCGCTTCCCACTCGCTCCGATTGAGCACGGCGCCGGAAGGCATCGAGGGACTCATCATCAAGAATGCGCGCGTTCGCTTTGTGATGGCGCCTCGCAGCGCATCGAGATCGAGGCGCCACGCTCCATTCGTCGCGTGGAATGGCACAAATACGGGAACTCCTCCCGCCAGCCGCACGCGATTGATGAGGCCAACGTAGATTGGATCCGTCATCACCACTTCGTCGCCCGGATTCAGTAGGGCCAATAGCGTGTTCAGAATTCCGGCGCAACCGCCTGCGGTAATGATGCACTGGCGATGCCAGTCGTACTGCACGCCGGACAATCCTGCGACGTGCTCGGTCGCGGCCATGCGAAGTTCGTTCGCTCCGAAAAACGGCAAGTAACTGTTCGCGCTGTCCGCATCCACTTCATCTCTCGAGATCGCCAATGCCGCTTCGGGCGGGCGCACGTCCGTATCGAGATTTTCGAAGCGCAGCACATCCGGCGCGCCGGCGTCGGCAAGTTCCGCCGTTGCGTCAACACCGATTCCGACAAGATGCTTCACGCGTTCAACAGTCATAGGACGACCTCCGAGCGAGCTCCTGATATGGTGGGAGTCGCCTGAATTCGGAACACCTCTGCAGCCCCTAGGGCGCTGTCATTCTGAAGGACATCCGGAGAGGATGTCCTGAAGAATCTGCATTTGTGCCGCGGAGGCGGAAAATGCAGATTCTTCGCCGCCTGTCTATTCACGATGCCAACCGCGCGGCTCGGAATGGCAGACATCATCGCAACCGACATCGCGTTACGTGGGATTGCCGCTCTGCAACAGCGAAAGATCCTCCGCCCCCGACATAGGCTTCAGCCGCGCAATATTACGCAACGAAATGCAGCGCGCACAACTTCGAAACGCATTGCATCGCCCCGATGCACATTTTCGATTCGCGCGCACAAACGGAACTTCCGTACCATTGACGATCGCGCGCTCGCTTCTTAGCATGGACTCACGGCGCGAAATCGCGCCACGGCCGCAGTTTTGCCCGCCGGATCTCGTTTCGCTTCAGATCGTCGCGACGAGATTCAACTTTAAAATCCACCGGAGTCTAAGCCCCATGCCCACGCCTCCATCAGTAGCAGCGTCTACGTCAGCCGCGAGAGCGAGAAACGCATCCGGAAACGAAGTCGCGCGAACGCACGCGGCCATTCAGGGAATGCCGCAAGTGAACACGATTGCCGCAGAGCGGCGGCGCGGCCGGCGCGTCCTCTTGCGCATCCGTGCGAACGTTCACGTCATGCTCAAGGGAAGGGAAGAAATGCTGGAGGTCACTACCCTTAGCGTGAATCCTGCGGGCGCGATGCTGGTGTGCCCGAAAAATCTTACCCCGCAGACGGAATTCGTTCTCGAGCATGCCGCGACCAAGCAAACGATTCCATGCCTCGTTGTTTCCGCAGCGAAACAGGTGCCGGACGGATTCCACGTGCCGATCTCGTTCGATGCGCCTGCGCCCAATTTTTGGAAGATTGATTTTCCGCCGGAAGACTGGAAGCCGCACGACGATATGTAAGCGCTGTAGGGGAATTTTGGAACCGCGCCGCAAGAGCGCGGGACAGCTTCGCACGTTTAGGCGATTCAGAAGTGAAACGGCAGGTTTGCAAGATCGAGATTGCCGCCGGATAGAATGATCCCCACGCGCTTGCCGCGGGCGTCGATCTTTTTTAAGAGCGCGGGAGCCGCTGCGACCGCGGCCGAGGGCTCGATCACGATTTTCATCCGCTCCCAGATCATCCGCATCGCCTCGACAATTTCGGCTTCGCTCACGGTCACGATTTCGTCCACGCGATCGCGAAGAATCGAAAATGTCAGCGGGCAAAGCGTCGCGCGCAAACCATCGGCGATCGTTTCCGATTTCGCGGCGGGTTCGAGTTTCCCGCTTTCCATCGAGCGGAAAGCGTCGTCCGCATTTTTCGGCTCGCATCCGATGACGCGAATCTTCGGCCGCAATTCCTTCGCGGCAATCGCGCTACCGCTCAGCAAGCCTCCGCCGCTCACCGGCGCCAGCAAAAAATCGAGATCGGGAGTTTGTTCGAGAATCTCGAGCGCAACTGTGCCTTGTCCCGCAATCACGCGCAAATTGTCGTAGGGATGAACGAGATTTGCGCCGGTCTTTTCCAAAATTGCCTTCGCGGTAGCCTCGCGCGCTGCGAGAGTTGGCTCGCACTCCGTAATTTGCCCGCCGTAAGACCGCACCGCTGCTTTCTTCGTTTCCGGTGCATTCGACGGCATGACGATCCACGCCGGAATGCCGCGCTTCCCAGCCGTGCGAGCCAGCGCCGCGGCGTGATTGCCGGAAGAGTGGGTCACGACGCCGCGTTTCGCTTCCTCTTCCGAAAGCGAGAGAACAGCATTCGTCGCTCCACGAATTTTGAACGAGCCCGTTTTCTGGAAGTTTTCGCACTTGAAGTAAAGCCGCGCGCCGGTGAGGTCGTTGAGCGCCGAGGACGTGAGTACGAGCGTGCGGTGAATCTGCGGCGCGATCCGTTCGTGCGCCGCGCGAATCGTTGCTAGATCGGGACCGGATAGCATCGTCAGCGCGTGACAGTAAACGTCGTCTTCGCGCTCGCTGAATTTTCGTAGCGATTGCTCGCGCGAACCGAAATCGTGTGCTCGCCCGCGGAAAGATTGTGGAGCGCAATCTCGTAGGATTCTTGCGGCGAGTCCGAGAGCGACCCCTTGGGGAAAATCACACTCCAGTCGCTGCTATCGAGGCTGTACTCGGCTTGTTCGATTGTGCTTGCCGGATCGTGGACTTCAAACGTCAGCGTCACATCTCCGCGGCCGCCACTGCCCGGCTGCGCGCTGATGTGCTCGACGGCGGGCGGCGTATTATCCACGTCGAAGCGATCGCTCACGCGCTCGGTGGTCAGCGCCCGGTCAGCGGGATTCGATGGAGCGTCGGACGCGACAATTTTCAGGTAGTACGCGCCATCGGGCAACGTCGTCGCGTCCCACGAATAATAATGCTGATCAATCTTGTCCTTGAGCACCCGCCAATTCTTTTCGCCCTCGCCTCGGATGTAAACGCTGAACGCTAAGTCGTCGTCGTTATCGTCGTGGCTCGACCACATCACGCTGCGGTAGCCCTTTTGTTCAAAGCCTTGAGGCGGAATTTCTACCTTGACTGGTTTCGGGATTTCGGACGACACCGCCGCGGCAGGGCCCGAAGGATTGTAGGTGGGAGGAACGCGAAGCTGTACCGGCATCGGCGCGCCGGCTCCGCCCACGGGACTCACAAAACCTTGCACGCGAATTCCCGGGCTCTGGACAATGATGCTGTCGATCGAAGGCGCGACGTTCTTCGGCAGGTAGGCCAGATTCACCCACGAAATATTCGGCGATCCTCCGCCATCGGTTTCGCGGAACACCACCTTCCATTGCACGAATCGCGCAGAGGGACACGTCACCGTCTCTCCGCCCGCGTTCGAATACGGCCCCGCCCAATCGCTCCAATTCTCTCCAGGCCGCGATGTGTTTCCCGAGCGCACATAAAACGCCACTTTGCCGGATGTCGCGCCGTTCTCGCCCCACCACGTCAACTTGCCCCACTGTGAAAAAATCTTGGCGTCGAACGCTTCCGACTCATACGAGCCGTCTTTTTCCTGGCCGGGCCCGAGCACAAACACCTTGCCCGGATTCGCCGTCGCCACGTAAACCGCGCCGCCT
>Ga0182015_10001028_pt1 | contig 38347 bp, 24 predicted proteins | sample 712P3MmetaG_FD_120478 | JGI IMG/M metagenome (GOLD analysis project Ga0182015, IMG submission 120478) | Permafrost microbial communities from Stordalen Mire, Sweden - 712P3M metaG | ecosystem: Environmental > Terrestrial > Soil > Wetlands > Permafrost | place: Sweden: Stordalen | collected...
CTGGCGCGACGAAGTCGACTTGCATTTCGAGGCGGTGCCGGCCGGTACGCACGATGAAGCTTCGTGGGCGGAGCGCGTGCGACCGATGCTGCGGTTCTTATTTCCGGCGGAAGGAGCAGGGGAGTCGCGATGAGCGGCACGTCGATGGATCTAATCCGCAAGCTGGACGAAACAGCAACCGCGCTTCTGGAGCTCGCGCGACGTGTGCGCGCAGCTGCTCCGGACGTAACGGATTCGGCGTTGCGCGAGGAGATGCTGGAAAGCGCGGACGGCTGGGAGCGAAGAGCTGCGGAGATGTCGGACGCGATCCTGCGCTGGAAGCGGGAAATCAACTGATCGCGGCGTTAACTGGCGCTGGTGAGTGGGGTTCCGGCGGCCAACTTGCTGTTAACAAACCGCGTATACTAAGGGTCCAGAGGATGTTCCGGCTGAGAAGGCCCCGCAGGGGTCTTTTTTGATTCCGGGACAACAGTCCGCAGAATCTCCGTGTTCGAAAAAGTTGGACCCGTCTGGAACCCAATGGGCGATCTACTCGATAACATTCACTCCCCTGCCGATTTAAGAAAATTGTCGATTCCGCAGCTGGAATCTCTGGCTCAGGAGATTCGCGAGCGGCTGATTGTCACTCTGTCGAAGACCGGCGGACATCTCGGGCCAAACCTCGGCGTCGTGGAACTGACGCTGGCGCTGCACACCGTTTTCGACACGCCGAAAGACAAATTTGTTTTCGACGTGAGCCATCAGGCCTACGTGCACAAGATGCTGACCGGCCGCTGCGACCGCTTCGACACGATGCGGCAACCAGGCGGCCTGAACGGCTTTATGCTGCGAACTGAAAGCGAGCACGACTGCTACGGCGCCGGTCACGCAGGCACGGCGCTCTCCGCTGCTCTGGGCATGGCGGTCGCGCGCGACCTGGCGGGTCGCACGGAGCACGTGATTGCGCTGGCCGGCGACGCGGCATTCACTAATGGCATTTCGTACGAGGCCCTGAACAACATTGCCGATCAGACGAAGCGGCTGATCGTTGTGCTGAACGATAACGAGTGGTCCATCGATCGCAACGTTGGCGCGATTGCGAAATACCTGCACAAGATTGTCACCAACCAGCACGTGAACCAGCTGCACGATACGGCGTCGCGCTTAGTGGAACGGATTGGCGGCAAGAGCGCTCGGCACCTTGTGCGCCGCGCCGAAGAAGCCGCGAAAGGCATGCTGTGGCCATCGTTCCTGTTTGAGGAATTCGGGCTGACGTATTACGGCCCAGTGGACGGCCACAACGTCGGCCAACTGATCGAGACGTGCCGCTTCCTCAAGCAGCAGGATCGCCCTGTGATCCTGCACGCTCTCACGCAGAAGGGACGCGGGTTTCAGCCGGCTCTCGATAAGCAGAAAAAATTTCACGGGCTCGGGCCGTACGATCCGGAGACCGGCAAAACGCCAGCGACCGGACAGCGAACCTACTCGGAAATTTTCGCTGAGACCCTGGTGCTGCTGGCGAACGAAAACGAGAAGATCGTCGCCATTACGGCGGCCATGCCCAACGGCACCGCCTTGGATTTATTTCGGCCCCATCATCCGAAAAAGTATTTTGATGTAGGAATTGCCGAGGAGCACGCCGTTATCTTCGCATCCGGTATGGCGACCCAGGGATTCAAGCCCTATTGCGCGATCTACTCGACATTTTTGCAGCGGGCATTCGATCCGATCGTGCACGACGTGTGTTTGCAGAATCTTCCGGTGGTGTTCTGCATGGACCGCGCAGGGCTGAGCGGCGACGATGGTCCGACGCATCACGGGCTGTTTGACATTGCGTATCTGCGCGGCATTCCGAACATCGTTCAAATGGCGCCGACGGACGAAGACGAGCTCGCGGACATGATGTATACCGCTATGCTGCACGAGGGGCCGAGCGCGATCCGGTATCCGCGCGGAACCGGGCCCGGCGCTAAGTTGAAGCAGCATCCGCAGGCGCTGGAAATCGGCAAAGCAGACGTGATCCAGGATGGCGACGACTTCGCGATTCTCGGTCTGGGTGCGCTGCTGCCTATGGCGAAGGAACTGGCAAAGGCGCTGGAGCTGCAGGGATATTCGGCCGCGGTGATCAATCCGCGCTTTATCAAACCGCTTGATCGGGAGCTGATTGCGCGCCATGCGCGGCGGGCGACCGCGGTAGTGACGTTTGAAGATCATGTGCTGATGGGCGGCTTCGGCAGCGTGGTGCTCGAAGCGCTCAGTGAGATGAGCATTGAGACGCCAGTGATCCGCATTGGCTGGCCGGATCGTTTCATCGAGCACGGCAAGGTCGACCAGCTGCGCGCACGCTACAGTGTGAGCGTAGAAGCGGCCCTCGAGAAGCTGGCCCCTTATCTGAAGCGGAGTTCGCCACGACTCGTAGCGCAATAGATGTAGGCGCTTTTCTGGCATGCACTGCCAGCGGTGTGGGAAGATGCGAAGAGAGTCCGCGCACCCTCGCCCCATGACCGCCTCCTCCGTCCAGCTTCGAGCCCGTCGCGTCCGGTCGCCCCACGACCAGTGGATTATCGCGATCGGCGTCTTCAAGCTGCTTCAGGCCGCCCTGTTTATCCTGATGGGATTTGGCGCGATTCGCTTGCTGCACAGAGACCTGACGAGCGTGGCGGAGCATTTCATTCTGGCCGTGCGCTTCAATCCCGAGAGCCATTTCGTCAACCTGATCCTGGAGAAGGTGGCGATGATCGACCCGCACCGGCTGCGGCAGATCAGCGCGGTCATCTTTGCGGTTGCGGCATTGGACATGATCGAAGGGACGGGTCTGGTGCTGGAACAGGCATGGGCGGAGTTTGTGACGCTGATTCTGACGGCGTCGTTTTTACCCTGGGAGATTTTCGAGATTTTTCGTCACACGAACTGGATGCGCATTGGGCTCACCGTCATAAACCTCGCCGTTGTCATCTACCTGCTCTACTATGTTCAGGCCCGCATGAGGGAGCGCCGACTGCGGTGCGCCCGGAGGACGTAATGGAGTTCTTGCTCAGCCAGAGCAGGATTTCGCAATTCGAGAGACAAGAATGCCCCGCGCCTGCGTAATCGGATCGGGCCCCAACGGTTTGGCGGCGGCCGTGGTGCTGGCGCGCGCCGGCCTTCCGGTCGATGTGTATGAGGCGGAGTCGATCCCCGGCGGCGGAGCGCGCACCATGGAGCTGACGCAGCCGGGATTCAAACACGACTTCGGGTCCGCGGTGCATCCAATGGGCGCGGGCTCACCCTTCTTCACCTCGCTCCCGCTCGCGGAGCATGGATTGCAGTGGATTCACGGAACTTCGCCGCTCGCGCATCCGCTGGATGACGGCACCGCCGTGACGCTTGAACACAGCCTGCAGGATCAGGAAATGCAGCTCGGCGAGGATGGTCCCGCGTGGCGAGATCTGATGGAGCCGATCGCGACCCATTGGGCCGATTTTGCAGCCGATGCGTTGGGCCCTCCGACGCGCATACCCCGGCGGCCACTGCTGATGGCGAATTTTGCTCGCAAAGCGATGCAGGCTGCGGGACCCCTGGCGCGGCGAACATTTCGTGGCGAGCGGGCGAGGGCGCTGTTCGCGGGACTGGCCGCGCATTCGTTTCTGAGTTTCGATGAGCCGCTCAGTCCAGCGGTGGGGCTCGTGCTGGGGGCGGCGGCGCATGTGGTCGGGTGGCCCGTTCCGCGAGGCGGATCGCAGGCGATCACCAACGCGCTGATCGGGTATCTCGAAAAACTTGGCGGCGCGGTGCACACGGGCCGCCGCATCATGTCGCTCGATGAAGCGGACCCGAGCGAGGGACCTGTGTTGTGCGATTTGACACCGAGGCAGTTACTTTATATCGCGGGAGAACGCCTCCAGAAGACCTATCGCAAAGCGATGGGGGATTTCCGCTATGGTCCCGGAATTTTCAAGATCGATTACGCGCTTTCCGCGCCGATTCCGTGGACAGCGCGAGAATGCTTCCGGGCCATAACCGTGCATCTGGGTGGAACGCTCGATGAAATTGAGCGTTCTGAATATGTGGCTACGCACGGCGCGATCACGGAGAAGCCCTTCGTGCTGGTGGCGCAGCCATCGCTGTTCGACGCGACGCGTGCGCCGGAAGGGAAGCACGTGGCGTGGATGTACTGCCATGTTCCCAACGCGACAACGGTCGATATGACGAGCCGCATTGAGGCACAACTGGAACGGTTCGCGCCCGGCTTCAAGGATTGCGTGCAGGAACGGAGGGCTTGGTCGCCTGCGGCGCTGGAGTCGATGGACGCAAACCTGATCGGCGGCGATATTGGCGGTGGAGAGCTGTCGATACGGCAGTTTTTCTTCCGGCCCGCGCTGGGAAACTACTACACCGGAACGCGGAACCTGTATCTTTGCTCATCGTCGACGCCGCCCGGCGGGGGCGTGCACGGGATGTGCGGATATCACGCAGCACGCATGGCTTTGCGCCGCCTATGATTTCTTGCCCGCCATCTCCGCTACAGCCGCAAGGGCGCGATCGCTCAGTTGCTGCCGGACCTTGTTCATCGCGAGCCACGGATCGCGCTTGAGCCGCGCTTTCCATTGATCAAAATTAACCACGGCAAATTGTTTCGGGTCGGTGCGCTCGAGCTCGGCCCACGTGAGCGGCATCGCCACGCGCGCCCCCGCACGGGCACGCGGCGAGTAGGGTGCGACCGCGGTGGCGCCCCGCTCGTTGCGGAGATAGTCGAGGAAGATTTTGCCAGTGCGAGCGGACTTCGTCATCTTCGTCAGATAGAGCTTTGGATTCGCCCGCTCCATCATCAGCACAAATTGGTGCGCGAATTCCTTGATCTCCGGCCACTCGCGTTTTGGGTTGATGGGCGCTACGACGTGAATGCCCTTGCCGCCGGTAGATTTAACGAAGGTCTCGAGGCCGAGGTGTTTCATCAGGTCGCGCACCTCGACGGCGCTTGCGACCAACTGCTTCCAGGGCAGCGCCGGATCGGGATCGAGGTCGATGATGATCCGGTCAGGCTCCTCGAGTGTCTTGTTGCTGGAGCCCCAGGGGTGGAGCTCCAGGACGCCCATCTGCCCGAGCCCAACCAGGCCTTCGCGCTTCGATACAGTGACGTATTCCTCGGGTTCGTTTTTGCCGCCTTTCTTCACGATCACGGGAACACTGTCGACTCCATCCGGCATGCCTTTGCCGATTTGCTTCTGAAAAAAACACGGCTTGCCGCTGCCCTCCGGACAACGCACGATGCTGAGAGGCCGCTGGGCTATATGCGGCAGCAGGTGATCGGCGACAGCATCGTAATATTCCGCAAGCTGCAGCTTGGTGAGGTGCGATTCCTCGTCGAGAATTTTGTCGGGGTGGCTGATGGAGACACCCGCGACCTGCGCGCGGTCGGAGCGCGATTGTGGCGGAGCGGGCGTCTCGACTTTCGCCGCAGTGGATGCTGGCGCCGCGTGCTTAGTCGCCTTGGTCGCGGATTTCGACTCTGACTTGGCGGCAGGCTTCGTCTGCTCCCGCCCTTGCTTGAATTTTGGAACGGGCCCCGCAGTTTCGCGCACCACCTCCTTCGGATCCTTATCTTCGCGAAGACCGAGAAACGCGGCCTGGCGTACCAGATTGTCGCCGGTCCAGTTGGCGAAGCGTACTTCGACGACTGTGGTGGGCTTCACCCAGATGGCGTCCTTCTTCGCCTCAGTCGGCAGGCTTTCGAATGCAGGCTTCGCCTGGCGCAAAGCATCGAGGCGATCGCGCAGCATCTCGTGCGTCTTCCGGGTAAAGCCCGTGCCAGTTCGGCCCGCATAAATCAAATCGCCTTTGTTGTAATAACCGAGCAGCAGCGAGCCGACACCGTGGCTGCCGTTCGAGAGCGGCGTAAATCCGCCCACGACGAGCTCCTGCTGGAGTACGCATTTCGATTTGAGCCACGAATGCGAGCGGTCGGAGCGATACGTCGAGTTGGCTAGCTTCGACACAATCCCCTCGGCGCCCATTTCACAGGCGCTCCGAAACATCTTGCCACCGTTAGCCCGAATGTGGCTGCTATACCGAATGGTGTCCTCGCCGTGTTCCTGGATCATGCCTTCGAGGATGGTCTTACGGCGTTCCAATGCCAGGTTGCGCAGATTGTGGCCATCAAGATGAAGCAGGTCAAACGCGAAATACGTCAGCGCGTGCGGCGCGCCCTCATCGAACGCGGCCTGTAGATCGGCGAAGCTGGTTCCGCCCTTCTCGTTCAGGACCACTACTTCGCCATCGAGGATGGCGGCATGAACGGGCAATCGCGCAGCGGCTTCTTCCACATCGCTCATGCGATAGGTCCAGTCGAGACCTTTGCGTGTGAACAGGCGAGCGCGGCGCTTGCCGCCTTTCTCGTCGACATGGATCTGGATCCGGTAGCCGTCGAGCTTCAGCTCGTGCAGCCAGTCGTCGCCCTCCGGCGGCTTCTCAACCGACGAAGCAAGTTCCGGAGACAAAAAAGCAGGCAGCTTCTCATGCGGAGCATCGCGCAAGGCGCTCTCGCGATCCGGAGGCGCAGCCTTCTTCACCAACCCGGGCACTGGCTGCGGCAGTGGCGGCTCAGAATTCCTTCGCGTCAACCGCGAACGGTTCACGGGCGGCTTCTTCTCCGGGATATGAGAATTCCAGACGTGATCCTCGGCGGCGGCGATCTGCTCGAGGCTGCGCCCCGTCACCGCGCTGTTCGGAGCCTCTTCGGTGATGGCGGGATCGTCCGGCGTGCGCTCGAACTCATCATGCTCCTTGATGAGCAGCCAGTTGTTCTTGCCCTTCTCGCCGAAGCGATCGCCCTTCATCCGAATCAGCGCCCAGTGGCCCTTCAGCTTCTGCCCGTGCAGGATGAACTTGAGCTGCCCGTTGCGCAGTCCCTCATCCACGTCGGTGACCGGCTCCCATGTGCCTTGGTCCCAAACCATCACTGTGCCGCCGCCGTATTGGCCTTTGGGAATCGTGCCTTCGAATCCGCCGTACTCCATGGGGTGATCCTCCACTTCGACGGCGAGACGCTTGTCGGCGACAACGTAGCTGGGGCCTTTCGTTACTGCCCAGCTTTTGAGAACGCCGCGCCAGCCGAGGCGAAAGTCGTAATGGAGGCGCGTGGCGGCGTGTTTCTGAATGACGAAGGGCAGACCCGTGTCGGTTTTCGTCTTTGTTTTGGGGGACCCGCTGGGCTCGACGGTCATGGCAAAGTCGCGCATCGAGCGATAGCGGACCAGTTGCTGATCGACCAGGCTGGAAGGTGCTTCAGCAGAAGGGGCGGATTTCTTGGCGTGCTTGGCGGGTTTTTTCGGCATCTGAGAACTCGGATTCGGTCGCGCTGCGGCGGGCTGCCTTCAACCCGTCTGCAGCACCCCGGTCATTTGCAGATCCTGCTCCAGGAGCACCGAGTCGTTGGGATTATCGTCCCGGTATCGCACCTGAACGCTCCGGCCACGGATCGCCTCTGCAAAGGCTTCCGCGGCGGCTTTGCGCGTGTAATGCCGCCGATATTTACCGTAGCGGTACTCCTGCTGCGCGTAGTAGCGGTAGGCGACGTCGACCCAACAACCGTACTGCGACTTTTTCACCGTCGCGGTTTGCACCTGGCCATCGGCGCTGGGCCACATGGCGGCCTTGTTTTCGCGGATGCGCTGCAAATATTTGCGAATAGCGACTGCGCCGGCCCCGATGATGGCGGCGATGAAGTAGTGGAAGGTGCCGGCAAACGGCGCCAGATGATGCCAAAGATCCTTCATCCTGCAATCGCTCTCCTGCGAGGAAGCTCTGCGCGATCAGGTTACTACGGCGCGAGTCGTGCACCTTCCCTTCGGCCTGTTTGGCCGTGACGCTTTTAGGTGAGCGGGTTACCCGTTAAATTGCAGTTTCGTGACTGGCCAATCCCCTCGGCGGGGGTATATCGTAGTGCTCGCTGTGTGCTTTGGAGCCGCTTTCCGGGCGCATGGCATCGTAATCCCCAGGAGCTGTTTTCACTATGTCCACAATGCTGCAATCGGAAGTCGCTGCACAAAAAGATTTCCTGCCTCTGAACGGTACGGACCACGTCGAGTTTTGGGTGGGAAACGCCCGCCAGGCAGCCTATTTTTACCGGCTGGCGTTTGGCTTGAAGTTCGTGGCCTATGCAGGGCCGGAAACCGGCGTTCGCGACCGCGCTTCCTATGTGCTGGAGCAGGGAAAGGTGCGGTTCGTCCTGACCACGCCCCTGCGTCCCGACGGCGAGATTGCCGAGCATGTGCGCGTGCACGGAGATGGTGTGCGCGATGTGGCGCTGTGGGTAGACGACGCTCGCCAGGCCTGGAAAGAAACGACGAAACGCGGTGCACGCAGCGTTCGCGAGCCATTCGAATTGAAGGACGAACAGGGCATAGTGAGGATCGCTTCCATCGCCGCGTACGGTGACACGATTCACTCGTTTGTCGAGCGCAGCGACTACAAAGGCCCGTTTCTGCCCGGCTATCGCGCCATGCCCGAAGACCCGCTGGCGCGGCCAACGGGGCTGATCCACATTGACCACATGGTTGGCAACGTAGGCTGGAACGAGATGAACCGCTGGGTGGATTTCTATGGGCAGATCATGGGTTTCTCGCTCTACCAGCACTTCGACGACAAGGACATTTCGACGGAGTACTCAGCGCTGATGTCGAAGGTGATGGCCAACGGCAACGGGCGCGTAAAGTTTCCGATCAACGAGCCGGCCGAGGGGCGGAGGAAATCGCAGATCGAGGAATATCTGGAGTTCTACCACGGGCCCGGAGTGCAGCACATCGCCCTCGCGACCGACGACATTCTACAGACCGTGGCAAAACTGCAGGCGCAGGGCGTGGCGTTCCTCACCGTGCCGCACACGTACTACTCGGAACTCGAAGGACGCGTGGGCAAGATCGACGAACCCATTGCGGAGCTCGAGAAGTTGGGGGTTCTCGTCGATCGTGACGACGAGGGGTACATGCTGCAGATTTTCACGAAGCCCGTTGAGGATCGGCCCACCCTCTTCTTCGAAATTATTCAGCGCAAAGGAAGCCGCAGCTTCGGCAAGGGTAATTTCAAGGCGCTCTTCGAGGCCATCGAGCGCGAGCAGGAAGCTCGGGGCAATCTGTAACTTGCCGGCGACGCCGCGGGTCTAACGTGCCTGTTCGGCTGGTCTGGCCGAGCGGGCACTCGACCGCGGGACCGATAGCAACTGGCAAAGCGTCCAGATGAAAAAGCCGATTCCGCACGCGGAAACTGCACCCAGCGCGATGAGATCGAGATGAAAAGGCAACATGGCGATTCCCTCGTATCCATTCAAGCCGAGCAGCCGCAAGGCTGATGCAAGGGAGTTGTAAAGTTTGTATAAGCGGGCGAGGTTAGTCCGCGACCATCAGTTCGCCGGGAAGAATCGGCCGCGTGCGCGGGAGCACGCCATACGCAGCGAGCGCGCCCATCACGATCAGCACCACACAGTAGATCGCCAGTTTCGCAATGTCGGTGACGTGGTTCTTCGGCAGCGCCTTCCAGAGGACGAGCAGGATACTCTGCGCGGCTGTGACCGACCAGACCGCTCCGTAGAAGTAACGTCGTTCCCAGCCTTCGCCCTGCGTGGAGCGTCGGACGCGCGGCAGGATTCCAAATGCGCCCAGCAGCAGAATAACGATGAGCACGGGCACATATCCGCGCGCGTAGATCTGTTTCATCCGCCACTCGCCGCTGATCATCACCCACACAAGGCCGGCGAGATTAAGGGCAGCAAAATTCAGCAGCGCGTTCCACGCGAAGGTATAGCAGATGCGGCGATAGAGCGGATTGGGGCGGTCCTCTGTGAAGCGCAGGATGTAGGGCGCGGGCTCGGCACCAGGCAGTTGGCCAAAGAACAAAGCAATACCAGTGCCCAAAAGAACAACGCCCATCCAAATCCAGTTCCTAACGCTGCCGCCGTGCGCAAACAGATCGAACGTAAGCGGGCCCGGCGCGAGGAAGAAGACCCAGATCCAGATGGGCCAGTGCGCTGCGCGATAGAGTGCAGTGTTGCGCGTGCGCATTTTGCGCTGGTGCGCGTATTCGACTCGAACAGAGAGGGCCATAGCAGTCCGGAAAATTATAAGCGCGGGTTTAGCCGGTGGAGAGAACGACCTTGCGTTCGATCGGCGTGAATCGAACCTCGAGCGCGTCGCCAGCAACCTGCACCTGCACATCGTCGAGCGAATGCACGATCCAGTCGGCATCTTTCAGACTGTCGAGCGAATGGGAGTACAGCGTAGCGAGCACTTTGCATCCGGCGGCATGCCCGGCCTTTGCGCCCGAAGCTGAGTCTTCGATGACCAGGCAATTATCGGGCGTCAAACCCAGCAACTCCGCACCCTTGCGATACGGTTCAGGATCCGGCTTGCCGTTCGTGACGATGTCGGCAGAGACGATGTCCGCAGGAACACGGATTCCGCCCTGCTCCATACGGCTGCGCGCGAGTCTTTCTGTAGCGGAGGTGACGACGGTCCAGGATTTCTCCGGCATGCATTCCAAAATGCGTTCGACACCGGCCAGCATTTCCAGTCCGACGTTGTCCTCAATCTCCATGCGCTCCAGCCACTGGAGCTCTTCCATGTCGTTCAGATCCGGCCGCAACAGACGGATGGTCTCAATGGCGCGGCGTCCATGCGCTGTTCGGATCGCCAGTCCGGGATCGACGCCACGCGCATTCGCCCAGGTTTCCCAACTCCGCTCGACCGAGCCGAGAGAGCTGACCAGCACACCATCCATGTCAAAGAGAATGCCGCGCGGATGCAGCGTGACGGCTGGTGTGCGGGGAAATGCATCCATAGCTCAAGATTAGCAGGGCAGGAATGAGGATCGAGGGTTACTGTGCCCGCGTAAACGTGAACTGATGCTTCGACGTGGGTTTGCCCGCAACGGTGCTCGAGACAGCAACCTGCAGCGAACCATTAGTAGGCGTAAGGGTGAGGATTGCGACGCGGTTTTCGTCCTTGCCGCTTTTCTTTTGCTGTGTAAAGTTCCAGGTGCCGGATGCCTTCTGTCCGTCGAAAGCGGTGGACTGCACGCCCCAGTCGCACGCGGTGGGCTGGCAGTCTCCGAAAGCGTGGATCGACAGCTGGCTTCCGGCGGCCGCGATGTCCAGCTTGATGAGACCGTTGCGTTCTACCGCCTCGGAGTTAGTCCAGGTTCCCGCCAGCGAATCTGCAGTCACTGGTGGCGTGGTTGGAGTCGTCACGGGTGTGACGGGCGCCGGATTGGCAGCTGTTCCACCTGACTTGTGAGCGGCAAAGAAGACGATTCCAGCGATCACCAGAACCGCGACGACGCCGACCCCGACGAAGAGCGGCATCTTCGACGACTTCGTAGCAGACCGATGCGGATCGGGCGAATGCGGCGGAGGCAGTTGCACGGAGACAGTGGCATGTACGGGCTCCGTGTCGGTTGAGGCGGACGACGCCACATACTGGGCCAGCGCCTTCGTCAGCAGCTCCACGTCGGAGTTCCACCGCGCATGCGTAATTTCCACGCTGTTGCGAAACGCCAGATCCTTCAGATTTTCCGGCAGCTGGTCGGGACTTGGCATTTTGGCGTCGTGCACCAGCACCGGGATCACGGCGATATCGCGCCGCAGAGCGGAGGCGATCTCCAGGCGCACGAAGTCGTTGGGATCATCGAGGCGGCGGTCTCCGGAGCTGCTCTTGATCGTCGCCCAGGTAGGTCCAATCATGGCGAGGAGTACCCCGCAGGTAGCGACGTTGTCATCGATGGCTTTGCGGAAGTCGATTCCTGGATTGATCCCGGCCACATCCATGAAGACAGAGTTATCGCCGTAGGCTCTCACCAGATCATCGAACAGTCGTCCAGCCTCGCCTTCTGTATCGTCACGGCGATAACTAATGAAGATCGCGCGTCCCATGAATCCCCCGGCGTGCAAGCTGTGAATAGTCGTTGCCAGAATAGGCGTAACTAACAATTTGGGCAACACGGAGAAAAAGGGAAGATACGAATAGCTCCGACTGTATATTGGCAGGCAGACTATCGAGGAGACCTGTTATGCCCGAAACGACGGAGTCCCTTAGCGAAAACGATCCGATCTACGCGCGGCTGGAGGATCAGATCGGTTGGTACGACCGGCACAGCCGTTCTGCACAGAAGATTTTTAAACGTATCAAGATCGTGGAGATCCTGTCCGCTGCGCTGATCCCTTTTCTGGCCGTGCTGCCATATTCGCGGGAGAAGTATGTGACCGCGGCGCTGGGTGTGCTGATCACAATTCTCGAAGGCATTCTGCATCTGAACCAGTATCAACAGCTCTGGGATACGTATCGATCGACGTGCGAGGCGCTTAAGCACGAGAAATTCACATACCTTGGCCACGCGGGACCGTATGCCGGTGCAGCCGATCCGCGGGCATTGCTTGCCGAGCGGATCGAATCGCTGGTTTCTCAGGAGCACGCGCAGTGGAACTCATTCCAGCAACAGGCAGGGAAGCCGGCGAGCACAACCTGACACATGAGGAACTGCCCTACGTCTCGCGCTCTTCATAGCACGCGCGTCCCGGCACGCAGCGCGCGAGGTGCACGTAGTGGTCATCGGGCCCTGCGGGGCTCATCGTTCGCAAACACCAGTAGCTCGACGCTGCATGGATCCCCGGCAGCCACGCCTCGGCATTCTGCGGCGAAGCGCCGTAAGGATTCTTGGTGCGGAGGCACTGGCAGGGTGGGCGTGTTGCAGTCGTTGTGCTCATTTGTGAACCTCCGTTATCCTGCAGCGCTGGGATCGCGATCTCTTTGCCCGGCGGCGAGCAGAACCGTTCGATAGACGGCAACTGGAAAAAGATCGAGTTTGTACTGATTCATGGAAAGCGGCGACGCCCCTTCGACCGCGACCTTGCCCGCGGCGCGCGCCGTCTCTTCGTTAATAGGCTTGCCCACCAGGGCTGCCTCTGCCTGTTGCGAGCGCCTTACCACCGGCGAAGCCGCGCCCATGGTGATCACCGCGCGTCGGCAAATATCGCCATCCATCTCAAGTACAACGCCCGCGTCGGCGATGGCCCAGTCGAAGCTCTCTTTCTCGCCGTACTTCTGATACGCCGAGCGTGTGCCTGACGCGGGCTTCGGAACGATAATCGCAGTGATGAGTTCGTCGGGCTCAATCACCGTGAACTTCGTCGGATTCGCATCGGGCACGATATAGAGTTCCCGGATGCCGACCATTCGCTTGCCACGCTTCGCGGAACTGATCTCCACCCTCGCGTTCAGCCCCAACAGCGCAACGGCGGCGGAAGAGGGCGCGACCGATGGACAGGTGGAGTACTCCATGATGGCGTGGTACTGATTCAGCCCATCGAATGCGAAGCAAATGTCCTTCCCATGTCGAATGCACTGGAAGTCCGACGAGCGGTAGTACCAGCACTGCACGCGCTGCAGCAGATTGCCGCCTAAGGTAGCCATGTTGCGGATATGCGGCGTGGCGGCATGACCGCACGCGTCGGCGAGAATCTGATACTGAGGACGAATCACGGGATGGTCGCTGATCTCGGCAAGCGTGGTGAGCGGTCCAATGGTGAGTCCCTGATCGGTTTCGCGAATCCCGCGAAGCTCCGCCACGTTGCGGATGTTCACCAGCCTGGTTGGTTCTTCGATCCCGTCCTTCATGCGGTCGAGGAGATCGATGCCACCCGCCTTGACGACGGCGCCGTCCTTCAACTGCGACAGGGCCGCGTCCACGGTTGTGCAATCTGCCATCGAGAAACGGTTCATGCCATCTCCTTTCTCTGCGCCGATGCGCGCAGCGCAGCCAGCACCTCAGCGGGCGTCATGGGAGTTCGACGAACGCGGGCTCCGGTGGCATTGTAGACGGCGTTGGCAATGGCAGCGCCAATGGAAACCACGCCCGCCGCTTCGCCAATGCCGGATGCGTCGGTGGAACTTTGTCCGATGTAGGCTTCGACGAGCCGCACATCGATCTCCGGAATTTCGCGCGAGCCGATGATCTTGTACTGCTCCAGGTCGGGATTGACCATGATGCCGTACACCGGATCGAGCAGGCGGTTTTCCATCAGCGTGAAGGAGATTCCCTGAATGATGCCGCCGTTGATCTGGCTAATGGTCTGTGCGGGATTCATCGGACGGCCGCAGTCATGAACCGAAAGCACGCGCCGCACGTGAAGGCGGCCTAACTCCGTATCGACCTCGACCTCGGCCACATCGACTCCGCCATAGGTAAGGTATTTCTTCGGATCGTAGTCGGGAACGCGCTTGGCCTGCACTGAGATTTGCGATGATGTCATCTTCGACGCAGCGCGTTTGAAGCTGACCGGCTCCATCTTTTCTGAGCGGCTGCGAACCTCACCGTCTACCAGAACGAGATCCGCGGCTGTGGTGTGCAGAGCGGGCGCAATGTCCGCCAGGAATTTTTGCGAGGCCTGCCAGGCTGCATCGCGCACTGCGGGTGTCAGGGAGAGCGTCGTGACGCTGCCACCAGACTCGGGGCCTGGCGTGTAATTCGTGTCGCCGACTTTGACTGATATCTGCGACGGCGGAATGCCGAACTGCTCCGCCAGGATCTGCGCCATCACGGTCCTGATCCCGGAGCCGATGTCCTGTACGCCGGAGAGCACTTCAACTGAGCCGTCTTTGTGAATGCGGACTTCGGCATTGGAGCCCATGCTGACGAATCGGTACCAGACCGACTGCGCGAACCCGACGCCGCGTTTAATCGGCCCGTTGTCCGCGCCGGCGACTGGATTGCGCGACTTCCACAACGCGCTCTCGCGCACGATCTGCCGCTCAACGCGACGAACAGGATGCTCATCGGTCTTGTCGCGCAGGTCGAGGGGTTCCATGTTGAGCTTCACAGCGAGGTCATCCATGGTCTGCTCGAGTGCAAAGGCGCCCTGCGGATGACCAGGAGCGCGCATCGCAGCACCAGGGCCGGCGTTGATGAACACGTCGCTCTCTTCCGTGTGCAGAGACGCTGACTTATAAAGATTCGCAGCAGGTCCGGAACAGCCAGCGCCTGTGCCGCATCCGGCGGTGCCGAAAGCAACGAGATGAATCGCGGTGATGGTGCCGTCCTTCTTCGCTCCAATGCGCAGCGTCTGATCGGAACTTGGTCGGTTGCCGACGGAGAGATGCTCTTCTTCCCGATCGAGCATCAGCCGCACAGGCGCGCCGGTTTTCCTTGAAAGCGCCGCTGCAACAACTCCAGGATTGCCAGCTCCGAACTTCGCGCCGAAACCGCCGCCCATGTACTCGGTGATGACGCGCACCTGGGTGAGAGGAAGTTTGAAGAAGCCCGCCAGCTCCTCACGTACGCCTGCCGTGCCCTGTGTTGAAGCCCACGCCGTCAGCAACTCGGGCTTCCAGTCGGCGACCACGCCGTGCGTCTCCAGCGCGGAATGCGTCTGGACTTGCGTTACGTAGTGGCCTTCGACAATCACGTCGGCGTCTTTGAACCCCTGCTCCACTTCTCCGCGCTTGTGGACCGACGGCCCGTGAATATTGCCGGTCTGTTTCACATCGCTGGGACCGCCTCCACCTCCGGCGCTGGCTTCCTCGTCCGCCGCTCCGGGGAACACCTTCGGCGAATCCGCCTCGCGCGCCTTGACCGGGTCAACGACAAAAGGACTCGCGTCATACGTGACTTTGACCAATGCGGCCGCTTCTTCGGCTGCAGCAGGTGTTGTCGCAGCGACTGCCGCGACTGGCTGTCCTGCATAGCGAACAACGGGATACTTCACCTGCTCCAACGCGGGGTCGCGCAGGACTGCATTGCCCAGCACGTGCTGGATCACATGTACGCCGCGAACGCCGGGGTATTTTTCTGCAGCAGTCGTGTCGATTGCAAGAACCTTCGCGTGCGGTACAGAGGCGTTGACAAACTTCGCGTACAGCATGCCCGGCAACTGCACGTCCGATGTGTACTTCGCACGCCCGGAGACTTTCTGATTGCCGTCGTAGCGTTCGACGGATTGTCCGACGTATTTCAGATCATTGTTCGTCGGCCACACCGGCGGCTCGGTGGCGGGAACTTCGCGCGCCTCGTCGGCCAGCGTGTATCCCGGGACGCCAACCGGCATCTGGACCGTCTTCTTCGCTGGAGCAGCGGCCTGCGCGGTAAGAGCGTCTTCAACGGGTAGCTTCGTCATGGTGCTCCTCCGTTATACGTTGCGCGTGGCGCCGGCCACATCCAGCGTGGCGGCGAAGATTTTCGGATAGGTGCCACAGCGGCACAGATTGCCGGATATGGCATGGCGGACATCGTGCTCTGAAGGATTTGGATTGCGCTCCAGCAGCGCGGCGCAACTCATCACCATGCCCGGTGTGCAGAAGCCACACTGCATTGCGTCATGTTTCACGAAGGCCGCCTGCAGAGGGTGCATCTTGTCGTCGGACGAAATGCCCTCGATCGTCGTCACATGGTGCCCGACCGCGTCAACAGCCAGCGTCATGCAGCTGTTCACCGGCATCTTGTCCAGCCATACCGTGCACCCGGAACAGACTCCACGGTCGCAGACAATCTTGGTGCCAGTCATCCCCAGATGGATCCGTAGCGCTTCGGCGAGCGTCGTGCGCGGCTCGACCTCGACCGTGTGTTCGACGCCGTTGATATGCAGTCGAACCGGGACCGGCCCTGGACCGAGTTCCGTGACGCCATGCGTACTCTGCGCGGTGGCTTCGCCGGTGAAGCCTTGGACGCCGTCCAGCAGCGCCGTTCCCGCGGCGGTCAGGCCTGCGCCCTTCAAAAAACCTCGGCGCGAAATGCCGCTTCGCCCGGAATCAGCCGGCACCGCTGTTTGCCGATCATCCGGTGGCGAATGGGGAATCGAGTCCCTGGAATCCGACATAGCTGCTGCTCCTTCGCGGCGGAGGTTCCCGACCGCCGGTATCTGTTTTTGCCGATGCGGGAACTATAGCCCCGAGGGTATTGCGTCGTAAACCGGCGTGGCGGGATGAGCACCGTTGTCGGACGTATCCAGCGGTTCTGGACCCGCAATCTAACTAATTCGTCACCCGTTTTCCGCCGACCACCACCCACATCCGCGCTTCGTCCCACAGCGTTCAGTGGTTGTTGTTAATCGCGCCCACAAATTTCGTTTATATCGTGGCCATTTATTTGTATAATTCCCCGCCTGGCTCTTGAACTTGTAACCGCCATATCGCAGAATGGTTTCCTCACCGGGACAGAATCGCAATTCGTCACTAAAAAACGAAATCAGCGAAATAGATGTGCCGACCCACGCGGCGCAAGCAGACGCTTCAACCCTTTTGGAGGAAATGTGACCAGACGCTGTTTTCCAGTTACTGCGCTCGTGTTTCTGCTGGTGGTTGCCGCAACCAGCATCGCTCAGATCGCCACCACATCACTCCGTGGAGTTGTGAAGGACCCCAGTGGCGCGGTTGTATCCGGCGCGAAAATCACCCTCACCAACGGGGCCACGGGCCAGACTCTCAGCGCCACGTCCGACGCGACCGGCGAGTATTCGTTTACCCAGATTTCGCCGGCGGCCTACACGGTTGATGTGACGGCGACTGGTTTCGGCGAGCAGAAGAAGACTGCGGAACTGATCGTGGATCAGCCGGCCAATATCGATTTCACGATGTCCGTGCAGTCGGCGGCCCAGGTCGTGAATGTCAGCGCGGAAGCGCAGACTCTCAACACCACGGACGCATCGCTCGGCGGTTCAATGAACAACGCGCTGATCCAGGCCCTGCCCAGCGAAACCCGCAATGTCCCCGATCTGCTCTCGCTTGAGCCGGGCGTCCTTTACCTGCCCACCATGGGCGGCTCGGAATCGAACCCCGGCGGCGACAGCCGCAGCGGCGCGGTCAACGGCATTCGCTCCGATCAGGGCAACGTGACTGTCGATGGAGTGGACGACAACGACCAGGTTTTTGGCTACGCATTCACCGGTGTGCTGCGAGAGACGCAGGACTCAATCGAAGAGTTCCGCGTAGCGACCGCCAATACCAACTCCGACGAGGGACGCTCGGCGGGCGCTCAGGTCAGTCTCATCACCAAGTCGGGCACCAACAAATTCCACGGTGGAGCGTACGAATTTAACCGCCCCACCATCACCGTGGCCAACAACTGGTTCGTCAAACAGGCCGAGTTGAACAGCAACGAGGCCAACATTCCCCCCAAGCTCATCCGTAATATCTTCGGTGGTTCGATGGGCGGGCCCATTATCAAAGACAAGCTGTTTTTCTTCGGCAACTATGAAGGAACCCGTCAGGCCGAAGATGAGGTCGTGACCCAGACGGTTCCCACAACCGCGTACCAGGGGGGGAGCCTGATTTATCAGGACGCCTCCGGCGGCAAGACAACACTGTCGCCTGCCCAAGTGACCCAACTGGATACGGACGCAGGCTGTCAGGTTTGCAATACCGCTGCTTATCCTTTCGGTCCCGGCCCGAATCCGAATTCTCTTGCGTATTTCAAGGCTATGCCCGCCGCCAACGGTACCACAGCGGGCGACGGACTGAATGAAGGCTCCTTTACCTTCGCATCGCCGAACCCGGTCACCGTCAACACCAGCATCGGACGCATCGACTGGACGCCCAACGAAAAGCAGCGCATCTTTGTGCGCGGTGGTTTGCAGAAAGACACGACGGGCTACGCTGAACAGTTTCCTGGCCAGCCGCCTTCGCAGAACTTCGAAGACAATACCAAGGGAATCATCGGTGGCGACACCTGGTCGATTTCGCCCAACATGGTCAACGACGTCCGCTTTGGCTATATCCGGCAGGGAAACAGCATTCGTGGCCTCGGCACCACGGACTTCGTGGATTTCCGCTTCCTCTCCTCCCCGACTGCCGAGACCCGGACCACGGTCCAGTCGGTGCCCGTCACCAACGTCGTGGATAACTTCAGCTGGACCAAAGGCAAACACAGCATTCAGCTGGGGGGCAACTGGCGGCTCATCCACCAGAACCGCGAGTCCGACGCTAACTCGTACAGCGGCGGTACCACCAATCCCTATTGGCTGGGCGGCAATCCCCCCGATCCGGCGATGATCGGGAATAATACTCCCACCTATGATCCCGGATTCAAGAACTCCTATACGATCGCTTATGCCAACCTCGTCGGCACGGTGCCCCAGGTCAGCGATCAATTCAACTACAAGGTGTCGAGTGCAAACTCGGCCAGCCTGCTGGCGGACGGGGCCCCCATCAGCCGCCATTTCAAGTCCAATGAATATGAGTGGTATGTGCAGGATGCCTGGAGGCCCACATCCAAGTTGATCCTGACCTTCGGAATTCGTCAGAGCCTTCTGCAGACGCCGTGGGAGACGAGCGGCCAGCAGGTGGCTCCCACCATCGACACCCACGCCTGGTATCAGCAGCGCGAGGCGGCCGCGCTCCAGAGTCAGATTTACGAGCCAAGCCTGTCCTTTGCGCCGTCTGGTCCCTTCTACAATAAGCCGGGCTTCTGGGCGAAGGCGAAAAACAACATTGCTCCCCGCTTCGCTCTTGCCTATTCACTTAACGACAAGACTTCGATCCGTCTGGGTGCCGGGATCTACTACGACCATTATGGGGAAGCTCTTGTGAACGCCTTCGATCAGCATGGCGCTTACGGCATCAGCAGCTCCATTGGCAATCCGGCCGGAACTACCACGTCGGAAACCGCGCCGCGCTTCACCAGCCGGTCGACACTGCCGTTCAGCGCAGGTTCAGCACCGCAGACGGCTACATTCCCGTATGCTCCACCCACCGGGGCGACTTCCGGATTTGCAATTACGTGGGGAATCGACAGCAAGCTGAAGACCCCTTACACCGAGGCATTCAACCTTTCCGTTCAGCATCAATTTGCCAAAGGCTGGACTTTGGAAACGGACTACGTCGGCAATATGGGACGTCATCTGATCCAGAGCCTCGACCTCGCCGAGCCGGTTGATTTCATCGATCCGGGCGGCGGCGGGGACTACTACAGTGCGGGCTCCCAGCTTTCTCGACTTGCGGATTTGAACGATCAGGATCCATCCGCCTCTGTACCAGCCATCAAGTACTTCGAGGATGTATTTCCCTGGATGGCTGGCTTCGACTATGCAGGTGAAAGTGCCACTCAGGCGATCTACACGAACGAATGGGCTCCGACCCGTACCAGTGAAGGAGAAACCACCGCGCTGGCCGACCTGGATTTCTACGGTCCCTTGCTCGGCTTCTACCCCGCGCCGGCGAACTGGCAGCCTCATTTTTGGCAGGGTCAGTTCTCATCGCTCTACGCGCTCTCGACCATTGGAATGAGCTACTACAATGCCGGCCAGCTTGTGTTGCGTCATCCCAGCACCCACGGGCTGCAGCTCGATGTTGCCTACACTCTTTCAAAGTCAATCGATTTCGGATCGGACGCAGAGCGCAGCACCGAATTCAGTACCAGTGGTTCAGGGGGATCCTTCAGCGACATCCTGAACACCTGGAGGCCCTACTACAACCGGGCTGTCTCCGACTTCGATGCCCGGCAACTGCTGACTGTGGATGGCGTGTACCAGCTTCCCGTCGGCAGGGGCAGAGCGGTCTTGGGCGGTGCCAGCGGGCTTGTCAACGCAGTGGTCGGGGGCTGGATGGTGTCGGGTATCAACCGCACAACCAGCGGCCTGCCTTTCTCGCTCTTTGAGCCAGGCTGGGCGACCGACTGGCAGATCGAGAGCTACGGTGTGGTGACCTCGCCAGTGAAGATACGTCGTCACTTCGATAGCAACGGCAATCCGCAGTTCTTCGCGGATCAGGGTGCGATCGATTCCGGTATCAACACGGGGGGTCCCGTCCGACTGCCGTATCCGGGCGAAGCGGGTGAGCGGAACAACTTCCGGGGCGACGGCTATTTCGACATCGATACCGGCGTTGCGAAAAACTGGCAGATTCGCGAGTACGGTTCGCTGAAGTTTGCCTGGGAGACGTACAACGCTACCAACACGGTGCGCTTCGATCCGGCTGCGATTGGCTCGCAGTTGGGGAGCGGGAACCTGGGCATCGCCAGCCCCGGCCTTAACAACCCCGGCCTGCTCGTAGCCCCGCGCCGCATGCAGTTCTCGCTGCGGTACGACTTCTAACTCACCTTCTGACGAGCGCCGGAGATTCGTCTTCGGCGCTTTTCTTTGTCCGCACTGCAAACTCGTCCACCGCTTCATTCGAAGCCGGATTGTGATTACACTACTCGTTCACCGCGAAAACCAAGCCGGATGAGTGCGGAAGCCGCACTATCCAAATGAAAGGGATTCGATGCGTTCACTGAGCATGCGCCGGCTTGTCCTGATTTGTGCCACGTTCCTCACCACCCTGGCCGCGCGGCCGCAGGCGCCCATGCCCGCCTCGGTCCTGGGACACACGCCTGGCGATGACTACTACCTCGCCAACTACGAAGAAGAGATTCACTACTTCCACGAGCTCGCGGCGCACTCCGACCGCGTGAAGATGTTCACGGTGGGGAAATCGACCGAAGGGCGCGATATCGAAATTGCGGTGATCTCATCGCCGCAAAATCTGTCCCGGCTCGACGAATACAAGTCGATCGCGAAAAAACTGGCGACCGCTCAGGGACTCAACGACTCGCAGGCCAAAGAGCTTGCCCATACCTCGAGGGTCGTCGTCCACATCGATGGAGGCCTGCATTCCAGCGAAGTAGCGGGCGGGCAACACTCCATCGCGTTGGCCTATAAGCTTGCCTCGGCGCAGAACGACCCTGAGGTTGACGCCATTCTCGATAACGTGATCCTGGTGCTTTGGCCGACTTTGAATCCCGACGGCCAGGACATGGTGGTTTCGTGGTATCGCAAGAACCTCGGCACACGTTTCGAAGTCAGCCCCATGCCCTGGCTCTTTCAGGATTACGTCGGACACGATAATAACCGCGACGGCTACATGTTGAACATGAAGGAGTCGCAGGTGGTGACCAAGGCGGAGATAGAATACTCGCCCGTCATTTTCTACTGCCAGCATCAGACGGCGCCGTTTCCCGCGCGCATCTGGATCCCGCCGTTTTCCGATCCTATCTCCTCGAACATCAGCCCCTATGTGCGCAGCTGGTTCAATGTTATCGGTACGAACATGGCGGCCTATCTCGATGAACACCAAATGCCCGGGGCGATTAGTGAATCGCAATTTGATAACTGGTACCCGGGATTCGTCGACTATGCAGGCTCCTTTCGCAACGAAATCTCCTTCTTCACAGAGACCGCGCTTTATCGTTACGCCACGCCGCGCTTCTACACGGTGGACGAATTCCCGAAAGACATGCAGGATCTGAAGGCGCTGACCATGTACACAACGCCATGGCAGGGCGGTTGGTGGCGTCTGAAGGACGCAGTGGACTACATGGTCGCCGGATCGATGTCGGTACTCGACACAGCCGCGCGTTATCGCGAACAACTGCTTTACAATCGATATCAGGCGGCGCGCGACAATATCAAGCGATTTGAAGATGGGCCGCCCTTTGCCTATGTAATCCCCAGTGTGCAGGCCGACGTGTCCGAAGCGCAATCGCTGGCGCACATCATGCAGGAAAACGGGATTGAGATTCGTGAGTCCCAGACCGGATTCCACGCTAATGATCGCGATTATCCGGCCGGCTCCTGGGTGATCCTGATGAACCAGCCCTATACCTCGCTGGCCAAGGAGCTGTTCGAAGTGCAGCGCTACCCGGCGGCGCTGTTCACCGAAAGCCAGAAACCGCTCGACTTGCCCTACGATGTGACTGGCTGGACGTTGCCGATGCAGATGGGCGTGCGCGTCGACCCTGTGACAGACCCGATCACCGACGAACAGCTCACGCACCTGAAGGTAGTGGCTGATCTCGATTCACCCGCAGCGGAAGTGCAAGGAACTGGCGGCACATTCATCCTGAGTCATCAATCCAACGCAAGTTTTCGCGTCATCAACGATGTCTTGGCTGCGGGTGGTTCCGTTAGCTTTGTACAGGATGAAGTGAAGACACCCCAGGGCATGGAAAAGGGCGCAATCGTTGTGAGTGGAGTCAGTCGGGCAAGCATCACCGACTTATCGAAGAAATATGCAGTGTCTCTGTCAGCCGCTGACAAAGCGCCGGAGCATGTTATCGCGGTCCACAAAGCTCGCGTAGGTCTCTACCGTCCCTGGGATGCTTCAATCGACGAAGGCTGGACCCGGTGGATCCTCGAGCAATACGGCTATGCGCCCGTCAGTTTGTATAACGCTGACATGCGCTCCGGTGGTTTGCGCGATCGCGTCGATGTGCTCATCCTGCCGGATATGCGCCGGCAACAACTGATGGAAGGCTTCCGCGAGGGCATCGTCCCAGGACAATATGCCGGAGGTTTGGGCGAAGAAGGGTTGGATAACCTCCGTGAATTTGTTCGCCGCGGAGGAACGCTGATCGCCTTCAACCAGACGGCGGCGACCCTGCTTCCGTTATTGTCACTGCCGGTGAAAGACGCGCTCGACGGGCTAAAGAGCGACAAGTTTTTCTGCTCCGGCGCACTGCTTCGCGTTGAGCTTCCCGGTGATCGGCCGGTGACGTGGGGACTGCCAAGTGAGCCGATTGTGATGTTCGAAGAAGGTCCGGCGTTCACCACGCAGCCCGGATTTCACGGCGCCGTGCTGGCGCGGTATCCCAAGGATAGCAATCCGCTGGAGAGTGGGCTGCTGCTGCACCCAGAAGCCATCGAAGACAAAATCGCTGCTCTTGAAGTGCCTTATGGAAGCGGACGTATCTTTCTGTACGGATTCAAGCCGCAGTGGCGCGGGCAGTCGCACGGCACCTACAAATTCTTCCTGAACGCGCTTTATAAATACGATCAGCCGCCTTTCGCGAAGGCTGAGCTGGCTGAGCCGAAGGATCAAAAGGAGAAAGCGGCGGAATAGTCGTCGAGTTGCGTCGCGCTTCGCGCAGCGTTGAGAATAGGAAATTCATAAGGGACCACAATGAGTCAGCAAGCATCTGCGATTCGCGCGCCGCGCGGCAACACCCGTACCGCGCGTGGCTGGATTCAGGAAGCAGCGAAGCGGATGCTGATGAACAATCTCGATCCCGAGGTTGCCGAGAAGCCTGCTGAGTTGATCGTGTACGGCGGCCGCGGAAAGGCGGCCCGCAACTGGGAGTGCTTTCACAAAATCGTCGAGACACTGGATCGCCTCGAGAACAACCAGACCCTGCTCATCCAGTCTGGAAAGCCGGTTGCCGTGCTCGAAACGCAGAGGCTCGCGCCGCGCGTGCTTTTAGCCAACTCGAACCTCGTGCCGCACTGGGCCACGTGGGAGCAGTTTGACAAGCTCGATCAGGCGGGGCTGATGATGTACGGCCAGATGACGGCCGGCTCGTGGATCTACATCGGCACACAGGGCATTCTGCAGGGCACCTACGAAACGTTTCAGGGCGCGGCGCAGCGCCACTTCAACGGGACCCTGGCTGGAACCATTACTGTGACCGCCGGCCTGGGCGGGATGGGCGGAGCGCAGCCGTTGGCCGTCAAGCTCGCGGGCGGCGTCAGCATTTGCGTCGAAGTCGATGCAAGCCGCATTCAGCGCAGGCTGGAGACACGGTATCTCGACAAAGCGACGGGCTCGCTGGAAGAAGCGATCGCCATGGCGCAGGAGGCGAAAGCCGCGCATCAAGCCGTTTCCATCGGGCTGATGGGCAACGCTGCCGAGGTTCTTCCGAGGATGGTCGAGATCGGATTCACGCCGGACCTGGTCACGGACCAGACCAGCGCGCACGATCCTCTGTGGGGATACCTGCCGATTGCCCGCGCCGATGAAGACCTCAATACCGTTCGCGCGAAATACCAGGACCTTTACATGCAGCGCGTGCAGGCCTCGATCGCCACGCATGTTCAGGCAATTCTTACGATGCAGAAGCGCGGCGCCGTCGCGTTCGACTACGGCAACAATCTTAGAACCCAGGCACAGCTGGCGGGCGTGACGGATGCGTTCTCATATCCAGGATTCGTTCCGGCCTTCATTCGCGATTCGTTTTGCGAGGGACGCGGACCCTTTCGCTGGGTCGCATTGTCAGGCGATCCCGCCGACATTGCGAAAACCGATCAAGCGCTGCTCCAGCTGTTCCCTGACGATCAGCGTCTGACGCGGTGGCTGACGTATGCCGCGGATCAGATCGCATTTCAGGGATTGCCCGCGCGCATTTGCTGGCTCGGTTATGGGCAGCGCGACCGTGCCGGACTGCTCTTCAATCAGATGGTGCGCGACGGACGGCTGAGCGCTCCTGTCGTGATCGGCCGCGACCACCTCGATGCGGGCTCGGTTGCCAGTCCGTTTCGCGAGACGGAGGCCATGCTGGACGGATCCGACGCGGTTTCCGACTGGCCGCTGCTCAACTTCGCCACCGGCATCGCCAGCGGTGCTTCGTGGATGAGCTTCCATCACGGCGGTGGTGTCGGCATGGGTTATAGCCAGCATGCGGGTCTGGTTGCTGTCGCCGATGGCAGCGACGAAGCCGAAGAGCGGCTGCGCCTTTGCCTGAGGAACGACCCCGCGCTCGGCGTGATTCGTCATGCCGATGCAGGATATGAACGGGCGATCCGCGTCGCGCGTGAACGCGGCGTGGATATGCCGAGCCTCCGATGAAAGCTGACCTGCTGGTTCGCGGAATTTCGCAGCTTGTAACCTCCGAGGGTTCGGGACCGAAACACGGATCGGAAATGCGCCGGCTCAGAGTAATTGAGCATGCAGCGCTGGTGGTGTCCGACGGCAAAACTCTGTGGGCTGGACCGGAAGCGGACTGGGCCGGGCAAGCCTCAGCCAGCATCGATCTCGGACATCGAGCTGTCGTTCCAGGCCTTGTCGATCCACACACGCATGCAGTCTGGGCCGGTGATCGCCTGGCAGATTTCGATGCGCGCATTTCCGGCGTTCCCTACGAACGCATTCTGGCTTCGGGCGGCGGTATCTGGAGCACGATTCGCGCGACGGCGGCAGCATCGTCCGACGAACTGATTGCGCTCGCCAAACCGCGCATCGACGCATTGCTGCACTCTGGCGCTACCGTAATCGAGGTGAAGTCCGGCTACGGGTTCTTGTCTGACGCCGAGATCAGGATGCTGCAGGTGATCCGCACTTTGTCCGACACGACGCGCGCTCGCATCGTGCCTACTCTGCTGATTCACGTGCCTCCGAGAGAACCGTCGAAGCGCGCGGCTTACGTGTCGGACGTGTGTCAGACATTGATTCCCGAAGTGGCGCGGCAAAAGCTGGCCAAGGCAGTCGACGTTTTTGTTGAAAGGGAAGCCTGGAGCGTCGCAGAGGCGGAGTCGATCTTTGCGGCTGCGCAGCAGCACGGTCTGGCGATCAAACTCCACACTGAGCAGTTCAACCGCGTCGGCGGCCTCGAACTTGGCTTGCGTATGGGAGCGCTCAGCGTCGATCATCTGGAGGCGTGCAGTTCGGAGCAGGTTGCAATAATGTCCGACCGCAAAACAATGGCCACGATTCTTCCCGGAGTGTCGCTGCATCTTGGGCTGCCTCCAGCCCCGGGTCGTGCTCTGATCGACGCGGGGGCAGCGCTCGCGGTGGGAACAGATCTCAACCCCGGCTCGAGCCCGGTCTTTTCAGCATCCATTGCGCTGGCGCTTTCGATTCGCCTCAATGGTCTGACAGCACAGGAGGCACTGGTCGCCGGGACCGTGAATGCCGCATGCGCCCTCGGCATGAGCGATGCCGGACGCATCGAGCCTGGACTTTCGGCAGACTTTCTGGTGCTGCACGGTTCGGACTGGCGCGAACTGGTCTACACGTTGGGCGCCAATCCCGTCCGCGAAGTCTGGATTGGTGGAGCAAGGGTCGCAGCATGAGAACCAACTTCATTGCGAAGGGCGGCCCGCTGATGACCACGCTCTATCGTCCCGAACTCCTGTTAGACGACCACCGGTTCGCTGCGCGTGCGAGCCTGGCGGTCGGCGACGATGGCCGGATTCGAAGCGTCAGCGCGTCCGACAACCCGTCCGACATCGTCGTCGACATGCCGGGCAAGGCGCTTCTGCCCGGTTTCATCAATGTCCACTCGCACGCCTTTCAGCGACTCATCCGCGGCAAGTCGGAGTCGAGAATCGTCGCCGGGATAGACTTCTGGTCCTGGCGCGGAACCATGTATCACGCGGCCGCGAACCTTGATCCGCAGCAGGTCTACGACGTCGCACGCATGGCATTCCTGGAGATGGTGCTCGCCGGCACGACGACGGTGGGCGAGTTCCACTACCTCCATACCGCGCCCGATGGCCGGCCTTACGACGATCCAAATTTGCTGAGCAAGCAGGTGATCGCCGCGGCACAATCCGTCGGCATTCGCATCGTGCTGCTGCGCTGCGCCTATCTCCGGTCCGGCTATCAGCTGCCGCCCGATCCCGGTCAGACGCGATTCTTCGAAACGACACCTGAGTTCCTGGCGAACATGGATGCGCTTGCCCGCGAATATCCTGCTGCGTCAGACATTGTCCGACTCGGCGTTGCGCCGCACAGCATTCGCGCCGTGCCGCTCGACGATCTGCGGGAGATTGCCGCGTGGGCTCGTGTCAAAAGTCTGCCGCTGCACATGCACATGGCCGAGCAGGTTGCCGAAAACGAAGCCTGCGTGCGCGAGTATGGCGCTACTCCTGTTGCGCTGCTTGGCAAGGCTGGCCTGCTGGGCCCGGATTGGACTGCCGTTCACGCGATCCACATCACCGCAGAAGAGAAGGCTATGTTGGCCGATGCCGAAGCGACAATCTGTTCCTGTCCGACAACCGAGCGCAACCTGGGCGATGGTATTCTCGCCGCCGACCTGGTGATGAAAGCCAAGATCCGCGTGGGGCTCGGGTCAGACAGCCAGGCGCAAATCGATCCACTCGAAGATGCCCGAGAGCTCGATTATCATCTGCGCCTGGCACATCAACAGCGCGCGATCCTCGACCAGATTAGCGATCAGAGCCTGGCGGCGCGCCTTTTCGACTGTGCCACGGTGAACGGTGCGCGATCCCTCGCTGTTCCCGCTGGAACACTGGCCGCGGGCGCATACGCCGACTTTTTCACGGTCGACCTTCGCGATGTCTCCATCGCCGGCCATTCCGCCGACGATTTGCTTCCCCTGATCGTCTTTGGGATGAACCGGACAGCCATCCGCGATGTGGTTGTGAATGGCAGATTGGTCGTTCGCGATGGCAGACATGCTCTCCAGGACGAAATCGTCTCTCGCTACGAAGAGGTTCACGCGAAGGTGTGGCGCGATTCCGCAGGTGCGGCGCGATGAAGACGGTTGTCGACTTTCTGTCTGACCTGATCCGTATTCCGTCCAATTCCGCCGTCTCCAATCGGCCTCTGGTGGAATACGCGAAGAGCGTGTTGCACGCCGCGGATTGGTCTACACGCGAGTTACCCTACCGCGATCCGGCCGGAGTGGAAAAGGTAAACCTGATCGCCGCACCGCCAGGTCAGAACGTCGACGGCCCTGACGTGGACCTCGTCTTCATGTGCCACACCGACACGGTCCCTTATGCGGCCGACTGGACGAACGCGCTCGATCCGACTCTAAAAGACGGAAACCTGCACGGCTGTGGCGCATGTGACGTGAAGGGCTTCCTCGCCTGCCTGCTCACCGTCCTTTCGCAAACCCGCCCGAACCAGCCGCCGGAAGGGTTGCGCCTCGTGCTCACGGCGGATGAGGAGATCGGCTGCATCGGAGCTGCGCGTCTGAATGCCGCCGGCGTGCTGCGGCCCAGGCGTATCGTGATCGGTGAGCCGACCCTACTGCGTCCCGCCCGCGCAGGCAAAGGCTATTGTCTGGCTGAGGTCACGGTCTACGGCAAAGAAGCCCACAGCGCCCACCCGCAGCAGGGAGTCTCGGCGATCTACAACGCTGCCCGGCTCATCACCGCCATCGAAGAATTTGCTACGCAGCTTGCCAAGAAAACGCACAGTTTCTTCGATCCCGGTTCCACGACCATCAACATCGGCACCATCCAGGGTGGCACAGCCAAAAACATCGTGCCCGGTTGGTGCCGATTTGAGCTGGAGTGGAGGCCGATTCCCTGCGAGCCCGCCAACCATGTTCTGGAATCGGTTGCCGAGATCATCGAGCGTCTTCACCATGCCGATCCGGCGTTTCAAGGCGAAATCAAACCAAAGCGCCAACAGGCGGGATTCGAAACGAAGGCGAGCGCATCTCTGGTCCGATCCGTGGAAGGGCTCATGGGCAGGTCGGCCACTTCGATTCCCTTCGGTTCCGAAGCCAGCATTTTTGCGGACATCGCCGGGGAAGTGATTGTCTTCGGTCCCGGCGACATGCGGACCGCGCACAGCAGCCGCGAATGTGTTCCGATTGCAGAACTAGAGCAGGCCGTGGCGTGCATCCGTTCTCTCGTGAGCCGCGCAGAATAAGCCAACCTGGCGCTACCCGGTTTCCGATTCGCTAATTGTCCGTGTCGATCGCCGGACCCGGCATTGCGTGGATGCGCGACCCGACATTGGGCTGAGGGCGCGATTCAAAGCTGGAGCAATTCCGCCCGGAATTCTTGGCGACATACAGCGCCGTATCCGCCCGGCACAGCACCTCGCGGATCGACGGCGAATCAACTTCAGGGCGGAACATGGCTACGCCGATGCTGCAGGTCAGGTGAATGGTACATTCGCCGATCTCGAAAGGGCGTGATCGAATGGACTTGAGCAAATCGTCCACGCGGCCCGGCGCGATTGACAGATCCCAGCCTGGGAAGAGGATGAGGAATTCCTCTCCGCCGTAGCGGCCCACGATGTCATACCCGCGCATGCTGGACCGAAAGCGGTCGGCCGATTCGCGGATGACGTCGTCACCGCAAAGATGACCGTAATTGTCGTTGAGGCTCTTGAAGTGATCGAGGTCCGCGATCAGCACCCCCAGCGGAGTCTTGTCTCGCGTGGCTCGGGAAATTTCGCGCTGCAGGTGCTCCAGCATCGCCGCGCGGTTGAAGATCCCGGTAAGTGAATCGTGCGTCGCCTGAATATGCAGCTCGCGGCGAGTGGCTTCGAGCGCCGCCTTTTCGGCTTCGAGCTGCGCAGTGCGCTCCGTGACGATGCGAGTGAGCTCCAGCTGGCGGCGTGTGAGGGTGCGAGTGCGGAAAGCAACGACGGTCCAGGCAAACATCAGCGCGATCATTGCATATATCGCGTAAGCCACAGGGGTGCGGCTCAGCGGCGGCCGCAGGTAGAAGCTGAAGGCCGCCCCGGTGTCGTTCCAGATGCCATCGTCGTTTTCTGCCTGAACGGTGAACGTGTAGTAGCCGGCCGGTAAGTTCGTGTACCACGCGCTGCGACGGCCGCCGGAATAGATCCAGTCAGGGTCGAACCCGATGAGTTTGTAGCGGAAGCGTTCCCGCTCCGGCGCCACGAAACTGGGGGCGCTGAAAGAAATCTCGAAATTGCCTGAACCAGGTCCCAGACGAATGTGATCCTGGAGGGGAATGTTGCGAGTGTCGAACTTTGCGTGTTCGATCCACACTGGCGGCACGACGGTGTTCACCGGTATGTGCGCTGGATCGACCACCGCAACTCCGGCGATCGTCCCAAACCACAGCCGGCCATCGCGGCTCTTCCAGGCGCACGGCATGCTGCCGTACAGCGTCTCACGCGAACGAAGCCCATCCGCAGTGCCATACAACACGGGATGTACCGTGGCGAATTCAGTTAGCTCCCTTTTCGCAATGCGAAAGATGCCAGTGTCGCCGCCGAACCAAAGCCCGTCGTCATTATCTCCAATGATGGAGCCAATGGAAGTGTCGGGCATCTGCTGATCCGGGGTCCAGGTGGTGACCCGTCCGTCGCGAATGTGGCTCAGGCCGCCACTCTGCATGCCGATCCACATGCTGGCGTCGGGATCGGCGTACAGGCTCATCACCTGATCGCTGTGAAGGCCGTTAGCGGTCGTGAAGCTGGTGGTCTCGCCACGATAGATGCGCTGTACGCCATCTCCGTCGAGTCCAACCCAAAGAGCGCCATCGGTGGATTCAGCAAGAGCGGCGACGCGGCCGCTGTCGGTCACGTGCCGAATACTTCCGCGATCGAAGCGGGCCAGTCCTTTCCCTTCGAATCCGATCCAGAGCGTGCCGTCGCGATCCTCGAGCAACGAATTCACCGAAGATTCGCTGGCCTCGGGGTCATGGAAGACCGAGACTTGCCCTTTGTGGATGCGTGCTAGGGTGCCGCGCCGATAGCCGACCCAGAGGTCTCCATCGCGCGTCTGCACCAGAGAATAAATAGCCTGGTTCGGCAGGCCATTGTGCGGACCCCATACTTCGACGCGGCCGTCGGGCAGCAGGTGATCGAGACCCTTATCGTCGGCGCCCACCCACATCGTGCCGTCCTGCGCCTGCAACACGTTGCCGGTGTAATTGCCGGAGAGGCCTTCAGGCGTACCGAAAACGGAGAACTTGCCGTCACGCAGTTGCGCCACGCCTGCGTCCAGAAAGCCGACCCACAGGCTTCCTTCCCGATCCTCGAAAAGCGTGTGCGCGCAGCGATCGCTGGGTAAGCCGCGCGAGGCGTCGTAGAAGTCCAGTTTGCCGCGATACAGCCGCGCGATTCCATGGCGGTCAAAAGCAATCCACAGCGCGCCATCGTGATCGGCGTGCAGAGCCGCGATCTCGTTCCAGGGCAGACGCTGCGGGAAGGCAGTAATGCGGCCGCTGCGGATCTGTGCCAGACCATTCGACTGTGTGCCCACCCAGAGCGATCCATCCTGGGCCGGAGAGAGCGCGACGACGGCGTCCCCAGGCAGGCCGTCGCGAGTGGTCAGGGTTCTGAAGCGCCCGTGATCGAAGCGGGCCAGACCCTTCGCAGTTCCAACCCAGAGCGTTCCACCCGCGTCCAGCACGACCGAGCTGATCGAGAGGTCGGCCAATCCGTCGGCGATCGTCCAGGTTTGAACGCGACCGTTGGCGATCCGATTGAGACCTTTGGCTGTGCCCACCCAGAGACCGCCCTCCCGATCTTCACATAGGGCCGCGATGTTGTTGCCGGAAAGGCCGTCCCTCATCGAAAGAGTCGTGAACACGCCGTCAGGCGCCGCGGAGGTCGATGGCTGGTAGTGGCCGAGGCCGCTGTCGGTGCCGATCCAGAGACCGCCGTCGCGTCCGGCCGCCAGTGTCTGAATAAAGCTCGACGGCAAACCGGGCGCGTTGTGCCGCGTGTACGTTGTAAAATGCGCGCCATCGAAGCGCGTAAGGCCTTCCTGCGTGCCGAACCACAGATAGCCATCGCCCGTTTGCGCCATGGCCTGAACAGAATTCTGCGGAAGACCGGACTCACTGGTCCAGGAAGTCTGCATGTATTGCGTGATGGCTTTGCCCGGATCGAGAGCGAACGCGGTGTCCGCGGTCATCATCATCGCTGCGGCGGTCGACACGGCCAGCAGCGCGGCGCAATCGCGACGCACCCGGCTGGCGCAACTACTCGCCCGCTGAAGAACAGCAGCGAGGGCGCAACACCGAGTACTCCGTCGATTTCGAGTTGGAATGACCAGGCCCATATCGTTCAGGGTCCTACCGCACCGCCTCCAGCTCCTTCGCGCGGGCTGCTATGTCTGAGCCCCACCCGAGTTGTTCCATCGGATTCGGAGTGGGCCGGCCCAGCAGGTAACCCTGGGCCTCATTGGTGCCCAGAGCTTTCATCAGTTCCAGCTGTTCTCTCGTCTCGATGCCCTCGACGATCACCTTCATGTGCAGGTTGCGCGCCATCGACAGAATCGACTCGACGAAAGCCCTCGTTTCCTCGCGGACCACCAGCTCGCTTACAAACGAGCGATCGAGCTTCAGCGCATCGAAGGAGAGTCTCGGCAGATAACTCAGGCAGGAGTAGCCAGTTCCAAAGTCGTCCATGGCCACGCCAATGCCCTTGCCGGTCAGGCGCCGTATCAAATCGGCGGCGCGCTCCACTCCGGTCAGTGTGGCGGATTCTGTGATTTCGAGTTGCAGCAGGCTGGGCCTGAGTCCGGTGCGATGCAGGGCCTCTTCTACTTCCTCCAGGAACGAATCGCGGGCAAACTGCACGCTGGAGACGTTGACAGCGACCTGAATGGGCCTGCCGGCTCTGCTTTGCCATGTCACCGCGTCCGCGCACGCCCGTTCCATCACATACGCACCCAGCGGCACAATGAGCCCGCTCTCCTCGGCGATGGGAATGAAATTCAGAGGTGGAATTGTGCCGAGCTTCGGGTGAAACCAGCGCGCCAGAGCCTCGAAACGCACGATCTTATTCGAGGCCAGATCGAATTCGGGCTGGTAGTGAATCGTGATCTCATTATTTTCAATGGCGCGCCGCAGCTCGCCCTCCAGCGTAAGGCGCTCTCGCGCAGCGCTGCCCAGGCCATCGCCAAATTGCACAATGCGATTTTTGCCATTGCGTTTGGCGGCAAACATCGCGCAGTCTGCCTGCTGCAGAAGCTGGCCGCCTTCGTTGCCGTGATCCGGGAAGATGCTGATGCCGATGCTGGCGGTCATTTTGATCGAATGGCCTTCGAGTTCGAAAGGCTCCTTCAGAACTTCCAAAACGCTGACGGCGGCCTTGTCGCCATCTGCCCAGGTTTGCACGTTGTCCAGAATCAGCGTGAACTCGTCGCCGCCAATCCGCGCCAGAGTGTCGGATTGCCGGAAGCGTGATTTCAGACGTTGCGCCACCTGGCCGAGGAGCGCGTCGCCCGCCCCGTGACCAAGGCTGTCATTGATGAGCTTGAATCCATCGAGATCGATATAGAGCAGCGCGACCTTCCGGTTCTCCCGCCGCGCCTTCGCCAGGCTCTGCGACAGCCGATCGGTCAGCAGCCGGCGATTCGGCAACCCGGTCAGATCGTCGATGAGCGTCAGGTGCTGCAGTCTTGCTTCGGCCTCTCGCATGGCCCGGTCCCGCCGTTGCAGCTCCGACAGCATGGTGTTGAACCCAACCACCAGGTCGGCGACTTCGTTGCTGCCTCGCACGGAAACCTCCGTCTCGAACTGCCGCCGAACCGTGACCTGCAACATTGCGCTGGATAGATCGTGGATGGCTTGCGTCGTTTCTGAGGCCTTGCGCAGAGCCGCCGTCTGCTGGCGCACTCGCCGCCGTAGAATGTAGACCCACATCAGCGTCGCAAAAACCATCAGCAGAAAAAGGGCCACCATGGTTGGGATCGCGGGCGGAATCCAGAATGGAGCGCTCCGAATAACGGCCAGATCGGCTGGTCCACGCCGCTTGATTTGGAGGAAGTCCGCCGGCGTCGGAAGGAACTGCACTGCCGACGGCGGAACAAGGGTGCTCTCCGCAGGATGCACTTTCATCCGCTGCAGGCCGATCGTGCTCGGTCCGTTCAGGTCATTATTGCCGGTCGCCTTGGTGGCCTCAATGGCGACTTTTGCGCCGGCGAGAACCGCGGCTGGAAGCGGATTCGCCTTGATCGGCACCGCTCCGGTCTCGTCCTCAAGCCAAAACAGCTTTCCCGCTTCATCGACATAGGTGACTACGCCGATGAGGTGTACGACGGAGTTCGCGGGCAGGGTTTGTAGTTCCTGGACGGTGTTGCGCTTGGATAAGGCGGACCCCTGGCATGGGGTGGTCGCGAAACTGCCCACGCCCAGCACCAGTCCGAAGATCGCGGTGAACCTGGTCACCGTGACGCTGCTGCGGCTCATGGCAGAATGATCAATTGTGAACAGCTATTAGTTCCATACAACTTTGGATTTGGGCCGTACCCTAATGGAATTACATAACTTAAGGAGCATTGGCCAAGTACCTGTCTGGTCATCAGGAATCGGTCTGGATCAGGCCCAAACCCGCTGGAGACCGCGTCCGCCGGACTCGCCAGCCGACAATTCCGCACCCTCCCAGCGCCCTGAATCCAATGCAATCCATCTGGATGGTGGTACCGAGCATCGTTCCCAGCTGGCCGTGACAGAATAGAAATGATCCCCTATGACACCCCAGAGCATCCCGCTACCCACCGAGCCAAACAGCGACACCGTGTCCGAGCCAGCCCAATCGTTTGGCGCCCTTCTTTCCGAGTTTGAGCAAAGCCACAAATCCGAAGGCGGTTCAAAGCAACTCGAAGGCACCGTCATCTCCGTTTCCGCAGACTCGGTCATTCTCGACATTGGTTTCAAAGTTGAAGGAGTCCTGGCGCGCACCACCTTCCCTGATAACGCGGAGAGCGTCGCTCCCGGCGACAAATTTCCCGTCTCCGTAAAAGGGAGAAACGCCGAAGGCTATTACGAACTGTCCCGTTTCAAAGTGAGCCAGCCTACGGATTGGTCCTCGCTGGAGGCTGCCTTTTCGCAGAAAGTCGCCATCGTCGGCACCGTCACTGCGGTTGTTAAAGGCGGCCTCAGCGTAGACGTGGGCGTTCGCGCGTTTATGCCCGCTTCCCGCAGCGGTGTGCGCGACGCCGCCGAGATGGAAAAGCTGGTCGGGCAGGAAATCACCTGCCGCATCATCAAACTCGACACCGCCGACGAAGACGTTGTCGTCGATCGCCGCGCCATCATGGAAGAACAGGCTCTCTCCCAGCAGCAAGACCGCTACTCCGCGATGAAGGAAGGCGACGTGATCAGCGGGCAAGTGCGCAGCCTGACCACCTACGGCGCCTTCGTTGACCTCGGCGGCATCGACGGCCTGCTGCACGTCAGCGACATCGCCTGGAGCCGCATCGGTAGCCCCGAAGACGTTCTCTCCGTCGGACAGGAAATTCAGGTCAAGCTGCTGAAGATCGATCCGGAAGCCCGAAGGATTTCGCTCGGACTGAAGCAACTGCAGCCGGAACCATGGGACGCCGCCCCAGGGAAGTACAAAGCCGGCGAGCGGATCACCGGCACCGTCACCCGCCTCATGGACTTCGGAGCCTTCGTCGAACTCGAGCCGGGAATCGAAGGGCTCATCCACGTTTCGGAAATGTCGTGGGTGAAGAGGGTTCGCAAACCCAGCGACATCCTCAAAGAGGGCGACACCGTCGAAGCTGTGATTTTGTCTGTCAGCCCGACCGAGCGCCGCATTTCTCTCGGACTCAAACAGGCGCTCGGCGATCCATGGGGCGATGTCCAGAACAAGTATCCGGTGGGATCGGCCGTCGAAGGCCCTGTGACGCGCCTGACGAAGTTCGGCGCCTTCGTTCAGCTGACCGAAGGGGTAGAAGGTCTCGTCCATGTCAGCGAAATCGTTGCCGATCGCCACCTGCATCATCCGCAGGATGTCCTGCGGGTGGGTCAACCGGTAAGGGCGCAGGTCCTGGCCGTCGATACGGAGAAGCGCCAGATCAAGCTCAGTATGAAGCAGCTGATCCCCACCAGTATCGACGAGTATCTTGCCGAACATCAGCAGGGCGACGTGGTCTCCGGTCGTGTAGTGGAAGAATCGCCGGGGCTCGTTGTCGTGGAGTTGGGCGAAGGCATCCGCGCGAACTGTGCCATTTCCGAAGCCGCGGCGTCGCCAGATCAAAAGAAGAAAGAAGCGAGCGTGGACCTCTCTTCGCTGACTTCGATGTTGCAGGCTCGCTGGAAGGGAAGTGGAGCCGTCGCTGCATTGCCCGAGGCAATTCGCGTCGGACAGGTTCGCAATTTCCGAATAGCGAAGCTTGCCAAGGATGCAAAGCTCATCGAGCTGGCATTGCCCTGAGCTTTGGAGCACCGAGCTGAATTGAACTTGAGCCGTTTGGCGGTCGTCTGAGCCCGCCGGCGAAATCCTGCCCCTCAGCGAAGCAGACGGGAAAGACCTCGGTTGCAAGAATTCCGTAACCGAAATCTGTGGAGCACCCTCGGATCGCGCTGACTGCATGGTCGACTCGACCGGGAAGCGCTGCGCCCTCTTCCGGCTGCAAGAGGGTTGTTGAAAACTCAAATTCGTGGCTGAAATTTAAGCTGTGCTCCTGCCGAGATACGGGGATTCGCATACGGATTGTCGGCGAAAGGGACGGTCTCCCACCGGCCGATGCATCCTCTTTCGCAATGGGGACGGTTTCCTCTCGATCAATGGCTGCACATTAGCGCCCCCTAGCGATTGGGACACTTCGTTGCGGCAAATTGAATCCGCGCAGCGAGAACGCCGGCGCGATTCCTTCGGCGGCGCTTAGCGGATATTCCACCTCGATCTCGCGGCTTTCTCCAGGCAGTAACGAGACGTAATTGTCGCTGTAGTAGGCAGGAAGGATGCGCTGGCCATCGGAGCTTCTGATCAGCGTCAGCTTGTTCTGCAGGGCTATATTGCTGCCGGTGTTCTTCAGTTGTATCTGAAGATGCATGTTGGCGCCTTCGGGGGTGGCTGTTGCGGTTGCGGTCACGGTGGGAGCGGCCAGTCTCGCTAGTTGCAGGAAATCCTGGCTCTCGCCCGCGAGCCAGTACAGATTGCTGGAGACGACATTCCCCGATGCGTCCCTGAGCTGGAGCCGCACGAGGATCACGGCGTTCTTCTCCAGCGGATCGAGGTTGAGATGCAGCGCGGCCGTTTCGCTGTCCGCGGGTACGGATGTGGGTGCCTCCTGGTGCAGTAGCGACTGGTTGTCCAGGGAGTAGACGTCGGCGACAACCTGCAACTGGCCGGAGGCCTCGGGCGTGGTGTTGACCACCTCCACTGCATCGGAGGCCAGATCGAGCTGGATGTGCAGCGCCTCAAGCGCCGTCTTCTCTCCGTAATACGACGCCTGCGTGTCGTAATCGGAGCTCAGAACTTCCCACATGTTGCTCGGCCACGCGGGCTGCGTCATCCACAACAGGCGTCCGCTGTTCGGCGCCCACAAGTGGGCGTTCATGCCTTCGAAGATCGCTCGATGATCGACATAGTCCATCATCTGCGCCTTGCGCTCGAAATCCTCAAGACTTGTCGGCGCTCCGAACTCCGCTTGCATCTCGGCAAGGAACGGGTGCATGTCACCGTTTCCCAGGAAATGCCAGTCGTGATACGCCCATACGTCATCCATTGGCCACTGATCCGGCTTCGGCACCGAGGCCTCGAACGATTCGAGGGTCGAAAGGGACGGTGTGCCGGTTTCCACCGAGAAGCCGTGGTTGAGCACGGTGAAGTACAGCTTTGGATCCTGATAGCGATAGGGGCCGCTATTTTGCAGGTTCACCTGGTTGGAGCTGGGCGAGTAATAGCGTGTGCCATCGAGCGTGCGGATGAGCTTCGCGAGCCCTTGATTGATGATTGGCTGCGGCACGCCCTCATTGCGGCCGCACCATACAGCGATGGATGGATGGTTGCGGAAGCGCAGGATCACGTCCTGCGCGTTTTTGAGGAAGAGCGTGGGATCTTCGGCTTCGATGTTGTAGTTCTCCGTGGTTTCCCAGAAGTCGTTCCAGATGAGGAAGCCGTATTCATCGGCCAGATCGTAAAACGTTTCTTCGGTACTCTGCCCCACCCAATTGCGGATGATGTTCTCGTTGGCGTCATGATGGAGGCGGAAAAAGGGCTCGAGGTGCGCGCGCGAGACGCGC
>Ga0182015_10001029_pt1 | contig 38346 bp, 29 predicted proteins | sample 712P3MmetaG_FD_120478 | JGI IMG/M metagenome (GOLD analysis project Ga0182015, IMG submission 120478) | Permafrost microbial communities from Stordalen Mire, Sweden - 712P3M metaG | ecosystem: Environmental > Terrestrial > Soil > Wetlands > Permafrost | place: Sweden: Stordalen | collected...
AGACGCTGGCGGCCAACTGGAGTTGTTCCCGATCTTTCTTCTGCTGGGTGATGTCCTCGGTAAAGACGAGAACGCCGCCCACGGTTCCCTCCGAGGTGCGCCAGGGGTGCATCTCCCAGCGGAGCCACTGGAGGGTGAAGTCATCGCGGACAAAGCGGTCCTCGTCACAATACAGATCTTCGCCGGCCAGGGCGCGGCGATGCAGGACCTTCCAGCGGTCCGGGATTTCCGGGAAGACTTCGTAGTGGGAGCGGCCGATCAGGCGCTCGGAGCTAATTCCAAAGTCCTGCAGCCAGCGCCGGCTGGCGGCGAGGTAGCGCATATCGCAATCGAACATGGCGATCGCCGCGGGTGCGTGGTCGATAAAGAGCTGGAGTAGTTCTCTGCTTTCCTGCAGCTTGTTTGCCGCGTCGATGGGGACGGTGATATCCGGGCAAATGCCGAAGAGGCCGATGACTTCGCCGTCAGCGGTTTTGAGCGGATATTTGCGATTATCGATCCAGCGATGCGAACCATCGGGGAGTTCGAGGCGCTGAACTTCATGCGTGCCGCGCCCCTCGGTGAGGACCTGCTGATCCCTCCGATAAAGCATGTCGGCCATTGCTTCCGGATAAAGCTCGTAGCCCGTTTTTCCCAGGAAGTCGCCGTTCGTTTTTGGGTCGCCCAGCGTGTCGGCCATTCTTTTTGTCGCACCGACGAACACGAGATGGCGATCTTTGAGGTACATGTAGTCGTCGGTATGATCCATGAGCGAACGGAAGCTTGCGACGACGCTTTCGAGTGCCGGAGAAATATCGGGTATCGAGCTATCGAGAAGGAGGTCGAGGATCACTGGCTGGCTGGCGGTTGCGCGGGTCCTGGTGAAATCCGCACGAAGGCAGCGGATGCGGCCGTCCGCATGTCTCAGGCGCAGGTCCACCGATCCGGAAGGGTGCGATAAGTCCGGCGAAAGCAGACAACTAACGATGGGAGTATCTTCCGCGGGAACGCGATCCTGCAGACGGATGCGAGAAGATAGCCAGTCCTGCGCGGGAAATCCGGTAAGCGCTTCTATGGAGTCGCATACCGACAGAACTTTGATCGAGTCAGTCAGCGCCAGTTGTAGGCTTGCACTGATACCGTCGCTCAGCATAGGGGGATAGCCTGCCGGAGGATACCAGCGACAGATAGTAAGTCGTCAAGAAATATCTAAGTGGTGGACGGCCGATTTGACTCCAGGCGTAACTCGAATCAGGAGCCAAAGTTGTAGCCGTTGATTCGGCCGATGACGCAATTTTGGCGTTCCCCATCGGGAAGCCTGATCAATCGTTTGATGTTGTAGAAACCGCCTCGCTCGCGGCGCAAACGGTGAGCTGCGCAAATCGCTATTTTTCAACTGATTGCAACGTTAAATGCTCCATACTAGAGGGGTAGAGAACGGGATGAATGTTACGAAAGTTGATAGGCTAGGGGAAGAGAGGTTTTGCATTGACGTCGCTTGAGACCCGTCCGGTAGTCCGGTTCAACCATGAGGAATTTCGTCACGCGGTTCTAATTCCTGCGCCGCACATCGCAGTTTTTGACTGCGACGGAACGCTTTGGGATGGGGACGCGGGACTTGGGTTCATGACGTGGTCGATGGAGGCGGGTTTGTTGTCGCGCGACGCGAGCAGCTGGCTCGACGCGCGGCACCGTCTGTACCGGCATGGCGAAGTTTCTGAAGTGGCGATTTGCGGCGAAATGGTGCAGGTGTATGCGGGATTGCGCGAGGATGAACTGCGCCGCGCTGCCGCTCGCTATTTTGCCTCGCATGTTGAGGCGCAGATTTTCCCGGAGATGCAGTCGCTGGTCGGCGATCTGCGAGCCGGCGGGACGGATATCTGGGCGGTGAGTTCGACGAACAACTGGGTCGTGGAGGAAGGCGCGCGGCGCTTCGGGATCGGACCCGAGCGCGTGCTGGCCGCGCGTGTGCGTGTGCAGGATGGTCTGATCACCAGCGATCTGATCGATGTTCCCACGGACGAAGGCAAGGCTGAGGCGTTGCGGGGTGTCGGCATTCCGCGTCCCGATGCGGTCTTCGGCAACTCCATCCACGATTTGGCGATGATGGAAATGGCTGAGCGCGCGTTTCCCGTGAACCCGACGCCGGCACTGGTGGAGATCGCAGCCCAGCATGGCTGGACGGTCTTCTACCCGGACGCTGTGCTCGCGGACCATACGAAGTAGCCGTGAAAATCGCATCTTTGCAGCCGAGCATCAGCATCATTCTTGAGCGGCTTGGCTGCCTGCATCGGCTGGTGGCTTGCACGCGCTATTGCCTCGTCGCCGTGCCATCGCTGCGGGAAAGAAACCTGGCGGTCGTGCACGATTCCTGGTCGACCACCGCGGAGGAGCTGCTGGCTGTGCGGGCCGATCTTGTGATCGCGTCGGTTCCTTATCGCAACGAATCGCTGGCGGCGATTCTGAAGGCGGGGTGTCCGGTGTTGGCGCTGGCTCCGCATTCGCTGGCGGATATCGAACAGGACATTCGCCTGATTGCGGCGGTCGCTGGGGCTGCTGAGGGTGCGGAAAAGATTGTTGCCGAGATGCGCGCAGCCGTCGATGAAGTGCGGCGACAGACTTTTGGGCTGTCGCACAAGCCCACGGTCTATTGCGAGGAATGGGGCAAGCCGCTGATTCATTCGCAACTTTGGGTGCGGGAGCTGGTGGAGGCTGCTGGGGGCGTTTTTCTGGGCGAGCCAGCCAAGGTGACGACTGCGGAAGTGGTGGCTGAGGCCGATCCGGACGTGATCATCGCGGCATGGTGCGGGGCTGGGGACCGGGTTCCCCTGGAGAAACTGGCTTGCCGGCCGGGCTGGGAACGGATCACAGCGGTTCGCGACGGCCGGGTTTATTGCATCGACGACGAGCTGCTGAACACGCCCGCGCCGACCCTGATCGACGGGCTGCACGCCATTGCCTCGGCCCTGCACCCTGACCTTTTCGGTACTTCCGGGGGGATTCGCGCGCTGGACCGGAGTCGAACGCCCTTGGGGTGCGTCTAAACTATGGTTCTGTATGGGGGATACGGCTCAAATCGGCAAAGAGGCGAAGCCCCTGCGCTTTGTGGCGGCGGGACTCATCCTGCGTGGGGACGAGGTGCTGATTTGCCAGCGCAAGGCGGGCTCGCCGATGGGGCTGAAGTGGGAGTTTCCTGGCGGCAAGATTGAGGCGGGCGAGTCGCCGGAGCAGGCGCTGGCGCGCGAGCTGGACGAAGAGCTGGGCATCCAGGCGACGATCGGCACACGCATTGCGCATCGGCGCCATACCTATCGCAGCGGTGGCGCGGTGGATCTGCAGTTTTTTGCAGTGCACAACTTCGAGGGCGAGCTGGTCAACCACATCTTTGAGGATGTGCGGTGGGCTCTGCTACGCGATTTGCCCGGGTATGACTTTCTGGCGGCGGATCGGGATCTGGTGCGGGATTTGGCTGCCGGCAAGCTGCTCTAAAACAGAGCTCAGGGCACAGAGCGCAGGGTAAAAGGCAACCGGCCGCAAGGGCAGAGGCCGCAGAGCTCCATGGTCGTGGCCGGCCCGATCCGACTCAGCCGAGCGGCGCGTTGTAGTCCTCGTCAGTCACATGCTCCATCCAAACTACCGCTGAGCCGGTTTCGTCGGCTTCCTGGATTGCCAGGTGAACCATGGTGCGTCCCGGAGCTGCGCCGTGCCAGTGGACTTCGCCAGCTTCGATCCAGACTGAATCGCCGGAATGGATTTCGCGAGGCGGTTCGCCTTTGAGCTGAACGCGGCCGACTCCGGACAACACATGCAGTGCCTGGCCTCGGGGATGGGTGTGCCATGCAGTGCGCGCTCCCGGCGCGAAGGAGACACGGGCGGAGTTGAAGTGGGCTGGGGGAGTGGCTGCGACGACCTCGTCGATAAACACGGTTCCGGTGAACCAGTCCGCGGGGCCGGGGCGGGTTCCGCGAGATGTTTCGGTGAGAATTTTCATGGTATCTCCTTTGGCGCGGCAAATTCCGGGCGAACCTACAGGCCGGGGTTACTTGCCTGGCCGCAATTGCTGGACCATCAGGATCACGGAGAGAATGCTGACGATGATCGCCGTCGCCCACGCGGCTCCGTTAAACCAACGCGAGTTGACGTGCTCCCCCATGAGGTCTTTTCGGTTGATGAGGATGAGCATCAGCACGATCACGACGGGCAAAAGGATTCCGTTGAGGGTCTGGGAATCCACATACCACTGGATGAGTTTGGAATTGGGAATCAGCATCACGGCTGCTCCACCGCCGACAATCAGCAACGTGTAGAGGCCGTAGAAGAAGGGTGCTTCCTGAATGCGCTTGTCTACGCCAGACTCGACGCCGAGGCCCTCGCAGACCACATAGGCGGTTGAGAGCGGGAGCACCGAAGCGGCAAAGAAGCCGGCGTTGAATAGTCCAAACGAGAAGAGAAGGAAAGCATACTGGCCGGCCAGCGGCTTCATGGCTTCCGCGGCGTTGGAGGCATCCTGGATGGTGGTGATCCCGTGCACCCACAGGGTAGCCGCGCAGGCGACGACGATGAACCAGGCGACGACGTCGGTGAAGATGGATCCGACGATCACATCGATGCGGGAGCCGGCGTAGGTCTTCGCCGTCACTCCCTTTTCGACGATCGACGACTGGAGGTAGAACTGCATCCACGGCGCGATGGTGGTGCCGATGACGGCGACGACCATGAAAACGTAATTGGGATCGCGCAGGACTGCCACGCGCGGCAACTTGATGGTGGCCAGCCAGGCCTCGTGCCATCCCGGATGCGCGAGCACGCCGGCGATGATGTAGGCGAAGTAGATGGTGGATGCGAAGAGGAAGATTTTCTCGACGGTTTTGTAGTCGCCACGTACCGCGAGCAGCCACACCAGGGCCGAGCAAATGGGGACGGAAATATATTTCGAGACGTGAAACAGCTGGAGGCTGCCGGCGATGCCGGAAAATTCGCCGATGACGTTGCCGAAATTCACGATCACGAGCAGCACCATGACGATGAACGTAAGGCGGAGCCCGAATTCCTCTCGGATGAGGTCGCTGAGGCCTTTGCCGGTGACTGCACCCATGCGCGCGCACATTTCCTGGACAACGATGAGCGCCAGGGTGACGGGAATCATGGTCCACAGCAACGTGTAGCCGAACTGCGCACCCGCCTGGGAGTAGGTGAAGATGCCGTTGGGATCGTTGTCGACATTGGCGGTGATGAACCCCGGACCGAGCACGGCGAGGAAGAGCAGTATCCGGGTTCTCCAGCGTTTGAGCATGTCGGCGCAGTCGTAATTCGCGGGATTCCGGGCGTGAGAACCCGGGATAGCAGAGCAGCAGCGAAACCCCAGTGTAGGCGACGGAACGTAATTTGTGTCGGGCGATTTGGCTCTGGTTGCGATGGCCCTCGCGCCCCGGCGGATTGCTTTCTGTAGACTGAAATTCAGCATGAATTCAAGCCGGTTTCTCCGATTCCCATCGAGTATTCGCCGTGTTGCGCTGCCTCTTTTTGCAACATGTCTTGTTTTGCAATTCGCTTCGCTCGCGCATAGCCAGGGCACACGTCTTTGGAACGAATCGCGTTTTGAGGAACTGGAGCGCGGCACACCCAACGGCGTGGCCGTGACCAGCGATGGGCATCTGGTGCCTGGGCCGGAGAGCAAGGCGATTCTGACGACACCGTCAACGTATGTGTGGTCGGTAGCGGCGGATCGCGAGGGCAACGCGTATCTGGCAACGGGAACTCCGGCGACGGTGCTGCGGGTTAGTCCCGATGGAAAGTCGACGACCCTGTTCACGACGCGCGACATGAGCGTGCAGACGGTGCGGGTTGGTCCGGATGGCTCGGTGTACGCGGCGACGTTGCCTTCGGGTAAGGTGTACAGGCTCGACGCGCATGCGGAAAACAAGAACGACGACAGTGCGACGCTGGTGTTCGATCCGGGCGCGACGCAGGAAAAGCCGAAGTACGTTTGGGATCTCGCCTTCGATGCGCAGGGGAGGGTGTACATTGCGACGGGCGCTCCAGCGGCGATTTATCGGTTAGGCGTTGGCGGCAACGCAACGGCTCCGGGCGGCAAGCCTGAGCTTTTTTTCAAGAGCGACGAGGAGCATATTCGGACGCTGGCTTTTGACAAGGCTGGGAATCTGATCGCAGGTTCTGACGGCACGGGTCTGGTGTATCGCATCGATGCTGCGGGCAAGGCTTTCGTTCTGTACGACGCGCCGAAGAAGGAGATTACCTCGGTGATTGTCGCGCCGGATGGCTCGATTTACGCGGCGGGCGTGGGAGAGAAGGGCAGAAGCAATCTGCCGCCGCTGCCGGTCACGGGACAGGCTTCGATCACGGCGACGATCACGATAGTGACGCCAGGGTCAGTGCAAGCGTTCAGTGGCAACAGTCTCATCCCGGAGGGGTCGGAGTTGTACGAGATTCCGCATGGCGACGGACCGCCGCGCAAGATTTGGGGCGGGCACGATGACATTCTTTACTCGCTGGCGTGGACGCCGGAGGGCGTTCTGGCAGCGACGGGCAATCGCGGGCGGATTTATCGGATTCATGACGATGGCACCTGGGCCGATGTGGCCCACATCGAAGCGGCGCAGGTGACGGGATTCGCCGATTCGCCGAAGGGGCTCTACGTGAGCACGGCCAACTCAGGCAAGCTGTTTTTGCTGAGCCATGGCGAAGCTTCTGAGGGAACGTACCTGAGCGAAGTGTTCGATGCGGGCTTCTTCGCGCAGTGGGGGCGGGCGGAGGTTGAGCTGGGCGCAACGCCTTCGTCGTCCGTGCAGATGTTTGCGCGCGCGGGAAACATTGAAAATCCGGAGCGCGCGTGGGGAGACTGGAAGCCGTTCACGCCGAATTCGGGTGCGGTTGGTATTGGTTCATCGCGGTTCATGCAGTGGAAACTGGTGGAGCGTCCGGGAGCAGCGGTGGGCGCGGTGGCCATCAACTATTTGCCTGTGAACATGCCGCCGATGGTGGATGAAATCGTGGTGGCGCCGGGGGCGCGGGCAAGCGCGATGCAACAACAACCAGGGCAGCCGCAGCAGATCACGATCAATTTTCCGTCTTCGCAGAGTAACGGCATTAGTTTTGGCCAGGAGCCGGGAAGGGAACCGCTGCCGGCGGTTCGCGACCGCACTGCGGTGACGGTTCGCTGGGCGGCGCATGACGACAATGGCGACGATCTGAGCTTCGCGCTTTATTATCGCGGCGAGGGCGAGCACAACTGGCAGTTTCTGCGGGATCACGTTACAGAGCGCTTCTATGCGTTCGACTCGTCGCAATTGCCGGACGGGCATTATCGCGTGAAGGTGGTTGCCAGCGATGCGCGCTCGCACAATCCGGGCGAGGCGCTGAGCGGCGACCGCGTGAGTGAAGAATTTGTCATCGATACGACGCCGCCGGCGGTCAACGGGCTCGAGGCGCATCTGGTCAACGGGAAGATTCACACTTCCTTCAGTGCGATGGACGCTACATCGCCAGTGACCCACGCGCAGTACTCGATCGACGCGGGGCGCTGGCAGTATGTTGCGCCGGTGGGCAACATCGCCGATTCGCTGATGGAGCATTTCGAGTTCGATGCTCCGCTGCCGCATCCACGTCCGGACGCCGACGCTCCTGTCGATGCGGGCGAGCACGTCATCTCGATCCGCGTGTTCGATCGCTACGACAATGTGGTGACAGTGAAAGCGGTGGTGCGGTGATGCAGCCTGTAGCCGGTAGCCTGTGGCCGGTAGCTAAAAAGCGGTTAGCTGAAATGCGGTTGGCGTAGAGCATGCGGTTCGAACTTTTTGTCGCCGCGCGTTATTTGAAGGCCAAGCGGCGCCAGGCGGTCATCGGCGTCATCACCTGGATTTCGATTGCGGGGGTGACGGTTGGGGTCGCGTCGCTGATTCTTGCGTTGGCGATCACCAATGGCACGCGGCGCGATCTGCAGGAGCGTCTGCTCAGTTCCACTTCGCACGTGGATCTAATGCGCACGATGAGCGACGGCATTCGCGAGTGGCGCCCTCTGCTCGATCGGCTGCGTCGCATACCTCACGTGGTCGCGGCCGCGCCTGGGCTTTATGAGCCGGTGCTGATCTCGCGCAACGGTGCGCGCGCCGGCGGCGCAATGCTGAAGGGGATTATCCCGGCGGAGGAGCGGACCGTCTCCGACATGCTGGCGAATCTTAAGGAAGGAAGCGTCGCGCCGCTGAGCGTGGCGGCGAATACAGAAGATACCTACGGCTCGCCTACGCCGCCGATTGTCATTGGAACGGATTTGGCGGACTCGATTGGGGCCAGCCTCAACGATGTGGTGATGGTGACCAGTCCCCAGGGCGATCTGACTCCTTACGGGGTCATTCCCAAGTACCAGCGGTTTCGCATTGTGGGGATTTTTCACTCTGGTTTTTATCAGTACGACTCGAGTTTTGGCTTCATTCGGTTGGCGGATGCGCAGAGGCTCTTCGGCGAACCCGACGTCATTTCGATCATCTCGTTCCGGGTCGACGATCTTTACCGGGCCAACGTGATCGGCGATGCGATCGAGCAGGCGGCGGGTCCTGGCTTCAACACGACGAACTGGATGGAGCAGAACCGCGAGCTTTTCCGTGCGCTCAAGCTGGAGCAGATAGTGACGTTCATTGTGATTGGGTTGATCGTGTGTGTCGCTGCTCTGAATATTCTGATCGCGCTGACCATGATGGTGATGGAGAAGACGAAGGATATTGCGGTCCTGATGTCGATGGGGGTGCAGCCGGGCCAGATTCGGCGGATTTTTCTGCTGCAGGGGCTGTTGATCAGCGTAATCGGGACTGTTTTTGGGTTGATTGTCGGCTACACACTGGCTTGGGCGGGCGGCCACTATCGGTTCATCCATCTTTCCGCAGATGTTTATTCGCTGGACTATCTTCCCTTCGCGCCGCGCATCCTACATGGCGTGATTGTCACGGCTCTGTCGCTGGGCGTCTCGCTGCTGGCGACTCTTTACCCTTCCACTTCAGCGGCGCGCGTGCTGCCCGCCGAAGCGCTGCGGTACGAGTAGAGCCGCCTGCATCATCGGCCCCAGGATGCCCCCCGAAAGCACAAAGGAGTTTTGGCAGGAATGAAGCGGAAGATTGTCTCGGTCATTCTCGGACTTCTGCTCGCCGCACCCTTCTCCTCCGGTTTCTCGTTCCTGACGCACGAGACCATCATCGACATGACGTGGGACTCCGGGATTAAGCCGGTGCTGCTCAGCAAGTATCCGGACACGACACCCGCGCAACTGCGCACCGCTCATGCTTATGCCTACGGAGGCGCTGTGATTCAGGATGCCGGCTATTACCCGTTTGGACATCCTCCGTTCAGCGATTTGGCGCATTACGTGCGCACGGGCGACTTCATCACGAACCTGATCCACCAGTCGCGCGATGTGAATGAGCTGGCCTTTGCGCTGGGGGCGCTCTCGCACTTTGTAGGCGACACCATGGGCCATCAGCTGGCTGTGAATCCTGCGGTCGCCATTGAGTTTCCGGAGCTGGCTCGGAAGTACGGACCGGTTGTGACCTATGAGGAGTCGCCCCATGCGCATGTCCGCACGGAGTGGGCCTTCGACATCGATCAGCTGGCTCACTCCCGCTTTGCCCCGGCGGCTTATCTGCGGCACGTTGGTTTCAAAGTTTCCCGGGGACTACTGGAGCGCGCCTTCTACGCGACCTATGGGCTTTCCCTCAGCAGCGTCATGGGAAACGAGTCCCACGCCATCGGTAGTTACGACTGGGCGGTTCGTCAGTTTCTTCCTCGCATCTCTTTTGCCGAGGTGGTGCTGCACAGGAAGAGCTTTCCCTCCGACGAGGATTTGCCGGGCTTCCATCTCTTCGAGGATCGGCTGAAAGATACTTCGGCCCGCAACGGATGGGAGCCGTTCCGGAGACACAAGCCGAGCTTCCAGACGCGCATCGTTGCATTTGTAATCTTTATTTTGCCGAAGGTCGGTATTCTGTCGGACCTTTCGATTCGAGCCCCTGACAAGGATTCTGAAGAAAAGTATGTCGAGGGCGTGAACCAGGCCACGGATCGTTACATGCAGCTACTGGGCGAGCTTGCGCAAAAGGGGCAAGATGGGTTCGCGGTTCCGGACCTCGATCTCGACACCGGCTACGCGAGCCGCCCTGGAACGTATCGCCTGATGGACGAGACCTACGCTACGCTCCTCGATCACGTCACGAAGGAGAATGCGCGGCCTCCGCTGGGTCTGAGGCAAAACATCCTTGTCTTCTATTCCGATCCCAACGCTCCGATTGCAACGAAGAAGCACCCGCGGAAGTGGGCGAAGGTGCAGCAGGAGCTGGAAGTTTTGCGCAACATGCCGGCGACTCGCATCCCTGATGCAAAGTGAGGCGCAGGCCTGACTCACAGTCGGCATCGGAAGTTACGTGTCTTCCATCAATCCACGCGCTGCACCGCTGCCAGGCGTGTATTCTGCCTTTGGCATGCGGCGCATCCTCACTGCGGTAGTTCTGATTCCTCTCGTGATTGCGGTGATCTTCGTGTCACCCAAGTGGCCCATCGTTTTGATGAGTTTTATCTTCATCATTGCGGCGCTGGCGTTATGGGAATATCTGGGGCTGGCCAACGCAATCGGCGCAAGGACACCGCGCGTTGAGGTCATCGTTTGTCTGGCCGTTCTGCTGGCCGCCGTTTTCCGCCGCCCGGACCTAATGGCGCCGGTCATGGGAGCGATCTCTCTGGCGCTGCTTATTATTTGCACGTTTCGATCGCCGCTGGAGCGTGTGCTCCCCGACACGGCGTATTCCGTTTTCGGGCTTCTCTATATTGGCCTGTCGATGTCGACGCTCTATTTGCTGTCAGCGGAGGACAACGGACCATCGCTCCTTCTCTTTTTGCTGCTGGTTGTCTGGTCCGGCGACATTGCGGCGCTCTATATCGGCCGCGCTTTTGGCCGCTGGACGCTGGCACCGAGGTTGAGCCCGAACAAGACATGGGAGGGGTCGATCGCGTCGGTTGCGGCCAGCGTGGGGATCGCGGCGCTGCTGGTTTGGGTTGGTTTGATGCTGAATGCTCGCGCCGTCGAATATGTTTCGTATCCTGGCAGCTACGCGCACTGGATTGGCCTCGCAGTGCTGTTGAATATCGCCGCGCAGGTCGGCGATCTGGCCGAGTCGGCCATCAAACGCGGCGCCGGAGTCAAAGATTCGGGACGCCTGCTGCCGGGTCACGGGGGCGTTCTGGACCGCATCGATGCGCTGCTGCTGGCTGCGCCAGTGCTGTGGTACGCTCAGTTAGCGCAGCAGTCCTTCTGAAATGCAGCTAAGAAGCGGTCAGCTAAAAACCGGTCAGCGATGAAGCGGTTAGCGATTCGACGGTCAGCGAGAAGCAATCGGAATGGGTGGCTGGCCTCCCTGGCGGAAGAACTCCTTCCTTGAAAAGTATTGCCATCCTGGGATCGACCGGCTCCATCGGTCAGAGCACCCTCAGCATTGTCGCGAGCTACCCTGAGCGGTTTGCGGTCGCCTCGCTTGCCGCCGGTCGGAATTTGGATGCCGTTTTTGAGCAGTGTCTTCGGTGGCATCCTCGCGTTGTTTCGCTGGCTACTGAAGAACTGGCGGCTGAGCTGGCGCGCCGTTTGCGGAAAGAGGGACTGGGGACCGAAGTTGTGTGGGGCAGCGAAGGTACGGTCCGGGTCGCCACGTTGCCGGAAGTCGACTTTGTTGTCTCGGCCATCGTGGGGGTCGCGGGGCTCGAAGCGACGTACGCAGCCGTTCAGGCCGGCAAGACCATCGGGCTTGCGAACAAAGAAGCGATGGTGGCCGCGGGAGAGATCCTTACTGCTGTTGCGCGCGAGAAGAACGTTGCGCTGCTCCCCATCGACTCCGAGCACAATGCGATTCACCAGTGCATGCGGGCGGGAAAGCGCGACGAGGTTCGGCAGATTTGGCTGACTGCTTCAGGCGGGCCGTTCCGGACGCTCCCGGCCTCCGAGTTCAGAAACATCACCGTGGAGCAGGCTCTGCATCATCCGACGTGGGTGATGGGGCGCAGGATCACGATCGACTCGGCGACGCTTCTCAACAAAGGACTCGAAATCATCGAAGCCTGCCGCCTCTTCGATCTGCCACCGTCGGCGATCAAGGTCACGGTGCACCCGCAGTCGACGGTGCATTCGCTGGTGGAATTCATCGATGGCAGCCTGCTGGCGCAGATTTCCGTCACCGATATGCGGTTGCCGATTTTGTATGCGCTCGGCTATCCGGAGCGGATCGAGTCGGATTTGCGCTTTGATATGGCGGCGCTATCAGATCTCCACTTCGAGCCACCGGATTTCCAGCGTTTCCCGTGTTTACGACTGGCGTACGAGGCTGCCGAGAAGGGCGGGGCGCACGCGATTGCTCTCAACGCGGCGGACGAAGTGGCCGTCCAGGCGTTCCTCGAACGGGTGATTCCCTTTACCGGCATTCCAGATACAATTGAACAGGTACTCGAGACAACCCCGGAGAGGCATCCGGCGACCATCAAAGAAGTACTTGCGCTGGACAGCGAATCGCGCGAGCTGGCGCAGGAAGTTTTGGCGGGGCGTGAAGCGTCTCGTCGTTGCTGAGGCCTAAGGTTCTCCGATATGCTGCCCGAGTCCGCACGAGTTTCACCGAAATAATCAGATATGCCCTTCGCCGTAATCGCGACCGTCTCCTTTCTTATCGTGCTCGGGATCATGGTCCTGGTGCACGAGTTCGGCCACTTCGCTGTCGCCAAGCTTTGCGGCGTTCGCGTTGAGGTCTTTTCGCTGGGCTTCGGCACGCGCCTGTTCGGCGTCAAGTACGGCGACACGGACTACCGCATCAGCGCGCTGCCGCTGGGCGGCTACGTCAAGATGTCCGGCGAAACGCCGGGTTCGGAGACCACCGGGGATCCGGGTGAGTTCAGCTCGCATCCGCGCTGGCAGCGGGTTCTGATTGCCCTGGCGGGTCCAGTCGCCAATTTCATCCTCGCGTTTGTGCTGATGGCCGGGTTTTATACCATGCACAACGAGGTCGAGCAGTTCCTGGCTGCTCCGGCAGTGCTCGACGTGGTGCCCCCCAACTCGCCGGCGGGTCGGGCTGGTCTCGAGACGGGCGACCGGATCATCCGGTTCGACGACAAGAACAATCCTACCTGGGAAACGCTGACCGACCGCGCTCTGCTCGACGTCAACTCGACGGTGGCCATTACCGTGGAGCGCAGCATCAGCGGACAAACGAAACAGTTCAGTACGGAGCTTTTTCTCGCCGACCCATCGAAGGGGCAGGACTTCGCCATCGAATCGCTGGGTTTGCTTCCCTGGGCGCAGGATGGCCCGGTGATCGTGGCCGACGTTGTACCCGGTGATCCGGCAGTCAAAGCGGGTCTGCAAGCAGGCGATGGTCTGGTGTCGGTTGATGGGCAGGCGGTCCATAGCGTTGCTGCCGTCATTGCCGTTCTCGATGAGGCTGGCAACAAGCCCGCGAGCCTTGTGATCGATCGCAATGGCAAACAGTTTGGTGTGACGGTTCAGCCCGTTTGGACTGAGTACAGTACCGGCCAGGCACCCGGCTACGCCCTCGGGTTCGTCCCGGCGCCGCCGCCTTTTACCGTGGAGCAATTGCCGTTGTCGCAGGCTGTGCGGCGGTCAATCACCTACAACCTGCACTACTCCGGATTGATCCTGGACATTCTGCATCGCCTGTTCACGCGCCACGGCGCGGTGATGCAGCAGCTGAGCGGACCCATCGGCATGGCGCGCATGACCGGCGAAGCTGCTGAGATGCACGGATGGCAGCCGATCATCGGGCTCACCGCGCTGATCAGCCTGAACCTCGGCATCATGAATCTGCTGCCGATTCCGATCCTCGATGGCGGCATGATCGTGCTGCTTTGCATTGAGGGCCTGCTGCGGCGCGATCTGAAGCAGGAGTTCAAGGAACGCATGTATCAGGTCGCGTTCGTGATGCTGATCCTGTTCTTCGCTTTCATCATGGTGAACGACGTTTCGAAGCTGAATCTGTTCCAGCATCTGAAGCCGTAATAGCTGGCCGTTTGCCGGCATCAGAGGTCCGCCAATCCGGCGGGCCTTTGTGTTTTGGGGCTCAGACTTCAGAGCGCCATCGGCGGCGGTTGATAGCCAAACTCGCTTTCGACAGCGGCAGCCACTTCGAGCACCAGCTCATCGGCGAACAGGCGTCCAGCGATTTGGACTCCGATGGGAAGGCCATCGGCGGACCGGCTCACGGGGACCACGGCGGCTGGTCCGCCCAGCAGATTGAACCATTGCGTATAGCGCATTGCGTCGAGATACGCTACGGCTTGGCCTTCGACATTCCAAGTACGCTCGAAGGGCTTGAACGCGGGAATCGCGCACACCGGGCACAGCAGAATTGGAAACTCGCTCATCTCCTGGAGCAGTCGCGCGCGCACCGTGTCGGATTCGACCCACGCATCGAGGAGGGAATCGGCCGTCATGGGTTTTTCCGCTCGCGCCATCGCGAGATAATCGCGGAACGTTGGGCTCAGTTGTTCTTCGCGTCCGCGAATGGTTGATGCGTAGAGCATTGCTCCGCACTGGACAAAGAAGGTCCACCACAGCTTTCGGGCTGCTTCGAGGGACTTCGGGCGAAACGGTTTTACTGTGAATCCCTGGCGTTCAAGTGCTCGGACAGCGAGTTGAATTGAGTCTCGCGTTTCGGGCGTGACCGGAACGATGCCGTCGTCCTCGAACCAGCCGATCGGTACGCGCTTGGCTTCGTCGCGCGTAACGGCTCGATGCGGCGCTGGCGCGCTGTTCGGATCTGTTGGATCATGGCCGGACAGCGTTTCGAACAGCAGCTGCAGATCGCCGACGGCGCGTGCCATCGGGCCGATCGATCCCAGAAAAGCGAATGGCCCGAGGCAGGGCGGCAGATGTCCCGAGGCAGGGAAGCGGCCCGCCGTCGGCTTCAGCGCGCAGATTCCTGTGAAGTGCGCTGGTTCGCGCACCGATCCGCCGCTATCGCTGCCCAGTCCGCCTGCAGACATCCCAGCTGCGATTGCCGCTGCTTCTCCGCCACTCGATCCGCCCGGCGAGTAGTCCAGATTCCACGGATTGCGCGTGCTGCCGTAGAGGAGATTCTCCGTCTCGTAGGCCATCAGAAACTCGGGGCAGTTGGTGGTGCCGAGGATGATCGCGCCGGCATGGACCAGACGGTCGACGACGACGGAGTTCTTCTCGGGGATTGATCCGCGATTCAACGTGCTGCCAATCTCGCAGCGATAACCGGCGACCGAGATTGACGATTTCACCGTCATCGATAGTCCCGACAACGGGCCCGGTCGGACGTGCGCTGCCAGTGCCCGGATTCGGTCCGGGTCGAAGTCAACCAGCGCGTTCAGAGCTGGATTCAGCCGCTGGATTTGCGCGATGTGTTCTTCGGCCAACTCCAGCGGCGTGATCGCGCGGCGGCGCAACAATGCAAGCTGTTCGGTAGCGGGAAGGAGGGTGACAGGCATGCGCGGGATGCAGGGCCATTATAATTTCGCCCTGTGCAGACTGATTTCTTCCCCGCGCCGCGATCTGAACCCACACCGTCCTGGGCCGAGATTCTCGGGCGTGAATCAACAGCTCGCCGTCCGGTCCCGATTCCCAGCGTCGCGGGTCGTCGCATCCTCGTCACCGGCGCCGGTGGCTTTATCGGAGCGGAGTTGGTCTGGACGTGCGTCGCCTCTGGCGCGTCGCAAATCGTCCTACTCGAAATTGCCGAGCAGGCACTCTTCTCCATCGATCGGGAGATGACTGCGCGCGGCTGCGGCGACCAGTGCGTTCCGATCCTCGGTAGCGTTTGCGATCGCGCTCTGCTTGCCGCACTTTTCGAGGAGTATCGACCAGAAATTGTCATCCACGCAGCTGCGCTCAAGCACGTCCCCTTGATGGAGCATAATCCGTTCGCGGCGGTCGAGACCAACAGTGTTGGCACGTGGCTTCTGGCGCGGATCGCACAGGAGCATCGTGTTCGCCGAATGATCCTCATCTCCACGGACAAGGCGGTTGCTCCGCACAGCATCATGGGTGCGTCGAAACGCATCGCGGAGCTGGCGATGCTCGCGCATGGTGGTTTCACTGCGCTGCGGCTCGTTAACGTTATCGGCTCACCGGGCAGCGTTGCGCCGCTTTTCGCGGACCAGATCGCGCAAGGCGGACCGATCACCGTCACGCATCCTGCGGCGCGCCGCTTTTTCATCACGCTGGACGAGGTCGTCGCGCTTGTCGCCGAGGCGATGGCCGCCGACTCAGCTCAGGGGGTCCTTGTCCCCGATCCCGGAGAGCCGGTGCTTATTGCGGACCTTGCTCGTCGCATGATCGCGAGCGGTGATGTACGCATTGTCTTCACGGAGCAGCGTCCCGGCGACAAGCTTGAAGAGTCGCTCATTTCCTCGCGCGAGCGTTATACCGTGGATTCGAGCGCCAGTCTGCGCTGCGTTTCCAGTCCTGCTGTCGCCGACCTCGATGCACAGATGCACGCGCTCCAAGCCGCCATCGCTGCGCGCGATCTTCCGCTTCTGTTGCGCATCGTTGAGGCACTTGTCCCAGATTACGAACCCAGCGTCGTTCTACGGGATGCTGTCCTGGCACTCACCGCCACAACCCCCGTGGCATTCAAATGAAGCGCCGCATTGCGGTTGTCACGACTTCACGCGCTGACTACAGCCATCTCTATTGGCCGCTCAAACTGCTCTCCGAACATCCGGACGTTGATCTGTGCCTGATCGCGATGGCCTCGCACCTCTCGCCGGAATTCGGTGCGACCATTTGCGAGATTGAGAAGGATGGTTTCCCCATCGCGGCGCGCATTGAATCCCTGCTGAGTTCTGATACCGATGTGGGAATGGCGAAGAGCATCGGCGTTGCCGTTCTTTCGCTCGCCGACACGCTGGGCGCGATGCGTCCCGATCTGTTGCTGCTGATCGCCGATCGCTACGAGATGCTAGCTCCTGCTTCGGTAGCGCTCTCACTGCGCATCCCGATCGCGCACATTGAAGGCGGCGAGATCAGCGAAGGCGCCATCGATGATGCCGTCCGCAATGCGCTCACCAAGATGAGCCACATTCATTTCACCTCGACGGAAACCGCGCGCGAACGCGTCATCGCCATGGGCGAAGAACCATGGCGTGTCCACCGTGCCGGTGCTCCGTCGCTCGATCATTTGCGCCGGAGCCAGCTCCTTTCGCGCGACGAGGTTGAGTCTGCCTGCGATCTCGATCTACGCATTCCTGCGTTGCTGGTCGCATACCATCCCGTCACGCTCCAGGCGGACACCACATGTGAGGCCGACGCACTCTTCGCAGCGCTGGAACAGATCGCTGCTCAGGGTACAACGCAAATCCTTTTCTGCTATCCGAACGCCGACGCGGGCAGCCGGTCGCTTCTCTCACGCACGCGCGAATTTCTCACGCGCCATCCGTCCACCAGGCTCTACGTCAATCTCGACGCCGTTGCATACTGGAGTCTGCTTCGTTGCGTCGACACGATGGTTGGCAACTCGTCGAGCGGCATCATGGAATCCGGTTCGTTCGCGTTGCCCACCATCAATGTGGGTTTGCGCCAGAAGGGCCGCGAACGCGCCCGCAATGTGCTCGACGCCGAACCGGAGACAGCTTCCATCCTTGCCCGCATAGGGGAAGCGCGTAGTCCGTCTTTTCGCGCATCCCTTGAAGGCATGGTCAATCCCTATGGCGACGGGCATGCCGCCAAGCGGATTGTCGAAGTGCTGACCACCTGTCCGCTGGGGCAGGAGCTTCTTGTGAAGCGAGCTTTGCCTCCGAACAACGAGTTCGCTTCATGATCGAGCCCGAGATCCCCCTTTCCGCGCCCGATATCACCGACGCCGACATCGAGGCCGTCGCTTCGGTTCTTCGCACGCCGCGCCTCAGCCTTGGTCCGAAATTGGCCGAGTTCGAGAGCGCGATGGCGGCGTACGTGGGCGTGCCGCATGCTGTCGGCGTCAGTTCTGGAACGGCTGGCCTGCATCTCGCGTTGCTGGCACTCGGGCTGGGTCCTGGAGACGAGGTCATCGTTCCGTCGTTCACGTTCATCGCGGTCGCTAACGCTGTTCGCTACGTCGGTGCGCATCCGGTCTTCGCGGAGATCGACTCCGAAACGCTGAACCTTGACTCCGCCGCCGTCGAAGCCTGCATCACTCCGCGGACTCGTGCCGTCATCATTGTGCATACCTTCGGACGTCCGGCTGATATGCCGGCGCTGCTCGACCTTGCTGGCCGTTATAACCTGGTAATCGTCGAAGACGCCTGCGAAGCTATCGGCGCGGAGATCGACGGCCGTCGCGTGGGCAGCTTTGGCGACGTTGGGGTCTTTGCTTTTTATCCCAACAAGCAGATCACTACCGGGGAAGGCGGGATGGTCGTCACTCGCCATCCTGAGGTCGCGCGGCGTGTCGCAGCATTACGTAACCATGGCCGATACGAATCAGAATCGGCGGTGTCGGGGCCTACGCCCGAATTGGCAGACTCCTGGTTTGAGCATGCCGAACTCGGTTTCAACTACCGCCTGTCTGAGATGCAGTGCGCCCTGGGCCTCGGACAGCTCGTCCGAATCTATTCGATTCTCGCCCGCCGCGAGGCGATCGCGCGCCGCTATTGCGATCTGTTATGCGCAGTTCCAGACGTTGTTTTGCCTGTCACCGATATTCCCGGCCAGCGCCTGAGCTGGTTTGTCTTTGTTGTTCGTCTCGGAATGGGATTCTCGCAGGCCGATCGCGATGGTGTCATGCGTAAACTCGCTGAGCACGGAGTTTGGGCTGGGCGATACTTCGCGCCGATTCACCTCCAGCCCGCCTACTCGGCCTGGAGGGGCGCGACTCACCTGCCGATCACGGAATCTGTCGCAGTGCGTACCCTGGCCTTGCCCTTCTTCAACCGCATCACCGATAACCAGATCGAGCGCGTGTGCGCGGCTCTGCAGTGCGCTTTGCACGCCAAAAGGCAGTCGGTGTAACCGCATCGTCATCCCCAAAACGAGTCATCGCCATTTCATGGCCGAATGCTAGGATGAGGCCATGTCCGCCAGCCGGAAGAAAGCTGCGAAGCGCCCCGCCGCTTCTCCAAAAAAGCCCCGTCCGTCCGGCACTCCTCGCGATCTTGTGATCCTCACCGGTCTTTCGGGATCCGGTAAAGCTTCGGCGCTGAAGGCATTTGAGGATCTGGGTTTTTACGCTGTCGACAACATGCCGGTGATGCTGATGCGGCCTTTCGCGGAGCTGGTCGCGCATTCGCGCGATATTCGCCGCGCCGCGCTGGTGGTGGATGTACGCGAGGGGCAAAGTCTCGAAAAATTCCCAGCGATGCTGCGCGAGATCCGCCGAACTCTGCCGACCTCGGTGCTTTTTCTCGAAGCCTCGAAGGCGGCATTGCTGGCTCGTTACTCTGAGACGCGCCGGCCGCACCCGCTCGGACGGGAAGAACGCGTTACGCAGGCTCTCCAGGAAGAGCGGCGGCTGCTGGAGCCGATCCGTAACGTCGCCGATGTCGTCATCGACACGACGAAGTTTAACGTCCACGAACTCCGCTCTTATATCCAGAACAAATTCATACTCGAGAATGACGGCAAGAACCTGCTCATCTCGTCAACGAGCTTTGGTTACAAGAAAGGCGTGCCGCTCGACGCCGATCTGGTTTTCGACGTGCGTTTCCTGCCCAACCCGCACTTTATTCCGGAATTCCGCAATCTCACCGGCAAGGATCCGAAGGTCGAAAACTACATCGTCAGTTTTCCGCAGTCGCGCGAGTTTCTTGATCGCGTCACGGACATGATGCTCTTCCTGCTACCGCATTACATCAACGAGGGGAAGAGCTATCTCACGCTGGCGTTTGGCTGCACCGGCGGCCAACACCGGTCCGTCATGATTGCCGAGGAGGTTGCCCGCCGCCTGGCGCGGCACGGCTATATCGTCAAGACCGCACATCGCGACATACCGCGTTAGCGCATTTCGTCCCTGCTTTTCCTCATCAGTGCGCCGCGTTCCTCCGCACATGGGTCTCATCCGACGACCTAAAATAGAAGTACGCTATGGCGGAATTCACACACTTGCATTTGCACACCGACTACTCGCTGCTCGATGGCGCGTGCGATGTCGAAAAGCTGGTTCAACATGTTGCTCGCATCGGACAGAAATCTGTCGCGATCACCGATCACGGCAACATCTATGGCGCGGTCCATTTTTTTGACGCTGCGAAGAAGCATGGGGTTCGTCCGATTCTCGGGTGTGAGCTCTACGTCTGCCAAAAGGAAGACCATCGCGCCGATCCGCAGGGTGACGACTACAACCATCTCCTGGTGCTGGCGGAAAACGAAGAGGGCTATCGCAACCTTGTCCGCATCACTTCGGAGGCATCACTCCACGGTTTCTATAGAAAGCCGCGCATCAGCAAGAAGTATCTTGCCGAGCATTCGAAGGGACTGATCGGATTCTCGGGCTGTCTTGCGGGCGAGCTGTGCGAGAACCTGATGGCCGGTAAATACGAAGCCGCTAAGGCCACCGCCAGCCAGTATCAGGACATCTTTGGACGCGGCAACTTCTTCCTTGAAATTCAGGATCAGGGCCTGGAACTCGAGAAGAAGATTCATGCCGATCTGTTCCGTCTTGAGAAAGACCTCGACATCCCGCTGGTTGCCACGAACGACAGTCATTATCTGTGTGAGGACGACGCGCATGCGCATGAAGTGCTGCTGTGCGTGCAGACGCTCGCTTCGATCAACGACCCGAAGCGTTTTAAATTCGATACCAACCAGTTCTTCGTCAAGAGCGCCGCAGAAATGGAGCGGCTCTTCGCGCACGCGCCTGAGGTCGTGAGCCGCAGCATGCAGTTTGCCGAGCGCTGCCATTTCAAACTCAGCGAAGTCGATAATCCCTTTCCGGAATTCGCGGTGCCGGCGGGGCACACGATCGACAGCTACTTCGAGCAGGTGTGCCGGGAGGGGCTGAAGAAGCGGCTGGAAACCGCGGTGCGGCAACTGGAACTGCGCGGCGTGCAGCGAGTGCCGGTGCATGAGTATGAATCGCGGCTGAACTTCGAGATCGGCATTATCCGGCAGATGAAGTACTCGGGATACTTCCTGATTGTGTGGGACTTCATCCGCTACGCGCGGGAGCAGGGGATTCCGGTGGGGCCAGGGCGTGGTTCGGCGACGGGATCGCTGGTGGCCTACGCGATGGAGATCACCAACATCGATCCGATGCAGAACGTGTTGCTGTTTGAGCGGTTCCTGAATCCAGAGCGCGTGACGATGCCGGATATCGACGTGGACTTTTGCCAGAACCGGCGCGGCGAGGTGATCGATTATGTGACGCGGAAGTACGGCCGCGAGCAGGTGGCACAAATCATCACGTTCAACACGATGGCGGCGAAGGCGGCGATCAAAGACGTGGGACGCGCTTTGGACATGCCCTATGGAGATGTGGATCGAATTGCCAAGCTGGTGCCCGCCACGATTGGTGTGACCATCGATCAGGCGCTGAAGGATTCGCCGCCGTTGCAGGAAGCCTACGACAGCAACCAGCAGATTCGTGAGCTCATCGACACAGCAAAAAAGCTGGAGGGGCTGGTGCGCGGGGCGGGAGTGCACGCGTCGGCGGTGGTGATTGCGCCCCGTCCGCTGACGGAGCTGGTGCCGCTGAACCGTACGAAGAACGACGAAATTGTGACTGCCTACGATATGAAGGCGGTCGAGAAGATGGGCCTGCTGAAGATGGACTTTCTGGGCCTGGCGACGCTGACGGTGATCACCGATTGCGTGAAGCTGATTGAGCAGACGCGCGGCGAGAAGCTGGACATCGAGATGGTTCCGCTCGACGATCCTAAGACGTTTAAAAAAGTGTTTCACACGGCTCTGACGTCAGGCGTATTTCAGTTTGAGTCGAATGGGATGCGGGACGTTTTGCGGCGCTATAAACCAGACACGGTGGAGGAACTGACGGCGCTGAATGCGCTTTACCGGCCGGGGCCGATGGACATGATCGACGACTTCATCGAGCGCAAGTGGGGACGGCGCAAGGTGGAGTTTCTGCTGCCGGAGCTTGAGGGGATTCTGAAAGATTCGCTGGGCGTGATCGTGTATCAGGAGCAGGTGATGCGGATCGCGAACGTGCTGGCGACCTACAGCCTGGGCGAGGCCGACCTGCTGCGCCGGGCGATGGGGAAAAAGAACGCCGAGGCGATGGCCGAGCAGCGGGAACGGTTTATGACCGGTGCGGCGGCGCTGGGGCATCCGAAGGCTGTGGTCGGCGAGATTTTCGACCAGATGGCGAAGTTTTCGGGATACGGGTTCAACAAGTCGCACTCGGCGGCGTATGCGCTCCTCGCGTATCAGACGGCCTATTTGAAGACACATTATCCGGTCGAGTTCATGTCGGCGCTGCTGACCTCGGAAATCTCGAAGCCGGAAAATGTGGTGAAGTACATCAAAGAGTGCCGCGAGATGGAAATTTCTGTCGAGGCACCGGACGTGCGTTATAGCGATGCCGACTTCACGCCGCACGGCGAGGCGATTCGCTTCGGACTCACTGCCATCAAGAATGTGGGGCGCAACGCGATCGATTCGATTCTTGGTGTGCGCGCGGCCCTTGCAGAGGAAGGGAAGAGCTTCGCGTCGTTCCAGGAATTCTGCGAGAAGATCGATCTGCGTTTGTTGAATAAGCGCGTGATTGAATCGCTGATCAAGGCTGGTGCGCTGGATTCCTTTGGGCGGCGCGCGCAGCTACTGGCTGCAGTCGACAAAACCATGGAGCGCGCGCAAAAAGCGCAGCGCGACGATGCTGCCGGGCAGTCCGGTTTGTTTGGAATTTTCGATGTGCCTGCGAACGGGGCAAAACATGACGGTCTTCCCAATGTTCCTGACATGGATGAGAGCCAGCGTCTGGCGGCGGAGAAGGAAGTGCTTGGGTTCTTTGTTTCGGGTCATCCGCTGGACAAGTACGCCGAGAAGCTGCGCAACCTGCCGGGCGCTGTCGACGTGGCCACTGCGCTTGAAATGAAGCCGGCACCGTCGAACGGGCGGCGCGGGCAGGCGCCCGAGAACGAAATCTCCATCGCCGGGGTGATCCTTGGGTTGAAGGTCGCCAAGTCGAAGCGCTCAGGCGATCTTTACGCGCAGGCGGCACTCGAGGATGCGAGCGGCAAGATTGAACTAATCTGTTTTCCCAGGGATTACGAACGGCTCGCGCAGTCGCTCCGCATCGAAGTGCCGGTACTGATCCGCGGCCAGCTTCGGGCCGAAGAGGAAGCGGCGCCGAAGCTTTGCGTGTCTTCGATTCAGCCGCTTGAGGATGTGAAGGTGCGCTTGCCGAACAACATCCGTATCCGCATTGCGCTCGACCGGGTGAGTGAAACGACACTGGTTGAGCTGCATGATCTGGTCGTCTCCGCGCCGGGGCCTGCGCGGGTGATGCTGAACGTGGAGCAGAGCGGGCAATACTGCGTGGTGATGGAGCCGGAGGGGATCACGGTCGCGGCCGATCGCGCTTTCATCGACAAGGCTGAGCTGTTGCTGGGGCGCGGCATGGTGCAGGCTGTCGAATAGGTCGGCGCGGTTGCCGGGAAAGCTTTTCAGCGCGTCTTCGCTGGATAACTGCAAAGGGCGGAGATCGAGCAGTCGTGGCAGAGGGGGGCATTATTTCGGCACACCTCCTTGCCGTGCTGTCTCAGCAGCAGATGAGCTTCTGCTGATTTCTTGGGATTCCTGGGAATTTCGGAAGCGATCGCGTCCTGCACGGATTTGTAGGTTCGCCCGTAGTTCTTCATATGTTCGCGGCCGCAGCCCACGCGAGTAAGAACGCGCAGACCATTCGATTCCAGGGGGAGACCCGGAGCGGCGCCGCAGAACATCAGGATTTTCTCGGCACCGGGGTCTCCAATATTGGGGAATTGCTTGAGGGCTCTTTTAGCCTCGGCGTACGTTTGCGAGAGAATGCTGTTTAAATCACCGCCGAACTGGTCGCGGCAGATCCTTGCAATCTCGAGCCATCGGAAGACGCGAACTTCGGGTCGCATGCCTCCTCTTGTCGCCCAAAATAAGAGAACGTCCCGATCGGCAGTCAGGATTGCCTGGGGAGTGAGCCCGACTTGTTTGCGCAGACCTTCGAATACCTCCCGCCTGCGGGTATCCGGCAGCAGATAGCAGGCATTCTCCCACAGCACCAATTCAAACGGACCCTTTGCTGGAGGCAAGACGGGAGGCCCGTACTGGCGTCTGAGCAGCGAGAGGATTTCCTTCAGCGTCGCCATGATTTGAGACCCTAAATGCGCTGGTTGCGCCTCACTTTATCATGTAAAAGGTGGAATATTTGGCGTCCAAAGAACTCCGACGCGGCGTAATTCCGTCAGGGCTGGGTTCCCGCTTGCGATGATTCAGCGGCCACCCGTCTACAATTCTCAGAGCCCATGCCTGATGTTGCCCTCTCGTCTCCGGCGCACGCCCCGCACCGTCGATGGCGTATCGCGGTTCTGCTTGGCATTGGCGTGCTCGTCAATTTTTTCGACCGCGTCAACATTTCTGTTGCGCACGACGCTCTTCGCCAAGCCTGGGGCATTTCCGCTCTGACCTTTGGAGTTCTCTCGAGCGCTTATAACTGGACCTATGCGGTTCTGCAAATTCCCATCGGCGTGATGCTCGACCGGTGGGGAGTGCGCCGCATCGGCCGTATCGCGACGTTGGTGTGGAGTATTGCCTCATTTGCATCCGGCCTGGCGACTGGCCTCTACAGCTTCTTTGCAGCGCGGCTTCTGCTCGGCATCGGCGAGGCGCCGACCTTTCCCGCCAACGCCAAGGCCGTTGGCTACTGGTTCCCGGAGGGCGAGCGCAGCTTCGCCACTTCCATCAACGATGCGGCGGCGAAATTCGCTTCTGCCATCGGAGTGCCAATTCTCGGGTTGCTCCTCATCGGCTTCGGCTGGCGATGGAGTTTCATCTTTACCGGCTTCATCAGCTTTCTTTACTTCCTGCTGTTCTGGGGCGTCTATCGTAATCCGAACGAAGACCCGCGGCTCAGTCCCGCGGAGCGCAAGCTCATGGCGGAAGGCCACGCTCAGCCGGAATCGGCGCCCGCCGAGAAACCTCACGGTGCGCCGCTGCTCTATCTGCTGCGCCAGCGGCAGGTGATCGGAGCGACTATCGGCTTTGCCGCCTACAACTATGTTTTCTATCTGGTGCTCACGTGGCTGCCCAGCTATCTCTCGATGAGTCTCCATGTCGATCTGCTTCACTCAGCGCTGGACACGAGCATTCCGTGGATGGTGGCCACCGTGACGGATTTACTGATCGGCGGCTGGATGGTCGACGCGCTGGTTCGCCGGGGCGCGCGTCCCTGGCTGGTGCGGCAGTCGGTGCTGGTTGGCGGACTGGCCTTTGGCGCGGCCCTTTACGGTGCGAGCTTTTCTCACACAGCGGCGCATGCGCTCGTGTGGATCAGCGTGGCGATGGCCGGTCTTGGTGCGATGGCTCCGGTGGGATGGTCGGTGCCCTCACTCATTGCCCCACGCGAAAGCGTCGGCCGCGTCGGGGGCATCATGAACTTCGCGACGCAACTCGCCGCTATTTCCGCGCCCATTGTTACGGGCTACTTTGCAGGCAAGCACAACTTCCGCGCTTCCTTTCTGATCGCGGCTATTGTGCTCGCCGTCGGAATCGCTGGCTACATTCTGGGGCTGGGCAAGTTGCGGGTTATTCCTGAGCCGGTGTGAACAGAGGGAACCGTTCGCGCACTTCGTATTTCGATCCTTCTGGTCCGGGGATCGATTCGGAGAGAAGAAATTCTTTTGCCGTGAACTCGGCTCTGAGGTCAATCTTTGCGCGCTCCACGGATTTCTGCAGCGGAGCCAAAGCGCTTGTACCGGCGCGACTTTCGTTCGGGCCAGCGTGATGTGCGGGTTCCAGGCGCGGGCTTCGGGTGCAAATCCACAATTCCGCGTCGCCGCTGTTACAAATTGCTGTAGAGCCAGCAACTCCGGCGTCAGCGCAACTCTGGCCCAGAAGACGCCGGCTCGTTCGAAGAATCCCAGGCCCTGAATCCTGACCGGAACCTGGGCCGCACGATCGGCGCTCAGTTTTTCGAGCACGCACGCCTGCTGCTCATCACCCGTCTGTCCGAGGAATTGCAGGGTTACATGCCAGGTCTCAGGAGATGACCACCGTAAGTCGGTGGCTGGGGACTCAAATCGCAGCCGCACATCCGCCAACGAATTGACGGTTTCGGGAGCCAGCGCGATTCCCATAAAGAGCCGCATCCGTAATCACTGTACCGCCATCTAAACTGTTGTCGTCGAATCTCTTTTCGGCAGGCGGATTGAAACACTGAACCTCAACAGCCGCTAGGGCGACGGTTCGCATGATGGTCCGAGGAATGTTCCGTGCTCTGTTTCTTCCGTAGATTGCGCGCGCCAGTCCTCGTCATCGCTCTTGTGTTCCGCGCTTCCGCGCCTGCCCAAATGCAAATGCAGATGGGCCCGGCTGACACTTTCACTCAGGAAATCCAGGCGCACACAACCTCGGGGACCAGCGCGCAGCCCGACTCCACGCCGGCGCCGATGCTGATGACCATGCATAGCAACTGGATGCTGATGGTGCATGGCAACGCCTTCCTCGCCGACACGCAGCAAACCAGCCCGCGCGGCGAGGACAAGCTGTTCTCGACCAACTGGGTAATGCCGATGGCGCAACGCGCATGGGGGCCTGGCCAGCTCACGCTGCGAACCATGCTTAGCCTTGAGCCGGCTACGGTGACGGGGCGGCAATACCCGCTGCTTTTCCAGCAGGGTGAAACCGCGTATGGCAACCCCATCGCTGACGGGCAGCACCCGCACGACTTCGTGATGGAGTTCGGCGCGCTGTACGATCTGCACCTTGGCGGCCGCATTCTGCTCAGCTTCTACGTAGCACCGGTCGGCGACCCCGCCATCGGGCCGACGGCCTATCCGCATCGTGAGTCGGCGATCGAGAGCCCAGTTGGCACTCTCGGGCATCATCAGGAGGACTCGACCCACATTTCGGATGACGTTGTCACTGTCGGGGTCACGAATGGCTGGTTGCGCCTCGAAGGCAGCGGTTTTCACGGTCGCGAGCCCAACGAGCATCGCTGGCAGGTGCAGCAGGGTGCTATCGATTCCTGGTCCACGCGGCTGACCGTCCAGCCGGGAAAAAACTGGAGTGCGCAGTATTCGTATGGCCGATTGCACAGCCCTGAAGCGTTGTTTCCGACCTCCGATCAGGAACGCATGACGGCCTCGGTGATGTATAACCGCCCCTCGTCCAACAACGGCAACTGGGCCACCACGCTGGTCTGGGGACGCACGCTTGACCTCCCCGACAACCACATTGAGAATAGCTATCTGCTCGAGTCCACGCTGCGTTTTCGCTCGCGCAATTATGCTTTTACCCGGATTGAAGACGTCGACCGCACCAGCGAGTTGCTTCGGGGCGAGAAGCCCCTCCCGCCGAATGTTGCGGAGGAACCCGCCGGGCGCGTGCAGGCATACACCTTCGGCTACGACCGCGATCTGGGCCGCATTCCGCACCTTGCCACTGCTCTGGGAGCGCAGGTCACGGCGTATATCCCCGGCTCGATTCTTCAGCCTGTCTATGGGATCGATCCGATGGGCGTTGTCATCTTCCTGCGCATACGGCCGCGGTAGGGCTACTCACTCGTCCCGGTAAGGCCCTATCCGTCAGGTTGACGACCGCAGAAGACGAAGGCCAAAAGAGTGTGCTATAGAAGAGTCAGAAAAACCGGGAGCTTTCAGGCATCCGAAAACGGTTTGTACGATTCATAACCGAACGCACGTTTGTGCATTGGAACCCACAGAATTCGAGTTCGGAGCGTACTATGAACCCAGGAACCAGTGCCTTGAACCCCATGACCATCCCGTCGCACCGCGCAGCCGCGGCTGCACATCACTCGAACGGCGCCGATCGCAGCGCCGTGCTGACCTCGTGGAAAGACATCGCCCGCTATATGGGGAAAGGTGTTCGCACGGTGCAGCGTTGGGAGCAGGATTTCGGGCTTCCGGTGCGGCGTCCCCAGGGCTCGAACAAGAAAGCTGTGTTGGCGCGTCCTCGCGATCTTGACGCCTGGGTGGCTTTGCGGTGCACCAGCCGCGCGGAACGCGTCCCAATCGACGGTTCTGGTTGGATCAATTTCGCGCGACCGAGCCTTTCTCTGACGGCTCTCTCCCTGCTGAACGCCAGAATCGAGACGGCGCGTCTGCTGCGCGACAACAATCTGGCGCTCACGAAAGAGGTAAAAGCGGCGGTGGAGGAGTTGAGAAGCCGTGTTGAGTCGATTCAGCAGCTCAGGTTCTGAACAGGGTTCTGAAGCGGGCCTCGTTCGCCGAAATCCTTGCAGCGCAGAGTGCGCCCATTCAGAGCGCTTTAATCCGGGCCATTGGCGCGCGCCGTTGCGTCTATTGCACCCGGCTTCTCTTCTGAGCGATCGGCAATGAGTCCTCGTAACCCGGTAACGAACCGGGCGCAACCTTCTGCCCAGAAGCAAGAAGCTCGCGCCGTCGCGCTTGCCGAACTCGCGCGGCCCAAATCATTTCCTATCGTCGGAATCGGGGCGTCGGCTGGCGGTCTCGAAGCGTTCACCAGCCTGCTCAAGGCGTTGCTGCCCGATCTCGGCATGGCCTACGTAATCGTGCCACATCTCGATCCGCAACGGGAAAGCGCATTCACGCAGATCCTGGGCCGCACCACTACGATGCCGGTGGTCGAGATCGAAAATGGCATGGAGTTACAGGCGGATCACGTTTACGTGATTCCGCCTAACCGCGATCTCACCATCTCCGGAAGGCGCCTGCACATCGCCGACCGCGAGCATCAGCCGCGCTCGGTCAACGCCACGATCGATATTTTCTTTCGCTCGCTGGCTTCCGAACAGGGGTCCAATGCGATCGGGATCGTTCTTTCCGGCACAGCGTCGGACGGCACCCTGGGTCTGACCGCCATCAAGGGCGAGGGCGGGATCACCTTCGCCCAGGAAACCAGCAGCGCCAAATACGATGGCATGCCGGCCAGCGCCATTGCCGCGGGCTGCGTCGACTTCGTGCTCGCTCCCGATGCAATTGCGCGTGAATTGGCCCGTATCCGCAGCCACCCTTACGTAGCTGGCTCCGCTGCGGGCGCGAGCGAGGGAGAGGACAAGGGCAAAGATGCGGAGATGACTCGGGTCTTTCGTCTGCTGCGCCGGGCAACACGGGTCGACTTTTCCGAGTACAAGCCGCCCACCATCGGCCGCCGCATCCACCGCCGGATGCTTCTGCACCGGCTCGAGAAGCTGAGCGACTACGTGGCTCTGCTCCAAAGCGACCGCAGCGAGGTCAACGCGCTTTATCAGGATCTGCTGATCAACGTCACGTCTTTCTTCCGCAATCCCGAGGTGTTCGAGACGCTCAAGCTGGTTGTTTATCCCGCGCTTCTCAAGGCTCGCAGTAAAGGATCTCTCCCCATCCGCATCTGGGTTCCAGGCTGTTCCACCGGCGAGGAGGCCTACTCGCACGCTATCTCTCTGTTGGAATATCTCGGCGACGAGCGGACGGAGATTCCCATCCAGATATTCGGGACCGATCTCAGCGAGATCGCGGTGCAGCGCGCCCGCTCCGCCATGTATAAGGAAAGCATCGAGACGGATGTCAGCCCCGGCCGCCTGCGCCGTTTCTTTCACAAATCCGACGGCGGCTATCAGATCAGCAAGACCATTCGTGACCTTTGCATCTTTTCCACGCAAAATATATTTAACGATCCGCCCTTTTCAAGGATGGATCTGGTGAGTTGCCGCAATGTGATGATCTATCTCAGCCAATCTCTGCAAAAGCGCGTTGTTCCGATATTCCATTACGCGCTCAACCCCACCGGCTTTCTGTTGATCGGCAATACGGAAGGCCTTTTGGGAGCAGGTTCGGAGTTGTTCGAAATGGTCGACAAGAAACAGAAAATCTACAGCAAGAAGCTCGTCGTCAACCCAGTCACTTTTGGTTTCGCGGTTAGTCCACCGGAACACGATGGCGCCATGCTGGAAATGCCTGCGCCGTCCCTGAGGCCTGTTGAGCAGGCCACGGCGCCGGTCGAACTGCAGCGCGAGGCCGATCGTCTGCTTCTCAGCCGCTACGCGCCGCCCGCCGTTGTGGTCAACGAGCAGATGGAAATTTTGCAGAGCCGCGGCCGCACTGGCAATTTCCTTGAACTGGCGCCGGGCAAAGCAAGTCTCAATCTGCTGAAGATGGCGCGCTCCGGTCTGCTCTTCGAACTGCAGAGCGCGATCGACGAAGCGCGGAAGACCGGCGTCGAAGCCGAGCGTCGCAACCTGCAGGTCGAAGGCGAAGGACAAAACTACAGCACCAACGTCCGCGTCCTCCCCTTCCGCACGCCCATCCAGGAAAACCACAGCTACCTGATCGTTTTCGAGCCCGTGCCGGTCGAGAGTGCGCTCGCCCCTTCAAAAGACGGCCAGCCGCTCACCGAATCCGAACGCGTCGAAAAAGAAAAGCAGATCGCGCAGCTCAAACAGGAGCTGGCGGCCACCAGGGAGTATCTGCAGTCCATCATCGAAATGCACGAAGCCACCAACGAGGAGCTGCAGTCGGCCAACGAAGAGATTCAGTCCGGAAACGAAGAGCTGCAGAGCACGAACGAAGAGTTGCAGACATCGAAGGAAGAGCTTGAGTCCGCCAACGAAGAGCTGCACACCGTGAACGAGGAGATGCAGCATCGGAACGATCTGCTGACGCAACTCAACAACGACCTGACGAACCTGCTGAACAGCGTGAACCTGCCCATGATCATGGTCGGTTCCGATCTGAGCGTTCGCCGCTTCACTCCGCAGGCCGCGGCGCTGCTGGGCCTGATGCCGAGCGACATTGGCCGGCCGATCCCGCGCCTCAAGCTCAAGGTGGATGTACGCACGCTCGAGGAGACGATGCTCGACGTCATCCAGCGGGTCCAGCCTCGAGAGAATCAGTTGCAGGATGACGCGGGTCGTACCTTCACGCTCCGCATCAGTCCCTATCGCACGCTCGACAACCGCATCGACGGCGTGGTGCTGACGGTTGTCGATCGCAAATCCGAAGAGCATGATGACGGCCGTTACGCGATTTCCAACGGCAGCGTTTCTTCGAAACGATTCTCAGCGCCCGTCAAAAAGAAAGCAGTGCCCGCGAAAAACAAAAAGCGCTGACGAGACGCTCACTGTGACGTTTGGCAACTTTGCGCAATCGTCGTATGATCGGTTTCATTCTGTAGCGGAGAAGCTGACATTTGAGAGGAATCCGACCAGGAAAAGCCGCAGTCGCTTATTCCTGTCTGGTTCTGGTTCCTCTGATGACATTGGCGCAACCTTCCGGTAATCCTCCCGTCAACTCTGCTGGCCCCGCGTCACCGGCTTCGTCGAGTTCGTCTGCGGTTCCAGTCAACGTTCTCGATCTTCCCGACGCTCCCGTTCCCGTTGACGCGCAGAACAGTGCTCCTCCGACGCAAACGCCGGCGCAAAGTCAGACGCAGAACCAAACAGGAAATCAGAATCCCAGCCAGCAGCCGCAACCCGGCAACACAGCGCCGACTCTTGGGGATCTTGGCTTCACTCCTTCACAAACGCTGGCCAACGCTGAAATGCAGAAGAAGCTGAATCAGCGGACGCACGACCTCAAAGTCCATCAAACTCTTGGCCTCGTCACCGTGGTTCCGCTGTGCGCTGCGGTGATTGTCTCCAGCGGGGCAAAGCAGAAGCACAACAAGACCACTGGCTTGATCATTGAGCCGAGCTCCGGAGCCATCGATCTGCACGCGGCGCTCGGAGCCAGTACTGCCGCGCTCTACGGCTTCACCGCATACTATGCGATCGCCGCGCCGAGGATCCCTGGCGTCAAGCCGAAGGGCGCCATCAAATGGCATCGCGACCTGGTCTGGATTCACGCGCCTGGCATGGTTCTCACACCGATCCTGGGTGGACTGGCGCTCAGCCAGGAAAACAGCGGCGAGAAAGTCCACGGCATAGCGTCCGCCCACTCGTACGTAGCGTGGACCACAGTCGGAGCTTACGGCGCTTCTATCATCGCCGTCTCCTGGCCCATTCATCTCAAGTTCTGGGAGAAGTAATGAGGTTGGCTGTTGCGCTCTTTCTCGCGGCCGTCGCGCCCATCGGCTTGCACGCGCAGAGTCAGTGGGTGCTGACGCAGTCCACGCTTACGTGGCACGTCGTTCATCCCATGCACGAGGTGGACGGTACGAGCCACGAGGCGAAAGGCAAAGGCAATTGCAGCGCGGGAGCCTGCGACTTCCTCATCGCTGTGCAGCTGAAGACGTTCGACTCCGGCGACAGCAATCGCGATCTGCACATGATCCAGACGGTTCGCGGCGGACAATTTCCGATGGTCATCGTGCGCACGCATTTGGCGCAGTCCGCGCTCGAATCAGGGGTCATCGACGCCGACCTCGAGGTGGAATTCGCGGGGCAGACCGCCCACTACAGCCACGTGCCGCTGCACCGCGTTGCGCATGGCAATGACATCCAGATCACCGGCACCGTTCCGGCCACGTGCTCCGATTTCAAAATCGACCGGCCGTCCTTCCTGGCCGTCCCCATCCGCAACGAGATTCCAGTCACGGTCGACACGACCTGGCGGCCGATGTAGTTGCCGGCTTCGCCGCCTTCGGGGCAGGCCCGCGACGAAGCCAGGCCTAACTACTGTCCGTGATGTTCGAGGTGGTGTTTGGCCGCGTGCTCCGCGTGCTCGGTTGCGTGCAATTGATGTGCATGCGCCAGGTGAGCATGATGGGCGGCCTGTTGGTGGTCGCCCGAGTCATGATGCTTTGCCGCCTCTGTGTGGTGATGGGCCGCCAGTCCGTGATGATGGGCTGCCTGGCGATGTTCGTGTGCTGCCTGCTCTGACATCTTGTCTCCTCCGGCTCGCGGGACTGCTGCATCCGCCCACAAGCCCCTAGGCATCATCGACGGGCGGCCTCGGCGCGCGGGTTACGCGGGCTTCAATTGAGAATGAATTTGCGACGAACTGTTCCTCATCGCGTCTCATAGAATGTCTTCTCGGGAGGTCCCCGTGCTCCTCAACCGTCTTCTTCGCCCGGCTCTGTCGCTCGGATGTTTGCTCTTGCTCACCTCATGCAACGCCAGTGCGGCGGGCCGTTCTCCGATTCCTCCAGCCAATGCCGATGGTTCGCTTGCCGCGCATTCCGGCAAAGAGAAGGCTGTGTTCGCCGGTGGATGCTTTTGGGGCACGCAGACGGTCTTTGAGCGTGTGAAGGGCGTTCTCTCGACCACCGTTGGCTACTCGGGCGGATCGGCATCGACGGCTACCTACAATCAGGTGACCACTGAAACCACCGGCCACGCCGAATCGGTTGAAGTCGTCTACGATCCCTCAAAGATCACCTACGGGCAATTGCTGCGTATCTTCTTCTCCGTTGCGCACGATCCCACACAGCTCAACCGCCAGGGGCCGGACGTTGGTACCTCGTATCGGTCGGTCATTTTCTACAGCAACGACGATCAGAAGCGGATCGCGCAGGCCTACATCGCCCAACTCGATGCTGCGAAGGTGTTTCCGAAGCCGATTGTCACCGAGGTGACGCGGCTCCAGGGCTTCTATCGTGCGGAGGACTACCACCAGGATTACGCGCTCCACAACCCAGACAATCCTTACATCCTGGTCTGCGATCGCCCGAAGATCGCAGCGCTGAAGGAACAGTTTCCGGAGCTGTTCGTCGACTACAAGGGGCACTGAAATCCTCTGCATGCGGTACCGGTGCGAAAGGCTCCGGGCGCTTCCAGGCGCTCCCGGGGGTCCATTCCTGGTATGCTGATTGAGGTTGCAGCACGAAGTTGCACCACCGGGCCCCCGGATTTTCGGAAGCGCCGAAAATCTCTTCTACCAGGGTCGAGCGCTCCAGACAGCGACCGGGCCATGGGCTACTTCAAACTGAGTGGACTCCGGGCACGACCCGGAAACTCCCTTACGGCCTGCTTCACTTCGACAAGAAAAATCTGCCTTTGATCTTCGAGAACATCGAGGGCCTTTCATGCGGGATGGGAACCTTTCTTCCGGTGGTTTGTCGCTGGGACACAAGTTCTTCGCGGTACTGGTCACACTTGCCGTTGCGGGCGGAGTCTATAGCTGGTTCAGGCATGCCGCTGCGCAATCGACATCAACCGCGGAGATGGCGTTTGATACGAGGGCGGCACGCCATTTCGATCCGGGTCTGGCGACTGCGAGCCAACCGGCGGTCGCGCTGGCGCAGTCGATCCTGACCGACCAGGTAGTCGCTGGATTGTCGAAGCCGGCGTACCTTTCTTCGTCGGCGATCACGAGCCGCGTCGGAGAGTTTCGCTCGCGGCTGGAACTGACGCAGCCGTCGCCGAGTACGCTGCGGGTCGAGTTCCGGGATGTCAATCCCGGGAAAGCTGCGGATACCGCGAACGCCATCGCCAGTGCTCTGGCGGCGTGGTCGCCTTCCCTAACGGCTCCGCCTGCTGCGGTGGCTGCCTCGCAGCCACCGACCCAACCTGCTGCAACTGTGGCTGCGCCGGTGCCCGCGCCCGCGAAGAAGCCCGTGGTCGCACACCGGGAACAGGCCGCTTCGGGGCTTGCAGCGTCGCTTGGCGGACTGGAAGAGCAGCTGTCGTCGACGAACCGAAAGGTCGACGGACTCAGCTCGGGAGGCTCCTCGAGAGGGCACTCGTATGCCCAGTCGGAACAGCAGCAGTTGCTGAAAAACGCGGTTCGAGCGGCAGAGAAACAGGTCGCCGACCTGCGCGTGCAGTATGCGGATTCAGGTGCCGGGATGAAAGGCCGGCTTGGTGCGATTCAACAGGCGGTAGCCTCCATCCTGCCAGAGGGCAGGGCTGTGGGAGTCGATGCCAGCCAGCTGCGTCGCGAGCGGGCCCAGTTGACGCGTGCCATCGATGTGGTACAGACGCAGCGGCAAGCGGTCCAGCAGCTGGAGGAAACGCGTGGCAGCTCGAGTGCCGATGATTCCGCTCAGGCTTCGACTCCTGCGCTGCAGGAGTCGAATTTGGGGGCATCTTCGCCGTCGGCGGCGAACGCAGTTCCAGATGCGAACCCGGCTTCTCCCGCTCCTTCTGCTCCGTCCTCCAGCGCTGCTCCTGCTCCGGCGCCGATTGCGGCTTCGGCCCCTGGGGATTCATCGGAACAGAATCCGCTCAGCGTTGCGCGGTTGGCGGGACCTGCTGCGCCCATTCAGTGGTGGCCCGCTGCCGCCGCGGGCGTTTTGTGCGGACTCCTGTATCTGATCGTTGCAGCGTGGCGGAATCGTTCTCTGCAGACGGAGATCGATTATGCGGAAGAGACACCGCGATCGAGCGGGAGGTTCATCACTCCGTATGGGCCGGCCGTTGTTGCGGAGCGGTTTGAGAGCAGGGTCGAAAGCGCGCCGGTCGAGGATGCGGAGACGGGGAGCGGTCCGTTTCGGCGTGCCGCTTTCAGCTATGAGCCTCCACCGGCTGGGATTGCTCCCGAAGAACGGCCGGAACCGTCTGTCATCGAGGAGGCGGCTGCCTTCAGCTATGAGCCTCCCCCGGCTGGGAGCGCTCCAGTTGACGAACGGCCGGAGTCAGCTGTCAGCGAGGAGGCGAGTGTTGCCGAGACGCAGGAAGTGGTGTCCTCGCCGGCGAAGGTCGTCGACATCGCAGATCCGTGGGACTCCTGGGCCGACGATATGAAGCAGGCGCTCTCTGAGACGCAGATTGGCCGGAGGTTTGAGGCTCCGGCGGAGCGAGACGAGGGCACTGGCACGAACGAGGAAGCGCGGGGATCGCGTTCGAGTCGTCCGGACCGGCTGGCGGGGTAGGCTGGCTGCGGGGTGCCAGTGATGGCGGGTGCACTGCACCAAAGACAGGTCAGTCAGCTTTTGGGGATGCGGGGGCGCGCGCCGATTTGAACTAAACTTGGGTTGTTATGGCTACTCTCGCTATTTCCACTGTTATCCTGCCGCGCAAGCCGCAAGGCGCGTTTCGCAATGAGCCGTTCGTCAACTTTTCGGAGCACGAAAATGCCCGAGCCATGCGCGGGGCGCTGGAGCGGGTTGGGGACCTGCTCGGGCATGAGTATCCGCTGATCATTGGCGGGGAGCGGGTGAAGACGAGCGGCAAGATCGAGTCGCGCAACCCGGCGCGTCCGGCGCAGATTGTCGGCGTTCATCAGAAGGCTGGTGCGGAGCATGCCGAGCAGGCAGTGCAGGCGGCGCTGAAGGGGTTCGAGACATGGCAGTACGTACCGGCGGAGGAGCGGGCTTCTCTGTTGCTGGCGGCGGCGAATATCATCCGCGAGCGGAAGTTCGATTTCTGCGCGTGGCTGACGTATGAGGTTGGGAAAAACTGGGCCGAGGCCGACGCCGATGTTGCCGAGACGATCGACTTTCTGGAGTTCTACGCGCGCGAGGCGCTGCGGCTCGCCGCGGCTACGACGCCGATTCAGTATCCGGGCGAGAAGAATGAGCTGCTGTACATTCCGCTGGGCGTGGGCGCGGTGATTTCGCCGTGGAATTTTCCCTTCGCGATTATGGCTGGGATGACGGCGGCGGCGATCGTGACGGGAAACACGGTGTTGATGAAACCATCGAGTGATTCACCGACGATTGCGGCGCGGTTCATGGAGGTCCTGGAAGAAGTGGGGATGCCACCGGGCGTGGTGAATTTCTGTCCCGGATCAGGGGCTTCGTTTGGGAATGCTGTTGTCGCGCATCCGAAGACGCGGTTCATCGCGTTCACGGGATCGAGGGAAGTCGGACTCGACATTCACGAGCGCGCGGCGAAGACGCAGCCGGGACAGATCTGGATCAAGCGGACGATTCTCGAGATGGGCGGGAAGGACTCGATCATCGTGAGCTCGGACGCGGATTTCGATGCGGCTCTCGCGGGAGTAGTGGCATCGGCGTTTGGGTTTAGCGGGCAGAAGTGCTCGGCGTGCTCGCGGGCGATTGTGGAAGAGCCAATTTACGACGCGTTTGTGGAGCGGCTGCGCGAGAGCGTCGCGAAGCTGACGGTCGGCGATCCGACGGCGAACCCGAACATGGGGCCGGTGGTCAACGAGGTGGCGATGAAGTCGATCCTCGAGTACGCGGCGATTGGCGCGAAGGAAGGCAGACTGGTTGCGGGAGGCAAGGCAGTCGAAACGCCCGAGAAGGGCTACTACGTCGAGCCCACGGTGATTGTGGATGTGGCGCCGGATGCGCGGATCTCGCAGGAAGAGATTTTTGGACCGGTGCTGGCAGTGATCAAGGCGAAGGATTTCGATCACGCGCTGGAGATCGCGAACAACACGGAGTTCGGGCTGACGGGCGCGGTGTATTCGACGGACCGTGTGAAGCTGGAGCGCGCGCGGCGCGAGTATCACGTCGGGAATTTGTACTTCAACCGCAAGTGCACGGGCGCGATGGTCGGGGCGCATCCCTTTGGCGGTTTCAATATGTCGGGGACGGATTCGAAGGCCGGCGGGCCGGATTATTTGCTGCTGTTCACGCAGGCGAAGTCTGTGGCTGAAAAGCTCTGAGGGCCCCCTGTGGCCTGTGGCCGGTAGCTTGGAGCCGGGAGCCTGGAGCTTGGAGGTGTCGGTACTGGGCTCCCCGATTCGCCAGACCCGCGGTGGTTCACGGTGCGAAGCTTCCGGATTGCCGGCGATAGGCGAGCAACTGCAATTCAATTGCTGGCCCATTCCAGAGCACTCAGGATACGTTCAACAATAAGCATTTTGTCGGTTTCTGCGACCGGCCTGAGCGGCTCAATCAGCCGCAGGGAGTTGGGAAAAATCAAGCCATCTTCATACCCGATTTGAAAGGTCCCACGTTCATCGGTGTAGAAGATAGTTCTGTGGCCGTATTTCACCGAGAAGCCTTCGTCAGAACGTATTCCTCCGAGGCCAAGCCAGTTCCGTTTGAACATTTAGTGCCCGCGCCGCCCAATTAACTTCAACCCTGGATATGGGCTGAAGCTGCATCGGTAGTATATTCTCGGCGATCCGGGAGTTTGGTACGGCTCGCGACCTCGTTGAGGCGCGGGCGGCTTCCTTCGGTGAGCGAAGCACACGCTACAGACTACTGGCTACCGGCATGAGCCGATATCGCGAGGAAAGAAACAGAGGCGCTGCCGCATACTTCAAGCGACAGCGCCTCTCAGGACCCTTGACCCGTCAGGACGCGAACTTCCTCCTACATGCCCTGCATGATCTGGTCGCCGACCGCCTGCGCGGCTTCGGCCAGGATGCGGTGGTGAATCGTGAACAGGGCCAGCTCGAGACGATCGGAGACGCCGGTTTTGTCGTAAATGCTGCGCAGGTAATTCTTGATCACCT
>Ga0182015_10001030_pt1 | contig 38295 bp, 32 predicted proteins | sample 712P3MmetaG_FD_120478 | JGI IMG/M metagenome (GOLD analysis project Ga0182015, IMG submission 120478) | Permafrost microbial communities from Stordalen Mire, Sweden - 712P3M metaG | ecosystem: Environmental > Terrestrial > Soil > Wetlands > Permafrost | place: Sweden: Stordalen | collected...
GCCTTTCGGGTGCGAATTACCGTTCCATTCAGCCCATCGATGCCTTGACGGGACGAGGCTGAAAACCTAATCTCAAACCAGCATCCTGTTGCAGAGGCACGTATGCCGGCCTTCGAAACCGGATGGAATCTTTCTTGTCTTTTTTTGGATAGGGCGGCAATGGTTCCCTACTACTGGCAATACCTTCCGCTGATGATGCAGATTGTGGCCGCCCTACTGCTCGGCTCGGTCATCGTGCTGGCCTCGTGGTTCGTTGGCCGCCATCGCAATTCAGCCACTAAGCTAGCCGCTTACGAGTGCGGCATCGTTGCCAGCGGCGACGCGCGCGGCCGTTTCAGTGTCCGCTTCTACCTGGTTGCTGTCCTGTTCATCCTCTTCGACGTCGAGATGGTCTTCATGATGCCCTGGGCCGTCATTTACCGCAAACTGCCCCAGATCACCGGACAGCCCCTATTTGGCTTCTGGGAAATGATGGTTTACCTCGGGTTCGTCGCCGTCGGCCTCTACTACATCGTGCGCAAAGGCGTCCTCAACTGGAGCCAGGATCGGGGGGACCTCTAGGATGCCCGCTCCCTCAAACGATCTGCTCACCAGGGCCGCTGTGCTCGAGGGCTTTCCCGACCATCCGGCCATCAAGGCCCTGCTCGCATTCAAAGCCGAGGCGCTCACCGACGCTCGCTTCGACCGTGGTGAGCTTACGCTGACCATCGAACCCGAGCAGATTCGCGCCGCTGCCGCTGCCGTCAAGGCTGCAGGCTACAACGCCTTTGAAGATGTAACCGCGGTCGACTGGTTTCCGTCTTCACCGCGTTTTCAGGTCAGTTATCACATTCTGTCTCACATGTACAAAGAGCGCATTCGCCTGCGTGTGATGCTTCCCGCCGAAGGCCCATCCGTCGAGACCGTTACCTCTGTCTGGCCCGGAGCAAACTACTACGAGCGCGAAGTTTTCGACCTCTTCGGCATTCACTTTGAGGGTCACCCCAACCTGCGCCGCATCATGATGCCCGATGACTGGAACGGCCACCCATTGCGAAAGGATTATCCAGTGGAGGGCTATCGCTGATATGACGGAGACAGCCGGTACGCCCATCCTCGAAGCTCCTCAGGCCGTTGGCGCTCACGATCAGCACATGGTCCTGAATATGGGGCCGCAACACCCCTCGATGCACGGCGTTCTGCGCCTGGTCGTCGAGATCGACGGCGAGATCGTCGTGCGGCTCTATCCCGAGATCGGCTATCTGCATACCGGCATCGAGAAGACCTGCGAGGCCAAGTTTTACCAGCAGGTAGTTCCCCTCACAGATCGCATCGACTACCTCAGCCCAATGGCCAACAATTTGTGCTATTGCCTGGCGGTCGAAAAGCTCCTGCAGCTGGAAATCCCCGAGAAGGCGCAATGGATGCGCGTCCTACTCACCGAGCTCACACGCCTGAATTCGCATCTCGTCTGGCTCGGGACACACGCCATGGACATTGGCGCGCTCACCGTCTTCCTCTATTGCTTCCGCGAACGCGAAGACATTCTGCGCATCTTCGAGGCCGTCGCCGGCCAGCGCATGATGACCAGCTACTTCCGCATCGGCGGCCTCTCAATGGAGCCGCCCCTCGACTTTTTTGACCGTGTGCAGGCTTTCATCAACATCTTCCCTGAGAAGATCGATGAATATTCGAACCTGCTCACCGGAAACCCCATCTTCCGCAATCGCCTGATGGGCGTGGGCGTTCTCTCTGCCGACGATGCTGTTGCACTTGGAGTTACCGGCCCCAACATGCGCGCGTCAGGTGCCAACTTCGACCTTCGCCGCGACATGCCCTACTCCGCCTACGAAAAGTTCCAGTTCAAGGTACCCGTTGGCACGGCAGGAGATTGCTGGGCGCGGTATGAAGTTCGTCTTGAGGAGATGCGCGAGAGCGTCAAGATCATCCAGCAGGCCCTCGACGGCATGCCCGAGGGCCCCATCAAGGCCGACGCTCCCAAGATCGTTCTGCCCGATCGCGAAAAGATGAAGACGCAGATGGAGGCGCTCATCCATCACTTCAAGATTGTCACCGAGGGTTTCGCTGTTCCGGCCGGCGAGGTCTATCAAGGCATCGAAAGTCCGCGCGGGCAGATGGGCTACTACGTAGTCTCCGACGGCACCGCCAAGCCCTATCGCGTTCACATGCGCAACCCTTCGTTTGCAACTTTGCAGGCAATTGAAACCATGTGCAAGGGCCGAATGCTGGCCGACGTTGTTGCTGTAATCGGCTCTATCGACATTGTCTTGGGAGAGATTGACAGATGAAGCGTCGTCGACCGGAGCCGTGGTTCATGGGAGTGATCCGGAAGAATGCTTACTTCGGCAAAGTAATTCCGCCGCGTTCAGTCGTGAGGCTGACCGCTGATTGGGGAAGAGACAAGGGACGAGTTTTTCGAGTTGGCTATTACAACCCTAAGGACGGATTGAACTGCGTCTGGCTCGTCGATGAAACAGGCGATTACGGGCAAACAACAGACCAGAAGTCGATCGAAGAGGATTTTGAGATTTTGAAGTTGAGCACCGAGACTGACCTGCACGGAATTAATCGGGAAGTTCTTGGCCCTATCTCTGAAGCTGATTTGTTGAAGATGGAAACAGTGTGATCGATTCGGATGAAAAGCTCTACGTCGAACTTTGGGTCTCGCTTGCGTCCCTGCTCCGCAGCTACACCGCGGCGCACGGGCTCAACGGCAACCTCCAGGCAACGGTCGAGCTTGGAGAAGAAAAGATTCTGGTTCGGCACGGAGATGAATGGCTCAGTCTTGAGCGCAGCGGTGCTCAAGTTCGCTGGCAGCGGCAGGATGGGCGGGCAGGACAACTTGAATTTACCGAGGCCGGCCAACTGTGCGGCGACACAGGCGAGGAAGGGCTCGCGGGCAAGGAAGGGCTTGAGGAGATGGACATGTTGGCCGAACGTTGGGCGCGGGACCTCATGCGGGAGTCGCAGCCATGAACGCTGAAACCATGAGCGTTTTCTCTCCCGCACTGGCAGCGCGCTTCGACCTTCTGGTCGAGAAGTACCCTCTGCGCCGCTCCGCGCTCGTCCCCATGCTTCTCTACGCGCAGGACGAAGTCGGCTACCTCTCCGACGCGGTTATCTCTGAGATCGCTCACCGCATCGGCATCACAGAACTCGATGTCCGCAACGTCGCCACCTACTACTCGATGCTCCGCTTCAAGCCCGCCGGCCGCTACAACATTCAGGTCTGCACCAACATCAGCTGCATGCTGCGCGGGGCTTACGATCTGTTTGACCGCTTCCAGGAAGAGCTTAACATCGGTCCCAAGGGCACCACGCGCGATGGGGTCTTTTCGCTCGAAGAAGTCGAGTGCATTGGCGCCTGCTGCTGGGGCCCTGCCATTCAGGTGAACTACGACTTCCACGACGAGCTCAAGCCCGACCTCGTCCCCGGTCTACTCGACGGCTATCGCGGCCGCGCCCAGGCTGAAGCGGGGGTGAAGGATGCCTAGACTCGTCTCCCACCCCGATGAAGTGAAGATTGTTACCAGCCGTTTTGGTCAGGGCGCAGCAAAGATCGAGCGCTACATCGAGCTCGGCGGCTACGAGGCCGCGAAGAAGTGCCTCGCGCAGGGTGCAGACTGGATCATCGAAGAGATGAAGGCTTCAAGCCTTCGTGGTCGCGGCGGCGCTGGCTTCCCTACCGGCATGAAGTGGTCCTTCGTTCCCAAGCAGTCGGCCAAGCCCAAGTATGTCCTGGTTAACGGGGACGAGAGCGAGCCCGGCACGTGCAAAGATCACCTCATCTTTCTCCATGACCCTCACGCGGTTATCGAAGGCACCATCATCGCCGGCCTCGCCATCGGCTCCAAACTCGGCTTCATCTACCTTCGCGGCGAGTATCGCTACCTCATTGAAATCGTGGAAAAGGCCGTTGCCGATGCTTATGCCAAGGGCTTCCTGGGCAAGAACATCTTCGGATCAGACACCGAATTCGACATCATCACTCAGAGCGGCGCAGGGGCCTACGAAGTCGGCGAAGAGTCCGCGCTCATGGAGTCGCTCGAAGGCAAGCGCGGCATTCCGCGCATCAAGCCGCCCTTCCCTGCTGTTGTCGGCCTCTACGGTGGTCCCACGGTCATCAACAACGCCGAGACCATCGCCACAGTCCCTCACGTGATTGATATGGGCGCCCCAGCCTACGCAGCTGTTGGCACGCCCCGGAACGGCGGAACCCGGCTCTTCTGCGTCAGCGGCCATGTTGAACGCCCCGGAGTTTACGAGCTTCCCATGGGCTACAACCTCAAGAAGATGATCTACGAGGTTGCCGGTGGTATTCGCGGCGGACGCTCACTGAAAGCCGTTGTCCCCGGCGGCTCATCCACCCCGGTCCTTCTGCCAGAAGAGATCGACATCGGCATGGACTTCGACCAGGTCGGCAAGGCCGGCTCCATGCTCGGCTCCGGCGGTGTCGTGGTTATCGACGACACCACATGCATCGTCGAGTTCGCCCTGCGCACCATCAGCTTCTATCAGCACGAGTCGTGCGGTTGGTGCATTCCCTGCCGCGAAGGAACCGATTGGTTGAAGAAGTCGCTCACCCGTTTCCATGCCGGATTTGGAGAGGCCAAAGACATCGACAACATCCAATACCTGGCCGAGAACATGATGGGCCGCACTTTCTGTCCGCTCGGCGACGCAGCAGCGATGCCTACGCTTGGATTCGTGAAGAAGTTTCGCAAAGAATTTGAAGATCACCTGAACGGCAGGCCCTGCCCGTTTGCAAAGCATGTTGAACTGGCCGTGATTTAGGGGCGCTGGAGACCGATGGCAGACGTAACATTCACAGTCGACGGAAAGAAGATCATCGCCCCTGCGGGCACGCTGCTCATCGATGCCTGCCGCAAGGCCGGCATCGAGATTCCCGCCTTCTGCTACTACCCAGGCCTCAGCCTGCAGGCTGCCTGCCGCATGTGCGTCGTGCGCCAGGAGAAAGTGCCCAAGCTCCAAACCGCCTGCACCACTACCGTCGCCGAGGGCCAGGTCTTTACCACCGAGTCGCCTGAGATTGCGCAAGCGCGCAAGGCCACCATCGAATTGCTCCTCGGCAACCATCCGCTCGACTGTCCCGTTTGCGATGCCGGCGGCGAGTGCGAACTGCAAGACATGACCTTCAAGTACGGCGCAGGCGAAAGCCTCTACGCCGAAGCGAAGGCCCATCGCGATGAGCAGCAGTGGTCCCCCGCCGTCTTCTATGACCGTCCCCGCTGCATCCTCTGCTATCGGTGCGTGCGCATGTGTGGCGAAGGCATGGACGTGTGGGCGCTCGGCGTGCAGAACCGCAGCGTCAGCTCCGTGATCGCTCCCAACGACCCAGCCGGCAAGGGCCACGTCGACCAGCTCGACTGCGAACAGTGCGGCATGTGTATTGATGTTTGCCCGGTGGGCGCGTTGACCAGCGGCAGCTATCGCTACAAAACGCGCCCGTGGGAGATGAAGCATGTTTCGACGGTTTGCACGCACTGCGCCGATGGTTGCAAGGTCACGCTCGGTATTCGCCAGACGAACGACGGCTCTGAAATCGTCCGCGCCGATAACCGCGACAAGAGCGGCATCAATAACGACTTTCTTTGCGCCAAAGGCCGATTCGGTTTTGACTTTGTCGAGAGTTCTGCCCGCCTCAACACGCCGCTTGTTCGCAACGCTCAGGGAAAACTTGAGCCCACCACGTGGGATCGCGCCCTTCGCGCTGCTGCCGCTAAGTTGAAGGAAGTTCGCGATGCACGCGGCGGTTCCTCCATCGGCGTAATCGGCTCCAACCACACAACGAACGAAGAGAACTACCTGCTTCAGAAGTTCGCGCGAACCATCCTCGGTACCAACAACATCGACCACGAGCGCACCACGGACTACGCCGGGTTCGCCCGCGCACTCGCCGGGCACAAGGGACGCGCGGCCAGCCTTCGCGACCTCGCTTCGGCACCGGCCATTCTTCTAGTCGGCGGCGACCCCACCAACGAGCATCCGTTGCTGGCCTGGAACCTGCGCACAAACGTACGCCTCAATCGTGCACGGCTATACATCGCAAACACGAAGCGCATCAAACTGGAGCGCCAAGCCAAAGCTGTCTATCCCCTGCCCGAGAATGGATACGCCGGCCTCGCCGGTTTCCTTGAAACGAACAACATCAAGCACGCTTACGCCGACTTTAGCGCCGCAGTCCTCGGCGAAGAATCGCTCGTCGTCGTTTTCGGTCAGGAGTTTTGTGGTGCAGACATCGAAGCCCTTGTCGCCTGGGGCCTCAAACGTCCCGGCGTTCGCTTCGCTTACCTTGGTGACTTCGCCAATTCGCGCGGCGCGGCCGACATGGGCCTTCATCCCGATCTCCTTCCCGGTTACGTGCCTGTCTCCGCTTTCGGGCTATTTGCCGAGTACGCCAACCTGCCGCAAACTCCCGGCAAGGATTGGCGTGAGATTTGCGATGCGGCGGCCAAGCAGGAGTTGGGCGCGGTACTTATTGTCGGCGCTAATCCCATAGACAGCCTTGGCATTCAAAACCAAAATCCGTTCAAGGACACTTTTGTAATTGTGCAGGACATCTTCCTCACCGAAACCGCTGCGCTCGCCGACATCGTTTTCCCAGCCGCCAGCCTCTACGAGAAGTCCGGCACGGTTACCAACACCTTTGGTGATGTACAACTCGTGAAGAAGGCCGCCGATCGCGCTGGCGTCAAGCCCGATTTTGAAATCCTCGTCCGCCTCGCCGGAGCGATGGGCGTCGATGTCAAGACGCTCGTCCCCTTCGGAGTAGGCGGCGTCACTGCCGACCTCGGTCAATCGCGCGGGGCACAGGCTGGCGAGGCAGATCGACACGCCGTTTGGCTCGCCGCCAACAATCTCGAGCCCAGGCTTAGCCCCTTCGATCCACTTGCAGTCCTCGACGAGATTGCCCGCCTAGTTCCCGGCTATGCTTTGGACCGAATCAATCTCTTAACTGGCAACGACGTGCCCACCGAGCCCGGCTTTGTGCCCGTCTCGGCCCTCGCTGCCCAACCCGTATTCATCGCGCCCGCACACACGGGTCTTTTCACCGCTGGCACGCTGGGCCGCTACAGCAGCGCCCTCCGAGACCTTGAAAAGCATCAGCAACACGAACTGGCAGAATCCGCGGCCGATTAGGGGTAGACCAGGTGAGTTTTAACAACATGAGCGAAAGCAACCGCAGGTCCTTCGACTGCGTCCGCCTGGGCGGACTTCGCTCAGGAGAAGCGAAGTGACGATTCTCGCGTTTTTTCTCTGGAGTTTGCTTAAGGTAGCCGTGTTCACGGTGATGTTCCTCATGGGCATCGCCTACACCGTGTTGCTTGAGCGCAAGCTGGTGGGCCGAATCCAGAATCGTTGGGGACCCAGCCGAGTCGGACCGTTTGGCCTGCTCCAGCCGCTGGTCGATGGTGCCAAATCTTTCCTCAAGGAAGACATGATCCCCTCCGGGGTCTACAAGCCGCTCTATATTCTCGCGCCCATCTTATCGCTCGGTTGCGCATGCATGTCTCTCTCTGTCGTGCCTTTCGGGGTGGCCAAGGCTGGTCCCGGCGGCGTTGACATTTTTGAGATCGCGAACGTCAACATCGGTTTGCTCGTCATCCTCGCTGTTACCTCCGTCGGCGTCTACGGCATCGCGCTGGCAGGCTGGTCTTCGAACAACAAGTACTCACTGCTCGGATCACTTCGCTCTTCAGCGCAATTGATCAGCTACGAGCTTGCTCTTGGCCTTTCGCTGGTCGGTATTGTTCTGCGCGCAGGCTCGTTGAATCTCCGCAGGATCGTCGAGCAGCAGGCAACCCATGGCATCCTCAGTTGGAACATCTTCGGCGGGTTCCAATTCGTAGCCTTCTTCATCTATCTCATCGCCGCATACGCCGAGACCAACCGTTCCCCCTTCGACCTTCCAGAAGCGGAGAGCGAACTCACCGGCGGCTATCACACCGAGTACAGCTCGATGAAGTTCGCCATGTTCTTCATGGCCGAATACGGCAACATGATTACCGTAAGTTGCGTCGCCACGCTGCTCTTCTTTGGCGGATGGACTAGCTTTCTCGGGGATCTGCTCCCTCCGTTCCAGAATCCCTTCGTCAACGCCGCGCTTTCGCTCTTCTGGTTCGTGATCAAGGTCTTTTTTTTCCTCTGCCTTTACGTATGGGTTCGCGGAACTCTGCCCCGTTTTCGTTACGACCAACTCATGAATTTTGGATGGCGCGTGCTGCTTCCCGTGGCCATGCTTAACATTGTCGCCACGAGCCTCTGGCTCGCGTACCGCTGATTTACAATCGGAAGGGATTTCAAACGTAAGACGTACCTGCAATGCCGTTCTTCCCTATAACCTGCCGGGCTCATTCCGGCTCTAGCCAGATATTCAGGGAACGATGCACCTGATCCTGTTTCTCTTGTTTGCCGGATTTTGCCTGGCTGGGGCTATTAACCTCCTGCTCCAGAGCCATCCCATCTCGAGCGCCCTCTCGCTCATTGTGGTGATGGTCTCCCTGGCAGTGCTCTACCTGCTGCTTGGCGCAGAGTTCCTCGCCGTTGCTCAGGTTATCGTGTATGGCGGCGCCGTCATGGTCCTGTTTACGTTTGTGGTCATGCTTCTGAATGCCGGTCGCGAAGAGCGCACCATGGGCAGCCGCACCGCACGTGGTGTAGGATTCCCTGCCGTCGTTGCTTTGCTCGCCATTATGACCACGGTCATTCTCAAGTCTCCGGGCCTCGGAGTTGCCGGGGCCCAGGACGCGATAACCTCCACTGAAGACCTGAGCCGCGTCCTCTTTCACGAATTGCTGCTGCCCTTTGAGGTCACTTCGGTCCTTATCCTCATCGCCATCCTCGGTGCTGTAGCGCTGGCCAGCCATGGGCACGGCGATCCTCATGGAAGCCAGGAAAGGAACTCCAAATGACCGATCAGGTTCCCATCTCCTGGTACCTCCTCCTCAGCGCCACACTCTTCGTTCTCGGCGTACTCGGCTTCCTCATCAAGCGCAATCTCATCACTGTGTTCATGTCCATTGAACTCATGCTCAATGGCGTCAACCTGTCTTTTGTCGCCTTCGCCCACCAGTGGCACGCCGTGAAGGGCCAGATCTTTGTTTTCTTTGTCATGATGGTCGCCGCGGCTGAGGCTGCCGTTGGCCTGGCCATCATCATCGCTATCTTCCGCGCTCGAGCGACCCTGGCCGTCGACCGCATCGACCTGATGAAACTATGAACGCGCCTCTCCATCTCTGGCTCATCCCGCTGCTGCCCTTCGCGGGATTTCTCATCAACGGACTCTTTGGCAGGCGCCTGCCCAAGGCCTTGGTCACGATGATCGCGCTGCTGGCGCCGCTCAGCGCATTTGTTTTGGTGCTTTGGGCTGCATGGGGCGCACGGCCCGGACCTGCATCCTACGGATTCCCCTACGTAGAGACCTGTCCGATTGGTTGGATCAGCGTCGGCGCTCTGCATATCGATTTTCAATTCGTTCTCGACCAGCTATCGCTCGTCATGCTGCTCGTCATCACCGGCGTCGGCTTTCTCATTCACATCTACTCCGCCGGCTACATGACCGATGACATAGGCTACTCTCGCTACTTCAGCTACCTCAACCTCTTCCTATTCTTCATGACCGTTTTGGTGCTTGCCGGCAATGCGCTGGTCATGTTTATTGGTTGGGAGGGTGTCGGCCTCGCCTCTTATCTGCTCATCGGCTTCTGGTTCACCAAAGACTCCGCAGCCAACGCCGGCAAAAAGGCCTTCATCGTCAACCGCATCGGCGATTTTGGTTTCCTCATCGCCATGTTCCTGCTGCTGGCGAACTTCGGAACGCTCACCTTCAGTGAGATAGCCGCGAAGTTAGCTGCCAACCCAGCATGGACGGGTGGAGTGCTCACCTGCATCGCCCTCTGCCTCATGCTCGGCGCCGCTGGAAAGAGCGCGCAGCTTCCGCTCTACGTCTGGCTACCCGACGCCATGGAAGGCCCCACGCCTGTCTCCGCCCTCATCCACGCAGCCACCATGGTTACCGCCGGCGTCTATCTCGCCGCGCGCATGCATTTCCTATTCGATCGCGCGCCCATTGCGCTTGCCGTCATTGCCATTGTCGGCGCAGCAACTGCGCTTTTTGCCGCAACTATCGCCCTGGTCCAGACCGACATCAAGCGCGTCCTGGCCTACTCCACCATCTCGCAGCTTGGTTACATGTTTCTGGGCTGCGGCGTTGCGGCTTACTCCGCCGCCATCTTTCACTTGATGACCCACGCTTTCTTCAAAGCGCTGCTCTTTCTTGCTGCTGGAGCCGTCATCCACGCCTGCGACGGCGAGCAGGACCTCCGCAAGATGGGCGGCCTGCGCAAGAAGCTTCCCGTCACCTTCGTCGTCACAACCATCGGCGTGCTCGCCATCGCAGGCATTCCGCCGCTGGCCGGGTTCTTCTCAAAGGATGCAATTCTCTTCGCTGCATTCCAGCAAGGCACGCTGGGCAAGGCGCTCTACTTCGTCGGCCTGGTCACCGCCGCGCTAACAGCCTTCTACATGTTCCGGCTTTGGTATCTCGCCTTTATTGGCGCGAATCGAGGTGAAGAACAACACCACCCACATCCGACACCCAGTTCCATGCTCGTGCCTCTCGTGATCCTGGCACTCCTTTCGATCGTCGGCGGCTGGATGGGCATAGAACGATTCGCGGCCTATCTGGCGCCGGCGACCGGCATGCGCACTGTCGAAGCCGGCAGCTCGCAGCTCGAGTTAATCTTCAGCATCGTTGCGGTGGCCGTGGCCGGGTTGGGTTGGTTTGTCGCGCATAGCTTCTACAAGCTGAAGCCTTCGCGCCCAGCTGAGCTCGCCGCTGCCGTGCCCGGACTCTACGGCCTTCTCCTTCACAAGTACTACGTCGACGAGATCTATTCAGCCGTCATTGTCAAGCCGCTGCTCGCCATATCCACCTATGTGCTCGGTTGGATGGTCGACAATGCCATCCTTGGCGGTCTCGCATGGCTCCTTGGCGGCATTGCAACCTTCTCTGGCGCTCTGTTGCAGCGCTGGCAATCCGGCAATCTCCGCTCCTACGCAGCCTGGCTCGCTGCGGGCGCCGCGGCACTCTTGCTGTTCCTCTTTGCGCCCGCGATTTTGGGCACGTACGGCATCTCAATTGCCTGGAAGGTTTGGTAGAAGATGGCCGCAATTGACCAATCCATCCTCACGCTGCTTCTCCTCGTTCCACTTGCCGGAGCGGTTCTGGTTGCGCTCGTGCCTGACCGCGCCAAGCTGCCAAACTGGATCGCGCTATTCACCTCACTCGTCACCTTTGGTCTAACGCTCCATCTTCCCGCCCACTTTGTCGCGGGCCAGTCGGGCTTCCAGTTTGAAGTGAACCCCCACCTCCCCTGGATCGAGCTGGGCACGAGCGGTACAGGCATCTTCTACCACGTTGGAATCGACGGCCTCAGCCTGTGGCTCGTCGTCCTTGTCGGCCTGCTCGCGCCAGTCGGCGTCGTCGCAAGTTGGAACGCCATCAAAGAGCGCCGCAAGGTCTTCTTCGCGCTCTTCCTCGTCCAGCAGACCGCGATGGTTGGCGTCTTCATATCGCTCGACCTCATGCTCTACTACGGCTTCTGGGAGCTCTCGCTGGTCCCCATGGCCGTGCTCATCGCGATGTACGGACGCAAGGACGGCCCCAAGGCAGCAAAGAAGTTTTTCCTGTTTACGTTCATTCCTTCAGCCCCTTTGCTGGTCGCCATTCTCTGGCTCTACGCGAAGACCGGCAGTTTCGACTTCGTCACGCTCCAGATTTTGATCGCACACGGGCAATTCCCCGCCAACGCGCTCTGCTGGTGCGCCCTCGCGTTTCTCTTTGCCTTCGCAGTCAAGGTTCCGGTCTTCCCGCTCCACGGTTGGCTTGCCGAGTCATTCAGCGAAGCTCCAGTTGCCCTGGCTATGGTCATCGCCGGCAAGCTCGGCCTCTACTCCATGCTTCGCTTCCATATCGGTCTCTTCCCGATTCAGGCCCGCGCTGCCGCTCCCTATCTCGTTGCTCTCGCCGTCATCGGCATCCTCTACGGCGCATGCCTCGCCCTTGCACAGCGCGACTTCTGGCGTCTGCTCGCCTTTGCCGCGCTCAGTCACCTCAGCCTCATCGTACTCGGCATCTACGGATTTACGTTGACCGGTTCCACGGGCGCCGTCTACCAGATCCTGAGCCATGGCGTAGTCGATGGGGCCCTTTTCCTGCTGCTCGGCTGGCTCTACGACCACTATGGCACCAGCCAGATAAACGTCTACGGCGGATTGGCTGCGAGACTACCCCGCACCGCGACGCTCTTCGTCATCGCGATTCTTGCAATGATCGGCCTGCCCATGTTGAGCGGCTTCGTCGGCGAATTTCTGGTCCTCTCCAGCACCTTCGGCGGTGTCAGCCGCTCCTGGGCCAGCTTCGCAACCCTCGGCGTCATTCTGGGAGCCGCATACATGCTCTGGCTGGTGCAGCGTCTGTTCTACGGTTCGCTTTCCGACCTCACATCTTCGCGCCCGGCGCTCGACCTTGGCCTAGGTCAGCTCATGGTCCTTTGCCCTCTAGCCCTGCTTATGCTGGTGCTTGGCCTCGCACCCAATCTCTGGCTGCCTTCGATCCAGTTCGGCGTGCGTCCGCCCCAGGCGCGGCCTGCGCCCACTGCTCAACAGGAGAGCCTGAATTTTGAGCTCAATCGGGAGGTGCAGCGGTGAATCCAGTGCCCGACATCGACCGCATCCTCCCTGAGCTTGTCCTCACCTGCACCGGCGTCCTCGTGATGCTCGTTGACGCCACCCTCCCCTCCGGCACCGCCCGCCGCCCGCTGGGCTGGGTCGCTGCAATTGGCACAACGCTGGCTCTCTGGGCAAGTGTCTGGCAGCTTTCCCTACCCCAGGGCACAGGCTTTTACGGCACCGTCGAAACCAGCGCCTTCACTGTCTTCTTCCACGTGCTCATCTGCGGCATCGTGCTCGCGGCACTGCTGCTCACGCTCGACACTCTGCCGGCCGACAGCCACCACCAGGGCGAGTTCTACGCCCTCATCGTCTTTGGTGCAGTCGGCATGTGCCTGCTCACGGCAGCTGTCGAACTCCTCGTCGTCTTCATCGCCCTCGAGATCTCGTCCATCTCCACGTACATCCTTGCCGGCTATCGTAAGAGCACTGGACGCGGGCCTGAAGCCGCCATCAAGTATTTCCTGCTCGGCTCGTTTGCCACCGGCTTCCTGCTCTATGGCATCGCCCTCATCTTTGGCGCCACAGGCACCACGCAGATCTACGAGGCTTCGCGCCTCATTGCTGCCGCACCTGACCGTACCTTCGTTGTCGCCGGCCTCGGCCTGATGCTCATCGGCATCCTCTTCAAAGTGTCCGCCGCGCCCTTCCACCTCTGGACCCCCGACGTCTATGAAGGCGCACCGACGCCTGCCGTGGCGCTCATGTCCACCGCGCCCAAGGCCGCCGCATTTGCACTGCTGCTGCGCGTTGTTTATGAGCTCTTCCCTACCCTGCACGCCCTCTGGCAGCCGCTGCTCTGGGCCGTTGCAGTGCTCTCCATGACCGTCGGCAATCTGGCCGCCCTGCGCCAACAAAACGTCAAGCGCATGCTTGCCTACTCCTCTATCGCGCATGCCGGCTACCTGCTCGCAGCTTTCGCTGGCTTCGGAACCAGCGGCATCGGCGCTGCTGCGTTCTACACCGCAGCCTACGCCGCCATGAACGTAGGAATCTTCGCAGTCGTCACGCTGGTGAGCGGCTACGACGAAGCTCACAGCATGGTCGAGGACTACCGCGGCCTCATCTACCGTGCGCCGATCCTTGGCAGCTTGCTCGTCTTTTTCCTGATCTCACTGGTGGGAATTCCCTTCACCGGAGGCTTCTTCGGCAAGTTCTATTCCTTCTCCGCTGCCGTCAGCGGCGGAGCAGTTGTGCTCGCCATCATCGGCCTGCTCAACTCAGGCCTGGCTGCGGCCTACTACCTCCGCCTCGCCCTCACTGCCGCGCAGCGGCCCGCAGCCTCGGCCGAACAAGCCCGTCCTACTGCTGAAATTGGCATCGCTGTCGGGGCAGCTTTGCTTTTTGCTGTCTCCGTTACTTTGATTCTAGGCATCCGCCCCAACACGGTCCTGCGTGCTGCAGAATCAGCCGCACACACGCTTCAACCCCCGCCCACCCCAATCCTGAACCCCGCGTCTACGGCGGGCGTCTCTACCGCGCTGCCGTCGCAACATTGACCCCGTATGCTTCCGGTTTCCGCGGACTCTCCTCCAACATGCTCTTGTAGTAGCTCGTAAGCAATCCCAGCACACGATCGTTGGTGTAATGCTCAAGTACCCACTTCCGAGCCGACGCCCCCATGCGCAAGCGAAGTTCCGGATTCAGCAAGAGCCTCAGCACTGCCTCGCTGATTGCCTCTGGATACCCAGGTGGAATCAACAGCCCGGTCACCTCCGGAACGACTGAGTCTCGCGAACCAGTACACAAAGTCGTCACAACTGGGATACTTGTGGCTGCAGCCTCCAGCACCGCATTCGGAAATCCCTCCCGCCAGGTAGGCAGCACCATTACATCCATGGCCCGATAGTACGGTGCAGTATCTGCCGCGTACCCGGTACAGTGAATGCGCGGATGATTTTCGATTTCCTTCCGTACAGCCTCATCCAGCGCGTCTTCCGCCGCATCGAACCACCCCACCAACAGCAGATGCGCTTCTGCAACTCGACTCAAGACTGTGTCAAACGCTTCAATCAGTTCCGGCACGCCCTTATCCTTGGTGAGCCGGCCCACAAACCCTACAACTGGAGCGTCAGCAGGAATTCCTAGCCGCTCCCGAATGTCTGAAGGCCCAGGTGAGAACCGCGCCAGGTCCACACCGTTGCTGCTTCCATCCCCCAAAACCTTCAGCTTGCTCGCCGGTGCAATCCCCAGCGCAATTGCTTCACCCCGCATGCTCTCGCTGTTGCACAAGACAACCTGCGAACAAAATGCCGCCACCTTCTCCGTCACCAACAGTACTCTGCGCTTCAGCCCCTTGGTCGATTCGAGTTTGAGCCCGCGCAACATGTAAACGCGGCGTGGGACGCCCGCCAGCAGCGATGCTATGCTCCCCAGCAGTCCCGCCTTGGGGGTGCTGAATTCGGTGAGGTCCGGTTGCCGGACCGTCAGCAGCCACCACAGCCGTATCAGTGATACCAGGTCGGCCCAGGGCGCAATGGTTCGCTTGATTGGAACCCCCACCGCCTCCGCGCCTTCTCGCCGCGCCGTCCGATCAAGCAGTTCGCCCGGGCTTGACATCAGCGTGACGCGAAAGCCTGCCTCGCGCAGCGCAGACAGGCGCCCCGTCAGGTTCAGGCAGGTTTGTGAACTGGTGATTCCGACCACGATGTGAGGGCTTAGGTTGGACGGCAAACGATTGTGCTTAATCGCCGGGCGGCGTGCTTTTCCGGGCTGCATAGGACGGCCTTCACTCCCTGCGGGAGACCGGCACCGTTCAAATACCTGCCGTGACTCCAGCGTCTATCCCTGGGGTAAAGACCCGCCATCGCATGCGCACTGACGAGAGATACAAAGCCGAATGCAAAACTGCAAGACCAAGAGCGGCTCGTTTCCAGCTCTGTGGAAATAAAGCAATGATTAAGATCTCTTGATTATGTGTACTACTTTTGCACAGTGCAGGTACTATCAGGCAACGTCACAAAGGTATCGGGTACTTAAAGGAAGCTCACCCATTGATCCTATACTCGCCCTAATCACTTGATGACCGATTCATCTCAACCGAATTCCCGACCCCGCTTGCTCCTGCTCATCCCCCATCTCGGGGGCGGTGGCGCTGAGCAAGTCACCGCAAGGCTCGCGCGCGGCCTCGACCCGCAGAAATACGATCTACACCTCGCACTCATCACGCAAACCGTAGACGCTCCCGCGCTCGCCGCTGCTACGCTCCCTCCCTGGGTCACCGTTCATCCCCTCGGCGGGCGACGCGTGCGCTCGTCCGCTCTCCCATTGCTGCGTCTACTGCGCAAACTCCGCCCTCAGCTCATTCTCTCCAGCATGTTCCATCTCAACTTTCTGGTGCTTCTTCTTCGCCCGCTCCTTGGATTCCCAGTCCGCATTCTCATCCGCCAGAACGGCACAGCTTCGTCTGCATTGGCGGAGATTCCTCGCTACAACCGGCTCCTCTATCGCCTGCTTTACCCCCGCGCGGACTGTGTGCTCTGCCAGTCTGCCGCCATGGTCCGCGATCTCCGCGATTCCTTTGCAGTCCCCGAGAGCCGTCTCAGCATCCTTCCCAATCCAATCGACTTCGATGCACTTCGCTCAACCACTCCGGCGCCGCCCGAAGTCTGGCCAGACACCGGCCCTCACCTGATCGCCGTCGGAAGACTTTCTCATGAGAAAGGCTTCGACCTCCTACTCCAATCCCTTACCCACGTTCGGCAGCAGTTTCCCTCAGCTGACCTGCTCATCGCCGGCACCGGCTCTGAGGAAGCCGCATTGAAATCTCTCTGCCGCAATCTTTCGCTTGAGTCAGCCGTCCGCTTCCCAGGGCACGTCGCCGACCCTGCAGCCTGCTTTTCGGCCGCCACGCTCTTTGTCTTGTCTTCGCGCCACGAGGGCCTTCCAAACGCGCTGCTCGAGGCCGCCGCCGCAGGCCTGCCCATCGTCTGCACGGGCGCCTCGGAAGGCCTGGTCGAACTCATTCGTCAACAACCCGGAATCTGGCTCGCGCCCGCCCCAACTGCCGAAGCCCTCGCCGACACTTTAACAGCGGCTCTCACAACACTGGAGCCCGGCCAGCGCTTCCAGCACGCATTCGTCGCCCCGTTCCGCCTCAAACACGCGCTTGCCGAATGGGAAGAGCTCATCGATCGCTTTCTCGCCGATGTTTCTACCGCCGATGTGTGCGCACATGCAAACCCCGCCCGGGTAGTCTGAACACGCCCTAGCCCGCCGATCTCCGTTTTGCCCCCCGCAACAATCGTTTCTTCAGCCGCGATGCCTGAATCAGCAGCAGCGTCAACCGCTCGTATACACGCTCCCCCGTCTCCAACTCCATTGCCTCAAACTCTGCCTGCACCCGGTCGACGGACGTAAAACTAGGTGCGTTCCGCCGCATGAAAGCGACCAGCGCATCCACATCCCCGCTGCACGCTGTGTTGCAGTGCGTACATATTGTCCAAAGCCCGCGTCGCTTCTCTGCGGGCCCCCACAGTTGCTGGGGAATCCACGTAACCTCGCCCCTTCGAAACGGAATCCGCGTAAAGCCATCCGACAGCACATTGATCCCTTCGGACCTGAGCGCTCGCAATGTCGCCCGGTCGAACCCATGTCGCGGCGCAACCCACACCTTCGGATTCAGCCCCTGCTCGCGCAGCATCGTGAGCCCCGCTCGAATCCACTGCCTTTGCGTATGTTCGTCCACTCCCGCAAACTCTGAGCGTCCGTGTAGGGGGATCAGGCTCCTGCCCACGCTTCGGCACAGGTGTCGAAACCCATGAAGCGCAATCGTTGCCCCGGCTGCCTCCAATGCGCGCATTCCTGCCCAGAACTCCGGGTCAGCAGGTTTCTGCTGCAAATCGCGATCCTGATTATCCGGAACCACCGCGAGAATCGGCCGAATGCGAAGTTCTTCAATCACAGGCAAAAGCCTGCACCATTGTCTCTGCCGCATCGTTGGGCAGAGGTCGTCAAATCGCAATAAATATTGGGCTGGGTCAGGAATCATCGTGCGCTCCCCCTCTTGGTTAAGCTCTCTGCGGTTCTGATGCCGGCAAAAGCCGCCGCGTCCAGTACCACAGAAAGAAAAATGTGCTCACCGTCCAGAGAGAAGTAGCCAATGCAATTCCGGCAACGCCAAACGGGCGCATCAAAACCAGATTCAGAACCACATCCAACGCCAGGTTCAGCATACCGCAATAGAGAATCAGGTCAGTTCTCCGCATCGCAACCAGGAACCGGTAGAAGACGCGGCTGCAGACGAAAAACGGAATCTGGATCGCATACATGGCCAGCACCGGCGCCACTACAGCAGTGTCCTGCCTGCCGAATGCACCCCGTTCGAATGCCGCACGGATCAGTAAGTGCGAGCCTGCAATCAGCGCCGCGGCAATCGGTACCGATACCGCAGCCGTCAGGCCCACCCAGGTCTTGAGCGTGTGCCTGCAGCCATTCCAATCTCTTTCCGCCACCATGTGCGAGAAGTACGGCGCTACCGCCGTCCCTACCGCGCCCGCCAGCAGCGTCAGCACCACGCTCACAAACCGGTTCGCATAGACCAGCGCTGCCACACTCCCCGACGCCAGCGACGCCGCCATTGATTGGTCCACTAGCAATCCGCCCGATGCCAAAATCCCGCCGAGAAGCACAGGGCCATACTGACCCGCCACCTCGCGTGTCCCCTCGGTCATTCCATGCCAGCGCAGCGAGAACTTATATCCGTGGGCATTCATCATCCACGCCACAACTCCCGCATGCGCCAGTGACCCGGCCAGCGTCGAATACACCAGCGCCCAGATTCCAAGCCGCCCGCCCAACGCCAGGGTCCCCACAATGATTGCCAGAGAAATTGCCATCGGCGCCAGCGCTGGCAACGCAAAGCGATCAAACGTATTCAATACCGCAGTGCAGTTGCTTGCCACGCCGGTGAGAAGCACCACCGGCAGCATCGCGTAAAACAGCCGGATCGCAAGCGCCAGTTTCTCTGGCGGAAAATGCGACGCAATAAGTGGGAACATCCCTTTCGCGCCCAACCCTGCAAGCACTGAAACCGTGCCCAGCAGGATGCACATCCACAGCATCGAGTTCGACAGGAGTTGCTGCGCTTTCTCGTGCCCCTGCTGTGCCCGCACGCGCACAAGCGTCGGTACCAGCGACTGATTCATCGATTCTGAAACCAGGTTAATCAAGAGGCTCGGAATCAGCGCAGCGGCCAGGAAGGCCTCCATCGCATCAGACCGCCCGTACACGCCCGCCAGCACAACCTCTTTACAAGTTGCCACCAACTTCACGACGACACCCGCGGCGGTCACCGCCGCGGCAGCTCGAAAGATGCGGCGATTGACGCTGCTACCTTCAAACAGTTGCCCTACGTGGGCCATCACAGACACGACGGTTCACCTGCTTCAATCGCGCGCGCTGGTGCCCGGGGGGCTTCGGCAATCTCACGTCCCCGTACGCCAGTTAGCCCGTTGCGAAATCCAAAGCACCGCTCCACGGCTCGCGGATCATCCATCGCCATTCTTCCCGCGACGGCAATCACTCCAATCAACAGCCACGTGGAGCGATTCTCCTCAACCGTAGCCACCAAAGATGTCGTCATCCATCCCAGCAAAACAGTAGCAAGCGCCAACTGAAGTGGACCCCGCATCCGCACCAGCGCAACCAACGCGAGCGCCACAATCGTCGCCGCCATAAGCAGGGCCACCAACCCTCCATCGGCCAGAATCGAGAGAGCCGTATTGTGCGCCGTGTCCACCGGATTCAATCCCGCCGCGCTCACAAATGATCCCGCTCCTGTGCCCACAAGAGGCGCATGAACAAAGGCTTGCCAGCCCGCGTCCCAGATATTCCATCGCTGGTTCAGGTCTCCGCGATTCAATTCCTCAGGGATCGTCGCCAGTCGATCGATAGTTCCGTGTGGAACAATCAGCGAAACTCCCACGAGCATCACTGTCAGCAATGCGATAGCACCCACTACCGCGCGTCGATAGCGTTGAGACAACAGGAGTCCGCATCCGCAGAGCGCAATGAGCGCCGCGACAAATCCCTCGCGAGACGCTGTCACCAATACCGCAAGTACGCCGAGCGGCAGATAGCCCCATGCAAGGATCCGCGCAACAATTCCTCGCTCGCAGGTCAGCAGCAGCGTCGCCATTGGCAATCCCATATCCAGGTAGCGCGCCATGTCGTTCGCGTCCTGTCCCTCCGCCACAAATCGGATTTGGTCAGCCTCCGGCGAACCGGTGAGAAGACTTCCCAGAGTCAACAGCGCCAGCACCCAGGCTCCTGCCACATAGGCCCGCATCAAACTGCGCACATCCTCAGGACTCTCCGAGAACTCCCAGACCAGCCACACGATCATCAACTCCTGGAAGAAGCCCCGCATCTTTTCCAGCGTCACATCCGGCGAAATGGACCAGAAGTAGCTCGCGCATATCCATAGGTAGAACGCCAGCACCAGCCACTGAATCGCTCCCAGCTTCCGCAGCTGCCCCTGCTGCAGAACCGCTGGAATCGCCGCCAGTAGCGCCAGGATTCCCGTGATACGCGCCACGTGCCCCCATGGCTCGCCCAGGTTGAGCGAATACTCCCACGGAATCGTAAAGGCAAATGTCAGCAGCAGTCCCCACGTCACGCGTCGCATCGGCTAAAACCTCTGCGAATAGACCATGGCGGCATAAATCGAAACCCCCACCACTGACTGGATCGCCGACTCGAGCGTCTTGTTCCACAGGTTCTTTGCCGTCGAATCCGGTACAAACAAAATGTCCCTGTCATGGATGGGCTGGTCCGGCTCCTGCCCGTGCAGCATCCTGCCCAGGTTCAGCGTCGTCAGCGTTCGCCCTCCCTTTTGTTCGCGAATCAGCAAGGCCCTACCCGTAGCCGCATTTTGGCTCGGCCCCCATGCCAGCGACAGCGCCTGCACCACCGTCAACCCTTGCGCCGGATCCACCGGAAATCCGCCCGGCCGCACGACATCGCCAATTACATACACCAGTCCCGCCCGGCTCACTTGCACAGTATCCCCGGGCATCAACTCCGGATTGTGATCGGCGCCCGTGTCGGTCCCGCTCGGGTCCAGCACCACCGGATGCGGCGTCTGCGGATCGTTCCGATGGAAGACATTCACCAGCCGCCCTGCCGACTGCGAGAGCCCCGACGCCGCCGAAATCAAATCAAGCAGGCGATGATGCAGCGTGTAGGCATACACCCCGGGACGCGCCACTTCGCCCAGTACGCTCACGTCCTGCCCTGCCTGGCCCATTACGAACACCGACACGTGCGGGTGCAGCAGCATCCCTTTTGCCACAAGCGCCCCTTCGATCTTCCGTTCCGCGCCCTGCTCGTCTAGCCCCTGAACGTTGACCTCTTCCACCATCGGCAAAGTCACCGTTCCCGCAGCGCTTACACGCGCAACCGACCGGAACCCCGGCGTGTGAAACTCATTGATCTCGAGTAGATCTCCGGCCCCGATCGGTCCCGCCATTGGCGACTCCACCAGCCCCGACACACTATTTGGCGTCTGCGCCTGCACACCACTCACCGCAGCGTCAATCGCCTGCGTCTCAGCCTGTCCAATTCCGCGCCCGCGGTTGTCCTCCGTGGTGATGGGATGCGCCACCCCCGAGGGCAGCCCCGAAGTCGTTGGAGTGGGAGGCTGTGCGTGCCCGATCGCAGTCGCAATCACCAGCAATGCCAATGCTGCCGCCCCGCTCCGTCCTGTTGAACCGAGAGATTCCACCGCCAACACACACCCCACAGCCAGCCACAGGCCGACGAAAAACGTAATCGCCATGTCCACCAGAAGGTCAGGCGCCGCAGCTTTTGCGGGCTCCCGTGCGATGTCCAGCACTGAGATGTTCGAGCTGTGCACCCCTGCATTTAAGGCGGCCTCTTCCACCTTTCCTTCAACCCGCGTGTAGAGCTCTCCGCTAGTTCTGGCCTCCTGCATCATCACGACGGCCTTCGTCGCCGCCTCGTTCATCTTCAAATCCTGCGCGGTCACGTCTTCCAGTCTCTTCCGCACTTCGTTCTCCCGCTCCTGTGCCATCTGCAACGCATTCCGGAAGTGCTCCACCAGCTTGGAGTCCGCGGCTTGGCGCTGTTTTTCGAGCTCCTCCAGATCCTTTCGAATCTCCACAACGCGCGGAAAGTTCGGCCCATGCTCAGCGCTCAGTTGCGCCTGCTCTTCCTCAAGTCCGCTTCGTTGCGTCCGAATCTGCCCGAGCAACGAAGTCTCCAGGTTCGTGGTTTCCTCCGCCGTCCCTCGCCGCGTCTCCGCTACCACCTCCGGATCCCCTTCGCTCGCCGCACGGTACGCGGCCTCGCTCACAATCCTGTCAGCAGTCGCAGCCACAAGTTCTCGGTCCAGTTCAACCAGCTGAACCAACATTGGATTGTTCGCGCCCTGATCCTTCTGCCCATCCTCCATCGCGGGCGTTGTCAGAATCTCGTGCTCCTGTTCAAAGGCCGACAGTTGTGCCTGGTTGGCCTCCATCCTCGTCTTCAGTTCCCTCAATTGTCCCCGCAGCCAACTCGAATCTTCCGTAGTGGCACGCAATCGTGCTTCGTTCTCGTCCTCTTCGTAGGCGCGGATCAGCCCATTCACCACCGCCGCCGAAAGTGCGGGGTCCTTCGAGCGAAAACGTATCTGCAGCACCAGGGTCCGAGGCAGCGCCTCTACGAGCAGTTGCCGCTTGAATCGCGTCAGCAGCCACTCGCGCGCATTCGCACCCGGCGCCTCCGCCCTGAAGCCAGGAAACTTCTTTGCAAAACTTCCCTTGAACCCGGGCGCTTCATAGAGCTTCAGCTCCGTGATCACTCTCCACGCCAGCCGCTCGCTCCTGAACACGTTCGCAAGGGTCTCCAGTTCCAGGGGCGCTCCCAGCAGGGACATCGCTGCAACCGGCCGCGTCGCCTGATCTTCCAGCGTCGACGCCGGAGCCTCGCGCAGAGCTATTTTTGCCGTTGAGTCATATTGATTGGGAGCAATCAGGCAATAGAGCAGGCACGCCAGCAGCACCCCGCCCAGTACGCTCAGCCCCAGGAGCCGACGCTTCTTCAGCACGCGCACTAGATCACGCAGAGAAGCGGAAGAACCATGCCTGCTGAGGGTTGGTTGCTGATCCAATATGCGCGACGATGAGTCCGGAAGAGCCGTATGCTCCGGCAAGGGACGATTACCTCGATCCAGGTGCAAAGTGAGTTCGAGAACGGCTCGGCAATTTCTCCAGGCGCGGCTTCAGCCACGGCCCAAGTCGAAAACTCACAACGCGGGAGAGCTCAATCGGGTCTTTGCCCGACAGCCCGTCCCCCCGGGAAACTCCAATCGCCTCAGACTCTTTTTTCAAACCCGCCGGAGGCCATGGATCGAGTACGGCAAACCTCTCCCAGTGTTCGAGCGCCTTTTAGGCCGCGGAAACCCAAGTCGAGGAAATTCCCGACATTGTGATTCATTGAATTACTTTAGTCAATGATCTACATCACAAGTGGATTTGAGCAGGAGGGGTCTCCGCTGAAACTAAGGGCAATCCTATGCCCCGTTGCGGTACCAATCCACCGTCCGCCGCAGAGCCTCGCGGAATGTTACTTTTGGCTCATAGCCCAGTAACTCCCTGATCAGGCCAATATCAGCATGGGAGTGCCGAATATCGCCAGCCCGCGCCTCGGCGAAGATCGGTTCCCCTTTGAATCCAGTCAGTTCTTTCAGGATGTCGAAGGTTTCCCGAAGAGTATAACGCGCCCCGGTCGCCGCATTCATCATCCGCCCCGACACCTTCCCTGCTGGAGCCGAAGCCGCCAGAAGATTGGCGTTCACCACATCGTCGATGTAGGTGAAGTCCCGGCTTTGCTGCCCGTCTCCGTAGATCGTCGGCTGCTCCCCGGCCAGCATCTTCCGGCAGAAGATCGCCAGCACGCCAGAGTAGGTCGAACCCGGATCCTGATACGGCCCAAAAACATTGAAATACCGCAAAACCACCGTCTCCATGCCATACACCCGGGCAAAGCTTCTCATGTAATACTCGGCGGCCAGCTTCGCCGACGCATACGGAGATATCGGATTGGGCAACATCTCCTCATGCTTCGGCAAGGTTGGAGTATCACCGTAGGCCGAGGACGACCCGGCAAACACAATCCGTCGCACGCCCGCGGCGCGCGACGCCACCAGCAGATTCAACGTGGCATCCACACAATGCACATGTGTTGCAATTGGGTCGCTTACAGATCGCGGCACCGAGGCCAGAGCGGCCTCGTGAAACACCGTGTCCACACCCGCACAGCCCCGCGCACACGACGCAGGATCTGCCAGGTTCCCTTCCTGGAATTCCATTCCTTCCAGCCCCACCAGGTTTGCACGACGACCGGTTATAAAGCTGTCGACCCCCCGCACGCTCTCGCCCTGCGCCAGAAGCGCCGCGGCGATTGACCGCCCGATAAACCCGCCTACTCCGGTAACAAGATACTTCGCCAAAATTGAACCCCGTGGCAAAAAAAATTCAGGCGGTGACGAACTCCGCTTTGCATACCTTAACAGACCCGTCTCAGCCTGGGACTCTGCGTGCATCTCAATTGGAAACAGCGAACTGGCGCAAACTCAATGAATTCCTGCCGCCTCTTTTCCCTTTATCGGTAATCTCGGGCCATCACCCGTTTCGATCGCAGATCATTCCAAACTAAAGTAACTTTTCGGTCTCTCATCTTGCCACATCGCGGCTTATTCCTCTCCCACCATCCCCAAATCCTCCTCACAAGTCTGTGACGCACTCCACTGCTGTTTCCGCGCCCTCACGGCAGCTCCCAAACGATTGCTGTATCGTTGCCTTGTACTGCTCGCTCAGACATGCTCACCGCTCTCTCAATTCTTCCTACCCTGGCTGAACCTGAAACCTTCTCGCCCATCGAGAAGATGCTATTCCTCGTTCTCGCGGTTGCATCCGGATTGGGCTTTTGGCGACGTTTTAACTTCGTCCTCAGGCGCATCCTCCGTTCAAAACCTGACCCGGGCTTTCAACTATCTCACGTCGGCAAACGCCTCTGGGACTTCTTCTGGGAGGTCCTCTGCCAGGCCAAAGTTATCCGTGAACGGCCACTTCCGGGCCTCGCACACGCGCTCGTTTTCTGGACCTTCTGCGCCTTCGTCCTCGTCACGCTCAACCACTGCGCCGTCGGTCTCGGCCTCGGCTTTCTCTCGCCCAGCGGCGCATTTGGTCACTTCTACTACGATCTCGCAGGCCTCTTCGCCATCGCCTGCGCCGTCTCTATCCTCGCCCTCTTCGTCCGCCGCTTTCTTCTGCGTCCCATCTGGCTTGGTCCGATTCTTTCCTGGGAATCCGGCCTCATCGCACTCCTCATCTTCCTGCTGATGGCCACCTACCTGGCCCCATTCTTCGTTTCACCCGGCGACCCCGCGGCGCGAGCGCTATGGTGGGCTCACACGTTTTGCCTTCTCGCCTTTCTTCCTCTCATCCCCCACACCAAGCATCTCCATCTTGTCCTAAGCCCCGCCACCATCTTCCTTTCGCGCGGCAGCTTTGCCCATATTCCTCCTCTCTCCGGTGATGAAGACTTCGGCCTGGTCGCGGGCACAGACCTCACTCGACTCGTCACGCTCCAGGCGTATTCGTGCGTCGAGTGCGGACGATGCACAGAGCACTGCCCCGCCGTTGCCACAGGCAAGGTTCTCAATCCGAAGGAAATCGTCCTCGGCCTCCGCAGCTATCTCAACGAGCTTGGTCCCACCTCTGCCGAACTCCTCCTTGGCAAGTACAACTCCCAGGAAGCCGTTTTCCAGTGCACCACCTGTGGCGCTTGCGAGTTCCAGTGCCCTGTCGGCATCGAACACGTCCCCATCCTCATCGGCCTCCGCCGAGGAGCCGTCAACACCGGCGCGTGGGAAGATCCACACGGCACGCGCCTCTTCCTCGCCCTTGAGCGCGGCGGCAACGCCCTCGGCCTCAGCTCCACCGAGCGTGATCGCTTTATCGAGAAGCAGGCACTGCCCATTTTCGACGGAACCCAGGAGTACTGCCTCTGGCTCGGCTGCATGGGCGGCTACGATCCCAAGGGCCGCGAGATCGTCGCCGACTTCGCCCGCGTGATGCGCCATCTCGGCACCAGCTTTGGCGTCCTCCGCAAAGAGAAATGCACCGGCGATCCCGTTCGACGTCTCGGCAACGACTTGCTCTTCCAGCAACTCGCGGAAGAAAATCTCAAAGCGCTCGCGCAGAACAAGGTTCGCAAGATCGTCACCATTTGCCCCCACTGCGTCCGCACCATTCAGGAAGATTGGAAAGAGTACGGCACACCGCCTGATGTTGAGCACCACAGCGAGTTCATGGCGAAGCACGCAACGCAATTGCAGCCCGTCCAAAGCCAGGAAAAAATCGTATTCCACGATCCCTGCTATCTGGGCCGCTATCGCAACATCTACGACGAACCCCGCGCCATCGTTGCCCAATCCGGCCAGCTCGTCGAAGCTCAGCGCAACCATGAGCGCAGTTTCTGCTGCGGAGCTGGTGGAGGTCTTGCCTTCCTCGGCGAAGAGTCCGGCCAGAGAGTCAGCCAAAACCGCGTTCAGGAACTGATCGCAACCGGCGCAACTACCATTGCCGCCGCCTGCCCCTTCTGCAACACCATGCTCAACGACGCCCTCGCCGCAACTGGCGATGCCCGGCCACAGCTCGTCGACATCGCGCAACTCGCGGCACGCAATCTGCCAACTACGGACCAATCGAACTCCAATTCGTGAAGCCTCATAAGAGGAATGGAGCTCCGTCCCCCAGCCAAATAATTTGGTCTGATATGAAACATTTCCTCAAGAAACCCGTTGTATAGGCATGGAACTGAAGAGACTCCGCTTTCCGATCATTGCCTCCGCACTCTTCGTAAAACTCAGCATCGCCAGATGGTCAGCCCTGGTCCTGCTGCTATTCCTAGCTACGACCTCAAACGCCAAGGCAGTCCAAGCGTCAGACAATTTCGCTCTTGCCAGCTGGGCAAAGGCGCATGCCACCCTAATCAAGCTTGATGAGTCTCGGATCACTGCGCCTGATTTCCGAAGCTTCAATCCTTTGATCGGGGATGCACACGTTGTGGCGCTTGGGGAACCAACTCATGGAGCCCATGAACCTCTGGCCATCCGCAACACGCTATTCCGGTATGCGGTCGAGAAGTTGGGCTTCACGGCAATCGCGCTCGAAACGGGATTGCCCGAATCGAAGGCAGTCGCTGCATATGTCGCCGGCGGCCCAGGAAACGTTGCGCAAATAGTTCGCGATAACTTCACATGGGGATTCGGCAGCTTCCAGGAAAACGTTGAGCTCGTTCAGTGGATGCGAGTCTACAACGCCAACCCTGCACATAGGCGCAAGATCAGGTTCTATGGAATAGATCTGAGCCTTGGAGGCCCATCTGGTTCCACACCCACGGCAACCGCGATCGAGCAGGCACTCGCATACCTTGACGCCGTCGATCCCGCCTCCGCACAACAAATGCGGCTGGCCCTTTCGCCCTTCATTGCGCGGCTCCCCGCTAGCCCAATTCCCTTTTCCCGTCAGGACCATGATCGTCTCACGGCCGCGATTGCCGATTTGGTATCACTTTTCCAAAGAAAGAGGCCGCACTACCTGGCCGTTGCCTCAAAGCAACCATACGATTGGGCCTATCGCGATGCCATCGTCGCCCGCCCACAGGACCAGGAGTTTCGCGTCGTCCCCGACAATGTAGCTGGCGGCGGTATTCCTCCGGCTGCGTGGCGAGCGATGAGCGTTCGCAACGAATCCATGGCTGAAAACGTCAAGTGGGTCCTTGAGCAGGAGGGTGTCAACGGCCGCGTTCTCGTCTTCGCCCACGACATGCACATCATGAATGCTCCGACCTCCGGCGGCAGTTGGAGCGTCTTGGAACGGGCTCCAAATTCAATGGGCCAGTATTTGCGGTCGATGCTGGGAAAAGACTTGGCAATCATCGGAATCTTCGATTCCGCACCGTCTGACTCGGCCGCCGGCGAAAATCGATCTGGATCGAATCGGAACTTCATTGAGGATGCATTTGGCCGAATCGCGAGGGCACCTTTCGCCATCGACTTGAGACAGGCCGTCGCGGACCGCAGCACCTCTGCATGGCTCTCACAGCCGCATGAATTCCGGGTCAACAACGGGGACTTTCTAAAAGTGGTACCCGCAGAAGCGTTCGACGTACTGGTCTTCGTCCAACATCTGACTTCGTCGCGCCAATCTTTCCGGAAGTGACCGCTCTCCGGGTATCCGTATTGGTGCAGTAGACCATGCCAGTCCGATTCGCTCACGCCAGGACCTTCGGGCATTAAGATGTTCCAGAGAGTTAAACCTTGAAAATCATCGTCGCTATCAAACAAGTTCCCGAACGCGATGCTCCCATCCGCATCGACGCTTCCGGCAAATGGATTCAAGAGTCCGACCTTCAGTGGGCCCTCAATGAGTCCGACGCCTACGCACTCGAGGAAGCCCTGCTGCTCAAAGAGAAGTCCGGCGACCCCGCAAGCGAAGTCATCGTTCTCTCTGCCGGCCCCGAGCGCGTCGGCGTCACCCTCCGCGAAGCCCTCGCCAAGGGCGCCGACCGCGCCATCCACATCCTCGCCGACGATCTCGCCTCACGCGACGCTCTCGGTCTCGCCCGCCTGCTCGCAGCGGCCATCACGCCCGAGAAACCCGACCTGGTTCTTACCGGCCTGCAGTCCGAAGATCTCGGCCTTGGCCAAACCGGCGTTATCCTCGCAGAGCTACTCGGTCTGCCCCACGCTTCGCTGATCTTGCACGTTGAATTTCTCGAACCCGCCGGACCTCAAGCTCGCATCAAGGTCAAACGGGAACTCGAAGAGGGATGGTTCCAGGAGATCGGCCTGCCCACGCCTGCACTGCTCACCATCCAGTCCGGCGGCAACAAGCTGCGCTACGCCACGCTCATGGGCATCAAACGCGCCAAGAGCAAGGAGTGCCGCGTTCTTCCCGCTGCCGATCTCGCAGCCACCTCGACCCCAGTCGTAACCCTCGCGTTCATCTCGCTCCCGCAGAAAAAGAAATCCACGCAGATCCTCGCTGGTTCGCCGGCTGAAGTCGCCACGGCTCTCGTCGAAAAGCTGAAGACGGAGGCGCGCGTCCTATGAGCAGCATCCTCGTTGTGCAACAAGCCGGTCGTAACCGCATTTCCCTCGAAGCCCTGGCTGCAGGACGGGTTCTCGCCGGGCTCACCGGCCTTCCATTGGAAACCGCGGCTGTGAGCGACTCTAATGCCGTTGTCTTCATTCAGACGGCAGGCCCTGTCCCCGCCACAGCCTGGTCCATTCAGCATCCGCTGCTCGAGCATTACTCTTCCGATGGCTTTGTGCTCGCCTTTGAGCAGTTAATACGCAAACTCGAACCTGCTTACATTGTGTTTCCACACACCTACCAAGTGCGCGACTTTGTACCCCGTCTCGCAACCCGCTTCGGACAAGTTCTAATCAGCGACGTCGCCTCCATCGAGGCCGGGCCTTCCTTCGTCCGCCAGCTTTTCCAAGGGAAGATGAACGGCAGCTATCGCCACCCGGAGAATGGTCCTTGCTTCATCTCGGTGCAGGCGGGAGCATTTCCAGCACTTCCTCCGCAGGCAGGAACAACAAACATCCAAAACTTCGTTCCCGAGATCGCTTCCGGCGACATCCGCACCAGCCCCGGCGAGCCCTTCCGCGCCTCCTCACAAACCATCGACCTCGCCTCCGCGCAGCTCATCGTCGGTGTAGGCCGCGGCATCAAGGACGCCGCCAACATCCCCATCGTGCAGGCCCTCGCAACCGCTCTCGGCGCAGAGCTCGCCGCCTCCCGCCCCATCTGCGACGCCGAGTGGCTCCCCATGGAGCGTCAGGTCGGCAGCTCCGGCCAAACTGTCGCCCCCAAACTCTACTTGGCCGTCGGCATATCCGGCGCCATCCAGCACCTGGTCGGCATCAAGGGCTCGCAGTGCATCGTCGCCATCAACAAAGACCCCAACGCTCCCATCTTCGAGATAGCCGACTACGCCATCGTTGGCGATCTCTTCGAAGTTGTTCCGGCAGTAACAGCGGCCATCAACGCAGCTCGACAATAGCGAAACGGAGCCTCGTGCAGGAACCACCCGACCAGAAGGTAAGCTCAGTCCGCATCGTCCCCGCTGCCCATGAGCAAGAGCCAATCCTCGCCAACCTGCTCGAGCTCTATATCCACGATTTCAGCGAATTCCAACCTATCGACCTGGGGCCAGACGGCAGGTTCGGCTACAAGAGCCTCCCTGACTATTGGAGCCACCCTGACCACCATCCCTTTCTGATCACAGTCGAAGACAAACTCGCCGGGCTTGCCTTGGTCAAGAAAGCGCGCGCACTCTCAGCCGACGATCAGGTCGGCGGCCATTCAGTCTGGGACATGGCCGAGTTTTTCGTCGTCCGCGGCCATCGCAGACGCGGCGTCGCGCTTGCAGCAGCCCATCAGGTTTGGCATCTGTTTCCCGGGCCGTGGCAGGTGCGGGTCATGCAATCGAATCGCCCGGCCTTGAACTTCTGGCAACGGGCCGTCGACACCTTCACCGGTCACCCTGTAAATCCAGTGTCGATCGAGCGCGATGGGAAGACCTGGTCTGTTTTCACCTTTAATAGCAGCGAGGCTGGCAACGATTGAGTCCAGAGCAGCGGCCATCCTCGCTCTGGCAAAGGCGACAAAGCAGCCCGGCAGGGAGCGCTGACCACCCTCCCTGTCGTGCGACCATGCACTACTGCCTCACAACGTCGAATAAAGTGGTCCGGTTCGCCAGTGTGTCGACTGCCGTGCCCTTTGCGATCTTCCCGTCGGTTGCAACTGTCATCTTCCAGGTACCGATAACCTTGCCGTCGCGCTTATCGGTCTCCTCGATCGTACTTTTGCCGATCATCTTCACCGACACGCTGGTGGTGCCCGGATCGCCCTTCATGGGCGCGTCTGTGCCATCCAGCTTGGCCGTGTACGACTGGCCGGTCGGATTGGTCATGGTGACCTCATTGCCACTGACTTTGTAAGTCCAGACGATGGCATTGTCCGAAATACCATCGATCGACTTGCTCACCCACGAACCGGATACCGCATGCGATCCCGCCGGCCCCTTCGCTGTACGAATCGCGGTGCCTTTTCCGGTGACTGGCGGCCCACCGTTGGTGGCGCTGCTGTCACTGAATTTGACCGTCTGCGTGTTGCCGTCCGACGAAACGGTTATAGTCGCCGTGGAAACAATCTTTCCGCCTTTCTTGCGAACGTCCTGAATCTCGTGGTCGTTCACCACCGTGATGGCAATTGTGTCGTAGTACGGATGGCCAGTCACAGCCTGATCCGTACCGTCGGCCTTGATCTTGTACGCTGGCACGCAGGTCTTGCACTCGTACATGCCACCTTGCAGCACTTGTACATCCGGCTTCTTGGAGAAGTCCACTTTGCTTGGGTCAATCTTCCACGTGCCGTCGATGGCACTCTGAGCCAGCAGAGCAGGCATAGACACAACCGCGAGAGCGATGGGAATAAACAGTTTTTTCATGCTGAACCTCCTTCGGTTTCCTTTGAGGCTGCCAAATATAACAGGCCCATTGGCGAAAAGTCGGCAAAAAAAGGAAGAAAACAAAACACAATTTGCGCCACAGCAGCCTCCCGCGCTATCGTTCCCTGTTCACGCCCAAAGCAGTCTGAACGAGGCCTACGCCCATGTTTACTCCTGCAACCTACCAGGTCGCCCTCGCCCTCATGATCCTCACCATGCTCTGTTGGGGATCCTGGGCCAACACCCTCAAGCTCTGCCCCGGCTACCGCTTCCAGCTTTTCTACTGGGACTACGCTCTAGGCCTTCTCGTTTGTTCAGCCTTCTGGGGCCTCACTGCAGGTAGCCACGGAGCCACCGGTACAGCGTTCCTTCCCGACGTTGTTCAGACTCCCACTATCGCCATCGTCTATGCGGCGCTGGGCGGCGTAATCTTCAACATCGCCAACCTGCTCCTAGTCGCCGCAATCGACGTCGCCGGCCTCGCAGTAGCCTTCCCCGTTGGCATCGGCCTCGCCCTCATCGTCGGAGCTATCTCCAGCTACTTTGTCCATCCCGCCGGCAATCCCCTGCTCCTCTTCGGCGGAGTCGCCCTCGTCACCGTGGCCATCATTCTCGACGCTGCCGCTTACCGCCGTCGCGATGCCAACGCAAAAGCCGCCACCACGCGTGGCATTGTCCTTTCTCTCGCCGCGGGCCTCCTCATGGGAACGTTCTATCCCCTGGTTGCCCACGCGCTGGCGACGCCCACAGGCGACCCCACCCATCCCACACCGGGACCCTACGCCATCACCCTCTTTTTCGTTCTTGGCGTGCTTATCTCGACCATCCCCGCTAATCTGCTGCTCATGGCCAAGCCCCTCGACGGCAAGCTGCCCGTCACCATCTCGGGGTATTGGGATGCACCGCTCTCATGGCACCTCGCAGGCATCCTTGGCGGAGCCATCTGGTGCACTGGCGCTCTCTCCAACTTCCTCGCGTCTGGCGCCAATCTCGTCGGTCCCGCTGTCGCCTATTCAATCGGCCAGGGCGCAACCATGGTTTCAGCCTGCTGGGGCGTCTTCGTCTGGCACGAGTTCGCGGGAGCGCCTGCCGCATCGCGTCGCTTCCTGGCCTTCATGTTCCTCTTCTTCCTTCTGGGCCTCGGCTCCATCGCCCTGGCACCGCTGTACTGAGGTCAATCCAATGAACTCCATACGCAAACCCATCGTCGTCGTCGGCAGCGTAACTATGGATATGGTCACGCTCACGCCACAAATTCCCCGCATAGGCCAGACCGTGATCGGCACCGGATTTGGCACCACACCCGGCGGCAAAGGCGCCAACCAGGCCGTCGCCGCGGCGCGCCTTGGCTACCCGGTCCAGATGGTAGGCAAAGTCGGTAGCGATGTTTATGGCCCTGCCCTGCTCGATAACCTTGCCCGTGCGGGTGTGGGAATAGCCGCCATGGAGAAAGTCGATGGACCTTCGGGCCTCGCTCCTATCTTCCTTTCTGAAGCCGGCGAGAATGCCATCGTCGTCGTCCCCGGCGCCAACGGAAAAGTCGACACAGCTGCCGTCGATCGCCACGCCGACCTCATTCGCTCTGCCGGCATGGTTCTCTGCCAGCTTGAGCTGCCTCTCTCCACCGTCGACCACACCATCGCCCTATGCGCCGAAGCGGGCGTCCCGGTGATGCTTGACCCCGCGCCCGCCGCGCCGCTGCCCGACGAATTCTTCTCCCGCATCGCCTGGTTCACCCCCAACGAAACCGAGGCTCTGCTGTATACCAGCCACAACGCCAGCCCAGAAACAGCCGCCTCCGAACTCATCGCCCGTAGTCTCGCCGGCGTCGTCCTCAAGCGCGGCTCCGAAGGCGCTTACGTGGCCACCTCGCAGGGGATTACCGCATGGATCAAGCCCTTCAAGGTTCAGGTCATCGATACCGTCGGCGCAGGAGACTGCTTCAACGGCGCATTCGCCGTCGCGCTCCTCGAAGGCCTCGACCCCATCGCCGCCGCGCGCTTTGCCAGTGCCGCCGCCGCCATCTCCGTCACTCGCCGCGGCGCGCAAGCCTCGATGCCAACGCGAGCCGAAGTCGACGCATTTCTTGCAGAGCAGATATCGGAGTCCGGTGCTGTTTAGCCTTTAACTTCGGAAGTAACGAGTCAAGATTCGCCTCAGACTGGACTTACAATGGAAGCCGTTGTCATCATTGCTCTAATCACTTGTTTGGCAATTGCCATTCGATCTGCTTTCTTCAAGAAAGCAGAGAAGGCCTCTCTGAGCCCAGCAAGACCCGAATCTCAGTCCACATCGGTTCCGGCAACTATCCAGCCAAAAGTACTTGATGCAGATCTCACAGCATTCCTTCCTGAGCAATTTGTAGTTCTCGACTTAGAAACTACTGGCCTCAGTGCTTCCAGAGACGAAATCATCGAAATTGGCGCCATTCGCGTAACGCTCGGGTCAGATCAACAACTTGCCTTCAGCACTCTTGTAAAACCATTGAAGAGAATTCCTCGCGAAATCACGGAAATCACCGGCATAACTCAGGGGATGGTCGACGAAGATGGAATTGAATCCGCTGACGCGTTTTCTCGTTTCATTGAGTTCATTGGCGACATGCCTCTCGTGACATACAACGCAGAGTTCGACATGGCCTTCTTGTGGGAGACTGCTAAGCGGCACGGGGTGACTATGAACAACCGTTACACTTGCGCATTAAAGAGGGCCCGTCGAGCGTGGCCGGGGCTTTCAAGCTACAAACTTGTGAACATGGCGAAGATGGGGCATCTATCTGACGAAGACCCTCACCGAGCTCTCGGGGACTGCAAACGAGCTCTAATTGTTTTTACAGCGTCAACTTCCACACTGGGGCAGAAGGTCAGGTGGTCCAAGCCGCCTGCACAGATTGGAGAACAGTTGCAGTGAGGAACTGCCGTATGCCTCTTGTTCGCATGCTGAGCCTTTCAATTCTTGTGGCGGCGGTCACGCTCGCCGCCCTTGCACAGGACACGCAGTACCCCGCGCGTGGCCAGCAGATTCCCGTCCCCGACTGCCTGAACCTCCATAACGTCTGGGATAACGTCCTGGCTGCCGGCTGCCCGCCCTTCACCCACGAACGCTGGCTCCGCGACATCCAGCACTGGCGCAGCGAACGCCGCATCCGCATCGCCTACGACCCCACTCGCTACACCCTCCCCGCGCTGCAATGGGCCCAATCCAGCTTCATTCAGCCCCAGATGATGGTCCACGACCGCTACTTCTACTCGCCCGTTGCCGGCCGCTACACCGTCGACCGCTATCTCGACGATCTCGAGCAGCGCTACGGCGGTATCGATGCCGTCCTCGTCTGGGCCACATACCCAAATATGGGCATCGACGACCGCAATCAGCTCGAGATGGTCCAGTCCATGCCCGGCGGTATTGCCGGTCTCAAGCAGATGGTCGCCGACTTCCACCGCCGCGGCGTCCGCGTGCTCTTTCCGATGATGATGTGGGACGAGGGAACCCACGCCCCCCAATCCGGACATGACGCCCAGTCCTGGCCCGACGCCATTGCCGACCTCATGAAGCAGATTGGCGCCGATGGCATCAACGGAGACACGCAGGATGGCGTTCCCCTCGGCTTCTCCATCGCCGCGGAAAAAATCGGCCACCCTCTCGCCTTCGAGCCCGAATCAAGCCCCAGCGACGAAGCCCTCGCCTGGAACGTGATGACATGGGGCCAGTACAACTTCCCCTTCATTCCCATGGTCGATCGCTTCAAGTGGCTTGAGACCCGCCACATGGTCAACATCAGCGATCGCTGGAATCCGGACAAGACCAACGACCTGCAATACGCCTTCTTCAACGGCATCGGATGGGAGAGCTGGGAGAACGTCTGGGGCATCTGGATCGGCATCACGCCGCGAGATGCAGAAGCCACCCGCCGCGTGGCCTCTCTGGAACGCGCCGTCGCACCTTTCCTCGTCAGCCCCGATTGGGAGCCGCTCTATCCCATGCGCACCTACGGGGTCTACTCCAGCCGCTGGCCCCTCGCAACAGAAACGGTCTGGACCATCGTCAATCGCAACCCCTATCCGATCTCCGGTCGGCAGATCGCCATCCCGCTCACTCCCGGCCTGCGCTTTTTCGACCTCTACCACGGCACCGAACTCAAGCCGGAGATCGATGGCTCCAATGCAGTCCTCACCTTTGACCTCGAAGCCAGCGGCTACGGCGCTCTTCTGGCCACTTCCGGCGAGCCATCAGCCGAGATCAAGGCCCTGATGCAGCGCATGGCCACGATGACTGCGAAGCCGCTCTCCAGCTACTCCCACGAGCCGGCAATTCTCCACCAGACGCTGGTCCCTATCGCCCCCACCACTCCCGCCGCAACAGCTCCCGACGGCATGATCAAGATCCCCGGCGGCAACTTTGTCTTCCGCGTGCAGGGCACTGAAATCGAGGGCAGTGCATCAAACATGGTCGACGTCCAGTACCCCTGGGAAGACACACCTCGCCGCTTCCACGAGCACGAGATGACCGTCGCGCCCTTCTACATCGACAAGTTCCCCGTAACCAACGCGCAGTTCAAGCAGTTCCTCGACGCAACCCACTACGCCCCCAAAGACCAGATCAACTTCCTTCGCGACTGGCACAATGGCGCCTTTCCTTCCGGCTGGGATAACCGCCCCGTCACCTGGGTCTCGCTCGAAGATGCCCGCGCCTACGCCAGCTGGGCCGGCAAGCGGCTTCCCCACGAGTGGGAGTGGCAACTCGCCGCGCAGGGTAGCGACAATCGCAGATACCCGTGGGGCAGCGACTGGATCTACGCCAACGTGCCCACGCCTGTCACCGGCCGCACCATGACCGGTCTCGATCCCGTGGACGCGCATCTGGCCGGTTCAAGCCCATATGGTGTGATGGACATGGTCGGCAACGTCTGGCAGTGGACTGACGAGTACGTCGACGAGCACACCCGCGCTGCCATCGTCCGCGGGGGTGAGTACTACCAGCCGCAGGGCTCCATCTGGTACTTCCCCCTTGCCTTCTCCAACTTCGAGCATGGCAAGCTGCTGCTCATGGCCCCTGGCTACGACCGCTCCGGCGGCGTCGGCTTCCGCTGCGTCAAAGATGCGCAGTAAACCTGCGAACTAGTCTGGTTTTGCAGCTGGTTTTGAGCCGTGCTGGCCCGAATGGGTCTTGCTTTCTATAGGTGGAACTTTTGCTGTTGCCCATAACAGGCAGTAAATAAAGCAATTATTCAGAATTCACACCCTCCCTTTGACACACCCCTCATTTTGCGTCATGATAGCGAATAAAAGGCGAAACTATGCCCTCCGCTTCCGCCCTCCGCAAACAGATCGAACTCTCCCTCGAACGCCACTTCCCTGCCGCGCTCACCCCCCAGCCGCGCACCTTCCGCGACAACGCCCCCACCGGCATCCCACAGATCGACGCTCTCCTCAACGGCGGCCTCCCTGTCGGTGCCATCAGCGAGCTTACCGGCCCTGAATCCTCCGGCCGCACCTCCCTTGCCCTCGCCTTCCTCGCCGAGCTCACCCGCGAGCCGCGCGTCTGCGCATGGGTCGACGCCTCCGACGCCTTCGATGCAGAGTCCGCCGCCGCCGCCGGCCTGAGCCTAGGCCAGCTCCTCTGGGTCCGCTGCAAGCCCCGCATCCGCATCGCCCGCACGGATACGCGTCTCAGCTCTTTCCGTCCCAACGCCCCTGCCCCCAGTCTCCAGACCCTCGACCAGGCCCTGCGCGCCACTGATCTCCTTCTCCAGGCCGGCGGCTTCTCCGCACTCGTGCTCGATCTCGCCTCTACGCCGCCCGAGCATGGCTACCGCATCCCTCTAGCCACCTGGTTTCGTTTCCGCCAGGCCGCCGACCGCACCCGCTGCTCGCTCCTCGTCCTCGCTCCCCGGCCCTTTGCGCAGTCCAGTGCAGCCCTGGTCCTCGAGTGCTCCCCTGTCAGCGCTCACACTACCGGGGCAACCGTCCTCAACGGCTTCTCCTACCAGGTTCTTACCGGCCGAGAACGCTTCGCGCCTCCCCAAAACCCAGCCCAAAGCCTGGCCAAAACCCCAGCCCGTCCACTTTCCCCCTCCCGCCCGCTTACCCCCACCCTTGTCACCGCACGCAAGCCCCCTCTATCCACATGGTCCGCCAACGCCTCATGGGCCAATGTCTCAAACAAGGAGTCCGCATGAAACCCCATCTCTACGCCTGCATCCACGCCGCTGAATTCCCCGCCCAGAGCCTGCTACGCCTGCGCCCCGAGCTCGAATCCCTGCCCGTTGCCGTTCTCGACGGTCGCCCGCCTATGCAGATCCTCTGCTCGCTCAACCACCACGCCCATCTCGAGGGTGCCTCGCTCGGCATGTCCCGCCTCGAGGCTGAAGCCATCGTCAACCTCCGCCTCCTCCCGCGCTCCACTGAAACTGAAGCCGCAGCCCGCGCTGTCCTGCTCGAGTGTGCCGCCCAGTTCTCGCCCCGCATCGAGTTCCTCTCTCTGCCAAATGCCGCCTCCTGCGTGCTCGATATCGCTGGCACCGAGCGCCTCTTTGGGCCGCCCGAAACCCTCGCCCAGCGCCTGCGTACATCCCTCCAGGCCGCCAGCCTGCGCGCCTCTGTAGCAATAAGTACTAACTTCCACACCGCACGCCTTAAGGCCGCCGCCTCGCGCGGAATTATCGTAATTCCCAATGGCCACGAGCCTGCTGCGCTCGCCAAGCTTCCACTCAGCGTCCTCGATCTCCCCGCCGATCACGTTGAAACCTTCATGCTCTGGGGCATTCGCACCCTCGGCGAATTAGGAGCCCTCCCCATCACCGATCTAGTCGCGCGCCTCGGACCGCAGGCCATCGCCTGGCGCGATCTTGCTCTCGGCGCACATCCCCACACCCTCCAGCCCATTGAAGCCGAGTTCTCACTCCGCGAGTTCTGCGCCTTCGACACGCCCGTTGAAGACAGCGGCTCGCTCCTCTTCATCGGCGCACGCATCATCGATTGCCTGGCTGCGCGCGCCGCATCACGAGCC